>WNFU01002651.1_pt1 | contig 24304 bp, 27 predicted proteins | sample 5400121 | NCBI WGS metagenome assembly WNFU01 (sample SAMN13153360, study PRJNA577476) | soil metagenome | isolation source: 100 cm soil or saprolite under grassland replicate 1 | place: USA:California | collected 2016-06-15
CTTCGGTCCGCTCGGGCGCCGCTGGTCGCGTCGCCCGGACGCCCTTCGGGCTGCTCCCTTCGCTCCCGCTCGGCACACCCGTCGCACTCGCGCGTGCATGCCGCTGGGCGGGACGGCACCCACGGTCGGACGGTAAGCGTGATACTCCGCTGGCAGGCCCGGAGATTGTCCCCTCTCCCTCTGGGAGAGGGCTAGGGTGAGGGCGAGCCGAAGGCGACAACCGGCTGTTTGGCTGCGTGCGCCTGAGAGCACCAGCCACAAGCGTGCAAGCAGCGCGCAATGCGACAGCCGACCGCACCACGGAGCAAGTTCCCTGGCTTTCCTCCTACCCAGCGCCAACACAATTCGGCTGCGAAGGGTATGCCGAGCGGGAGCGAAGGGAGCAGCCCGAAGGGCGTCCGGGCGACGCGGCCAGCGGCGCCCGAGCGGACCGAAGCGAGCGCGGGAACGCTGAGACGCAAATTTCTTGAATCACGAGCGCGGACCGAAGCGAGCGCGACACCTCCCGAACGCAAATTTTCCAAGAAGGAGACGGCACCCGTGTGGGGGGTAGCCCGAAGGTACGCTTGTTGCCCCTCGGGGAGCGGTCGATACTTCAACTGGCTGGAGGCCATGTCCCAAATGTCCACTGAGGCAGTCCAGGCGGTGCTCGAGCGCACCGTCACCGATCCATCGTTCCGAACCCGCTTGTTCTCGCAGCCCGACGCGGCGCTGGCCGAGTACGAGCTGACCACGTCCGAGGGTGCCGCCCTGCGCGAGCTGTGCGTCGACGCCGGCCAGAGCGAGAGCGCCGCGCTCGATCGCCGCGAGACCAAAAAGGTCCTGCCCTTCTGGCTCACGGGCGGGCTGTAACCCGCAAAAAAACGTTAGAACACAAACATAGACCTGCTGAGGGCTCTGCTCTATGGTGTCTCTGCGCAACGTCCGACGCACAGTGTGTTCGTCGGCGGTCAGCAGCTACCCCTCGAAGCGCGCATGGGTGGCATCTTTCTCGGCTTCCTGTGCGCGATCGCACTCCTGGCGTTCCTCGGACGGCTGCGCGCAGCCCAGCCGCCCGGCGGCTGGTTGGGCCTCGCGTGCTGGGCGCTGGTCGCGCTGACCGGCCTGGATGGCCTGAACGCCTTCCTGTTCGACGGTAACCTGCCTCACGTCTACCCACCGACAACGCTGAGCCGGCTCATCACCGGCCTCGGCGCCGGTCTCGGTCTTGGCCTGGTCGCCGCGCCGGTCGTCGCCGGCACGGTCTGGCACCGCCCGCTCGATGAGGCCGCGGTCGAGGACCCGATCGAGCTCGGCGCGGGTCTGGCCGTAGCCGGGCTCCTCGGCGCGCTGACTCTCGCCGGCGTCGCCGTGCTGCTGTGGCCGCTCGCGCTGGCGATGGTGCTGGCGGTGCTGCTGGCGTTCGGCCTGGCCAATCTGTACGTGCTGGTGATCGCGAGCGGCCGCGCCCACCAGGCGGTGCACCTGACCGACCTGTATGGCGTGCTGGTGAGCAGCCTCGGTCTGGGTCTGCTGGAGCTGGCAGGTCTGTCGGCGCTGCGCACGTGGCTGGCCACAGCGTTCGGCTTCACCTGGGGCGTGTAAAGCGGCGCGGCGCCGTTGACACACGCGGCGCAAGGCGATACCGTGATTCACCAGATTCAGTGTGTGCTGAACGTGCGGTAGCTGCAGAACACTGCGTACATGAGGACCGCAGGCGGTTCATCGACGCCACCGGCGCCTTCTTTACCCGCTACGGCGCCGCCGCCACATTCGGCCGCGTCTTCGCCCTGCTGCTGACCAGCGACGACCCGCTCAGTCTCGACGACATCGCCACTCGCCTGCTCATCAGCAAGAGCGGCACGAGCGTCGCCGCGCGCGACCTCGAGCGACTCGGCCTGGTGCGACGGCAGGTCACCAGTGGCACTCGTCGCATCCTGTACGAGGCGCACGACGACATGTTGTCGCTGTTCGATGCCCAGGTTGCGCGCATCCGCGAGCAGCGCAGCCTGTTCGCGCAGGGTGAGGGCCTGGTGGGCTCCGCGCGGGCAAAAGAGCGCATGCGGCGGATGCTCGATCTGCACGACTTCTGGCTGGATGAGATCGCCGGCGTCGTCGACCGCTGGAGGCAACGCTGATGCGAGTCGTGTGCTTGCTGAGCACCCTCGCCGTGCTGGCGCTCGCGGGCTGTACCACAGGCCGGCCATTCGTGGTCGAGGCCGCCGGGCCATTCGTCTATCCCGCGGTGGTCGGCCCAGCCTTCGATCGGGTCGCGATCCTGGTGTCCGTTGCGAACCACTCGGGCGATGACCTGCAGGTCAACCCGGCCGACTTCATCGCCCGCGACCGCCAGAAGCGGGTCTACGCGGCCAACCCGGCTGCGACGGTGGCCGATGCGCGCGTGGCCGGTCAAGCGCCGGGGTTGCGCGGCATCCCACCGCTGCCCACGCTCACGCTACGCGCCGATGACGTCCTGACCGGCTTCATCGTGTTCGATGTGCCAGCGGGTACGAGCCCAACCGAGCTCGTGTGGCGACAAAGCGACACGGACGTCGTGGCCGTGCTGCGACCCAATCGGTGAGCACGTGCCGAGTCTGATCCGCACGCAGCAGCTCTCCAAGCGCTACGGCGAGCGGTTCGCGCTCAAGTCGCTGGACCTCGAATTGCGCGAGGGCGATGTCCTCGGCTACCTCGGCCCGAATGGCGCCGGCAAGACCACAACGATTCGGCTGCTGCTGGGGCTGATTGCGCCGACCTCCGGCTCGGCGACCCTCTTCGGCCTGGACGCGCAACGTGATGTGACCGCGGTCCACCAGCGGCTGGCGTACGTGCCTGGCGACGTGAACCTGTGGCCGTCACTGACCGGCCTCGAGACGCTGGCGCTGCTAGGTCGGGTGCACGGCCGCGTTGACACCGCCTACCGCGACCAGCTCATCGAGCGCTTCGACTTCGACCCGACCAAGAAGGTGCGCGCCTATTCGAAAGGCAATCGCCAGAAGATCTCGCTGATCGCGGCGCTGATGACTCGCGCGCAGCTGCTGATCCTGGATGAGCCGACCAGCGGACTCGATCCACTCATGGAAAAGGTTTTCCGCGACTGTATCTTCGAGGCCCGCCAGAATAGCCAGACCGTGTTCCTGTCGTCGCACATCCTGAGTGAGGTCGAGGCGCTATGCGACCGCGTCGCGATCCTGCGCGAAGGCGAGCTGCTCGAGCAGGGGACGCTGGTCGAGCTGCGCCACCTGTCGGCGCTCGACGTTGACGCGACCTTCGACGGTCCGCCGCCGGACGTGAGCGCGGTGCCCGGCGTGGTGTCGAGTGAGGTCGAAGGTCAGCATCTGCGGTGCCAGGTGAATGGGCCGCTCGCGCCGCTGCTGTCGGTGCTGGTCGAAGCCGGGGTGCGCGAGCTGCTGAGCAGCAAGCCGTCGCTCGAAGAGCTGTTTCTGTCGCACTACGGTCCGCGCGAAGGGGTCGCCGCGTGATCGCCGCCGATGCGTTTGTTCGCACACGAGCGGCCGCCGCGCCGGGGGTCGAGCGCTGGGCGGTGGCGAAGCACACCTTTCGATCCACCCATCGCGGCGCCCTGATCTGGGGCCTGGTGTTCGGGCTGTTCGTCTTCGCCAGCGCGATCGCGTTCATCACCGGCTTTCCAACCCAGGCCGATCGCGCGCAGGTCGCCCGATCGCTGCAGTCGTTCGCGATTCTGCTCGGTCCGCCGCGCAACGCGGAGACCGTGGCTGGCTTCGTCGCGTGGCGCGTGCTGCTGGTCGGTGCCATCATGGGCGCGGTCTGGGCGATGCTGGTCAGCACCAGCCGCTTGCGCGGCGAGGAGGACGATGGCCGCTGGGAGCTGCTGCTGGCGGGGCCGCTGACCAAGCGCGCGGCCACGCTCCAGGTGCTGATGGGTCTCGGGGCCGCCTGGCTGCTGCTGTTTGCGATCACCCTGCTGCTGGTCATCCTGACCGGTCGCTACCCGGGCGCGAGGTTTTCCCTCTCGGGCTCGCTGCTGCTGGCGATTGGCATGAGTGCCGGCGCCGCGATGTGGCTCGCGATCGGAGCGCTCACCAGTCAGATCAGCGCCACGCGCGGCCAGGCGGTGCGGCTCGCCGCGGCACTGCTCGGCGCGGCGTTCCTCGTCCGCATGCTGGCCGACTCGCGCACCAGCCTAGGCTGGCTGCGCTGGCTGAGCCCGCTCGGCTGGATCGAGGAATTGCACCCGTTCCGCAATCCACAGCCGCTGGCGTTGCTGCCGGTGCTCGCGCTGATCGGCGGCTGTTGCGCGCTCGCGGTCGTGCTCGCCGAGCGCCGCGACCTGAACGCCAGCTTGATCCGCGAAGGCCAGGTACGCCGACACGAGACGAGGTGGATTGCCGGACCGCTGAGCCTGGCCTATCGCGTCTCGCAGCCTTCGGCGATCGGTTGGCTGCTCGGCAGTGGTGTGCTCGCGTTTGTGACAGGCGCCGTGTCGAAGTCCGCGTCGAGCATCTTGAGCTCGTCGCCGACCTTCGAGGCTGCGCTGGGCAGGCTCGGGATCCGCAAAGCTGCCGAGGGCTACCTGGGGCTGACATTCCTGTTCGTGGGCGTCTTGCTCGCGTTGCTCGCCGCGGGTCAGATCTCGGCGATGCGCGATGAGGAGGGCAGTGGACGGCTCGACAATTTGTTGGTGCGACCGGTCACCCGGGCGACGTGGCTGGGTAGTCGCGTGCTGGTGTCGCTTGGGCTGATCGTGGGTGTTGGCGTTGCCAATGGCCTGGTCACCTGGCTCGGCGCGGCTTCGGCGCACGTCGGAGTCAGCGTGCCGGCGCTGCTCGCCGCCGGGCTGAACGCCTGCGCGCCTGCCGTCGTGGTCCTCGGCGCGGGTGTGCTGGTGCTGGGCTGGCGCGGCAGCCTCGCGTCGCCGGTGGCCTACGGGCTTGTCGCGTGGTCGTTCCTGGTCAACCTGCTGGGCTCGTTCCTGAAGGGTCTGGACTGGCTGCGCCAGACTTCGGTGCTCACGCACATGACCCTGGCGCCGTCGGTTGCGCCCGATTGGTTCGCGGACGCGGTCATGGTGCTGATCGGGCTGCTGTGCGCGTATGGCGGCGTGTTCTTGTTCCAGCAACGGGACATCGAATACGGATGAACGTGGCTGTCCCGCGCCTGGCCATGCCCCGCTCGCGCCGCTCGCTGCTGATCCTCGGTGGCGTCGTCCTGGCGGTGCTGATCGTGGTGCGGCTGGGGCTGCTAGTGGCTCGCTCCGGCGCCTCGAGCAGTTCGGCGGACGTGGCCGCGGCGCCCGTACAGGAGATCGTGGTGGCTCCGCCGCTGCTCTCGGCGCATGGCGTGGTGCAGCCAGTCGCACGCGCCAACGTCGCGTCGCTGGGCGGTGGCAGCGTGGTCGAGCTGCTGGTCGAGGTCGGCCAATCGGTTACCAAGGGCCAGGTTCTTGTGCGGGTCGCGGGCGCCAGCTCGACCGAGCTGGTGGTGGCGCCGTGGAGCGGCACGGTCAACTCCGTGGTCGTGCACGCTGGCGACACCGTCGCGCCTGGCGCCACGTTGCTCTCGATCGGCGATCCATCGCGGTATCAGGTCGAAACGACCGATGTCGACGAGTACCTGGTCGGCCGCCTGCGCGTGGGGCAAGCCGTGTCTGTCACGTTCGATGCCGTGCCCGATCGGACGCTGCGCGGCACGATCGCCTCCATCTCGCCACAAGTCCAGACCGTCCAGGGCGCCGCGCCGCACTACCCCACGATCATCAACCTGGCCGGCGCCGCGCCCGACCTGCGGCCAGGCCTGACCGTGCACGTGGTCTTCGAGCCCTAGCTCCAGCCGAGCACGTACACCAGCCGATACCCGATCGCCAGCCCCGGCTGCCTGTGCACCTCAGACGGTAGTGTCACCGCCGCCTGGCAATAGCCGCGGCCCGAACAGCAGTGCCGCTCCCGCGACCGCCAGCACCACCACCTGCACCGCGACCAGCGTGGCCATGCGAATGGTCGCGGTGAACCAGAACGGCTCGGGAAACAGCATGATCAGGTAGTCGGTCCGCGGGTCGAGCTGCCACAGGTCATTGCGGAACGCAATCTGGTGGAACCGCGTCCACAGCTCGGTGAAGTCCACCAGCGACAGCACTCCGACCAACACGACAAGGCCCACCATCAAGGCCGCGCTCCATAGCAGGTCGCGCCCCAACAACGCGGGCGATCGGTCCACAACCACCGCGAACCCAACCCGAATGACCACAAGGATGGCGCACACGATCTGCATCCGCAGGAACCACTGGATGAGCGCCTGCACGTCCTCCATATGCTCGACCTCGCGCTGGTTGAACAGCGGTCGGCTCTGGCCGCCCACGGTCACCTGCATCTGGATCTGGCCGGGCGGTCCCTGGAAGTAGGCCACGAAGGCATCGGCGATGCGCTCCAACTGCGGCTGATCCAAGCCGGTGGTGCGCCCGACCTGGTTGTCGCGGAACCCCTGCAGCAGCAGATCGCGATCCGTCACCAGCGAGCGCAAGCTGGTCGAGATCACCAGCAGTGGCAGGAGCACCACAAACGCGAGGCTGAGGACGCCGCGGATCCAATCCAGTACCTCTGGCGCGGCGCTCACCCGCTGGGCGGTGGTGGTTGTGGTGCGCATGCACTCTCCGCGCGAGCATACTGCCTGGCCTCGGCTTCGCCCCCGAATGCGGCATCGAACCGCGGGTACAGGAACCACACGCTGGCCGCGCCGAATAGCACACCCGTGAGCACGCGCAGCTCCCAGGTGCTCTCGCGCCAGCCGAAGAGCTGGGTGAAGCCGTCGAGGGCCATCGGCAAGATGAGCAGCGCGTACGCCTGCACGCTCAACGCGGGGATCGAGCGACGTCGCCCATAGAGCACACCGCACACCAGCAGCGCGAGGTAGATGGCCAGGTCGCGCTCGCAGAATGCCATCTTCCACCCGAGCTCAGGCGTGCCCGTGAACGTGTACGGATCGACCGCCAGTCCATCGAGCTGTTCGCGCGCGTACACGATCTGGGAGCCGAACAGGAAGAACGAGCGAAACGCCCACTGGTGGCACGTCAGGTGGTAGACGCGATAAATCGCGCTCGCGGCATCAGCCGAACCCAGGCGTTCCAGAAGCGGCGCGAGCAAGGCGCCGGCGATGAATGCCGCGAGCAGCACGTTCAACGCCCACGGCCACTGCCGCGCGGCGAGCTTCATGTGTGTCCGCTGAGCGCCCGCTCGAGCACCGCCCGCGTCAGCGGCGCGTCGTATTCGCGACCGTTGACCTGCACGACCGGGATCCGCTCACCGTACTGTCGCTGCAGTGTGGAGTCGCGCGTGATGTCGACCACCTCCAGCTGGTGTGGATAGCGCCCCTGCAAGCGCCGCAGCTCGGCCAGGGCAGCCTCGCACAGGTGGCAGTCGTGCTTGGACAGGAGGGTCACCTTCATACGTCGTACGGTACGCAGTCCGATGACCGCGCCGACCGCGATGCTGCCCAGCGCCAGCAGTTGCTCGATCTGCAGACCGAACAGGAACGCCGGCTCGAGCCGCACACCGCCGAGCGCAACCCTCGCCCCGCCGTAGACCATCAAGAACAGACTTGTCGGCAGGCCGGCCGCGAGCGTTGGTCGCAGCGCCGTAAGAACCGCGAACAGCCCGATCGCGATCAGCCCGTCATAGACCTGCGCCGGGTGGCGCGGCACCCCGAAGTCGGGCGTGGCCGCCAGATGGCTGGTGTACTGCGTCGCCCACGGCAGATCGCTCGGCACACCCTGCCCGGCTCCTTCGAGGAACGCACCCACTTGCGCGATCGCAATCGCCAACGCCACCGCCCGCGCCGCGCAATCGAGGACACGCCTGCGATGACCTCGATCGTGGCGCAGCACCGCGGCCGCAACGACCCCGCCGCCGACCAGTCCACCCCACAGCGACAGCTCGCTGATGCCGAGCTGCCAGATCTCGGCCGGTCGCATCAGGTAGTAGTCCCACCAGCCGAGCACGTGCACCACCTTCGCGCTCAGCACCCCGACGGGGATCGCCCACGCCACCGCCCTGAGGACCTGCGCACTCGGAATGCCGTCCTGCTTCGCCCGGCGCAGCGTGAGCCAGATGCCCACGCTCAGCCCGATCAGCGAAAAGACGCCAAATGGCCGCACCGCCAGTGAGCCGACCTGGATGAGCACCGGCTCGAACCCGAGTGTCACACCGCGATCAGCTCCATCTGGACGGCGCCGATGTCGGCGTCCAATCGCTCGGCCTCGATGAACTCGAGGACCTTGCTGAGCACCTCGTTGGTGTGTCGCCGATCGTCGCTGACACAGACGATGCCCAGGGTCGCGACCTGCCAGGCATCCTGGGTATCGACCTCGGCGACGGCGACGTTGAAGCGATTGCGCACCCGCTGCGCGACCGACTTCACGACCATGCGCTTGCCCTTGAGCGAGCCATTCTCGGCCAGGAGCAATTCCACGCGCGCGACGCCTATGTGCATAGCCATAAGAGGGACCGGCGAGAAATCTTAGGCTAGCTGAAGCGGAAGCTGTCCACGATCTGGTCGAAGACGGGGCTGAACTGCGCGAACTGGTCGGCCGGGGCGTAGGCGGTGATGATGTACGGCGTCGAGCCCTTGAGCACGGTCACCTGAAACGCGCGGACGTTGAGGTCGCGGCCCGAGGCGTCCTTCTGGGTGAAGGTGAAGGTGCGTCGAATCGAGGGATTGCCCGCGGTGCTGCCCGGCACCACCTGCTCGAGGGCATAGCCGGGCACCTGCTGCTGCATGTTGAGCTCCATGCTGGCGGCATAGAGCTCGGGTGAGACGGCTCGACCCTGGGAGTCGACGGCGACGCCGAGGCTGGCGCGCCCGCTGGTGTCGTGGAACTCGACCGCGGCGGTGCCGAAGAGGGCTTGTGGTTGATCGACGCGGTTCCAGTCGGGCGGCGCGGCGACGGAGAAGCGCGCTTGCGGGTCGTTCCAGGTCTGCAAAGCCGCGCTGCCTGCTGGGGCCCGAGTAGTCGCCACCACCGGCGATCCCGCTGCCGCGACGCGCGCCGCCGCCACCTGAGTTGCCACGGCCTCTGCTCCTTGTGTTGCCGCAGCTGCTGCCTGAGGCGCCCCGGCTGCTGCCTGTGTGGCGAGCGCCGGCACCGTCGGCACCACGAGCGGTCGCTGGGTCGCTCCTGCCGCGCTGGTCGAAGCCGCGGTCGGCGTCAGCTGGGCCGCCAACATCGCCGAAAGAGCGACCTTGCACTGCTCCAGCGCCTGCTGCACGTCTGTCCGGCTGTCGGGATCGTTGGTCGCGGCGCGGTCGATCAGCGTGCAGCCCCCCACAACGTCGCCGCGTTGCACGAGGCCTTGCCCCTCCTGGTACGCCGCCTGAGCGGTCGCTCGGACCACCGCGAAGGGGTCCCCCGCCGGCGTAGGCGCCGCCGCCGGCTCCGGCGCGCACGCGCTCGCCGCCACCCCCAGAATGAGTGCCACGCCCAGGGCGAGGAGCGCGGCACGTCCAACGCTTGTCAACAGAACGTTCTACCGTCCCGCCCCCGCACGCGACCACCCCGGCTATACTGCGACTCCGCCAGGGAGGTGGACGGGTCCCGGTGGGCCTCGCCGTCTTCAAAACGGTCGTTCGGGCGGCTTCCCGTTCGAAGGTGGGTTCGACTCCCATGCACCTCCGCCACCGATTCTTGAGTTCAGATCAGGTGCACATAGAAACTCCTGCCAGCCTTATCGCTCACACGCCAAATCAGAAAACGGTTGACGAAACGGTTTAGAAAACGGTTGCTCAGCCGCTCACGATCCGAAGGTAGGTACGACTCCAAGACCTCCGCCAGAGTGCTGAACTCGAAATCAAGACAATCGTTCTAGATTGAGCGCGCAAGAGTGGGCGAGCGTGCTGCCTCAGAAATTTGCCGGCCGAAATGGTGCGTTTGCCTCAGCTAAGAATCCGACCGAAGGTGAGGTCGGTGAGGTGCAGCGAGCCAGTCGGCATGACTTGGTACGCGCGTTGGCGCCGCGGTACGGGCATGTGAGGAAGAGCGAGAAGACCGAGATCCTCGACCAGGTATGCGAGGTGACTGGCTACACACGGAAGCACGCACTGGCGCTGCTCAAGGAGCCACCAGAGGAGCGCGCTGTGTCAAGCGCACACGGCGGCGCTCACCAAGCTATGGCCCAGCCGAGGTTGAGCTGCTGCGGCGCATTGGGGCGGAGCGAGGTACCCAGCATCGTCCGCGCCGCCGAGCTGATGGTTGACGCCATCAGCCGCGACCGAGCTGTGTACGTCTACGGCAGCGGCCACTCGGTGATCCCGCTCGTGGACATCTTCCCGCGCTACGGGAGCTTCGCCGGCTTCCGCCCACTGCTCGACCGCGCCTGATGTGGTTCAACACAGTTGGTCCAGGCGGCGCGCGAGCTGCTGTGGTTGGAGCGCACCGAGGGCTACTCCAAGGTGTTCCTGGCCACCTACCCAGTTGGGCCCGGCGACGTCATGCTCATCTATTCGACGGCGGCACGAACGCCTCGGGCATCGACGTCGCGCTCGAAGCAAGCGGCTAGGACTGGGCGCTCGTGGCGGTCACCTCCGGCGACAACGCGGCGACAGCCAAGACGAGCCACTCGAGCGGCAAGAACCTGGTCGACCTGGCCGACGTCGCGGTCGACAACTGCCTGCCGCGCGAAGACGCGCTGGTGCCGGTCGATGGTCAGCTCGAGCCGCCCGCCGCGGGATCGACGCTCGCCTTCGTGTTCACCATGGCGCTAGTGGCACAGCTCGGCGCCGGCCTGGTCGAAACGTGGTCGGTCGCTCGCGGTTTTCGTCTCGCCCAACGTGCCGGGCGTCTCGCTCAACCACAACACTCACGAATTCGAGGCCTATGCCAGCATGCTGCGGCGGCTCGAGGGTTCCGTCACTCGCTATTGCCTGCGATACCATTGGCCATTGGGATCGACGTCGATGCGATCAAGGTCGCCGCCGGGCCGGTGGAGATGTGTGACCAGGTACGCGAACGCGTCCAGGAGCCTCTCAGCAGGCAAGGCGGAGAAGGCGTGGTGCGCCAGGTGGTCAGGTTGGCGGAGCGCCTCGCCCTGCACAGCGCCCCGGTTGCCGTCAGCGTTCCGGTACCAGCCGTGTCGATCGCGGGCGACGTGAAGTGGTGTGGGCGCCCACACCAATATTCGCGGCTAGTGCCACATCCGGTTGGCCGACGCGGTAGAGGAGTGCCTGCGCATCCCTTAACGCACTGGAGTATGACGGGCACGCCGCTATGCTGGCCGAGCGGTGGGTCGGCGCGCGTCAAGGCGTCGCCAACCTGGTCCTGCTGGTCGTCGGTACCGGCATCGGCGGTGGGATGGTCCTCGACGGTCGGCTGTATCGAGGCGCCGACTGTCTGGCTGGCGCGGCGCGCTGGCTTATCTCCGGCGCCAGCGTCACTGAGGTCCGGCAACCAACCCTCGAGCTGGCAGCGGCAGGCCGGCCGTGGCGCGAGCCGCGGTCATGCGGCTGATGCTGGGGCGGAATCAGTCTTTGCCGCGGGTCGCGCCGGTGATGCTGAAGCTCAGCAGAGCATTGACGCCACGGCCGATCGGCTTGGTCTGGGCGATGGCCGACGTGGTGAGCTTACTGAATCCGGACATGGTCGTCCTCGGCGGCGGCGTGTGCTCGGGCGCGGCCGGTGCATGCGTACTGCCGCGAATTCGCCAGGTCGTGCGCCGATGTGCGCACGGACCGTTCTCGCCGAATCGCACATCCCTCGTTGTTTACCCAGGGGAGAGGAGCGCTGACGATGGACCTCAAGCACATGCCGTTTTCACGCCGACATTTCCTGCGCAGCCTGGCGCTGGCCGGCGGTGTCGCGGCTGGCGCCTCATTGCTGGCCGCATGCGGCCAGTCGACTGCACCGGCGGCCGCACCAACGACGGCAGCCGGGCCGCCCGCGGCAGCACCCACGACCGCCCCCGCGGCGGCCAAACCGGCCAGTGGAGCGAAGCTGACGGTGTTGACGCATTGGGGCGACCAGGACCAGCTCGCCGTCATGACGCCTATCCTGCAGCAGTACACGCTGGAGACCGGCACAGCGATCGATCACCAGACGGTCGCGTTCGACGAGCTGTTGAAGCGCATCACCACCGGCCGGCTTGGCGGTCCGTCGCCTGACATCATTCACTTCTACAACCTGTGGCTGCCCGACTTCGTCAGCAGCGGCGTGTTGCAGACTCCGCCAGCTGATGCCGTGGCCGACGTCAAGAAGTCCTACAGCCCAGGGTCCGTCGACGGTGCCTCGTACAAGGACCAGGTCTGGGGCTACCCGACCGAGGTCAACAACTACCAGCTCATTTACAACAAGCAGCTCCTCCAGCAGGCTGGTGTCACCAAACCTCCGGCGACATTCGACGAGCTGAAGGAGGCCTCCATCAAGGCAACCACGAAGGGCGCTGATGGCAAGGTCAGCCAGACCGGCTTCCTGTTCCTCAAGGGCTGGGACTCCGGCGTCGTCCACCCATTCACCTCGTTGCTGTGGTCGAACGGCGGCGAGTACGCGGCCAAGGACAATAGTCAGGTCATGTTCAACCAGGCGCCGGGTCTGGACGTCGTCAACCTCGAAGCCGACATCATCAAGAACGGCGGCGCCGACCTCGGCTTTGCCCAGGCGGACTTTGTCGCGGGTAAAGCGGCCATGACCATCATGGCCAACTGGTGGGGCGCCGCTCTGCGCAAGGGCGTCCCAGGTGGCATCGAGAACGTGGGCGTCGCACCCATTCCGACCAAAGGCGGCGGCAAGTCGACCACTGTCCAGTACAACTGGCTGTGGGGCGTCGACAAGAACAGCAAGAACAGCGCCGACGCCTGGAAGTTTCTGCAATGGCTGAACTCGCCGCAGAGCGGCGGGTCGTCACCGATGGGCAAGTACCTGACAGGCGGGCTGAACGCGATCCCGAGCCGCGCGTCTGACCAGCAGGCGCACGCAAACGTGCTCAACGACGCGTTCGTCAAGCCGTTCGTCGAGGCGCTGGCGAACAATAGCCGCACGGAACCGATCATTCCCGGTGCGCAGGAGATCAAGACCAGCCTGCAAAAGCAGATCGAGGCGGTCTGGTTTGGCCAGAAGGAGGCCAAGGAGGCGCTCGACACCGCTGCCCAGGAAGCCAACCGCATCCTGAAGGAGAAGGCGCAGGGCTGAACCAACCCATGCAGTCTGTGGTCGGCGCGCGCCCGGTTGCCTCGCTCGAGCGGGCCGGCGCGCGCCGCCGGCGGCTTCCCAGGCGCGCCGCGGCCGGCTACGCGTTTGTTGCGCCGGCGCTCATTTTCCTGCTGCTATTCGCACTCGGGCCGTTCTTGTTCACCGTCTACGTCAGCCTGCACGACTGGAACATGCTGACCCCAGTCGAGACGATGCCCTGGCGCGGCCTCGAGAACTACCGCTATCTGCTCTTCGACGATCCGCTGTTTCGCGAGACGTTTCGCAATAGCGTTGTGTTCGCGCTGGCCAACGTCGTGGTTACGACGGTTCTGTCGCTTGGTCTGGCGCTGCTGCTCAATGGCGAAGTCCGCATGAGTGGTGTGTGGCGGGCAATCTACTTCCTGCCCTACATCACCTCGTCGATTGCCATCTCGATCGTCTGGAGCAACCTTTATCACCCGAGCTACGGCCTGTTCAACGGGGTTCTTGGTCTACTCGGCTTTCCCGCGCAGCGCTTCACATCGAGTGTCGAACAAGCCATGCCGAGCATGGTCGCGGTCGCGGTGTGGCTCGGCCTGGGCTACTACATGATCCTCTTCCTGGCCGGCTTGCAGGCAATCGGGATCGACGTGTACGAGGCTGCCAAGGTGGATGGCGCCAACAGCTGGGATCGCTTGCGGTCGATCACGCTGCCGCTGTTGCGGCCAACGCTGCTGTTTGTAGGCGTCGTCAGCACACTCGCCTCGCTACAGGTGTTCGACCTGCCGTTCGTACTCACCAATCAGGGTGGACCGGTCAACGCGACGAACACAGTCGTGCTGTACATGTACCAGACCGCCTTCAACTTCACGCGCATGGGGCGCGCGACCGCGATGGCGGTCTTGCTGTTCCTGGTGATCCTGGTCATTACTCTGGTCCAGCTGCGGCTGCTGCGGGAGCGCGAATGACGTCGGCGCGACAGCCGCTGTGGCCGGTGCTGAAGTACGGCATCCTGGCGGTCGGCGCGGTGCTGATGCTGCTGCCATTCGAGTGGATGGTCGTCGCGTCACTGATGGCGCCCAACGAGATCATGGCCCGTCCGCTGGTGTGGCTGCCGAGCGTGCCACAGCTCCCGAATTACGCCCGCCTCGCCGAGGCCATTCCGCTTGCGCGCATGTACCTGAACAGCGTGGTTGTCACCGCCGCGATCACCTTCGGGGTGCTCGCCAGTAGCTCGCTGGCAGGTTATGGCTTTGCGAAGTTCGAGTTTCCGGGACGCGACGTGCTGTTTCTGCTGGTGCTGGCGACGATGATGATCCCATTCTTCGTGTTCCTGATCCCCGTCTTCTACATCGTCAGTCGCCTTGAGTGGGTGGACACGCTGCAAGGGCTGATCGTGCCGAACATCGTCACCGCATTTGGCATCTTCCTGATGCGCCAGTACATGCTCAGCCTGCCCGACGAGCTGCTCGATGCGGCGCGCATCGATGGCGCTAGCGAATTCGGGATTTTCCGGCGCATTGTGCTACCGCTGGTCGGTCCGGCGCTCGGTGCGCTGGCGATTCTGGCCTTCGTCCATCATTGGAACGCGTTCCTGTGGCCGCTCATCATCATCCGGTCGGGTGACCTGGCGACGATTCCCATTGGCCTGAACAGCCTACGCGTGTACGCCAGTCAACCGGAGGTCATCAACCTGCAGATGGCTGGCGCCACCGTGGCCATCATCCCGGTTGTGCTGGTCTTTGCCCTGTTCCAGCGATGGTTCGTGCAGGGCATCGCGCTGACCGGACTGAAGGGGTGAGCGGGGTCTGCCTGCGGGCGTACGCACCAGATGACGAGGCAGGTCTCCTCGATGTGTGGAACACCGCCCTGGTTAGTGATCCAATCTCGCCGGCGGTCTTCCGCCGCAAGGTGTTGCTCGACCCGAATTTCGATCCAGGTGGCTGCGTGCTCGCGGAGGTGGACGGTGCGGTGCGCGGCTTCGTGCTGTCACTGACCCGGCGTGTTCCATTCTTCAATCAGGGCCTGGAGCCAGAGGAGGCCTGGATCACGGCGTTCGGCGTTCAGCCCGAGTGGCAGCGCCAGAAGCTGGGCAGCCGGTTGCTGGATATGGCGCTCCAGCGGCTCCACGAGCAGGGCCGCACGCGGGTTACCGTCGCTCCCTACGTACCGAACTATTTCATACCGGGCGTCGACGTGGACGCCTACGCAGCGGCGGTCGCCTTTCTGCAGCGCATGGGCTTCCAAACGGTTTCACGACCGCTCAGCATGCGCGCGGAACTAACCGGGTTCCACATACCGCCTCCAATTGTGGACACCGCGGAGCAGCTTGCCGATGACGGTCTGGTGGTAATGCCAGCCCAGCCGCCGGATATCGTCCCGGTGCTGGATTTCATCCGCCAGCACTTCTCGTGGGACTGGATGCGCGAAGCAGGCGAGGTCTTCAGCGAGTTGTTCGCCGGTGACCCACGCCAGGTCAACCTGCTGGTCGCACGCAAGGGCGACGAGGTGGTCGGCTACTCGCAGCACCGCGCCGAGCGCTTCGGCCCTTTCGGCGTCAAACCCGATTTGCGCAGTCGCGGCATCGGTCGGGTGCTGCTGGCCGGCACATTGGTCGAGATGCTGAAGCGGGGATATCACGCCGCCTGGTTCCTGTGGACTAGCGACAATGCCGCCCGACTGTACGCCCAGTGTGGATTTCACGAGGTGCGCAGGTTCGCCGTAATGCAGAGAAGCGTCGGCTGATGACCACGTCCGATAACTGCATCATGGTTGTTGGCGCGCACGCCGCTGACGCTGAGGTCATGGGCGGCGCGACCGTCCTGAAGCACGTCGCCGCGGGCTGGCGAGCGGTGATGGTGCACATGACCCCGGGCGAAAAGGGCCATCGCTCGCTTAGCCCCGAGGAATACACGCGTATTAAACAGGAAGAGGCGCACAACGCCGCGCGCATTCTCGGCGCCGAGTGTGTGATGCTGCCGTTCAAGGACGGTGAGTTGCCGGTCAGCCTAGAGGCGCAGTGGACCGTTGCTGACGTGATCCGCCAGTACCGCCCCACTCTCCTGCTCACCCACTGGCAGGGCAGCCTGCATCGCGACCATCACAACACCAGTCTGAATGTCATGGAGAGCCTGTTCCTGGCCCGCTTACCCACGTTCAAACGCGAGTATCCAGCGGCTGGACCATCGAGAGTGCTGTACGCCGAAAACTGGGAGGATGAGGACGGCTTCGAGCCCGACCTGTATCTGGACGTGGACGCAGTATTCGATCGCTATCTCGAAGCCATCCACCAGTACAGCCTCTTTCGCGGTGAAGTGGCGACCTTCCAATATGAGCAGTGGTACCGCGGCGCGAGCGAGATGCGTGGCGCTGAAGGTGGCTTCCGCCGCGCAGTCGCCTTGATGGAGCCGAAGAGCTACTGGCAGCGCCGTCCCGTCGACGGGCTGCTGCTGTGACGGTCCGCACGGGTTTGGAGCGGCTGCTCCGAGAAGGACTGCCACAGATCCACGGAAAGCGCATCGGCCTGGTCACCAACCACACGGGCATCGACTCGCGGCTGCGCCACGGCATTGACCTGCTGGCCTCCAGCGCGCGATTCCGTCTGACCGCGTTGTTCGGCCCAGAGCACGGCGTTCGTGGCGCCGACCAGGCGGGCGTCCACGTCGGGGAGGCAGTCGATGCGCGGACGGGGCTGCGAGCGCACAGCCTCTATGGCGAAACCCGCAAGCCAACCGACGAGATGCTCGCGGATGTCGATGCGCTGCTCTTCGACATACAGGACGTCGGCGTGCGCCTCGCTACCTATGTATCGACGTTGTGGCTGGTCCAGCAGGCGGCCGCCGAGGTGGGGCTGCCGCTGGTGGTGCTCGATCGGCCGAATCCGATCGCCGGTCTCCAGGTGGAAGGCAACCTGGTAGAGGCCGGCCGCGAGTCTTTCGTCGGCATTCACGCGATCCCCATCCGCCACGGTCTGACGTTCGGCGAACTGGCGCGGTTGTCCGCTTGCGACAACGGTTGGCCGGAGCCACGGGTTGTCGCAATGGAGGGGTGGGAGCGAGGCATGTGGTTCGACCAGACGGGCTTGCCGTGGGTGCAACCATCGCCGAACCTGCCCACGCTTGACTCCGTGACGGTGTATCCGGGCACGTGCCTGATCGAAGGGACCAATGTGTCCGAGGGCCGCGGAACCACGCGTCCGTTGGAGTTGGTCGGGGCGCCGTGGGTCGATCCGTATCGTCTTGCAGGCGAATTGGAGGCCCGTGGCATACCAGGTGCAGCGTTCCGCGCTACCTGGTTTACCCCGACATTCTCCAAGCACCACGGCACGACCTGCGGAGGCGTCCAGGTCCACGTCCTCGATCGCCAGGCACTCCGCCCAGTCGAGCTCGGTATCCATCTTATCCATGCGTTCATGACGCATTGCCCGCGTGAGTTCGCCTGGCGGAAATCGGAGATTGGGACCTACTTCATTTACCGACTGCTCGGTAGCGCGCAGCCACGCCAGATGCTCGACACAGGGTCGGACGCGCGCACAGTTTACGTAGACTGGCCAGCTTCGGCCCTAGCCTTTCAGATCCGTACCAGCGCCTTGCTCCTGTATCGCTAACCGGTGCCGCCGCCCGCCAATCCTCTGGGCCAAATCCCTTGGCCACGCGGGTTCAGGAGTCAGCATCCTAAAGACCCGATGGCGTCGACAGAGTCGTCCTCAACCACTTGCCGGTGGCTGCCAGAGCCTGAGCTCGCCGCTGAGCAGCCGAGGTTTTGCCTCCGACACCCTCAGACGAAGGCGCGCCCGTGTCCAGCCATGCCCACCATCGTCGCCACTTCCCTTTCCCCGCCGGAAATTGTGTTCTAGCTCTCGCCGTGGATGATCCCTCCTGCACCCCACCGAACCGCGCGACCCTGCTCCGGCTGTGTCACGCCCGTGTCGCTCACCGAGTCCGGTACCCACACCGTTTACATTTCCAATCGCTCCGTCAGTGGGCAACTGACTCTTGCCAAACCACGCGTCAACTACCGCATTGCCGCCATCGTTACTCGGCTGGGCCAAGGCGTGTAGCACCCACCACCGCGAACCAGCGCGCCAGTCCACCGGCAAGCAACGACTGACCCCCACGCCAATGTTGTAGAACCCCGAGCGGCCCAACCATTCGGGCCCGCCCGTTCGTCGGCGCGACCTTGCCAAAGCGGCCAACCCGCCTTAGTAGTGCAGTCGTGGATCGAGAGCGTCACGCATGGCGTCGCCCACTGCGTTGAGCCCGAGCGTGACCAAAAAGATCATCACGCCGGGAACGGTCGAGACATGCGGGGCAACCGCCAGCACCTGGCGGCCCTCGGCAAGCATCGCACCCCACTCCGGGTTCGGCGGTTCGATGCCCAAGCCGAGGAATGAGAGGCCCGCGGCGAACACGACCGTCTTGCCGACTTCAAGCGTGCCGTACACGACCACCGTCCAGACGCTGTTCGGGAGAATGTGCCGAAGCACAATTCGGCGGTCGCCAGCTCCTAGCCCGCGCGCCGCGTCGACAAACGCCTGCGCCTTGAGGGTGAGCACCTCGGACCGGATTAGCCTGGCGAAGGGCGGGACTGCGACGACGGTGATTGCCAGCATCGCATTCGAGATGGCCAACCATGCGCGCTTCACCGTCAGCACCGGCATTCCGATCTATTCTGCGATCCACACGCGCCCTGGCAACGTGGCTCAAACGAGAACACCAACGGCTTGCTGCGCCAGTACATGCCTAAAGGCACGGACCTTTCGCACCACACACCGACTGACCTGCAGCGTTTCAGGACAGCCTGAATGGCCGACCGCGTATGACCCTCGGCTATCGCACGCCGACAGAGAAAATGGACGAGCTGTTGCGGTGACCCCTTGAGGCCGCCAAGGCATATGTCGCTGGCACCTGGACCTGTACCCTCAAGGCGCAAGCATCGGTTGCGAAGGTCCCGATCGGCGGTCCATTCTTCTTCAGGGTAGAAGCGCTGCCTGTCCCACCGTCGCGCGTATCTGAGGCTGCCACTCACGCCGAGGCCAGACCCGCATGGGGCCATCCAACCGCGTCGATTCCCGTGGGCGTACCACGCGGCACGCCGGCTATGGCATCAGGCAGCGCATCCGCAAACGAGTGGAGGAGATCTTCGGCTGGATGAAGACGGTGGGTGGCTTCCGCCGCACGCGCTTTCTCGGATTGGCGCGGACAGGCCTGGCCGGCTACTGGTCGCAGCCGCCTACAACCTGGTCCGCATCACCAGACTGATGCAGATCGCGGCGCCGAGCTAAGGCGTCAGAGCGTGCGGCGCTTGGCCGCCTCCCCTATGGCCGCACACGCCCTCCGGATGGAACTCGGACCAACCCCCAATGACGCCTGATCACCTCCTCCACCTCGGAACCGCCTCCACGAAGCCTTTCTTCAGCGCCCTGCTAAGAGCTACGCGGGCCGGCGCCATGGCTCACGGCAGCAGCTTGAAATCCCCTGGGTTGATGATGAGGACAGCATCATTCGGATCGAGATAACGAGTCGACGTTCCATCAAGCCGCATATCGAGGCGGGACATCACGGTCGGTGGCAGCCCAGCCAAGCCCGACGTCATGTCACCCTCGATCATCGACGGCTTGACCTTGATCGGTTCCAAGACCTCTCGCGTCCGATCCTCGGTCGACAACCACCTTCACCTCGTCGAGGCTGCGGGCTTCGGCGAGCAGGCGGCAGGCGAGCTCCAGCCGAGCCAGAGGCGACTCAGCTGGCTTCGCGACGGCCAGCGCCGGATCGCTCACGTCTTCCAGTGAGAGCGGGTGCGACTGCTTGGTCAGCGTGTCGAGGGTCGGAAGGATTAGGAATTGCAGGACGAGCCAAACGACGGCGCCTCTCCCCGCGTACCGAGATAGCGCTCGGCCCACACCACCAGCGTCGGGCCGCGTATGCATCGGCCGGCGGCCCGATCGGCGCGATCGAGTTGCAGGTCGACGGTGGCGCCGGCCCGGTACATGGCGGCAGCCCCATGGAAGGGCTGGACGATTCATTCCGAAACAGACACCCTGAGCCAGACTGATGGTCACCGTGCAATTTGTCGGATCAGGCGATGCCTTCGGCAGTGGCGGTCGGTTTCAGGCATGCATTTCGGTCCGTTCCCCGTCGGCGCACGTCTTGCTTGATTGCGGAGCGACATCCCTCGTCGCACTCGCGCGCTTGGGACTCGAGCCCGCCTCAATCGACGCGGTGATTGTCTCGCACCTCCATGGCGACCATTTTGGCGGCATCCCGTTCCTCGTCTTGGATCAGCAGTTCGCGCGGCGCGAGCGGCCCCTCCTGGTGGCGGGTCCGCCTGGGATACGCGATCGGCTCACGCAGGCGATGGAGGTGCTCTATCCCGGGTCCTCGAGCGTTCTGCGCCGGTTCGACCTGGGCACTATCGAGCTCTTCGAGGGCACGCCAACCAGCGTCGGTCCGGTTCAGGTTGCCGCCTACCCAGTTGTCCATGCCAGTGGCGCCCCGCCGTACGGTCTGCGGGTGGTGTGCGACGGCAAAGTCATCGCGTACTCCGGCGATACCGAATGGACTGAGACTCTCGTCGAGCTCAGCGACGGGGCCGACCTGTTCATCTGCGAGGCGTACATCTTTGAGAAGGCGGTCAAGTACCACATGAGCTACGCGATGCTGGCGCGCTACCGCGCTCGGCTGGCTTGTCGCCGTCTGGTTCTGACCCACATGAGCCAGGACATGCTCGGCCGCAGCACTGAAGCAGACGCGGAGCTCGCGGACGATGGACTCACCCTGACCATCTAAGGCCGGCTACTCAGCGGCTGCCGGAGCGGTGCGCTCGCCGTCCCGGCCGGTGATCGCGAGGTGCGCACCCATCATGGCCCGGCCCAGGCGGTCGCCTTGCCGGTGGTATGTCGGTCAGGCAGTGTGCCGGACTCGCTCGATAAGGCGGGCGGGCCCGCTTGCCGAAAAGCAACATGGCAACGATCTTGGAACCACGACGAGTTCAAGCCCGCGGGGGCGAAGGAGCAATCAGATGTCGACGCACACCACGTCCAAAGAGCTCGAGGCTCAGCCGACGACGATGAAGGCGATCGTTCAAGACCGGTACGGCTCAGCGGACGTTCTCGAGCTTCGGGACGTCGACAAGCCCGAGCTCGGGGACGACGACGTGCTCCTCCGCGTTCATGCCGCTGGCGTCCATATCGGCGGCGACTGGCACCTTATGACGGGCCTGCCCTACCTGATGCGACATCATGGGCTTCGGGTTTCGCGCGCCCAAGGCTCGTGTTCGGGGCATGGATGTCGCGGGGACGGTCGAGGCGGTCGGCAAGAACGTGACGCGCTTTCAGGCCGGCGCCGAAGTATTCGGCACCTGCGACGGCTCCTTCACCGAGTACGCATGTGCCCGCGCGGACAAGCTCGCGCCCAAGCCGGCAAACCTCGGCTTCGAGCAGGCGGCCGCCGTACCGACCTCGGCTTGTACCGCCCTCCAGGCTCTTCGCGACTCAGGCGGGATCAAGAACGAGCAGAAGGTCCTGATCGTCGGTGCCTCTGGAGGCGTGGGGATGTTCGCGGTGCAGATCGCGAAATCGTTCGGCACCAAGGTGACCGGCGTGTGCAGCACGACGAAGGTGGACACGGTCCGCTCCATCGGCGCTGACCACGTCATCGGCTACACAAAAGAGGACTTCACCCGAGGCTGGAAGCGGTATGACCTGATCCTCGACATGGGTGGGAACCGCTCGCTGTCGCAGCTCAGGCGCGCCCTCACCCTCCGTGGGACGCTCGTGCTCGTCGGCGGCGAAGGGGGTGGTCGGTGGATCGGAGGCGTGGATCGTTCGATTCGAGCGCTCGTGGCGTCGCCGTTCGTGAGCCACAGGCTGTGCATGATCATTGCAACCGAACAGGGCGGACCTGCAGTTCCTGAAGCAGCTCGTCGAGGCCGCCACTATCACGCCGGTTATCGACAGGACGTATTCGCTGAGCGAGGTGCCCGACGCCATCCGCTACCTGCACGAGGGACAGGCTCGGGGGAAGATCGTCATCACGGTTCGAGGCGCCGACCGCGCCGTTTACGGGAGATCCTACGAACGGAATCCACTGCACCCATCATGACGTCACCCAAAGTGGGCAGCGATACGGCCTGATCAGCGCGAGGTCAGAGGACGCGGCGGAGCGGATCGGAGGGCGGTTGCAATGTTGCCGCCCTCGCGTTCGGCCTGTCCAAGCGTTGCCCGACCCTGGGTCGCGCTGAATTTGTGGGGCTACATGGCTCAGGCGGCGCCGGTCGGTTGCAACGCGAACAGCGTCTTCATCAACTCCTGTTGCCAGGAGTGTGGGAAACCGAACGGTTTGTCCTTGGACGGCCAGCTGGTCCAGTACGTCGTGTTCATCGGATAGCGGATTATCAGCTGCGAGACGTAGATCATCGGCAGTTCGCGGCACCAGATATCCATGGCTTGCGTGAAGTAGTCCAGGGTCTTCGGATCGTCCACTGGCAGCGGGCTGATCTTCTCGACAACCGCGTCGTAGTCTTGATTGCGCCAGCGCGATGTGGCCCACGAAATGGCGCCGGCTCGCCGGTCGGCCGGTAGTACTGTGCCTCGAAGATCGACAGCATGAAGTACGGATCCATGCCCTTGACACCCGCCGGCTCCTGGCAGTTGAAGTACAGCGGCTGCTGGCCTGTCTGCACCTGTGAATCCAGACCAGGCGAGGTGTCGAAGCTGGCGTCGAAGCCGGCGTCGCGCAGTTGCTGGCTGAGCGGCGGCCCGTAGTTCTTGAGCCAGTCGGGGACCGCGATCTTCATGTTGGGCTTAGCGCCCGACGCGTCGCTAACTGGCTTCTGCGATCCGTTCGGCGACGCGTTCCGCGAGCATGACGACTGTTAGATGCGGCGTCGCGCGTGGCAGGGCAGGCAAAACCGAAGCATCGACGACGCGCAGCGCGTCGACACCTAGCACGCGCAACTCGTCGTCGACGGCCCGGCCCAGACAGCAGGTTCCCGCCGCATGGACGAATGCGTCGCTCTGCGCGAGCACCCATGCATCGAGCGCATCGTCGTCAAGCTCCGCGAAGCGGAGGTCGGCTCTCCCCAGCTGCGACAGCGCCGGCTGCCGAAGCAACTCGGCAGCATGACGGAGAGCAACACGGAAACGTGCACGATCGGTCGCGTCTTCCAGCAGCCTGAAGTGGACAACGGGATTCTCCCGCGGATCAGTCGAGACGAGGTCGAGTCTGCCACGCGAGCGCGGTGCGAGCAGGGCCACCATCAGCCCGCCGCGCGTCGTGTCCTCCTCGAGGATGTCAAGCGCCCAGATGCCGAGGTCGGCCATGCTCTCCCCGTCCCAGCGAAGAAACGCACACGAGACGGCAACCGCCGGCGACGCGGGCTGTGATCGCGGCTCGAGCTCGATCGGCAGCACGACGATCGGGTGGTCGTGAAGGTTCTGTCCGACGCCTGGTAGGTCGCAGACGGCGCGGACCCCGATCTCGCGAGTGGTCTCAGCCGCCCCGATGCCGGAGCGGGTGAGGATCGCCGGGGACTGAAGCGCACCCGCGCACAACAGCACTTCGCCCGCCTCGACCAGCTCGCCGTCCACCCAAACGCCGACGGCAGAACCGTGCTCGATCTGGACGCGGTCGACAACCACCCCGCCGCGGATGGTCAGGTTCGCACGCCCGCGCGCGGGCTCGAGGTAGGCGTCGTTTGTCGAGATGCGCCCACGGCTGTCGCGGTTCCATGGCTGCGGCGTGATGCCGGTGCCGTCCGGCACATTCGCGTCCTCGCACCACGAGTGCCCGAGCCCAAGCGCTGCGTCTTTCAATCCAAGGCTGACCGCGCCCCACTCCCGGACACTGGGGCGACGGATTGGGATCGGCCCGTGCGAGCCGTGGTACTCGCGGTCGCCAAAGTCGGCGTCCTTTTCGAGTCTGACGAACGTGGGCAGGATGTCTTTCCACGTCCAGCCGGGGCAACCCCAGCCGTCGTAGTCACCGGGCAGGCCGCGCAGTGCTCCTTGCGCGTTAATCGCTGAGCTGCCACCGACGCCGTAGCCTTGCACGTACCTCGTTGTGTCCCTCCCCTCGACGAGGACGACCTCGAGCCCCGGCCAAGAGAAGCCCCCACGACTAACGATCCCGCAGTAGTTCGGACTCCGCATTTCGAGCGGTGTCTCCGACGAGCGATATTCGGGCCCGGCTTCGAGCAGCA
>WNFU01004740.1_pt1 | contig 24301 bp, 23 predicted proteins | sample 5400121 | NCBI WGS metagenome assembly WNFU01 (sample SAMN13153360, study PRJNA577476) | soil metagenome | isolation source: 100 cm soil or saprolite under grassland replicate 1 | place: USA:California | collected 2016-06-15
GCGCGACCTGAGCCGTTCAACGCAGTGACTTTTTTCGTATCTGCTGAATAATAGAGCGCAAACATATCCCCACCGATTCCTGTGGAACTGGGCTCGGTCACATTGAGTACTGCACCCGCTGCGACTGCAGCATCAGCCGCGTTTCCGCCTCTTGAAAGGATTTCAAGCCCTGCCGCAGTCGCCAATGGTTGGGATGTGGCAACTATTCCATTGTGGCCGTAGACAGGAGAACGACGCGAGTTGAAAGGTAGTGTTGTCATGTAATAATTCCTACTTTAGTCGGTTGTCAAATACTTTATTCAAGTCTATTATAGACAAAATTCTTTCAACAAAGGGATTCTAATTGCATGGAAAATTCATCGCCCGAAACAGGAAAGTGGGCTCGTCGCTTCTTTACTATTTGGACGGGACAGGCGCTTTCATTATTCGGCTCGGCGCTTGTACAATTTGCATTGATCTGGTGGTTGACACAAAAGAGTGGCTCCGCAACCGTGCTCGCAATTGCGACTCTGGTTGGCATGCTGCCTCAGATTGTCATTGGTCCGTTTGCAGGCGCGCTCGTGGACCGCTGGAATCGCCGCATCATTATGATGGTTGCCGATGGAACGATTGCCACATTCTCTCTTTTGCTGGCTTATCTATTTGCAACCGGGGCAGTTCAAATCTGGCATGTCTATGCTGTTATGGCAGTTCGTGCCCTTGGAGGCGCGTTTCATTTTCCAGCGATGTCGGCATCCACGCCGCTGATGGTGCCGAAGGAACAATTAACGCGCGTCAATGGACTCAACCAAGCCTTACAAGGAGTCAATAGTTTGGTCGCGCCGCCTTTAGGAGCACTACTACTCAGCATTCTTCCGACTCAGGGGATCTTGCTGATTGATGTCGGCACAGCCTTGCTTGCCATTCTGCCGCTACTCTTTATCTCCATCCCTCAACCACAGCGACATGAGGAGTTGCAGCAACAAAAGGTGAAGCCAAGTCTCTTACACGATATTCGTGATGCCTTAATCTATATCCGCTCCACTCCAGGATTCACAGCTATTATTTTTATGGCGCTTTTCCTAAACTTTCTGCTGGTACCAACCAGCGCGCTCACACCCTTGCTTGTAACGAAACACTTTGGCAAAGGCGCCATCGAACTCGGTTTGATGGAATCATCCATAGGGATTGGGATTATTTCCGGCGGAATCTTGTTGAGTATTTGGGGAGGTTTCAAAAAGAAAATCGTTACTTCTGTAGCAGGCATTGTGGGGCTGGGAATGGGAGTGATGCTGATCGGGTTAGCACCTGCTCATATTTTTGCTCTTGCGATTGCAGGAAGTATTCTGCTTGGATTCATGATTCCGGTGGCAAACGGACCCGTGGGCGCGTTAATGCAATCCATCGTCCGCCCCGATATGCAGGGACGTGTGATGTCTTGGCTCAACAGCGGTGCCACCGCCATGGCCCCGTTGGGATTACTAATCGCAGGTCCATTTTCGGATTGGCTGGGGATACGCGTCTGGTTTTGGGCGGGAGGTATCCTCTGCGTGATGATTGCCGTCACAGCATTCTTTATCCCAATCATCATGAACGTTGAGAATTATAAGGACCCAACACAGATCCCGATTCCTGAGCAGGCGTAGTTCTCTTTCATCAGGCAAAAAGCCCGCGTCTCTTATGACGCGGGCTTGATTCTTTATACAGGAATTAATCGTGTCCTCCGCCTCTCTCACCGCCCGGATTTCCCCGATGGCATTGAGTACAAGTGGCTGTATGCAATGTTTGGGTATGGCAGGAACCACCGCCGTGATTAACGCCTCTTCCACCTTCATCTGCAATGCCCGGGTGCGGCCCGTTATATGCTGCAGACCAATTATTTGTGGTGTGGCAACCGGCGCAATCCAAGCCGAACATATCGGCATGGAATGCAGGATCATTATGACAATCCGAACACGCTGTTGACAAGCCAGAAAATTGACCCGTATATTATCTCTCCGAACACCTGTATACCATCTCTCCAGCCCATACAATAATTATTCTGATTTGATTGACGGATTTGCGGGAGGTGCCCCTGCGTAGCAGGGCAGAGGGGGCTGGGGCAAAAAAACAGAGCTGCCTCACGGCAACTCTGTCTGATTCGCAAAACTTTCGCCAAAGGCTGAGTCTTACGAGAGGGGCACCACATTGGCGGCTTGCAATCCCTTGGGGCCTTCCTCAACGGAAAACTCCACCTTCTGTTCGGCTTCCAACTTGCGGTAGCCGTCGGACTGAATAGCGGTGAAGTGAACGAACACATCCTCACCACCATCACGACCTATGAAGCCATAGCCTTTGGTGGCATTGAACCATTTCACGGTTCCAACGTAACGTTCTGACATCTTACAATTCTCCTGCTGAGATAGAAATTTATGCCCGCGCATGGCGCCGCGGCGCCACGAACCGGGCATGACGCAGGCAAGATTATCACTTCTATGAAGTGGTGTCAAGACCGCGCAGGGCACGTGTAACCTTTTTGTAAATGGACGCGTAGCGAGAAGTGAAATGGATCCATGGCGGCGACCACCTCACTTTTGGCGTTCCGCTTCGGATAATTCTGCGCAGCGCCTCTGGACCCTCAAACGGCTCCAGGGACATCAGTGAACGTCCCAGCTCGAACGTCACATGCGCATCCGAACCCACCGTTCCTGCGATATTATATTTTTCCGCGAATTGATGCGCCTGGCGGTTGAACCTCGGGAGCATGCAACGTGAGTTATACACTTCGATGGCGTCCACCTGAGGCAGGATTTCAAGCAGATCAGGCTCCTTCCAGCCGCCCTTTCGCTGTGTATCAAATGGATGCGAGACACTGATAAACGCCCCTTGATCTTTCAAACGGCGAATCGTTTCCTGCGGTGTGAGTCCTTTGGGGATCTCCTCGCTCACAAACGCCGCCAGGATCTCGCCGCGGGTCGTCATGATCTCCTCCCCAACAATGACCCGTTCCAAATCCAGGGCTTGCGCTGCCCGCGCGCCAGCAATCGTGTTGTGGTCAGTCACAACGACGCGGTCAATTCCCTTGAGGCGACAGGTAGCTACCAAGTTCGCCGGGCGTGTGAGGGAATCTTTCGAAAAAATCGTGTGGCAGTGGAATTCAACTTGAAGATAAGTCATGGGCAGATTGTAACTCTATTCTGTGATGGCTATTTAGAGGGTTTTGTTATAAAATTCAGGCAAATGGACGACGATCCTATTTATAAGAGACCGTGGTTTTATATTGCAGGCTGGCTGGTAATTTTACTGCTTGTCTATGGCTGGCAGATCCTTCGCATGGGTGGAATTCGTGCAAATTTACTGGACATTGCTTTTGACTTAGCCTGTGTTTTTCCTTTATTATTGATTTTATGGATGGCATTTTTCGCACAATTCATCCTACCCGTACGTACCTTCCGTGACCGTCAGAAAATTTTCGACCGTTTGATTACTTACCTTTTTGGAAGTCATGGTCCCGCATTGTTCATAGAAAATGGCAACATTAAGGAACATTCTGGGGAACGACTGAAAAATGGGCCAGGTGTGCTTTGGCTTGACTCAGCCAGTGCGGCGGTGACGCGTACACCTGTTGCGATCAGGCAGACCATTGGGCCGGGCGTGCATTTCATTGAACGATATGAGACTGTCGCCGGAACTGTGGATTTACATGCTCAGTTTCAACGGGTTGGGCCATCGGAAGGGGATAAACCATTTGCAGAACGCAAGGAAGATCAAGCCCAGGAGGTGTGGGATCAAGTTCAGGATCGTCGCAAGCAAGTCAGCGCATGGACGCGGGATGGCATTGAGGTTGTCCCAAATATCTCTGTCATATTCAGAGTAGCAACCGGTTTTCCACGCGAAGGTCAACCAGGTTCACGTTTTGGTTATAGAAGGGGCGTTACAAAGAGAGATAAGCAAAACGAAGAAAAGGATAAAGAGGCAATCCGCTCGGCAATTCTGGGCGAAGGAGTTAATCCTCATGCTGTTCCAGCGCGTCGGCGCGTCGCTTGGAATGAATTTCCGTCTGCCCTGGCAGTGGATGTATGGCGCGAGTACGCTGCGAAATTCACTTTGGATGAACTATTCAGGCCATCTCAATTGGTTCCCCCACCGCCTCCTCGACTTCCTCAGCCTACGGACGAAGAAATTGATCCACTTAGCCAACCGATTCTCGTCGGCGCAAACCGAGATACCATGCGGGATGGCCTTGCCAGGATGGTTCGTGAACTCAATTTAATGATGTCGAGAGCGATCGAGGCCTTGGAGGGGAAAAAGGAGGATAAATCTAAAAAAACAGTGATCGCTACGCCGTTCCAATCTGGGCCCGACGGTAAAAAAGAAGATCAGAAAAAGACTGCATTGCAAGTCATTAATGAAATGGTGAAAGCACGTTTAACCCAACCTGAAGTGGAAGTCCTTGATGATCATGGAAGGCGCGGCCAAGGCATCACGTCTAGCACTGAATACAAGTTATTGCAAAGCCGAGGTCTTGAAGTGATTAGTGTGAGCATAGGTAATCTGCGTTTTAACCCGACGATTGAGCAGACCATCATTCGCCAGTGGTCAGCCACCTGGTTGCTTAATGCTAGAGCGGAGAGAGAGCAAGTTGAAAGAGAGCGTATTATTGTTGAAACCAAAGGGCGTGACGAAGCGATCCGACAATATGCCAATTTCCTAAGTAAGGATCTAGTACAAAAAAAACCCGCGGGCCTCAAAGAGACGCTCAAAACCCTGCTGTTGCGGACGCGTACCATTATCATAAATAACCCTCAATTACGTCAACGGATGAGCGATGAACAACAGGATCTGGAAGATATTATCCGCTGGCTGGAGGGCAACGAATCATGAATATATCTGTTTCATCCCCTTTAGGAAACACGGGCGAGACCGCTCTACAAAGAGAACAGCAACTCTTTTGGGAGCTTTCGTCTCGCCTCATTGACGCGTTTCTCAACCGGATGTTCGATCTTCGACCAGCAAAGGCTGCCCGGCGCATACGGTATTTGCTGATCCTGTTTGTTTTGAGTTTGTTTCTCGTCAGTTTAAGATTCTATCCCTTAGGCTTATGGGCAAAATTTATTCAAGACATCTTTCTGTATTCATTAAATCCTGCTTATGCAGCCATTTATGTGGGCAACCCATACACAAATTTTCTTGCCTTTATCACTCAGGTATTTACCGACCCGCGCATATTTCAATACCTTCCCGTTTTCCTGGCACCCTTTTTCATTGCTCTGCAATGTGCTGCCCTCTATCTGGCTGATGTCTTTGAACTCGAACATGTCAGCGTGGCGAGAGCCTTTATTTGGAGTGTAGCCCTTTCGGGAAGCGCAGAAACCATTCGGATCAGTCAGGGAGATATTACAGAGGCAGGTCGCGAGTCGCCCACCTTTTTGATCGGAGGTCCTGGCAAGGTCATCGTTGATCTTGATTCGGTTGCCCTGTTTGAAAAATCAGACGGTACTCCACATATCATCGGGCCAACGGTAAAAGAACCACGCAGCCGAGCAACCCTGGAAGGATTTGAGCGCTTCCGCCAGGCGATAGATATCCGCGATCATTATGTGGATCTACGCGACCAAAACTCCAAGTCAGAGTCAGTCAAAAGCCGGAGCCTGGATGGGATTCCTATCGAGGCAACCGATGTACGCTTTATGTTTAGTATTTATCGGGGTGGCCAGAAATCGGGTACTGAACATCCCTATCCCTTCAGTACCAGGGCTGTTGAAGACCTGGTTTATAAAGCTACATCCAGGGTAACTCCCGGCCAAGCAAATCCATCCGCCTTCGAATTCTCATGGGTCTTTAACATGATTATGCTGATCCGCGGCAGACTTAGCGGATTCATGAGTGAACATAGATTGACTTCATACCTAGCCAGTATCGGCATTCCAGAACTTGAAAAGCTAAAACAGCGGGAAGAAATGATTGTTGAGCAGGTACAGGAATTAACGCAGTCCGAATCAGATGACGATTTTCTTTTTCCAAGGCAAAAGAAAGGCCTGCCAGAATTCCAGCCGCGTACAAAGATCAAGAATTTGTTTTCGCAATTCGCGGAGGAGTTTACCAAGAGAGCTCAGGGCAATGGCGTGGAGCTGCATTGGATTGGTGTCGGCACCTGGAAGGTTCCAACGGAAATTGTTCCCGAAACCAAGATTGTTCCTGAGGAACATCTGGAAGCATGGAAACTCAGTAGTGAGAACCTATACCGTGAAAATAGTGAAGTTTTGGAAAAGCTTGAGAAAGAAGCCATTATTCAAAAGATGATTGCCCTCATTCAAGATGTTCCGATCACAGGGTATCAAAAAGCCATAGGACCTGAAAACGAGCAAAAAAAGGCGATGAGATTTTTATTACAGGATTATCGCCAGCAACTCCTTGAGGCGGCTGAATTTTTGCGGGCCAAGGGGGAAGCAATTCCACCAAATCTTGAAGAAGCAATTACGCACATCAATAATACGTTATATCATTTCATATAAAATATATGCTATCGTTTGAAGATAATTTGATCAGGTCTAATGAAGTCAAACGGGCAATGAATATTCCATTGTCTGTCGTCGCGCTTGAGTCGACGGTGCTCACGCATGGATTGCCGCGTCCGCAGAATTTGCAGCTGGCTCGGGATATGGAACGGGCTGTCCGGGAAGAAGGTGCGACGCCCGCCACCATTGGATTTCTGGATGGTTACCTTCACGTTGGTTTGAACGATATTGAATTGGAAAGACTCGCGACCGAGCCGGATGCTTTTAAAGTGGGACCAAGGGATTTTGCGGTTTTTTCAATCTATGAAGCCAATGGCGGCACCACCGTTGCAGGCACGATGCTTGCCTGCAAGCATGCCAATCTCAAGGTCTTCGCCACAGGCGGGATTGGTGGCGTGCATCGCGAGTCAGGTTTTGATATTTCGGCAGATTTGCAGGCGCTGGCCACCATCCCAATGATCGTGGTATGCGCCGGGGCAAAAGCCATCCTCGATCTCCCTGCTACCGTCGAATATCTTGAAACGATGAGTGTACCCGTGGTTGGCTACGGCACAGATGAGTTCCCTGCTTTCTATTCGCGTGAAAGCGGACTGGACGTGACTATCAATCTTGACAATCCTCAGGATATTGTGGAGTTCGCCAAGGCACATTGGAGTGCGGGATTGCAAAGCGACAGAATTTGACTCCGTTCCTCCTGGAGAAAATCAGTGAGCTGACCAGGGGAAGATCCATGACAGCAAATCTGTCGTTGTTGCTGAACAACGCGCGTCTGGCCGCGAAGATCGCACATGCCTTGCGCATCGCGGAAAAACGAAGACTGGCATAAATGCAAAATGGATTTACGATTTCAGAAGTGATTCTGGCAAAGCCAGCCGAAATTTACGGGGCCTGGTTGAGCAGCGAAGGCCACAGTGCGATCACGGGCAGCCCTGCAAAAGTGGATGGCAACGTGGGAGGCGAGTTCAGCGCCTGGGATGGATACATCTTCGGGAAGACTCTAGGGCTGACACCGAACCGGCGCATCGTTCAAACCTGGCGGACATCTGAATTCCCAGACGAGGCGCCTGATTCGCACCTTGAAGTTTTGCTTGAAGAGGTTGCTGAGGGGACAAAGATCACCCTCACCCATAGCGACATGCCTGAAGATCAAGTTGATTCCTATCGGCAAGGTTGGGAAGATTTCTATTTCAAGCCGATGAAAGAATATTTCAAATAACAAAAATCCGCCTCAAACCTTGACTGTTTAGAACAAGTGTTCTATAATCGACCAGAGTTGTCACTTATTCGACAAAGGAGGTCGAGATGACTGCATACCGTAGAAATACCGGGGATGGACTTGTTTCTTTGTTCCGCGATCTTTTTCGCGGACGCCGCTTTAATCGAGGTGCAGCCTGGGGCATGATGATCATCGGTGCATTGCTTGCATTCGAAATCTTCAACTTCAGCACCACGCAATTCGCGCTGAGAGATGTGCTGGGCGACCTGACGTTTGCAGGAATGCGCTGGGCGAGCATCTTGGCAGTCGCATTCTGTGGCATTGACTTTGCCGGTATCGCCCGCATCTTCACCCCTGAACAAGGTGCGGATGAACCCAAGGAAGTTTATTATCTCTTTGGCGCGTGGTTTTTGGCCGCTACCTTCAATGCCATTCTTACCTGGTGGGGTGTGTCGGTAGCGATCGTCAGTCATGCCAGTGCCTCGGGTGGCGCAGTGGTCAGCGCGGTCACGATGACAAAAGTCGTCCCGATCTTTGTCGCGGCGATGATCCTGTTGATCCGGGTGTTGATCATTGGCACATTTTCCCTCGCAGGCGATCGTCTCTTTACGACTGACACGCGTCGCTCCTCATCCTACAACAATTATCCACGCCCTACGCAGGAACAGACGTATCGACCTGCTGCCTCTCAACCCATGGTTCGCCCGGCTTCCACATTGAACCGGCCGGTCCAAAGTCAGAGTGCGCAAGGCAATACAGGAACCTTCCGTCCGGCGCCCAAAACGAATACCCCTCAACAAACATCCTTCGTCCGACAGGAACCAACGTATCACAACATTCATGGCCAAAACAACACGGAACGCACAAACACAACCGACCGATCCTACGACGCGTAAATTTATAAGGAACACTTTTTACGGATTTGATCAACTAAAACACAATTTAATATCCGAACTCATTTCGAGCTCGGGTCCCTAATTTAGAATGAGGAACCCTACTACTATGCCCCGTGCTCGCTCCCAAACTCAAGACGATTGGCAAACAGCCGCGGCCTCTGAAACTGGTAGCGGCTGTTTGTCTTTTTATGCACTTCCACCGCTTGCAGCCCTTGTGATTGTAGGCTTCGTGGCGTTTGTGGCTCTCAAATCACCACTTACACCAAGAGCATTGCCAGTGAGTGATTCAACCATGCTGCTCCAGACCGCGGTGCCTCCCCTCAGCAATGTGCCGCCCAGTCAAGCGCCTGGACAACTTCCTGAAACCGGCGTGGTCACTCCTATTTGGTCCTTCGCCTCCGACAACGTGATCTCTCCCAGTGGACTCTCCCCCATCTTCACAAAGGAAGTCCAGCACTGGGGAAATGATATTATTCGATGGGCGAACGCTGCTTCCGTGGATCCAAACCTGGCGGCGACGGTCATGCAAATCGAATCCTGTGGCGATCCGCGCGCGACCTCCCGTTCTGGAGCGATGGGATTGTTCCAGGTGATGCCATTCCATTTCCATTTTGGAGAAAACCCCTATGATCCAGAAACAAACGCTCTGCGCGGTCTGAATTACCTTTCGGGTGCATTTCAGAAAGGTGGTGGAGATGCACGCCTGGCAATGGCTGGTTACAATGGCGGCGTCGGTGTGATCGCGCGCGCTGAATGGCTGTGGCCATCGGAAACAAAGCGCTATGTTCTCTATGGCGCGCCGATTTATGAAGACGCGCGTAATGGCGCCACTTCAAGTGCCATGTTAACAGAGTGGTATCAGAAATATGGAGTTAGTCTGTGCAGGCAAGCCGCGCAACGATTGGGAATACCCTGAATTACTTGCTGTTTTTATAGAGTGGCAACCAAATCGCAAAGGTTGTCCCTTTGCCCTCTTGTGAGTTAACTTCGATCCTGCCCCCGTGACGTTCGACAATCCAATTTGCAATGGAGAGACCCAGGCCAAAGCCTGTGGTCTCTCTGCGCGTACGGGATTTCTCGGCGCGATAGAAGCGCTCGAAGATGTGAGGTAGATCTTCAGCCGGGATGCCCGGCCCCGTATCCCGGCAAATGATGCGCGCCTGTTCCCCGATTTTTTCCAAGCTTAGGAACACGTCCCCGCCCTGAGGTGTATATTGGATCGCGTTCGCAACCAGATTGATAAACACCTGTTTGAGACGGTCACGGTCGCCACTCACATAGACTTGATCGATTTCATTGAGACGGACGTGCACCTTGCTCCCTGCAAGAATACTCATTTCCTGAAAGACTTCGGTGATGAGGAGATCCAATTCGACGCGTTTCATGTTGAGCGCCAGCTTGCCTGATTCAGCCTGAGCAAGTAGCAACAACCCACCCACCAAACGCGTTAGTCGCCCAGCTTCCTGATCAATACTCATCAATGATTCCTCGTCGAAACGCTTCATACGGCGCATGAGATCAGCATTCCCCTTGATCACGGTGAGCGGTGTGCGCAGTTCATGACTCACGTCGGCAAGAAGACGTTGTTGTGATGTAAAAAGTGCTTCGAGCCTCTCCAGCGTCTGGTTGAACGAGCCAACCAAATTCCCAATTTCATCATTCTCTGATCCCAAATAAGGGATGCGGCGCGAGAGATCGTCGGCACGGTTAATCTGCTCAACTGTTTCGGTGATCGCCTCAAGCGGCTTAAGTGTTTGACCAAGCGTGAACCAAACGACAATCCCTGAGAAAAGAACCGCGACCACCCAAGTGATCGAAAGGACATCCGTCAGGTTCTTACGGGTAATATCTACAACATCGAGACTGGAGGCCACTTGGAGAACGGCAATAATATGATCACCACGCTGTAGAGGGACCGTCAACACACGGAGATGTCCATCCGAGGTATTCTTGTCCTCGTAAATTGGGGCATCGATATGCAAAGTATCCGGATCAAACGATTTATTTGCAAACTTTTCGGGTACCCCAAAACTCGATTGCAATTCCCCGTCCAGACCCCAGATCTGTACGTAAACATCAGAACTGATGTCAGTGGATTTCAGGTGCATCTCCACTTTGCCAAGATCGTTGACTTTTAGCTTATGAGGAATAATCTTCTGCGCCGTCTCGAGCCGATCATCAATGGTATTGAACAGCAAAGCTGTGATCACAATGATCACAGCCGCGCTGATCACGAGAAGGATTCCGCCCATCAGCGTGGAATATAACAGGGTCAGGCGGAGCCGAAGCGACACGGTTATTTAAAATTTAGCGGGAAGATTTACGGATTCTCGCGTAGAACGTAGCCTACTCCGCGTACAGTGTGGATCAAGCGAGGTTCTTCCTCACCTTCCAGTTTTTGACGCAAGTAGCGGATATATACTTCGAGCACATTGCTCTCGCCGCCGAAATCGTAACCCCAGACACGATCGAAGATCACCTCGCGGGTCAATACTTGCTTGGGATGACGCAGGAAAAGTTCAAGCAATTCGTATTCTTTGGCCGTCAAGGAAATCTGGCGGTTGCCGCGTGAAGCTTGTCGTGAGCCTGTATCCAACGTGAGGTCGGCGAATTTCAACACAGGCACGCGCTCAGGTTGAGTGCGCCGAAGTAAAGCACGCACACGCGCAAGCAGTTCATCCAGATTGAACGGCTTGATCATGTAATCGTCCGCGCCTGCATCGAGCCCTTGGATACGGTCCTGCACGGTATCCTTGGCGGTCAACATCAGGATCGGGATCGAGCCGCCCGTACGCAAGCGATGACAAACCTCCAAGCCGTCCATCCCTGGCAGCATCCAATCCAAAATCACCAGATCGGGTGTATGGTCACGCGCTAGGATCAACCCCATACGGCCATCGGTAGCGGTATCCACAGTGTAGCCTTCATAAGCCAGGCCGCGCTGAAGCAGTTTCAAAATTTGCTGATCGTCTTCGATTATCAAAATACGCTCATTCATAGGATTTGCTCCCTCCAAAATATACCACAACTTGCGCATAGTGTTTGAACGTATCTTAAATTAATTTTGAATTGGATAGTGAACTGCGCGTTTGACAAAGCTAACATTTGCTTCCCTTTTCCAAGGGATTCTTAGCTGCAATACGATCCCGTTATTTATTTCAAACCCAACTTTTCCTTCAACCAAGCTTTTCGGTCACGCGTTGCATCGTCATTGAGTCCATGACCTGCTTCATACCATTTCATTTCTTTTGGATCTTTTGCAGCAGCAAAGAATTCTTCTGCACGTTCCTTCGGGACATGGAAATCATCTGTTGCAAACTGGAAAAACACCTCAGCCGGTGAGAGATTCGGAACGTGGACAATCGGGTCGATCTCAGCCATTTGACGGATAAACGCTTCTCGGGCCTCCCCCTCTACTTTTGGCAGATATAAGTACCAGTCCGGAAAACGAGGCGTCGCGGCCATTAGGACGTAATGTGAGGGACGCTGATCCAGGCTGCCAGCCAGCACACCATACATCCCGCCAAAGTCATGACCAACATAGGCAAATCGTTTTGCATCCACATTTGGCTGGGATAACAACAAATCCATGGCGCGGCGAATATTCACAACCTCTTCTACAGAGTTTTGGGCATCCTCTGCTTGCGTGCGCTTGAGGAAAAAATCGCGGTCAGACCACAACGTTTCAATGGAAATACAGATTGCGCCACTCTGCGCCAGTTCCTTGGCTTCCTCTTCAAATTGAGACCGATGGGAACTTATTGATTCTGATTCATACCAGTGAACATATAAGATAGCGGGAAATGATCCTACACCTTCAGGTCGATACATTTCCGCCACGCGTCGATACCCAAATGGCGTTTGGATGACCAACAACTGCCTCACAAGCTCATCCTGTGTTCGACTGACAAGCACTCGCAAATCTTTTGATTCAAACTTTTGATAATCACGCATTTGAGCTAACATCGATATTCTCTCCATCTGATTTTGCTGCTTCAATTATATAAGAGTTATCCTGCTTGACACGCTTCTGCGGAAGTGTATAATCACGCCCAATAAGACAGCGTGAAGATAAGTAACTGTTCAACCGCTCAGAGAGCCATCGGTCAGTGTGAGATGGTCGGGGAAACAGCGAAATCCACTTCACCCTTGCCCTGAGTGGCGAAAGCCATATCGAAGGGAGGTTGCTCTCGGAGGGATTGATAACGTAGTGATGACTTTGCGCAGCACCCCTTGCGGATCAGTCATCGAATAAGCGACTGAAGTCGCTACTACGGCAAATCGTAAGAGAGACGTGAGCGCCCGTTACAGCGCAAGCCAAGACCCCCACCCCGCGAAGCGGGCGGAGGGGGTGAAAGCAGGTGGCACCACGAGACGCCCCCTCGTCCTGCAAATGGACCGGGGGCGTATTCTATTCCGCACTGGAGGTGCACCATGTTAGATCTAAATCTTATCCGCGAAAAACCTGATCTTGTCCGCACGTCGCTCAAGAACCGTCAGATGGAGGCGACTTCTGTTGATGACATCTTGAGGCTGGACGAGAAACGCCGCGCCTTGCTCACGCAAGTAGAGGCGTTGAAAGCCGAACGCAACATAGTATCCAAAGAAATTAGTAAATTGAAGGATGCCTCGGAACGCGAGCAGAAGATCACAGCTATGCGCGAGGTTGGCGATAAGATCAGCGCGCTTGATAAGGAAGTGGCTGAGGTTGAAGCTGAATTAAATGGCTTAACGGCAGCCCTGCCCAACATCCCGGATGAACGAACGCCTATTGGCGCCAGTGAAGATGAAAATGTTGTGCTGCGAACTGTAGGTCAACTCCCTGAGTTTGATTTCGAGCCCAAACCACATTGGGAACTCGGTCCGGCTCTTGGCATACTGGACTTTGAACGCGGCACAAAAATCACCGGGTCACGTTTTTATGTATTAAACGGACCCGGTGCGCGCCTTCAACGCGCGTTGATTGCCTTTATGCTTGACCTGCATATTCGACAAGGCTACACAGAGAAGTATCTTCCTTTCATAGTGAGAACCGCAACCGTCTATGGGGCAGGACAATTGCCAAAGTTTGCAGATAATCTTTATAAAGATCATGAAGAAGACTATTACTTTGTCCCCACTGCCGAAGTCCCACTGACGGGTCTGCACATGGATGAAATCCTGGATGAAGCCCAATTGCCGTTGCTTTACACAGCTTATACGCCCTGCTTCCGGCGCGAAAAAATGAGCGCAGGACGTGATGTGCGCGGAATTAAACGCGGACATCAGTTCGACAAGGTCGAGATGTATATGTATGCCAAGCCAGAAGAATCAGATGCCCTGCTCGAGAAAATGCGCGAAGACGCTGAAGCCACCTGCGCCGCGCTGGGCTTCACCTATCGGGTGAAGCAACTTTGTACCGGTGATATCGGCTTTAACTCAGCGATTACATACGATCTCGAAGTCTGGGCAGCGGGCTGCAATGAATGGCTGGAAGTTTCCTCGATATCAAATGTGCGCGACTTCCAGGCACGCCGTGCGAATATTAAGTATCGCCCCACTGATGGAGGCAAAACTCGCTTCCCACACACGCTGAACGGATCAGGACTCGGGCTGCCTCGCACGTTGATCGCGGTCATGGAAAACAATCAGCAAGCCGATGGATCGATCGTTGTGCCGGAGATGCTTCGCCCGTGGATGGGCGGAGTGGATGTGATCAAATAATATGACGGACCAAGGACGATATGACACCTGAACTTGAACTATTCCTGCAGGTTGTACTTGAGACATTTACGCTCCTTGCGCTAATTGTCGGGCTGTTGGGTTTGATCGTGCCAGTCTTTCCTGGACTCGTGATCATGTGGCTGGGAACATTGGTCTATGCGATTATCCAAAGCGCAGCGGGCAATATGACGGGCGGGAAGTGGTTCCTGTTTGGCGTGATCACTATCCTGATGATCACCGGTAGCATTGCAGATAATATCATCATCGCGCGCAAGATGCGTGATAAATATGTTCCCTGGAGTTCCATTCTGTGGGCGTTCGCAGCGGGTGTGGTTGCCAGTCTGTTTTTTACGCCGCTGATCGGACTGGTCGCTGCTCCCGTTGGATTATTCCTGGCAGAGAGCAGCCGACTAAAAAACCGCGATGCTGCCGTCGAATCGACAAAAGCCTACATGATCGGTTGGGGCTGGGCATTTGGCGTAAGGTTCTTAATCGGATTAGCCATGATCGGCTTCTGGATGATTTGGGCTTGGGTTCTGTAGCCAACGAAAGATAGCACAAAAAATCAGGCTTCCGATTTTGGAAGCCTGATTTTTTATTTCTTTGCATCCTGTACCGCTTTAATCAATGTCTCTTTAAATTTATTTCCCGCAGTGTTTTCTTCCAAGCCAATAAATGCACTGCTGCTTTCACTGGCGTCTGTAAACATCCCGCTGACCTCAAGACCAGAATCAGGAATCATCTTTGCAAAAGGTGTTTGGGCGTAATCCTGCACCGTAAGATTGCTCAATTGTGCCGAGAGCACGGTCGCCTGCGTGTTCGCTCCTTGAATTGCCCACAGAAGCCAACGTGGTGTCACGACAGCGCCCACCTGGACTGTTTCCGCTTTACCAAACAAACCTTTCTTCACTTTTTCAGAATCCGTTTGAATACACATTAACACGTCTGCCAAAATCGGACCGAGATTATGTTTTCCGATATGTTGATTGATCGCAGCTACCATTTGTGGCGGCAATCTTTCAAAGGGGATTTCCTTCGTCGTGCGTTTCCAATCAGACATGAATTTCCTCCTACAATTATTGCTTCAATTTTTGAACAATGCTCCCCGCCACATCCCCAGGCTGTTCACCGTTCAAGACACGAGTGATCGCCTCCTGCATAAGCGGACCCAAAACAGCCAAAACATCACTTGAGGGAATTGGATGTGCTGCTTCAAGGATCGCGGTCAATGTACGATCTTCCTCCTTAACACTCGATGGACGCGTGGGAAGATAACCCGTTTCCCGCATCCATTCCGTGATGAAATCATCAGCGACAAGAAATTCTGCAAGTTTGGCAGCCAACTGTTGATTTTCCGGGTCGGAACCCGCCAACGCCCATACCCAACCCGTTGCATAAGAGAAGGGCGCTTCATCCAAGCCGGGCAAGGGTGCGATCGCGCCATCCGAAGTTGGATGGTAATTCAAGATCCAGATAACGCCCTTATTTGCGCTGCCTGTTCGGTAAATCTGTAACGTTTGTGCTTCATTGGTCACATTCGCCAGGGAAGCAGGGAAAACTTTTTTTGTCCGGCCCTCTTCAATCAGAGTCAGCACGCGTGTCAAGACTTCTTCATTCAGGGTCGGCAAACCTTGAGCGTCCAAGATTTGACCGCCTGCAGAAGCATACAGCGACAGACCAATCAACCCATCAGGATTGCCTGCCGGAAAGACAAACTGTCCTTTGCTGGATAAAACATCCTCCCAAGTCGCAATTGTCCCCAGCTCAGGATAGTAGACCAATACCATTGTATCTCCCATGAAGGGGAGTCCATAACCTGTATTTTGGATACGCCCCAATTGTTGAGCGTAACTATACCAATTTGGATCATCCAGCGATGTGGACAAGCCATCAATAGGATGAAGCAATCCTTTGAGCGCGGCCGATTCGAGATCAGGACGAGAGAGCAGAATCAGGTCTGGTAACGTACCCGGTGCAGCCGCGCTGGTAATAGATAAGTCATCTAAGATCTCGCCACCCACATCAGCTTTTTTGAGTCGAATTTCGATCTTCAGGCGGGGATGCTGTGATTCGAATTCTGCCAGCCTTTTGGCAAGCAATTTGGCGGCAGAGGTATCTGCAGCGGGATTGAATTGCGAGGGCAACCACACCCGCAGGATCGCTGAACTCTGCTCCACTGGCAACGTTGCTGTGATTGTTGCCGTCGGCGTGGGCGTAGATTGTTTGGTAGGAGCGGGCGTCGGTGTTATGAGAGAAGCAAGCAATGGTTCAAGTGACGCACAGCCAGCACTAAACAACAATCCAGCGAAAATGACAAATCGAAAAATACGTGACATATTCACAAATCAATTGGCGTCCGCAAAACAGCAGTCAAAAGCTTGACCGTATTCTGCACATCGGAAAAATCCACCATTTCTGATGGTGAATGAACGTAGCGAACCGGGATGGAAATAGCACCGGCCGGCACGCCAGCGCGCGCAACTTGAATGGCACGCGCATCCGTGCCCCCTATCAGAAGGACTTCACGTTGATAGGGAATTTTATTTTTCTCGGCGCTTTGAATCATCCATTGCACCACCCGCGGATCAGAGATCATGCCCACATCCTGGATCTTGATGCAGGGACCCTTTCCGAGCGCCATTTCCATTTTGAGCGAATTGGGTGTGTCTCCAGAAGGCGTGACGTCCAAGGCGATCCCGACATCGGGATCAACACCATAGGCAGAGGTGACCGCACCTCGTGTGCCAACTTCTTCCTGTGTCGTAAAGACGAAATATACATCATGCGGCGTGGATTTGAGGGCACGCAAGGCTTCAATCGCAACCAATACGCCCACCCGATCATCCATGGATTTTGCAACCAAACGATTCCAGAACTCGCTATACGTCCTGTCGAACGCGGCAATATCGCCTATCTTTACAGGACAATCTTTCGGATTGGTCGCGCCGACATCGATATAGACTTTATCAAGCGTTGGCAACTCGTTGACATTATCCAAGCGATCAAACCCGATCACTCCCCGTGTTCCGTTCAAGAAGCGAACGCGGCCACCAAGGACATATCTCCTGAACACGTCTCCGATGGGTGAAAAGCGGACAAATCCATTTTCGTCCACATGGCTGACGATCACACCGATCTCATCCATGTGCGCCGCGATCATGATCTTTCTCGTATCTTTCGTGACTCTGCCTGGGTGTTTGCGCGCGATGAGATTTCCAAGCGCATCTACCCTAATCTCATCTGCAAGTGATTCCACTTCGCGGCGTACGATCTCGCGAACCTTGTCTTCGTAACCTGATGGACCAAATGTTTCGGTGAGTGTTTGGAGAAGTTTTTTCACAAATGTTCCTCTTATACAAAACGTCCCGAAGGCAGCGCTGTGGCGCTATGGCGACATTTCTTTGAAAAATTTTGTTGAGCCGTTCAAACCCTTCGACACGCCCTATCGGGCAGTCAGGACATATCCTTCGGGACGGGACGTAACATCAATCAATTGTCAATGTCTGCCCATTTGTATAGCTCAGCTTGCCATCCCGAGTAAAAATGTGGACTTTGCTTCTCCCTTTAACAGCCCACTCACCACCAAGCTTGCCAATGAATGCAGTGTTTTCATCGATACCAATCATGCGCTCCCCTTTCTTGAGTTGACGCTGCAAACCAAAAACAATCGGCTTCCAAATCCCTGGGATGGCGTCAAAGTGTGGAACAATAAACGTGGCTGGCAAAATTCCAAACCCTTCCTGCGTTCCCGCTAGACGAAAGCTTGGCATACGCCTGGCGAGAATCATTGCACCGGCAGAGCAGCCCGCATAGATCGCTCCGCGTTCCCAGGCGCGTTGTGCTGAAGTCCAGGCGCGGCTGCCTTTCAGAGTTTGATATAAATAACCAGGATCACCCCCCGAAAAATAGATCAAGTCGGCACCTTCCAAGAAAGGATCCCAATGAGGGTCATTCGCGGAATCCTGATCGATGATCCGGGCTGCATTGACCTCCGCCCCCAACTCGCTGAAATGCTGAATCCCCATATTCGACCAGCGGTTCACGCTGCTCTCGCCTTCTTTGCCTGCAGCGGTTGGCAAGCAAACGACGCGCGGTTTCCGTCCGTTTACATTTAGGCTGTCAAGCAAATAACGATCTATATCTTTCATGACAGGCAAATATTCACCGGAACCAACCAGATTAATTAATCCATTCATAGGCCACCTATAGATAAAGTAGAGAAGTGCATAAGCAAATCGGTAAACAAGTAGGCAAGTACACAGGTAGACAGGTAAAGCGAAAGAGTCAGCGAGGCGCAATCAACCCTGGAGTGATGCGTCTCAACGCGGCATAAAGTAAATTGATTGTATTCCTCCAATCCTCCAGGCGCGAGATGCTGACCGGTGAATGGGTGTAACGATGAGGCACAGAAACCGAAATAGTTGGTACGCCCGCTAGCGAACGCTGGATCGCGCCCGAATCCGTGCCGCCTCCACCGGGCTGGCGGAATTGATAAGGTATCCCTTGCGCTTCAGCCGTCTCCTGAAGAAAGCGGACTAGCCGAGGGTCGTGAAGCGTCGAGCCATCAGCAATGTAGACCGCGGGACCAAGCCCAAGCTTTGTGTTGTAGCTGATATTTTCGCCACCCTCGTACAGAGGGAGATCATTGGCAGGAGTCGAGTCCACAGCAATGGCTAGGTCCGGATTGAAATATTGCGCCGCGACTTTCGCTCCACGCAAGCCGATCTCCTCCTGGACAGAAAACGCCGCGCACAGATCAATGTTGAGTGGCGCCTGCTTGAACAGTTCGATCAGCGTCGCAACGCCAATACGATCATCGATGGACTTCGACAAAATAGAGGGTCCGACCCGGCGGAATTTGGTGGCGAACCCGGCCCAGTCACCCACTTTCACCTTGCCAGAGAGACCCACGTCGATTCGCAATGCGTCCAATGGGACTTTACGCGTTCGTTCGTCTCCATTCATCAAGTGAATGGGCTTTCCGCCAATAACAGCCGGCGTGCGCTCTTTGCCAACCAGCACCTGCTTCCCAACCAAATGACGGATGTCAATTCCACCCACGATCTCAAAGCGATAAAGTCCTTCGCCATCATCGGCAACGATCATAAAACCGACTTCGTCCATGTGTGCATCCAGCATGACGCGCGTCCGTTTTTCGCTGCGCGTGCGCCCACGCTTGGTTGCCAACACATTGCCCAGCGCGTCGACTTTGACTTCATCCGCATAGGGCTTCACTTCCTCGAGAACGATCTTACGAACTTCGCCCTCATCGCCGGAGATGGCGATGACATCGCAAAGTTTTTCAAGAAGTTTCAGTTGAGTATTCCCAAAGGTTGGCATAAATTCCTATACTAAAACCTGACAGGTCTTACTCTCAAGACAATCTTATGCAATCCAGTGTGAAGACCTGTCAGGTTTGATTTATTCCCAAATGATCGTATCCACAAAATCTGTTTCCAAAGAAGAAATAAATTCTGCAAGTAAACGCCCAACCCGCTGAATGTCTTTCACAGCCACCATTTCAACAGGAGTATGCATATAGCGAAGTGGGTATTCCACCAAGGCGGTGGGAATCCCTTCGGCAGTGGTTTGCACCGCAAACGCATCTGTGCCGGAATGAGAAGGCGTGACATCCAAAAACCAGGGAATCTCGAGCCTTTCTGCCAGCTCTTTCAATTTCTCATGTAAAAAGGGGTGCATGTTCGGACCGATGCACAGACCCACTCCCTTTGCCAGAGAAAACGTCTGCCAGCCATTCGCGCCGGGACCTTTGGCAAACGCTCCATCCACCACAATCGCGATCTGCGGACGCAGCTCGAACGCAGAGCTGGAGGCACCCAATAAAGTAACTTCCTCCTGGACGGTTGCCACAGCCCACACATCCCAGACATGCGGTTTGTTTTGTAATTCCTCCAGACATACCGTCAGTGCCGCGACCGAAGCACGGTTATCGAGCGAATGACCCGAGATCACATCTCCAGCCAGTTCCAATGGCTCATTGGCGAACGAGACCAGGTCGCCAACACGGATCTTCTTCTCCACTTCGCGCGGCAGAAGTCCGATATCCACCAAAAGATAATTGATCGCGAGAACATTATCGCCAGCCGCATCAGGTAAGAAGCGTGCGGGCGGCATGACGATTACAGCTGGCAATTTCTCATCGCTGCCTGATGCGTGGACCGTGACTTCGGCACCCGGCAGCACGCGCACGTCGATCCCACCGACATTTGTGATATGAAGAAATCCATCCACAATTTTTGAGACGCGCATCCCGATGGCATCCATGTGTGCGGCGATCATCACAGAAGGGCGCGGTTCTTTACCTCTACCTTTTTTGAGTCCGTGCAACGAACCGACGCGGCTCATGCTTGTTTCATCAACAAGTGGACGCCACTTCTCTGCAATGAGATTGGCGACGGGCGTTTCATAACCCGAAAGACCTGAAACAGAGATCAGCGACTTCAGAAATGGAAGGATATCTACCATACTATGGCACGGAGGTTGTTGGGAAACCTGTAGGGCTCGGCGTTAACGTAATTGTTGGTGTGAATGTATTTGATGGGGCAATAGGAGTCCAGGAAGGCGTAAACGAAGGAGTAATCGATGGTGTCAAGGAGGATGTCAATGTCACCGAAGGCGTCCATGTAGCGGGTACGAATGGAGTCAATGTAATGGTGCTGGTTAAAGTATTGGTCGGCGTAAGAGTAAAGGTGGGTGTTACGGACGCGGTGGTTGTTACGATTGGTGGCGTTACGCTAAGAGTTGGAGAAGAAGGCGTGGCCGTCAATGTAAATGTTGGTGTGATTGTGGGGGTTAAGTCTGAGACCTTCGGCGCGAGCACGACAGCAATCCAGCCGATGCAATAACATGGGATCGTTGCAAGCGTGATCGCAAGTAATGCAAGTCGGCGGCGCGCGGTGGCGTCTGAGGCTTCAAACATAACGGTTTGATTATAATCCATCACAAATACAGAACAAATGTGCTTTAACGGTACAATCAGTCACTTATGATTCCCATTCACTTACGTATATCAGGATTTCTCTCCTATCACGATTCTGTCGAGCTTGATTTCACAAAAATCGATCTGGCATGCATTTCAGGACACAATGGCGCGGGCAAATCCTCCCTACTGGATGCGATCACATGGAGCCTGTTCGGAGAAGCGCGCGGGAAAAGTAGTGATGTCATTAACATTCGTCAAGATGTAAAAGCCGCGGAAGTGGCGCTTACGTTTCAGCATGAGGACAATACGTATCGCGTGCAGCGCACCTTGCCTCGCAACAAAAACACCCTGCTTGAATTTCAAGTGCGCACGCAGACGGGCTGGAAACCCCTCACCGAAAAAACGACGCGCGAGACACAGGCGCGCATCGAACAAACTTTACATCTGGATTTCGAAACGTTTGTCAACGCCTCCTTCTTTTTGCAAGGCAAAGCCGATCAGTTCACACAGCAGAATGCCACGCGGCGCAAGGAAGTGCTGAGCAATATTCTTGGTCTTGAAATGTGGGAAGAATACAAAAATCGCACTGCTGAAAAAAGAAAATTTCTCGAGCGTGAAGTGGATGAAATCGAAGGCCGCATTCGTGAGATCGATGCTGAGTTGGCCGAAGAGGATTTACGCAAAGCCAGGCTCGCGGCACTCGAATCCAGCCTCACACAATTGACCGCCGCGCGGACGGCACACGAATCCATTTTGGAGAATATCAAGCGGAACGCGGCTTTGATCGATGAACAGCGGAAGATGACCGCTATGTTATCGGAAAGCCTCGACCGGGCGCGCGCCGCTCACGCGGGACTGAAAGACCGTCTCGCCGACAAACAAGCGGATCACGACTCGTACGCCGATCTCGTCAAGCGCGCCAAGGAAATTGAATCCGCCTACAAAGCCTGGCAAAAATCCCGCAAGGAAGTGGAAGAATGGGACAGCGTCGCTTCCCAATTCCGCGAATATGAAAAAGACCGCGCGCCCCTGCTTGAACAAATCGCCGTGGAGAAGGCAAAGTTGGAGGAAGAACAACGCTCGTTGTCAGTTGAAGAAGAAACGGTATATGCTCAACAATCCGTCATCGCTGAACTTCAAAGTGATATCGAAAAATCTGAAAACCTATTGAAAGATGCAGAAGCAAAAATTGCCAAGCGACTTGAATTGGAAGGTGAAAGAAACTCGGCGCGTGAACGTCAGGCAGAACTGAAGGCAGAAAACGAAGCGCTCAAAGCAGATATGAATGAACTCAAGGAACGCATTGACTCGCTCAAAGCTGCGGAGGGAGTGACTTGTCCGTTATGCGGACAGGAATTAAGCGCAGAACATCGAGAGAACACTCTTTTACAGTTGGAGAGCGAAGGCAAGCAAAAAGGTGATCGCTTCCGGGCGAATCAAGCAGAATCAGCAGAACTCGCGAAACAAATCATGGATTACGAATCACAGATTGCGAGACTCACCTCTGCGGAAAATGAACGTGTCCGATACGTCAGTGAAATATCCCAACGTACTGAGCGTTTGCAAAACTTGCAAACATCAGCGAAAGAGTGGCAGTCTTCCGGCAAAAAACGCTTGAAAGAAGTGGAAAAGCTTTTGGAAACTGGCAAGTATGCGATGGATGAACAAAAGCAACTGACCAAGCTGGATAAAGAGTTGGAAAAACTGGGCTATGATGTCTCCGCACATGCCAACGCCCGAGAAAGAGAAATTGAACTTCGGGCTGTCGAGGAAGAACACGTGAATTTGAAATCTGCCAAAGAGGTCAGCAAGCAAATCGAAAGTGAGATCACAAATCTAAAATCTGAGATTAGGAACCGCGAATCCGAAATCCAAGCCTTGGAAGCTGATTACAAAACTGCCAGATCAAACCTGGAAGCCGCCCAGGCAGGCGCGCCCGATCTTGATGAGGCCGAACGAGAATTGTTTCGCCTACGAGAAGCGGAAAATAAAACTCGCAGCGAATTGGGCGGCGCGCAACAAAGAGTGGAAGTCCTGGATACTCAACGCGCCCGCAAGGCCGCCTTTGAAAAAGAATGTGACGAAGTCCAAAAGCAGATCGGGCGTTACCGAACGCTGGAACGTGCTTTTGGTAAGGACGGTGTGCCTGCGCTGTTGATCGAACAGGCATTGCCTCAGATCGAAGACAAGGCCAATGAGTTGCTGGACCGTTTGTCTGATGGGCAAATGTCGATTCGCTTTGCCACGCAAACGGAATATAAAGACAAAAAGCGTGATGATTTGAGAGAAACGCTCGAGATTCAAATTAGTGACTCAGCAGGTATCCGTAACTACGAGATGTATTCGGGTGGAGAAGCTTTCCGCGTCAACTTTGCAATTCGGCTTGCGCTCTCCAAAATCCTTGCGCAGCGCAAAGGGGCGCGCCTGCAAACATTAATCATCGACGAAGGTTTCGGCTCACAGGATACACAGGGGCGACAGCGATTGATCGAAGCCATCAATCTGGTGAAAAATGATTTTGCCAAAATCCTCGTGATCACCCATCTGGATGAACTCAAGGATGCTTTTCCCACACGAATTGAAGTTGAAAAGACCGATCGCGGCTCCACGCTTCAGGTAATATAGAAACTTCGCGCTGAGTGCTGCGCAAACAAAGCGCGGTAGCAAGCAGCCATTTTCTAATATGGAGATTGCTTCGCCCACTCGCCGTTTGAGGCTCGGGGCGCGCAATGACGGATACGCTTAATAAGAACTTATGATTTATTTTTACATCTCCACCGCAATTTTCATTGGTGGGCTATTCATCGTTTACTGGTTGCATAATCAATATCATCTTGATATCGTCGTCATGCCAACACTACCTCCAGCGGATGCACCTCTTATCTCTGTCTGCATTCCTGCCCGCAATGAGGAAAGAAATATTCGCGCCTGCGTAGAGGCTATCCTTGGGCAGGATTATCCCAACTTCAATGTCATTGTTCTGGAAGATCGCTCAACGGATGCGACAGGTGAGATTCTTGGCAGCCTTGCTGCTCAAAATGACAAACTGAAAGTCATCAATGGCTCA
>WNFU01002656.1_pt1 | contig 24277 bp, 25 predicted proteins | sample 5400121 | NCBI WGS metagenome assembly WNFU01 (sample SAMN13153360, study PRJNA577476) | soil metagenome | isolation source: 100 cm soil or saprolite under grassland replicate 1 | place: USA:California | collected 2016-06-15
GGCGCCGGTGGGGCTGTAGCTCCAGACGACCTCGCGACCCGGGCAGGCTCTCGATCCCGCCGTCGAGGGATCAGACCATGTCCGGGCCCTCCTCGCCCTGGTGCGGCTGGTCGGTCGTCTCCTCCCAGCCGGCGTCGACCGGCTTCTCCTCGGCGCCCTCCTCGTCGATCTTCTGCTGCGTCGGGTTGCGGCCCTCCTCGTCGATCTGTTCCTCGCCGCTCTCCCATTCCCGGTCGGTCATCGGTCCTCCTCGTGGTTTGGACGGCCGCACCGGCAAAGCCGGCACGGCCTCTCTGGTCGGCGTCGCAAGCGAGCGCCTTGGACGGCCGCACCGGCAAAGCCGGCACGGCCTCTCTGGTCGGCGTCGCAAGCGAGCGCCTTGGGCGGCCAGGTTTCCGGCCGGTCCGGCGCGGAAACCTCGCTAGGCTGACGTGATGGAGCCGCTCGTCGATTCGTGGGGCCGCGAGATCTGCTCGCTGCGCGTCTCCGTCACCGACAAGTGCAACTTCCGCTGCCGCTACTGCATGCCTGCCGAAGGGCTCGAGTGGCTCGAGCGGGACGAGCTGCTCAGCTTCGAGGAGATCGCACGGCTCGTGCGGGTGCTGGCGGCGATGGGCGTCGACGAGGTGCGCTTGACCGGCGGCGAGCCGCTCGTCCGGCGGGAGCTACCGGTGCTCGTCCGACTCCTGGCCGACACGCCGGGCGTGACCGACCTCTCCCTGACGACGAACGGCGTCCTGCTCGACCGCCTCGCCGGCCCGCTGGTGGAGGCCGGCCTGCGCCGCCTGAACGTCTCGCTCGACTCGCTCTCGCACGTGCGCTTCGCGGAGATCACCCGACGGGACGCGCTCGACCGCGTGCTTGCCGGGCTGGACGAGGCGGAGGGCTACCCGGAGCTGCGACCGATCAAGGTCAACTGCGTCGCGATGCGCGGGTTCACCGAGGAGGAGGTGCCCGCGCTCGCGGATCTGGCGCGGCGGAAGCCGTACGTGGTGCGCTTCATCGAGTTCATGCCGCTCGACGCCGACCAGTCCTGGCGGGGAGACGACGTCCTCACCGGCGCCGAGATCAGGGCGCTGATCGAGGAGCGTTGGCCGCTAGTCGAGATTCCAGCGAAGGCATCATCGACCGCGCGCCGCTTCCGCTTCGCCGACGGCGCCGGCGAGGTCGGCTTCGTCAGCCCGGTCTCCGAGCCGTTCTGCTCGAGCTGCGACCGGATCCGCCTGACCGCGGACGGGCAGCTCCGCACGTGCCTGTTCTCGCGGCGCGAGTGGGACCTGAAGACGCCGCTGCGCGAAGGCGCGCCGGATGAGGAGCTGGCGCGGCTGCTCCGCTTCGCCGTGCGCCACAAGGAGCTGAAGCACAAGATCAACGACCCGGGCTTCGTCCGGGCGTCCCGCTCTATGAGCCAGATCGGCGGCTGAGGCACCGCTTGCGGTGCCGCCGTCAGGACGTGCGGGATAGAGACGGCCACACCGGCAAAGCCGGTGCGGCCTCCAACGTCGGCATCGTCAAGCGATGCCAGAGCCGTGCGTCCGTCTGAAATGACGGATCGGCCGCACCTGAACTCATTGCAGAACGGTCCCTAGGGCCACACCCGCGAGCGCGGATGCAGGTCGAGCTTGCCGCCGTTGTGGCACTGCGGCGAGTGGGCTTTCGCGAGCCCGTAGGGATAGAGGCCGGTCCAGGCCAGCTCGGCGAGGCTGTTCGCGTACCGCCGCGGCGCGCCGAGGAGCACCGACGCCCGGCGCATCCGCTGGAGGCCGTAGCAGGTGGCGACCGCCTCGTTCGCTCCCTGCGAGACGTGGACCGTCTCGTGCGCGAGCGTCAGGACCGTGTTCGCGAGCTGGAGCTTCGTCCGCCCGCGCGCGGGTCGCTCGCCGCGGTAGACGAAGCGGACGAGCCGCTCGCACATCCGTGGTGCGAGGTTCACGCGCCTCCCCTCCGAGACGAACCCGTCGGCCCGGAGGTCGACCGCGCCGCCCGTGTAGGCGCCGCGCTCGTCGATCAGGGCGAGCCAGTCGGGGAGCGACCAGCAGCGTACGACGGTCCCGGGGACGCCGCTCAGCGCCGCCACGACCTGGGAGAGGCGCGGCTCGACGCGGCTCTCGGCCGTCAGCCCGCCCCGCTCGGGCAGGTGGCGCCCGTCGCTGCGCAGGAAAATCGTCGAGCTCGACTCGTTCAGGGCGCGGTCGCCCGCGCGCAGGTGATCCCGCGCGAAGTCGGCGCACGCGCCGAGCACGGCCTGCGCCGCCGCCCGCTGACGCCGCGAGGGCGCCGCGCCGACCGAGCTCCGGAAGATCGGCCCGCAGGAGCGCAGCGCCGCCAGCGCCTTCAGACCGGCGGGCCCGGGCGCCGCCGCCTGCTCCGAGAGGTTGCTGACGGCGTCTGCGAAGGCCGCCATCTGCCGGAACCAGGCGACCTCGCGAGCGGAAGGGAGGGGCGCGACCCGGTGGAGGGGAGCCGCCGGCCCCTCCCCTCCACCGCCGCCGCAACCCGCGGTCAGCAGCACTAGCAGGGAAGCCCAGAGGACCGGCGCGCGTTTCATGACGCAAGTGAACACGACAGGGATGGGCGTTAGAATCGCGTAGTTTCCTTCCAATGAGCATTCTCGTCTCAGCCGGCCGCCGAGTCCTGCCCAGTGGGTGGGCCGACTTCGGGCGCCAGCTCGCGATCTGGTTCGGCTTCCTCGGCGCGTACCAGATCGCCCGGGGGATCGCGGACCGCAATCCGCCGCGGGCCTTCGACAACGGCCTGCACGTGATCCAGATAGAGCGGCACATGCACGGGCTGATCGAGCTCACCCTCCAGCGGATCGTCGACGGCTCCGAAGTGCTGGCCACGCTGGCCTCGTGGACTTACTGGAACTCCGAGTTCACCGTCCTCGGGCTCGCGCTGCTCTGGGTGTACCTGCGCCGTCACGAGGCGTTCAAACGGTTCCGCAACACGATCCTCTTTGCAAACGTGATCGGCCTCGTCGGCTACGTGCTGCTCCCCACGGCGCCGCCGCGGATGTTCCCCGACTTCGGCTTCGACGACACGCTCGCGAGCTTCGGCCAGCTCAACCACGGCAGCGGCCTCGTCGAGTTCGCGGCCAACCCGTACGCGGCGATGCCGAGCCTGCACGCGGCCGACGCGCTGATCGTCGGGCTCGTTCTCTTCTCGGTCTGCCGCACGCGCTTCGCCAAGGCGATCTGGCTGCTCTGGCCGGCCTGGGTGTGGTTCAGCGTGATTGCGACCGGCAACCACTTCTGGCTCGACGTGGTCGCCGGCGTCGTGGTCGCCGCGATCGCCGGAGCCGCCGTCTACCGCCGCGACCTGCTGCGGCGCCGGTCGGCGCCGGCCACCGCCTAAACGTCGTCACGAGACCACCGCTTAGCGGCTCAGAGCCGCCGCCCGCCGATCGTGCGCGGGACCGCCGGCGAGGAGGCTGCTAGCGTGCGCCGCGTGAGCCGCACGGCCACGCTCGCCTGGGTGAAACAGGGTTACACCGACGGGACACGCCGTCTCGCCTCGCGCTGGATCGGCAGCCTCGCTCGCACGCGCGTGACCCCGAATGCGCTAACGGCGGCGGGGGTCACACTCTGCGCCGCCGCGGCCGTGCTGATCTGGTTCGGCGACCACAACCAGTGGCTCGTCTACTGGCTCGCGGCGATCCTGTTCGTGGTGGGCTCGATCCTCGACATCCTCGACGGCGCGCTCGCACGGTTCGGCGACAAGGCGACGCCGTTCGGCGCCTTCCTCGACTCGATCTCCGACCGCGTCAGCGAGGGCTTCGTGCTGACCGCGGTCGCGCTCGTCTTCTCCCGGCACGGCAACGAGGTCGCGGTCGCCTTCGCTGTCGCTGCGGTCGCGGGCTCGTTCCTCGTGTCCTACGCGCGCGCGAAGGCCGAGTTGCTCGGGCTGCGCGGCGACGTCGGGATCGGCAGCCGCGCCGAGCGCGTGGTCGTGATCGCCGGCGGGCTCGTTTTTGCGCCCTGGGGCGGCCTGCAGTGGGGGATCTACTTCCTCGCCGTGGCCGCCTGGCTCACCGTTCTGCAACGCATCCTGCATGTCCGCAGTGAACTTCACTCAGGAGGAATCGATGGCTTCGAGAAACGGTAAGGCCCCGCGCCGCGAAGACAAGGTTCGCGTGGCGCTGATCGGCGTCGGCAACTGTGCGAGCTCGCTCGTCCAGGGCGTCGAGTACTACAAGGACGCCTCGCGGGACGAGTTCGTGCCCGGCCTGATGCACGTCGACCTCGGCGGCTACCACATCAGCGACATCGAGTTCACGGCCGCCTTCGACGTCACCACCGACAAGGTCGGCAAGGACCTCGCCGACGCGATCTGGGCCCACCCGAACAACACGATCAAGTTCGCGGACGTGCCCAAGACGGGCATCACAGTCTCGCGCGGGATGACCCACGACGGGCTCGGCAAGTACCTCTCCGAGATCGTCACGAAGGCTCCCGGCGAAACCGACGACGTGGTCGGAATCCTGCGCGAGACCGGAACCGACGTCGTCGTCAACTACCTCCCGGTCGGCTCGGAGGAGGCGACCAAGTGGTACGCGGAGCAGATCCTGAACGCCGGCTGCGCGATGGTGAACTGCATGCCGATCTTCATCGCGCGCGAGAGCTACTGGGATCGGCGCTTCCAGGATGCCGGCGTGCCGATCATCGGCGACGACATCAAGTCGCAGGTCGGCGCGACGATCACGCACCGCGTCCTGACGAGCATCTACCGCGACCGCGGCGTCCGGGTCGACCGCACGTACCAGCTCAACTTCGGCGGCAATTCGGACTTCATGAACATGCTCGAGCGCGAGCGACTGGAGTCGAAGAAGATCTCGAAGACCTACTCGATCAAGTCCATGCTCCCGTACGAGCTGGAGGACAAGAACATCCACGTCGGCCCGTCCGACTACGTTCCCTGGCTCGAAGACCGCAAGTGGGCGTACATTCGGCTCGAGGGAACCGGCTTCGGGGACGTGCCGCTGAACGCGGAGCTGAAGATCGAGGTCTGGGACTCGCCCAACTCCGCGGGCGTCGTGATCGACACTGTCCGGATCGCGAAGCTGGCGCTCAACCAGGGCGTCTCGGGCACGCTCGGCGCGCCGAGCTCCTATCTGATGAAGTCGCCGCCGGTGCAGTACCCGGACGACGAGGCGCGGGACCTGACGGAAGAATTCATCCGCAAGCACGCGCGCAAGCAGGCAAAGGAGCAGGCGAAGAGCAAGACATAACCTCGTCCCGGGCTAGACTCGGGGCGGATGGGCCTGCGCGTTTGCCTGGTTACGCCGTTCGCCTGGTCGCGGCCCCACGACGTCAACGAGCACGTGGCGGGGATCGCCCGGGAGCTGCGCGTGCTCGGACACGAGGTGACGGTTCTCGCGCCGTCGACGCGGGCGGCCGACCTGATCGCGGGCCGCGCGATCCTCACGGGGCTCGACGGGGGCGGCCACGACGTGATTGCGCTCGGTCCCGCTGTGCCGGTCTCGCGGCGGAGCCGCATCGGCGTGCCCGTGGGCGTGCGCGCGAACCTCTCGCTCGCGCTCGCCCGGGGCGGCTACGACGTCGTGCACGGGTTCGAGCCCGCCCTGCCGAGCCTGTCGTACCTGGCGCTCCGGGATGCGCACGCCTTCGCCGTGGCGACCTTCCTCTCGCCGGAGCGCCTCGGCTACCCGCCCGGTCGCGCCCAGCGCGAGCGCCTGCTCGCACGGGTGGACGCGTTGCTCGCCACGTCCGAGGAGACCGCCGCGGCTGCGGCGGATCGCCTGCCCGGCGACTACCGCGTGCTGACGCCGGGCGTGGACACCGAGCTCTTCCGGCCCGGCCGGAAGCGGCGCCTCGTCGTCTTCGAGTGGCGACCCACCGAACGCGCGCTCGCCCGGGCGGTGGCGCGGGCGCTACGCCGGCTGCCGGACTGGGAGCTCGTCCTCCTGCGGACGAAGGCGCTCGCGGGGCGGCCTACAGTCTCGCGCTCGCTCCGCGGCCGCGCCCACGTGCGGACGCTGCGGGACGGAGCGGCGCGCGCGCCGCTCCTCAACGACGCCGCGATCTTCGTGCCGGCCTTCGACGGGCTCGCGCGCGTCTCGCTCGAGGCGGCCGCGGCCGGAGCGGCGATCGTGTCGCCGCCGGGCGTGCGCGAGCAGCCCGAGCTGGCCGCCGCCGCGATCGCCCGCCTGGCCGAGGACCGGGCCTTCCGGGAGCGCTCGGGCGCCGGCGCCCGGGCCGGGGCCGAGGAGCAGAGCTTCGCGGCCCTCGCACGCGACCTGGACGAGCTCTACCGCGGGCTCGCGGGCCACGCGCTCCGCCCGCGGATCACACGCGTGCTGGACGATCGCGAGTGGCTCCTCGCCGACCTCCACCTGCACACGTCCAGGTCGCATGATTGCGGGATTCCCGTCGCCGACCTGCTGGACCACGCGGAGGCCCAGGGCCTCGGCGCGATCGCCGTCACCGATCACAACGTCTTCGACGGGGCGCTCGAGGCGGTCGAGCTGGCGCGCGGCCGCGACCTCGTCGTGATTCCCGGCGAGGAGGTGAAGACGGCCGACCAGGGCGAGGTGATCGGCCTGTTCCTCTCCGAGGAGATCCCGCGCGGGCTCTCCTTCGCCGAGACCATCGCCGGGATCCGTGCGCAGGGCGGCGTCGTCTACCTTCCACATCCCTTCGACCGGATGCACGCGATCCCGGACCCCGTGACGCTGCACCGGAACCGGGCCGAGCTGGACGTGGTCGAGGTCTACAACGCACGGCTCCTGTTCGAGGCCTACAACGACGAGGCGCTCCGGTTCGCTCGCAAGTACGACCTGACGATGGGTGCCGGGTCCGACGCCCACGTGCTCCAGGGCGTCGGAACGGGCGCCGTGCGGATGCGGGCCTTCGCCGGGCCTGAGGAGTTCCTCGCCAGCCTGCGCACCGCCCAGGTGCTGCGGCGGCCGCGCTCGCTGCTCTACCTCCAGTCGCTCAAGTGGGCGGCGCAGGCCAAGGAAAGAGTCCGCTAGGCGAGAAACAGGGTCGTGCCCTCCGTGTCTGCAACGCTACGCGTCCAGTTTCGCCGTCCTAACGGCCGCTCGGGCCCGTTCGCGGTGCCGCACCAGCTACGTTCGAGCTGAGCGATGCCCTCGACCACCGACGAAATCTTCGAGAAGTACCTCCAGAAGGCGATCGCCGAGATCAACGAGCTCGGCGACGAGATCGGGCGCGCGGCCGGCGAGGGTCGCGTGCCGGTCCTCGGCTCGGGGCATCCGCTCGCCGACGTCTTCCTCCTGAAGCACGAGCCCCGGCCGGCGGAGGTGCAGGAGGGCGTCGCGTTCTACGGGCGCTCGGGGCAGGCGATCCTGAAGTCGCTCCAGCGGCTCCGCGTCGATCCGCTGGCCGTGTACGGCACGAACTGCCTCAAATTCGCGGGCGGCGGCCCGGACGAGGCGCGACCGTGGCTGACGCGCGAGCTGCACATCGTCCAGCCGAAGCTGGTGGTCGTGATGGGCGAGCCGGCGGTCGCGTTCCTGAACGGGCTGGAGTTCCCGCTCGCGGACGCGCTCGAGCCCCGGCTCGGCGAGCTTCAGCGCCTCACGCCTACGATCCAGGCGCTGCACGTCCCGGACATCGACGAGTCGCTCGACGACCAAGCCGCCAAGACACGCTTTTGGAACGCGTTCAAAACCCTCGGTCCCTGGTGGGCCGAGCTCCCACCCTACTGACGCCACGAGCCATCGCGTTCGTCGGGCTCGCCGCCGTCGTCGGGGTCTACTACGGCGTCCACGAGTGGTTGCTCAACCTCTCGCTCTGGTCGGACATCGCGTTTCTCGGGCTCGTCCTGATCCCGGCGGTGTTCGGGCTCGTCTACCTCGTGCTGCCGCTCTGGCGGGCGCCGGCGCTCCAGCTCCTTCTCGTCGCGGTTGCGTTCGGGGCGCTTGCGGTCGTGCTCCAAGCCGCGGGAGCGGGCCCGGTCGCGAACTTCGCGAAGCTCGCCGGGATGACGACGATCGCCTGGTGGTTCCTGAACTACTTCGAGGAGGTGAGCTGGGTCGCGCTCGTGGCGGTGATCGTCCCCTGGGTGGACTCGTACTCGGTCTGGCGTGGGCCGACAAAGACGATCGTGACGAAGAAACCCGACGTGTTCTCGGCGCTCTCGTTCGCGTTTCCGGTGCCCGGCCAGAGCGGCGGCGCGAAGCTGGGGCTGCCGGATCTCCTCTTCTTCGCGCTGTTCCTGGGCGCCGCGGCCCGCTTCGGACTGCGGCCGTTCTGGACGTGGCTCTGCCTGACGGCCTCCCTGGGCGGGACGATGGCGCTCGCGACCGCCTTCGACGTGAACGGGTTGCCGGCGCTGCCGCTGCTCGCGCTCGGCTTCCTGTTCCCCAACGCCGATCTCCTCTGGCGCGCCATCCGCCGCAAGCGCCCGGCGCGGGCGTGACGCTTTCGGCCCTGTCCCGGGGTCAGACCCCGGGTCGTGTCCGTTACGGACTGTTTCGACGCGAAAGGCCCGCTCGCGCCGACTTGTAGCACCTTGAATCGCTGCAAGTAAATCGGCTCGGGGCCATGTCTCGGGGTCAGACCCCGGGACGGGTCCCCTGGTCCCGCACAAAGAGCGCGACCGTCTCGACGTGCGGCGTGTGCGGAAACATGTCCATCGGCCGCGCGCGCTCGAGCCGATACCCCCAGTCTCTCGCCAGCTCCTTCGCGTTGCCCGCGAGCGTCGTCGGATTGCACGAGACGTAGACGAGCCGAGGCGCCTCGAGGCGCGCAAGCCGGCGCAACGCCTTCCCCGAGAGTCCCGCGCGCGGCGGATCGACGACTGCGACGTCCGGCGGCCCCGCGCGCTGGCGCAGCTCCTCGAGCGACGACCCCACCTCGCCGGCGAAGAACGCCGCGTTCGCGATCCCGTTCAGGTCGGCGTTCTCCAGCGCGCAGGCGACCGACTCCTCCGAGGCCTCGAGGCCCCAGACCGTCAGCGCGCGCGAGGCCAGCGTCAGCCCGATCGTCCCGATCCCGCAGTAGAGGTCATACACCGTCTCCGTGCCCGACAGCGCGGCGTACTCCCCGGCCAACGCGTAGATCCGCTCCGCCATCGCGGTGTTCGTCTGGAGAAACGCGTTCGGCCGCACCCGGAAGCGCAGACCGCAGAGCTCCTCCTCGATCGCCTCTTCACCCCACAGCAGGGTCGCCGGCAGGTTCGTCACCTCGGCAGGCGAGTCGTTCACGGCCCAGTGGATCGAGCGCACCTCCGGGAACCGGTGCAGGACCTCGACCAGTTCGTCCCGGTCGAACCGCTCGCCCGCCGCGGTCACGAGCTGAACGAGGGCCTGGCCGGTGTTGCGGCCCTCGCGGACGATCAGATGCCGCAGGTAGCCGGTGTGCCCGGCCTGGTCGTACGCCTCGAGCCCCTCCGCCCGCGCCCAGTCCCTCACCGCGTCGCGAAGCGCGTTCCCGAGCTCGGTCGTCAGCCAGCAGCGCTCGATCTCGAGCACCTCGTCCCAGCGCCCCGCCTTGTGGAACCCGAGCGCCGGCCCCGAAGGCGTCGCCGTGAACGAGTACTCGAGCTTGTTCCGGTAGTGAAACCGCTCGACCGCCGGCTCGATCGGCTCCAGCGGCGGCTCCGCGATCCCGCCGATCCGGCGCAGCGCGTCCGCCACCTGCTCCTCCTTGGCCGCCGCCTGCGCCTCGTACGCCAGGTCCTGGAAGCGGCAGCCGCCGCAGGCGGGGTAGTGCGCGCACGGCGCCTCGACCCGCTCCGGCCCCGGACGGAGCACCTCCACCGCGAGCGCCTCGGCGTGGTTGCGCTTCACCTTGGTCACGCGCGCGCGCACGAGATCGCCCGGAAGCCCGCGGCGGACGAAGACGACGAAGCCGTTCAGGCGCGCGACTCCGTTCCCGCCGTAGGCGAGCGAGTCGATCGAGAGCTCGAGCTCCTGGCCCCTGGCGACGGGCGCGGCCACGGGGCCCACCCTAGCGGCGGCTAGGAGAAGGGCGGGTGCAGCGGCAGGAGCAGCGGCCGCCTCGGCTTCTGCCGGAAGTCGAAGTCCCGGACGAGGTTGCCGAGCCGCGGGAGGGTCTCGCGGACGTCGGGGCGCGGATCCGCCCGTCCGTCCGTCTGCGGATCCAGCCGGGCCGAGCCGAGGAAATCGTCCTCCATGAACTTCGCATAAGCGTCGAAGCTCAGCACCTGGTGGTCGACGAAGGCCCGCCGTGCGTAGGGCGAGATCACGAGCGCGGGCACTCGGAGGCCGAAACCGTTGGCGTCCACCTTCGGCGGCAGGACGTGGTCGTAGAAGCCGCCCCAGTCGTCCCAGGCGAGGAAGATCGCGGTCGAGCTCCAGTCGCGGCTGCGCATGACCGCGTTGACGACGCTGGTCACGAACGTCTGACCTGCGGTGACGAGGTTCGGCGGATGCTCGCTGTACTTGTTGCTCGGCGTCACCCACGACACTGCCGGCAGCGTTCCCCGGCGCGCGGCCTCGAAGAATCTCCTCATCGGCTGGACGTTCCCGAGCTGGTGGTCCTGGCGGACCGTGTCGAACCAGGGCAGCGGGTTCCAGATGCCCGGCGTCTTCGCACTCTGGTAGCGAGGCTTGCACACTGCCTGGTCGTCCCGGCAATCCGGCTCGGCTCCCTTGAAGACGTAGTAGCGCCAGGAAACGTGGTGTCGGTGGAGGAGGTGGGTGAGATCGGTCCAGGCGTAGTCGGGTCTCCGGTTCGTCGGGTTCTGTGCCGAGTGCGGCGGCGCGATCGGATTCTCGATCGCGTTGACACAGCTCATCGGGTCGGCCCGGACCGCACAGCGGGCCGACCAGCCGGAGACGATGAACAAATGCGCGGGCAGGCTCCAGGAGGTGTCCGGCTGGAACATGTGGTCCTGAAGCACGAAGTTGTCCGCGTAGGCCCAGTAGTTCGGGATCTCCCGCCGGTCGTGGTAGCCCATCACGTCGGGATGGGCGGCGCCGAACGAGCAACCGGGGGCGTCCGGCTGCGTCCTGCACCCGAGCGAGAGACCGCGCCGGGCCTCCCTGATGAAGCCGTTCATCCGGCCATGGGCGACGTCCCGGACGGCGTCGAAGTGCTCGTGGGGCGCGCCCATGTTCCGGGCAAGAGCGCTGTGGTAGGGCCGCACGCAGACATGCCTCACCGGATCGGGCACGCAAACCGTGAAGCGTCCGTTCACGCGCGGCAGCCCGTCGGCACCGGGATACGTGCCGAAATAGGAGTCGAAGGAGCGGTTTTCCTGCATCACCACCACGACGTGGCGGATCTTGTGGATCCCCGCGAGAGAGGCGGCCTGAGCCCGCGGACGGCTCTCGTCTACGAGGAGCGGGAGGGTCCCCGAAAGGGCGACGCCGACGAGCGCGAGCACGATCAGCAGCCGTCGTCGCACGCGGAGCTCCTTCGCCGTCGCACGCGCCAACCCTACGACGTAACTGTTGAGTTCAGTTAAAGCAGCGGTTCAGGAGCGGTTCAGCGGAGCGCGGTCACGTAAACCTTGCGCTCGCGAGGGCCGTCGAACTCGCAGAAGAAGATGCCCTGGTAGCGGCCGAGCGCGAGCTTGCCGTCGTCGAGCGGGACGAGCACCTCGGGGCTCATCAGCGAGGCGCGCATGTGCGAGGGCGCGTTCGGCCCGTCGGCGTCGTCGTGGCGCCAGCCCCAGCCGTCTTCGACGATCTTCTCCATCGCCGCCTCGATGTCCTGGGCGAGCGCCGGATCGAGGTCCTCGTTGATCGTCACGCCCGCCGTGGTGTGCGGCACATACACGAGCGCGGCCGCTGCTCCATCGACCCCGTTTAGCGCTCCCTCGACCTGCGGCGTGATATCGAGCAGCTGCGTGCGCCGCTCCGTCCGAAGACTGATCTCTCGCACCGGGGTATCCTACGGCCTGTGCCGAGCGAGCCGCCGACATCGCCCGAGCTCGACGCGTACCGGGCGGAGGCGGACCGCTTCATCGCCGAGCTCGACGAGGAGTACTACCTCCACTTCGCGGGGCTGAAGGACCGGTTCGAGCTCGAGCCGATCTACGAGCGGCACGCCGAGCTGACCGGCCTCGAGCGGGCGCAGTGGCTCGGCGCCTCCGTGGACGGCGACCGCCGGATCCGCGAGCTGTGGCACTTCGCCTGCGAGGGCTACCTGGGGAAGCTGACGCGCGAGCACTCCGAGCGGCTGGCCGCCCTCGAGGCGGAGCTGGAGGTGACGGTCGACGGCGAGACGATCCCGTTCCGGATGCTGCGGCCGACGATGGCGAACGAGCGCGATCGCGGACGGCGGGAGCGGCTCGACCGCGTCATGTGGGAGGCGACCGAGGAGCATCTGAACCCGGTCTATCGCGACGGCGTCGACGTCGTGCGCGAAGCCCTGCCGCTGCTCGGGGTCGCGGACTACGTCGAGCTCCACGAGCGCTTCGGCTTCCGGCTGCGCGAGCTGGCCGACCAGTGCCGCGCGTTCCTCGACTCGACCGAGCAGCTCTACGAGCAGGCGGTCGATCGCGCGATGCGCGAGCTGCTCGGAATCGGACTGGACGAGGCGGAGCGCTGGGACCTCCAGCGCTTGATCCGCTCGCCGCAATGGGACGAGGGCTTCCCGGGCGACAAGATGGTGCCCGCCCTGAAGGCGACCCTCGCCGACCTCGGGATCGACCTCGAGAGCCAGGAGAACGTCCATCTCGACATCGAGCAGCGTCCGCAGAAGTCGCCGCGCGCGTTCTGCTCTGCGATCGAGATCCCCGACAAGGTGATGCTCGTGATCCAGCCGATCGGCGGCGCCGACGACTGGCGCGCCTTCTTCCACGAGGCCGGGCACGCGGAGCACTACGCGAACACCTCACGCGAGCTGGCGATGGAGGAGAAGCGGCTCGGCGACACGGCCGTGACCGAGGGCTGGGCGATGCTCTTTCAGCACCTGACCGACGAGCCGGCCTGGCTCTCGCGCCGGCTCGACTTCCCGCGCCCGCACGAGTACGCGGCCGAGGGGATGATGTGGCTGCTCTTCTTCGTTCGCCGCTACGCCGCGAAGCTGCTCTACGAGCTCGAGTTCCACAGCGGAGGCGACCCCGCCGCGATGCCGCGTCGATACGTCGAGCTGCTCGGGAGCGCGACCAAGATCGAACCCAGCCCGGCGAACTACCTCGCCGACATCGACGCCGGCTTCTACGTCTACTCCTACCTGCGCTCGTGGGCGTTCGAGGCGCAGCTGCGAGACCACCTGCGCGAGCGCTTCGGGACGAACTGGTTCGCATCGCGCGAGGCGGGATCGCTCCTGCGCGAGCTGTGGGCGGAGGGCCAGCGCCCGACCGCCGACGAGCTCCTGCGCGAGGTCTCCGGCTCCGAGATCGAGATGGAAGCGGTCGCCGACCGGGTACGCGAATCTCTCGACTGACCTCGCCGAAGCGACACCATGCCCGCCGCGGCAACTCAGAAGCAGTTGGTAACAGACTGTTGCTAGCGACCCGGCCCAGCGTTACCGCTTGATTCAGGCGTTCCGGGATACCAAGTAACAGTCTGTTACTTGGGTGGCCGTTCGCCGCGCGCGCCGTCCTGGGTACGTGCATAAGCTCTATACATGACCAGGACGCGGGTGTTGATCGCGGGCGCGGCCGGCCGCGACTTTCACAACTTCAACCTCGTCTACCGTGGCCGCGAGGAGTACGACGTGGTTGCCTTCACGGCGACGCAGATTCCGAACATCGACGGCCGCGTGTACCCGGCCGAGCTGGCGGGCGAGCTCTATCCCAACGGCATCCCGATCCGGCACGAGGACGAGCTGGAAGAGCTCGTCCGCACCCACGAGGTGGACGAGGTCGTCTTCGCCTACTCCGACGTCACCCACGAGCACGTCATGCACGTCGCCTCGCGCGTTCTCGCCGCCGGCGCCTCGTACCGACTGATCTCCCCACGCGAGACGATGCTCACCTCGTCGAAGCCGGCGATCGCCGTCTGCGCCGTCCGCACCGGCTCCGGCAAGAGCCAGACGACGCGGCACATCGCCGCGCTCCTGCGCGACTCGGGCAAACGGGTCGCGGTCCTTCGCCATCCGATGCCCTACGGCGACCTGACCGCCCAGGCCGTGCAGCGGTTCGAGCGTTACGCGGATCTCGACGCCGCCGACGCGACGATCGAGGAGCGGGAGGAGTACGAGCCCCACCTTGCCGAGGGCAACCTCGTCTTTGCCGGGATCGACTACGCCGCGATCCTCGACCGGGCCGAGCAGGAGGCGGACGTGATCCTCTGGGACGGCGGGAACAACGACACTCCGTTCGTCAAGCCGAACGTCCACGTCGTCGTAGTCGACCCACACCGGCCCGGACACGAGCTCCGCTATCACCCGGGCGAGACGAACTTGCGGATGGCGGACGTCTGCGTCGTGAACAAGGTCGACAGCGCGCCGCCGGAGGGCGTCGACGCCGTGCTCGAGTCGATCCGGGAGAACAACCCCTCGGCGCGGATCGTCCTCGCCGCCTCGCCATTCGTGGTCGATGGCGACGCCGCCGAGATCGCCGGCAAGCGCGTGCTCGCGATCGAGGACGGGCCCACCCTCACGCACGGCGAGATGGCTTACGGCGCCGCGGTGCTCGCTGCGAAGGCAAACGGCGCCGCCGAGCTGATCGATCCACGCCCCTGCGCCGTCGGCTCGATCGCCGAGACCTTCGACCGGTATCCGCACGTCGGCGCGCTCCTGCCGGCGATGGGCTACGGGCGCAAGCAGATGGACGAGCTGCGCGAGACGATCGAATGCTGTAAGGCCGACCTCGTCCTGATCGGGACGCCGATCGACCTGCGCCGGCTGATCGAACTCGAGGTCCCTGCGCTGCGGATCACCTACCGGCTCCAGGAGGTCGGCGAGCCGACGCTGGCCGACGTTCTTACCGAGCACGGCCTCATAGGCGACCTCGCGTCCCTGGCCGGCGACCCCTCCTGGCCGGCGGAGCCGGCCTCCGGGCCCGCCTCGCCCCGCTGACGGCACGGTGCTCTCCGGGGCCGTGTTAGCTCACACTGTCCCCTCCGGCCCCGCACCGCCAGCGGGGCGCCACAAACGCGAGGCGCTCGTGTGACCGCAGTCGTCGCGCTCGGCGGCAACGCGCTCATGCGGCCGGGTCAGCGCGGCACCGCAGCCGAGCAGCGCGCGAACTTGCACGAGGCCTGCGCCGCCCTGCGGCCGCTCCTCGCCGAGACGGCGCTCGTGATCACGCACGGCAACGGGCCGCAGGTCGGGAACGAGCTGCTACGCCACGAGCGCGCCGCCGACGAGGCGCCGCCGCTGCCGCTCTACCTCGCCGTCGCCCAGACGCAGGCCGAGATCGGCGCGCTGATCGAGAGCGAGCTCGAGCCGGTCGCCGGACGTCCCGTGGCGTGCCTCCTCACCCACGTGCGCGTCGCCGAGGACGATCCGGCGTTCGACGAGCCGACCAAGCCGGTCGGGCCGTTCTACGAGGAGGCGCGCGCCCGCGAGCTCGAGCGCGACCGCGGCTGGAACGTCGTCCACGACGCGGGGCGCGGCTGGCGCCGGGTCGTTCCCTCCCCCGCGCCGCTCGAAGTGATCGAGCTCACGGCGCTGCGCGCGCTCCTCGGCTCCGGCGTGATCGCGATCGCCTGCGGCGGCGGCGGGATCCCGGTCGCCCGCCGGGGCGCCCGCCTCGCGGGGATCGACGCCGTGATCGACAAGGACCGCGCCTCCGCGCTGCTGGCTCGCGAGCTCTCCGCCGACCGGCTCGTGATCCTCACCGATGTGCCCGCCGTCGTCCGCCACTTCGGCACCGACAGGCCGGAGGAGCTGCGCGCGCTCGGCGTGGACGAAGCCGAGGCTCTGCTCCCGGAGCTCGCCGCCGGGTCGATCAGGCCGAAGGTCGAGGCGAGCGTCGACTACGTCAGGGCGACCGGGCACGAGGCGCTGATCACATCCGCCGCGGCCCTCGGCGAGGCGCTGGAAGGCCGTGCAGGCACCAGAATTCGCCGGGGATGAGCACGAGCGAGGTCGCTTCCGAGGAGCGCTGGCTCAACCGCGGCGTCGTCGGAATCGGCGGGGCGAGCCTGCTCGGCGACCTCGGCTACGAGATTCCGACCGCGCTTCTGCCGAGCTTCCTCACCTCGACGCTCGGCGCGCCGGCCGTGGCGCTCGGGCTGATCGAGGGCATCGCGGACGGGCTCGGCGGGGCCGCGCGGCTCGCCGGAGGCGCGCTCGCCGACGACCCCGGCAGCCGCCGCGCGACGGCGATCGGCGGCTACACCGCGACGGCGGTGCTCTCGGCGCTCATCGGCGCCGCCGGGGCGGCCTGGCAGGTCGGCGTCCTCCGGAGCGGAGCGTGGGTCGCCCGGGGGCTGCGGGGCCCGGCCCGAGACGCGCCTCGACGGCGAGCGTGCCCGGCGGCCACGCGGTCGACCGGCGGGGGGCGTGTTCGGCGCCGGGGCGCTCCTCTTCCTTCTTGCGAATGCGGGGTTCGCGTTCACCGGAGCGAGCCTCGCCGCACTGGCGATCTTCTTCGTGCTGGCAGGTGTCGCCAGGGGCTTCGTCGAGACGGACCGGGACTCGGCCGTGCTCGCCCGGAACGACGAAGGCGGCCGCGCCGGCCGCCTTCGCTCGGATGAGGGGAGGGAGCCGGGCTAGGACTTGGCCTTCGTGGCCTTGCCCTCGATCGTCTTCTGCTCGCTGCCGCCGATCTGGATCCGGCGCGGCTTCGGTTGCTCGGGCTTCGTCACGTGCACCTCGAGCACGCCGTCGTGGTAGTCGGCCTTGATCTGATCTTCGGTCACGCCCTGCGGCAGGCCGATTGTCCGGCTGAAGGTGCCGAAGCGCCGCTCGAAGCAGTAGAGCTTCTCCTCGGAGAGCTCCTGCGAGCGCTCACGCTCCGCGGAGACGATGAGCGCACCGTCCTCGAACTCGACCGAGATCTTGTCCTCCGGGATCCCTGGGAGGTCGAAGGCGTAGACGATCTCGCCGTCGGTCTCCCAGACGTCGAGGGCGGGCACCCAGCCCCTGATCGAGTCGCCGTTGCCGCCTCCGCCGGCGAAGCTGCTCATCAGCCGGCTCATCTCGTTCTGGAGCGTTGCGAGCTCGCGAAACGGCTCCCAGCGAACCAACGTGGCCATGTGGTGGACCCTCCTTTCGTGCGCGTGGAGTGCCAGGAAGTAGCATCGCTAAACGCATGGCGGTCGTAGGCGAAAGCCTGAAGGGACGGCATTTCACCCGCGTCGCCGACTGGAGCGGCGAGGAGCTGCTGAGCGTGCTCGACCTCGCGGACGATCTCAAGGAGCGGCAGCGCCGGCGCGAGGAGCACCGGCTCCTGCCCGGCCGCACGCTCGGGATGATCTTCCAGAAGCCCTCGACGCGGACGCGCGTCTCGTTCGAGGTCGGGATCGCCCAGCTCGGCGGCACCGGCCTCTACCTCGCCGCCTCCGACCTCCAGCTCGGCCGCGGCGAGACGCTGAAGGACACGGCGACCGTCCTCTCCCGCTACCTCGACGCACTGATGATCCGGACCTTCGCGCAGGCCGACGTCGAGGAGCTCGCCCGGCACGCATCGATCCCCGTGATCAACGGCCTCACCGATAGCGCGCACCCGTGCCAGGCGCTGGCGGACGTGATGACGATCCGCGAGCGGCTCGGCCGGCTCGAGGGCGTGCGGCTCGTCTACCTCGGCGACGGCAACAACGTCTGTGCCTCGCTGATGGTCGCGGCCGCGAAGCTCGGCCTGGAGTTCGTCGCGGCCACCCCCGAGGGCTACGAGCCCGACCCGCGGGCGGTCGGGATCGCGCGCGAGGCCGGCGGCAGCGTCGAGCTCGTCCGCGACCCGCGCGAGGCGGCGGAGGGGGCGGACGTCCTCTACACCGACGTCTGGACGAGCATGGGCCAGGAGGAGGAGCGGGAGCGGCGGCTCGGCGACCTCTCCGGATACGGAATCGACGAGGGGCTCGTCCGGCTGGCCGGCAGGGACGCGATCGTCCTGCACTGCCTGCCCGCCCACTACGGCGAGGAGATCACCGAGCAGGTGCTCTACGGCCCGCACTCGGCCGTCTGGGACCAGGCCGAGAACCGCCTGCACGCGCAGAAGGCCCTGATGGCCCTAGTGATCGCGTAGCCTCGCGGCTGCGTGCTGCCGCTCAAGGACAACGTCCCCACGCGCAGCTTCCCGATCGTGACGGTCGGGCTGATCGCGGCGAACGTGCTCGTCTGGATCTGGGAGTTCACCGGGACGTCGGTCGAGCACGACGTCTTCCGCTACGGCTACTACCCGTGCTCGCTCGAGGGGCCGTGCGTCTTGCCGGCGGCGGCCGTGCACTACGTGCCCTGGTACGAGGGCGCCTTCACGTCGATGTTCATGCACGGCGGCTGGGTGCACATCGGCGGGAACATGCTCTTCCTCTGGATCTTCGGCAACAACGTCGAGGACGCGCTGGGGCACGTCCGGTTCCTGCTCTGGTACGTGGCGGCCGGGCTCGCGGCGGCGGCGGCGCAGACGTTCGTCACGCTCGCGTTCACGGACCCGTCCGGCGCGAGCATCCCGAACGTCGGCGCCTCCGGGGCGATCGCCGGCGTGCTCGGCGCCTACTTCTTGCTCCTGCCGGAGGCGAGCGTGCTGACCGTCTTCATCTTCTTCTTCGTCTTCCTCCGCGAGATCCCCGCCGTACTCTTCCTGGGCCTCTGGTTCCTCTTCCAGCTCTGGGAAGGCGGCTTCTCGATCTTCCAGCCGCAGGCGGGCGGCGGCGTCGCGTTCTTCGCGCACATCGGCGGCTTCCTCTTCGGGCTGCTGACGGTGAAGCTCGTGGCGGTGCGGCGGCCCTTACGACCCGCGTGGTGAGCTTCGAGGAGCACGTCCGCAGGGCGCTCGACGGCCTGCCCGCCGACCTGGCGATCGGTCTCCGGAACGTCGCGGTCGTGGTCGAGGACGAGAACCCGGAGGAGCCGGACCTGTTCGGGCTCTTCGAGGAGGACGAGTACCTCCCGGCGAAGGTGACGATCTACCGCCTGCCGCTGGAGGAGAGCTTTCCCGACCCCGACGAGCTCGAGCACGAGATCCGGATCACCGTCCTGCACGAGCTCGCGCACTACTTCGGGCTTGACGAGGAGCGGCTCGCCGAGCTCGGCTACGAGTGAGCTCCGGGCTCCTGACCGGGGTCGCCGTGGCGGCAGGAGCCGTCGGGCTTCTGGTCGTTCTGCTCTACCTGTTCGGACCGAGGGATTAGGAATGGCCGGAAGGGAGAGTTCGTTTTAGAAGTGATGACAACTATCGATCAGATCCGCGCCGAGATCGACGCCGCCACCGAGCGGCGCGCCGAGCTCTGGCACCTGCTTTCGGAAGGACACGACGCCGCGCTCGCCGCCGAGCTGCACGAGCTCGAGGAGCGCCTGGCTGCGCTCTGGGACGAGCACCGCGCGCTCAAGGCCCGCGCACGCTTCGGCGACCGCGACGAGATCATCAAGCGGGCCCGCCACGAAGAGCGGCTGGCCCGAGCGGCCTAACACCCTCTCTCTCTCCGAGCCGGCGGCGCTCGGTCGCCGGCTTTCCCCCTCATCGGGCGGCAGCAACAATACGACCGGATCCGCTAGGCGGGAGGTACGAGTAGACAGCCTCGAGAACGAGCTCGACCGCCTCTACGCGCTCGAGCCCGGCGCGTTCGTCGCCGAGCGCGACCGGCTCGCTCGCGAGCTGCGCAACGCCGGCGAGCGCGAGGAAGCGGAGCAGGTCAAGCGTCTGCGAAAGCCGACTATCCCGGCGTGGACCATCAATCAGCTCGCTCGGCAGGAGCGCCGAGAGATCGACCTCCTCCTCGACGCAGGCCATCGGCTGCGTGAAGCACAGCATGGCCTCCTTGCCGGTGGAGACCGGAAGAGCCTCGACGAGGCCAGGCGGACCCAGCGCGAGGCGCTGGCCGGCCTTCGGAAGGCGTCGGGGCGCATCCTCGCCGAGGCGGACCGCGGGAGCGAGACCGCTCTCAACCGGATCATGGAGACACTCCAGGCAGCCGCCGTCTCGAGTGAGGGCCGCGAGTTGCTTGCACGAGGCCGGCTGACGGGCGATCTCGAGGCCACTGGGTTCGAGCTGCTCGCGCCGCTCACGGAGGGGGTGCCGACAAAACGACAGCGGCCCAAGCAGCGACGGCCGGATCGGAAGCGCGCCCAGGCGGCGCAGGAACGCGAAGAGCAACAGGCTCGCAAGCGGCTCGAGCAAGCACGGCACCAGCTTCGCGAGGCACGGGCGACGGCGAAGGCGGCCGAGAAGGATCTCCGCGCAGCCGAGCAGGACGCCGGCAAGGCCCGCCGCGAGCTGGCTCAGGCCGAGGAGCGGGTGCAAAAGAGGGAGGCTGCCGCGGCTGAGGCTCGGACGGCCGTGGAGAAAGCCGAGAAGCAGGTTCGCGAGGCAGAGCGGAAGGCGCGTTAGGTACTCCGTCCCCCGCGCCGGGGGCGCGCGGCCGCCGGCTCCCCTCTACACTTCGCGCACCTGGGGCGTTAGCTCAGTTGGGAGAGCGCCGGCTTTGCAAGCCGGAGGTCACCGGTTCGATCCCGGTACGCTCCATCTTAGGAGGTGTTGCGCAAACCGGCGGGACTGACGAGTTGCCACATGCCGTGCAGCCTTAGGCCGGAGCTTCCTTTCCGTTGCCCGCGAGCGCGTAGAGGCGCCATTCGCCGGGCACCCCCTTCAGCGTCTCGGCGCCGCGCTCCCGGAACGGGAGGCCAGAGCCGGCGACCAGGTCCTTGACCGTCTGCGAGACGAGGACCTCACCGGCAGTGGCCTTCGAAGCGACCCGCGCACCGATGTTGACTGCGAGCCCGGCCACCTTGTCGCCAACGACCTCGCACTCGCCGGTGTGGATGCCCGCGCGAATGTCGATCCCGCGCTCGTGCAGGGCGCGGGCGACGGCGTCTGCGCAGCGGATTGCGCGCACCGGTCCGTCGAAGGTCGCGAAGAAGCCGTCCCCGGCAGTGTCGAGCTCCCGTCCCCTGAAGCGGTCGAGCAGGCTGCGCACCACGGCGTGGTGCTCGCCGAGCGCTTGCGCCCACGCGTGGTCGCCCTCGCTCGCGGCCCGTGCAGTCGAGCCGACGATGTCGGTGAAGAGCACCGTCGTCAGCACCGTCTCGGGTTCCTCGTCGCCCCAGCACTCACGGACGAAGCGGCCGGTCCATTCAGGCACCTCCTCGACGAGCCAGATCGAGGAGTCGCCGCCGGCAAGCTCGATGCGCTTCGTGCCGGGAATCCGCTCGGCCATGTACGTCGCGTGGCCTGCATTGCCCGGGCCGTGCAGGATCAGCGTCGCCACGCGCACGGCGGGGAGGATGTCGCGCACGTCGATCTCCATCGCCATGCGGTGCACAGTCAGCGCCGCGCCCGGGCTCGCGCCGTACCGCATCATGTTGACGAACCAGCGCCGCCACGACTCGTCCTGCGCAAGGGGCCGGTAACTCCGCTCGAGGATGGTGTCGAAGTACTCGGCGCTACCCCAGCCGCGCTCGATATCGGCGAGGTCCTGGCGCCATTGCTCGCGCGTCTTCCCCCACGGGTAATCGGCGCTCGAGACGGCTTTCGCGTAAGGATTGAAGAGTACGAGCGCACCCACGCGCTCCGGATACGTCGCGGCGAAGAGAATCGCCATCGCAGAGGCCTCGAAGGTCGCCAGCACGGCCGCGCGCTCGCTGCCTGCGGCGTCCATCACCACGCGGAGGTCGTCCATGCGCGTTTCGAGCGTGGGCACGTCGCGCGGGCGGTCGGACAGGCCCGTCCCGCGGCGGTCGAAGCGGATCATGCGCGAGAACGACGAGATCCGGTCGTAGAAGCGCACGACGACCGGGTGCTCCCAGGCGTAGGCGAGGTTCGACACGAACCCGGTGACGAAGACCAGGTCCGGCGTCTCCCCCCCGATCACCTGGTAGGCGATAGCGACGTCGCCGCTCCGGGTGTACCGAATGTCACTTTGGTTCACGATCCTGATTCTGCCAGGCCGCCGCCGCTGCCACGATCACTCGGGAATGGATGCGTACGCGAACGCTCGCTGCGGAGGCGCCATCGACCCGCCTTGGTCGCACCCTCGTACTGCGCGACCAGTCGCCAGCCATCGGCGACGAGCGTGTCCGCGTTCAGTCGAGCCGGAGCGGCGATCTCGTCACGAGGACTTCGCAGTTCGCGCAATACTCGGTTAGGCCCACCTTCGAATCCCGCCTCTGCGGCGGATTCTTGTTTCAGATGGCGTTCCGGGCGTTGTGCGAACCGCCTCGCCTTCTCTCGCAGGACGGCAATATGGCACAATATGGCAATGCCTCGGCGCCAGACGCTCATTCAGCTTGACGACGCACGCCTCGCCGCGCTCGACGAACGCGCCGCCGCGTCCGGCCGCTCGCGATCCGATCTCGTGAGAGAGGCGATCGACTTGCTTCTCGGTACCGGTGATGCTGCTGCAATTGATGCCGCGATCGTCGAGGGCTACGAGCGCGTGCCGGCATCCGAGCGCGACCCGTGGGCCTTTCGGGGAGCGATCGCGGCGATCAGGGCTGAACCCTGGTAGCGCGAAGCGAGATCTGGTGGGTCGAGCATCCCGACGCGGGTCGGCGCCCCTTCCTCGTCCCCAAGCGCCAAGCGGCGATTCCGGTACTCAGCGCGCTACTCGCGGTGCCGGCGACGCGAACGGTGCGGCAAATCCCGACCGAGGTCGTGCTCGACAGGGGCGACGGAATGCCAGAGGAGTGCGCGCTTTCGCTCGACAATCTCACGCTTGTCCCGAAGGAGCTGTTCCGTAGCCGGATCACGCGCCTGTCCGTCGAGCGGATGAGCGACGTCTGCCGGGCGCTCGCGGTTGCCTCAGGCTGCAGTTAGATCGCGATCGACTTCGCGACCACGTCGAGCAGCGAGCGGTTCGCACAATGCTCCGTTCGGCCCATCATCGATCGAAGTCCGCCTGCGCTCCGCGGAGGCATGACGACTCCGATCGTTTTCTCCTTCTATCGACGTGCCTGCGTGAGCCGACGCCGGCAAAGCCGCCGTCGGCGGCGAGCTGGTACCAGGGAGCCGGAGCCCGCACGATGTCGGGCCTGGCGGCGGATGCTCGAGTGCGCCGGCCGATCCCCAACGACCAAGCGTTCGTGCGAGTACTGCGGCTTTAGAAGCTAAGAAGTTGGACAGTCGGCACGAAAGTCACTGGACACCCGATAGGGGTCACGACACCGTGAGCCCAGTTCCGCCTCGCAGGCGTCGATCTCCCGGTCGAGCTCGTCGATCAGGCGCAGGCTCGCCTCGACGGTGCCTTCCACGGCTCCGGCAGTCCCAACCGGGCGAGTAGCTGGCGGCCACGGACGCCGAACAGGTCGGAGACCGGCCAGGGCTTGCCGTGTGCGAGCAGCACGGCGTGGACGCGCTGCTTCAGGCTCGAGCGGTGGCGGACGAGGTGCAGACGCCAGCGGGCCCGTTCTCGCTCTGCGCGTACGTGCCGGTCGGGCAGCCAGATCGCCGGCACCAGCTCACGACGCGATAACTCGGCGAGCACCCAGGCGTCGATTCGGTCGGTCTTGCAGGCCAGTGGCGCCAGCCCCTTGACCTTCTGTGCATCGGCGATCTCGACCTGCCAACCCGCGCGCTCGAGCTGGTCGTGCACGAAACGTGCGCCGCTCATCGACTCGATCGTCGCGCGGACCGGCGCGCCATGGCGACCAACTCGCTCGCTCAGGCCACGCAGACCGTCGGTGTCCGGTAGCGCCGCACCGACCTCGACCGTCGCACCCTCAGCGTCGAGCAGATGGAAGTCGAGACGCTTGCGGCTGAGATCCAAACCGGCGTAGAACATTGAACTCGGGGCCTCCTCTCGATAGCTCCACTCGACAAGCCGGAGCCTGTTACCGGAGGAGGCCCCCTCCTTCATGGCAGTCCTTACCATTCGCACGCGATGCCTCGCGGCGCGGCGGCGTGCGGCGCTTGAAGTCGCGCCGCGGCCCCGTGCACTATGACTGGTGTCCGCGATGGCGACGGCGCGTACCACAACTTCACGCACTGGCGAACTCCTCGAGCGCTCGCAGGCGCTCGCAACGCTCGCCGATGCGCTTGGCGAGGTCGGCGCGGACGCGGGCGGCAAGCTGCTGCTCGTCGGGGGCGAGGCGGGTGTCGGGAAGACCGCGCTCCTGCGGCGCTTCCGAGCCGAGACGCCGCCTCGGGCGCGCGTCCTTTGGGGAGCGTGCGATCCGCTGCTGACGCCGCGGCCGCTCGGGCCGCTGCTCGATGTCGCGCAGCTGACGGGCGGCGAGCTGGGCGAGCTCGTGCAGAGCGAGGCGAAGCCGCACGAGGTGGCGGCGGCGCTGCTGCGCGAGCTCGCCCGGCTCGCTCCGACGGTGCTCGTGAT
>WNFU01006214.1_pt1 | contig 24271 bp, 15 predicted proteins | sample 5400121 | NCBI WGS metagenome assembly WNFU01 (sample SAMN13153360, study PRJNA577476) | soil metagenome | isolation source: 100 cm soil or saprolite under grassland replicate 1 | place: USA:California | collected 2016-06-15
CAGGCGACGGGGTTCGTCCCCTTCGTGAGCGTCTCATAGCCGTCGGACCATCCGTCGGCGTCCGTGTCGGCCTTCCACGGGTCCGTCGCGTAGCCGTCGGAGCCGAGGTTGATCTCCTCCGAGTCGTTCAGGCCGTCCGAGTCCGTGTCGGCGCGGTTCGGGAGCGTGTGCACGGTCACCTGCATCTGGAGGTACTCGATCGCACCGACCTTGCCGACCGTCTGATCGTACGCGGAAAGGTACCACGTCCTCCCCGCCGGGAAGTCCTCGACGGAAAGCCAGTTCCCGCCGAGGGCAGGCTTCTGCCGGAGATCGTACGAGGTGAAGTTGTTCACCTGGCCCGAGTTCCCGAAGAGGCGGAGGGTCATCGACCGGTCGTACGACGCCCCGGACGTCCGATACAGGTAGGCGGACAGCTGGCCCATGTCCTCGTGAGTGAACCCGACCATCGCATCGATCCCTTTGATCGCCCATCCGGGGCCCCCGAGGGCGAGGTCGACCTTGTCCGTCGCCACGCTGTCGGAATCCCTCGTCGGATAGCGCTTCGGCGTCTTCACGCTCTTCACGAACAGCTCTTGGCCGTCCGCGAGTCCGTCGCCATCCGTGTCGGTTCCGTTCGGGTTGAGCTGGATACCGCCGACTCCGAGGTCCCGGATCGTGTTCGCGGCCGCCGCCACGCTCAGCACGAGGACCTGGTCCATCGAGCCAACCAGATGCGCCTGCGCTTCGGTGTAGCCGAGTGTGATCGCGTTCAAAGCGGCCGGGAATGACGATGCCGTGCCCGACGCAACGGAAACGCCGTCCAGATAGACGGCCAGCGCCGTCGAACTCGCCGTCGCGGTGATTCGAACCCAGCGGTTCAGCGGGATCGGGAGGGGACTCGACACCGATCCGGCTCGGTACATCGGTACAAGGACCACCGGACGAGGCCGTCGGAGCTGACGTTCAGGTAGAAGGACGCCTTCCGGGCAACGAGCGCAGCGTCCGTGGTCGGATAGGCGGACAGCAGCGTGTACGCGTCAACCGTGATGCCTGAGTTGATCGTGACGGAGGCGCTCCCGCTCAGCGAAACGCCGTCGCTCCCGCCGGCGAACTTCCTTGCGAACCCGGACCGACCCTCGACCACGCTCGTGCCCGTGGCGACGCCGGGATGGGAGGTCCCGCTGAAGTCGAACAGATCGTTCGACAATGTCCGCGTCTCCATGTCGAGCCACGCGACGATCGCCGTCGGAGAGCTCGTCAGGTTGTAGTATCCCTTGATTTCGGACGCGGAGAGGGGACGATCCCAGATCGAGACCTCGTCGATCCGGCCGATGAACCCCAAGTTGTATCCGGAGGCCGCCGAGCTTTCCCGGCTCCCGATTGTCAGGACGTGGTCGTTTAGCGCGAGGCTAGCGGGGACGCCTGTCCGCTCGACGGGCGTCCCGGCGTTGATGTACAGTCGCAGCACGCCCGCCGGGCCGTCGTACACCGCGGCAACGAGGTACCATGTGTTCGCCGAGAAGGTGGTCGTGCCTTGGGCAACGTAGGATAGTCCGCCCTTCCAGAAGAACGTCCGGAAGGAGCCGCTGGCGACGTCGAGGGCGTATGACTCCCCGCCGCCCCCAGTGCCCTTCGCGACGATCCCCGCCCCGCTCGGCTGCGAGGTCGTCGTCGGATAGACCCAGGCCACGATCGAGAAGGACGACGTGAGGTCCGAAAGCGAGGAGTCCGCGAATTGGATACGGGCCGTGCTGCCGGCGAAGCTGCACGCGTATCCGAGTTTTCCGGCGACGGAGCTCGCGCACGTCGCACTGAGGATGCTCCCGTCCCCTCCGTTGCCGCTCAGGTCCCGCAGGATGCCCGGGGTCCGGAGGGTCTGCATGTCCGAGGAGAGCGCCCGGTGATCCAGAATCCCCGTCAACTCGTCCGGGTCCTTGATCCCGTCCGCGTCCGTGTCGTCCGACGTCGGCGACGTCTTGAACGTGAACGACTTCATCGTGCCGTTGACGGGGATCGTTATTGTGCGATCCGTCACCTCGACATTGTCGGGGATGCCGTCCGCGTCGCTGTCCTTGAGCGACGGGTTCGATCCGTAGGTGTTGACCTCCGCGCCGTCCGAGAGTCCGTCCCCGTCCGTGTCCGCGGCGCCGGTGCCTGTTGGCTTCGTTGTCATCCGCGCGGTCAGGTTCGCCGGTCCTGCGAAGGCGAAGTAGTGCAACACCTCCACGCCCGGCGTCGCGCTCGTCTCGCGCACGTAGCCGAAGCTGGCGTTCGTCATCGGACCGAGCCGGAGGCTCACATCCGCGTTCGAGTTCTCCGTCGCGAACCAGGAGAGGACCCTGGGGGCAACCGCGAAGGCCTTGGGGAACGAGACGGTCCCCGATGTCGCCGAGCCAATGCTCACCGCCAGGCGGGTCCACGTCGCGAGGGATGTCGGGTCCCCCTGGGGGGCGACGGCGACGTACCCGACCGTCTCGGTTCCGTGCGTCCCGATCGGGTTCGTGCGCAGGTACGTCTCGAACGAGAAAGCCCCCACCGACCGGATCTTTGCGGCGGCCGCCCTCGTGTCGGCGTTCGTCTGGATCTGCGCCAGGACGATCGGATTCTGCGCGAACGTCTCCCGGAACGGCACCGCCATGTAGGTCGTCCCGACTCCGGACTTGGTGCCCGCTTCGATCACGGTACCGTCGGGCAGGACATGGTTCCCGGACTCAAGCACGAGGTACGTCACGTTTTCGCCACCGTGTCCGCCGACCGCGGACCATTCCTGGAAGCGGAGTTGAAAGCTGTGGTCGGTGATGGATTGAATCCGGATGACCCCGGTGGCTCCGTCCTTCTGCGTCGGCGGCTGGGCGATCACGACGGGGCTGGTGTACTTGTTCCTGAGGAACACCTTCGTCCATGCATCCGTGACGCCGGCGGCGAGGCCCACCTCTCCAATGACCTTCGATTGACCCGTCGTGACGATCCCCCGTTCCTGGCCGTCCGTCAGGCCGTCCCCGTCGGTGTCCGCGAGAGCCGGGTTCGTCGTGAAGGCGGCGAGGATCGAGGAAACGCCCCCCGTCCACACGGTCAGCGTGTGCGGCGTCGTCTCGTAGCGGTCGTCGAGGCCGTCGAGGTCCGTGTCCCGGACGACCGGGAGGGCGTGCCAGACCAACACCTCGGCCCCGTCGAGGAGCCCATCGCCGTCCGTATCCCGGCCGTTCGGGAGGTTGGGGTCGGTCTTGACCTCGAATCGAAGCGTGAACGCGGTGGTGTTTCCGGCTTGCCCGGTGCTCCAGTCCCGGACGACGATCCGCCACTTCAGATACGTCGTGAAGAGAGAGATCGGGAATGACGGCCGCAAGATGCGGGAGGCGTTCTCCGCGGCGCTGGCGCTCGTCTGCGGTTCGACGAGATCCACCACCACGGTCGCCCGGGTCCCCGAATCGGTCTCTCCGAGCGTCCATTCCGCGGTGAGCACCCCGAGGGTCGCGGTGGGCTCCGAGGATACGGCGGAGGAGGCCTCCATGGAACCTGTCGCTGGACCGAAGCAGCCGACTTGGCATTGGGCATTGATCACGTAGACCTGGATGACATGCGCATCGACGTTGCCCTGCATGTTGTAGGCCTTCGCCCACAACTGGACGGGCCCGTTCGGGTCCCGGGTCGTGTCCCAGGGCCACTCCCAGGGTGCGCCCGTGTCCGTGAAGCGGAGCTGCGGCGAACCGGGGAACGGCGGGACGACGACGAGGAACTCGACCTTCGTGATGCCGAGCGCAGAGATGGTCGACGCCCGGACCGGGTACGCGGTCCCGCTCACGGTCCCGCCGGCGGCGGGAGTCGTGATGCAGACGAGGGGGTCGTTGCTCGTCGTGACCTGGCGGTAGACGGTCGTCGAGCGGGCGACGGGAGTATTCTCGATGGCCGTGATCGATAGGGTGCGCGGGGAGTTGGTGCAGTACTGGGTCGTGTCCCACACGACGGTGTATTCCCCCGTGACCGGGTCCGCCGTGAGATCTTCCCCGATCAGCACCCCGTCCGCGAAGAATCGTACCTTCTGGATGCCGTAATAGTCCGATGCGGTTGCCCGCAGGGTCGCGGCGCCGGTCACCGTGGCGCCGGCCTGCGGGGAGACCCAGGCCGCTCCGGGCGCACGGTTGTTTACGTTCACGCTGAACTCGACCTTCGTGACGTTCTCTGCGTCCCCTACGGTCGCGGTCACGAGGACCTGTCCCGCGTAGAACGCCCCTGCAACAGGCTGCGTGATCCGGATGGGAGAGAGGCGCTGCCCGGGGTCCCAGACGTGCCGGTCGACCCAGGCGGATCCGTTCCACACGCCGACGGCCACCGTGAGGTCGGACTTCCGTGGATGGTCCACCGTGAAGTTCGCGAGGGCCCGGGCGGGGATGCCGTAATACTGGATCAGGGTCGCCTCGGAGGTCGTGACGTTCACCCCGTCGTCCGGGATCATCCGGGGCAGCCCACCGGCCGAGGTGTCCTGGTAGTACACGGTCCCCGACTCTTGGTCGTTCGTCAGCCCGTCGCCATCCGTGTCGTATCGGAGATATGCTTCGATCTCCGCGATCTTCGGCTTGGCCGTCAGGTTCGCCCCGTCGATCGTGACCCTCATGCCAAGCGCATACGCGGTCGTCGGATTGATGATTACGTTCAGTCCGGCGTTCGATGTGGTCGACCACACTTTCTCCGAGGCTTCGTAATTGCCGTTCCCACTCGTGTCGAGGTAGAGGGAAAGCTTCGGATACACGACCATCAAGAAGGTGACGTGGACTTCGTTCACATAGACGAGGGACCGGAACCCGACGGACAGGTATCCGGTCGTGCTCGAACTCTGCCAGTACGTCGAGGTGGTCCCGTCGTTCGCCTTTTCGGGCGTGTTCGGACTCGTCGACCCCAAGGCCGTCGCCAGACCTCCGTTCGACGCCAACGCGTGGTTGTACTCCGACCCCGTGGGCGACGTCGCCGAAGCCTCATGACTCTGAAAGAGCACGGTGATCATGATGACCGCGCAGACGATCGCGACGATTCGAAGCGCACGTCTCGTAAAAGTCCCCTCCGCGGCCGACAACCGTGTGGAGGCAGATAACCGCGGTTGTCAATTCGGCTTGAGTTGTCACGTTTTCCCAGGGAGGCTCGAACAGTCGAGCCACATGCAGCGATTTGCCATAGCGGCAACTCCCGAGTTCCGGTGTAACCGCCCGGTCACGAATTCGCCATGGTCGCAAAACCCCTGAACAGGAACGCGGACGCCCCTGCTGGGATTCGAACCCAGGTCAGAGGCTCCGCAGGCCTCTGTCCTATCCAAGCTAGACTACAGGGGCGCAGCCGCGTCTAACGGCCCGGGCATATTTGATGCTGATGGCGATGCCCCTCACGCCTTGAGGACCTCGATCGTCCGGAGGAAGATCTCCTCGATCAGCCCGCTCGCGTAGACCTCGCGCAGCAGGCCGCGGTCCCGGTAGTACTTGATGAGCGGTGCGGTCTGTTGCTCGTGCGTCTCGATCCGCTTGCGCACGACGTCCTCTCGATCGTCCGCACGGATGATGAGGGGCGTGCCGCACTTATCGCAGACGCCGGGTTTCTTCGGCGGGTTCATCAGGATGTGGTAGACCGTGTCGTCCTTCGGGCACACGCGCCGGCCCGTGTTCCGTTTGATCAGGTCCTCGGGCTCGAGGAAGAGGCTCACCACCGCGTCGAGCTTCGTGAGTTTGGACAGCGCCTCCGCCTGCGCGATGTTCCGCGGGAAGCCGTCGAGGATGAATCCCTTCCTGGCGTCCGGCTCCTTGAGTCGGCGTTCCGTCATCGAGATCACGAGGTCGTCCGGCACGAGCCGCCCGGAGTCCATGTACGCCTTCGCCTTCTCGCCGAGAGACGTATTGTCGGTGACGTTCCGCCGCAGGATGTCTCCCGTCGAGATCCGCGGCACGCCGAGGTACGAGGAGAGCTTCTCGGCCTGGGTGCCTTTGCCCGCGCCCGGGGGGCCAAGGAGGACGAGACGCATAGCCCGTAGAGAACGAGTCGGCGGTCAAAAGACTTTGGACACCGCGAGGCGGTCTACCGGACCCGGCCGCTGGGACGCTTCTCGGGCTCCCGAAGACCATACCTCTACTTAGAGGTATGACGCCAACGAACCGCCGCGGGAGCGCCCTCGGCGACCGCGTCCGCCCGGCCCTCTCACGTCGTCGTCTTCACGTCGCGGAACGCCGAATAGAACCAGCCGATCGCGGCGACGTAGAACGCGGTCGCGATGAAGATCGGGAGATCGAGGTGGCCGGATGCCATGAGGACGCCGCCCGCGACCGTACTCACGCTGTTCGGGATCCGCCAGACGAGGGAGTTCAGGGCGCTCGCGAAGCTCCGCTGGTCCGGCTCCACGATCCCCATGACGAACGAGTCGGCGAGGGGGATCGACATGTTCATCAGCGAGGCGCGGACGACGTAAATCGCGCCGGCGGACAGGGGACTCGGCGCGAACGCGAGGGCCAGCATGAACGCCGTCGAGAGGCCCTGGGTCGCCGCGATCGCGGGCACGCGTCCCCACCGCTTCGCAAGGCGAGAGCTCGCCACGGCCGCGAATCCGATCGTCAGGCTCGCGATGCCGAGCACGGGACCGCTGAACGAGTCCGGCACGGCGAACTTCAGGAACAGCCACGTCGGGATGAGGGGGATGATGAATCCGGCCCCGAGCCCGATGAGGCCGTTGTATCCGGAGAACCGCCCGAGGAGGCGCAAGTCCCGCCCGCGGAAGAACCGCTGCCGGCTCGGCGGCGCGTCCCGGTATCCCCGAAAGAGGAAGAAGAGCGCGATCGGCGAGACGACCGCGCCCGCGGCGAGGACGAGGAACGCGGCCACGTGGACCGTCCGCGAGTCCACGCCGGTCGCCGCCTCCAGGGGCGGGAGGAATAACGGGATCGTGTAGCCCGCTCCGGTCGACAGCGCGCTCACGACGAAGGAGAGGGCGAAGGCGGGATCGCGGTTCTCGGGGACCGTCTGGTCCGCGATCAACGCATTCCAGGTCGAGCTGAAGGCCCCGTCGACGAGGCCGGCGAGGAACGAGGCGACCACGAGGATCCGCACGTCTAACGTCAGGGCGAACGTCGCGATGATCGGCGGGAACACGAGGAGCGCGGCGAGCAGGACGCGCTTCTTGCCCTTCCGGTCGGCAAGGATGCTCAGCGGGATCGATCCGAGGATCAACGCGCCTCCATTGACGCCGAGCAGCAGACCGATCGTCCCCGAGTCGAACCCGAGTTCCGGGAGGTACGCCGGGATCCACACGAGGAAGAATCCGTAAGCGATCGCCGACGGTGCGAGGAGGACGATGAACCACTGCACTTGGCGGGGGACGGGGACGCGCGTCCGTTGAGTGTCCGGCGAACCGGTCGACGCCATGGGCCCGTCCGGGCGCAACGGCGACCCGGTTATCTAGCCTCCGGTGACGTCGGCGAAAGGACCGTCACTCGATTCCGAAGCTCCATAACGGACGAACGTCTTGCCGGTCGCCCGGGAGAGTCGGACGCATGCGGATCGGGATCATCGGGGCAGGGAACATCGGCGGGACGGCCGCGAAGCTGTTCGCCCGGGCGGGACACGACGTGGCGGTATCGAATTCGCGGGACCCGACGTCCTTGGATCCCCTGGTCTCGTCGATCGGGCCGAGGGCGAAGGCCACGACGCCTGCGGATGCCGCGACGTTCGGGGACGTCATCCTCCTGGCAATCCCTTGGCGGAGGATGGACCAGCTCCCTCCCGCGGAGCGGTTCGCCGGGAAGATCGTCGTCGACGCGATGAATCCGTACTCGGCGGCGGGCCGAGTCATGGACGTCGGGGAGAGCACGTCGAGCGAGGAGGTCGCGAAGCGGCTCCCTGGCTCCCGCGTCGTGAAGGCCTTCAACACGATGGGGTGGAAGACCCTGGAGACCAGCGGACGGCCGTCGTCGAAGGACCGGCTCGCCGTCTTCGTCGCGGGCGACGACGCGGCCGCGAAGGCGACGGTCGCGAAACTCATCGAGGAAATCGGGTTCGCAGCGCTTGACACGGGTTCGCTCCGCGACGGCGGGCGACGCCAGCAACCCGGTTCGCCGATCTACGGGAGGCCGATGACCGCATCCGAGGGCTCGGAAATCCTCCGCCGTCGACCATGAGCGCGGCCCCTCCGCGATCGGCCTTCACCCGCCGGGAGAGGCGCATCATCGACGCCGCATCCTCGCCTGAGCGGGTGCAACGCTGGCTCGAATCCTTGCCGTACAACCACGAGGAGCACGCCGAGACGCTCCGGACGTTCCGCGGCGTGGTGCGGGCGAACCGGGTGCACTGCCTCGAGGGGGCGCTATGTGCCGCGACGATTCTCGAGCAGCACGGATATCCGCCGATCGTGGTCGACCTCGAATCCCAGGACGACCTGGATCACGTCGTCTTCTTGTTCCGGCGTGGCGGAAAGTACGGCACCGTCGCGCGGTCACGGGACCCGGGCCTCCATGGGCGCAAGCCGGTCTTTCGGTCCGTCCGCGATCTCGTCTATTCGTACGTCGACCCGTTCGTCGATCTCACGGGGCGCGTCAACGGCTATGGCGTCCTCGATCTGCGAAGCCTCCGCGCGGACTGGCGTCTCTCCCCCCGGAACGTGTGGGCCGTCGAGCGGACCCTAATCCGGATGCCCCACCGGCGCCTCCAGACATCCGACGAGCGGTACCGGTGGTGGCACGAGCGGTACGTCCGGTACAAGGCCCGACATCCGGACGGCCGGCCGAAGTTCTACCCGACTCGCCACCGGTGGCTCTAGCACGAACCCTCAAGCCGAGAAGGCGTCCCTCTCGAACAACGCCTCCGGGAGATGACAGGCCTGCAGGTCCTCGACATGGAGATCCGCGAGACGGCGGACATCCGCACCTGGCCGAATGACTCGCGGGATCCTCGGGCAGTTGACGATCATCATCCTGTTCGTGACCGGGGCGATGATCTCGCGCCAGCTCATCCACGCATTTGGGCCATAGGCCGGCGTGCCTGTCCGGCATATCCCCGCGCAGAAGGCGTGGAGACGAGTTCATTATCTCGCGACCGATCCTGGTGAGCGGGGGAACCCGCGTGTTGTGGATTCAGTTTTGGAACGTGAAAGAGGGCCGGATGAAGGACTTCCAGGCGTGGACGAAGAAGAACGAGGACTTGTTCGCGAAGCACGCGCCGCGGGGCTTCACGTATCGCGGGACGTTCGGGACCGTCCTCGGATTCGGCCGGTACGACACCGCAATGATCATGGAGTGCAGCAAGTACGGCGACTTCGACTCCTTCCGGGAACACAAAGACGAGACCTGGAGCCGGCTCAGCGAAGAGTCGACCGAATTCGTCCTTCCCGGTCAAGGCGAGGCGATCTTGCTGCGGGAGATCGGCGACGTCAAGGTCGTGGAGCCGAAGAAGACGAAGCAGCCGTCAGGGAAGACGCCCGGATAGACGTCCGAACTTCGGAGGAGTCCGCGACCTCCGGCGATGTGGATGGCCGACTGGCCGATTCGTTCGGTCGTTCCGTGAAGAACGGCGCTCATGCGGTCCGATCACGCCGTGCGGTCCTCTGAGCCGAAGCGCACGAACGGAAGGTTCCCGCGGCTCACCAAGCGTTCCAGCTCGACCGGGATGCCCTCGAGCTTCGACGTGTCGAGGACGTCCCCGAAGGCCTCCGGATATCGACGCTCCAACTTCTGAAGCAAGACACGCATCCTCGACGTCAATGATCCCGGGGTCCGGCCGCGGTAGACGACGGCCAGGTAGACGCGGCTCCCCCGGACAATCGTCACGCGCTTCTCTCCAAGCTCGAGCCCCTCGAGGTGCCGCTCCGTTTCGTCGGAGAAGCTCCGACGCGCGAAGTCCATGATCGTCGTCAGCATGCCGGTCAGCAGGTCCGTGTCGAGCGACCCGTCCCCGCGGCGCGAAACGCTGCTCACGAGCAAGCCCGTGTTCGTCACGAGGAATGCCCACTCGAGCTGCCGGCGGCGGTAGACGAGGAACCCGCCGAGTGCCCCGCCGACGAGCGGCAGCGGAAGCCAGTAGAGCCAACCGGGGATGATCTCTTGCACCAGGCCCGCGGGCAGGACCACGCGGACATGGATCGTCGTCGCATCGGTCAGGTTGCCGTCGCTCACGACGACATCGATGGACTCGTCCGCATCGGCCGTGTAGGTCAGCAGGAGCCCCTGGCCGACGATGACCGCGTGCGCGCTGTTCGTGGACACGAGGACGAGGTCGGACACTTTCGTGTCTGGATCCACCATGTACGACGTGAGCGAAAGGTACGTCGTGGTGACGTTCAGGAAGACCTCGGGCACCGAAAGGAAGGCGGGCGGTCGGTCCACATGGTCGACCGTAATCCGGACCGTGTCCTCCTGGAGGGCGCCCTGAGGGTCCGTCGCGCGGAACGTCACCGTCTCGGTCCCCCACCACCCAAGTGCGCTCGTCAGGTCCACGCTCCCGTTCGCCTGGATCGTCACGCCAATCCTCGAATTCCCGACGGTCCAGAAGAGCAAGTTGCCGTCCGGGTCCGCGAAATAGTCCGAGAGGCGGTACGCGGCCCGGCGCGTCGTCCCTTCGCTGAAGGAGACATCCGGCATCTTCGTCACGATGATCGGTGGCCAGTCCGAGCCGATCGCAACGAAGACCGTGCGGTTGACCGTGAACACGCCGTCGGTCATCGTGAGGACGAGGGGCTGGACCGTGCCGTTGAGGACCCACGGATAGGTCAGCGTGAGGAGATGGCCCGACACGAACGCATGCGCCGTGTCCGAGGCGCTGACGATCAAGTCCGCCGAGGGGGTGTCCGGGTCACTCACGTATGGGTCCAGGTTGAAAGAGAACGGGGTGTTGAACCGGACGCGCAAGTCCGGGACGGCGCCCCAGACCGGCGGGGCGTCCATGTGGACGACCGTCACGAGGACGGTATCCTCCGCGATCGCCCCGGTCGGGTCCGTCGCACGGAACGTCACCTCTTCCTGGCCCCACCAGCCGTTCGGAGCTTGGACGTCCACGCTCAGATTCGCGCGAATCGCGACGACTAGGTGCGCGTAGCCGGTCGAGTAGAACAGAGAGTCTTGATCCGGATCTGAGAAGTACTCGGACAGGTTGAACACGCCGCGGATCAGCTGGCCCTCCATCAACGTGACGTCCGGCAGAGGCCTCCAGAGGGCGGGCGGGTGGTCCGTCGTCACCTTGACCACGACGACCCGCGTGACCCCGGACGTGCCGTCGCTCACCGTGAGGTTCACGAACGCCCAGCGCCCCAGGTACGATTCCGGATATCGGAAGGAGACGTTCGTCCCGGACGTTGAGACGTGGATCGGGTCGTCGCTCGTGAGCGTGAGCGAGGCACGGGGCGTGTCCGGATCGGTGAGGTAGGGGCCCTCGTCGAATACGTACGTCTCGTTCGCGGTCACGTACAGCGGGGAAGGCGGACCGAACGCCGGCGGACTGTCCACCTGGGTGACGTTGATCCATCCGGTTTGGCGGTCGAAGCCTCCCTCGGGGTCCGTGAGCCAGTACGTCACCTGCGCATTCCCCCAACGGCCGCTCTGGGGCGAAATCGTCACGATGGACTCGCCCGGGATGTTCGCCCCGCCGATCGCCACGACGGCCGGGTCGAACCCGGTGACGTTCCACCGCAGCCGCGACGCGGGCGTGTCGGGGTCCGAGGCGTACGCGCCGAGGTCCAACGCCGCGGGCCCGGCATTCTCCGGGAGCAGAACGTTCGGAATCCGACCGACGATCCGCGGCGGCTCCCTCCCCGCGCCGGCGGACGAAAAGGTGTAGGAGACCGTGAGGATCGGCCGGTGCAGCGCATCCGGGGAATCGGAAGCGACGAACCCATGGAGGACGCCCGTGATCTCGCTCGCTTCAAGGAGGAACACTCCCTCGTTCGGGGCGAGGGCCGCAACCCAGTCTTGGACGAGGTTCGTGAGGTTCCATGACATCCAACCAGGGCCCGCGGGGGCGCTCGTGGACGACAGCCCAAAGTCGCCTCCGGATGTGGCCCACGGGGTCGTGCCGTCGCGATAGTTCCAGGACACGCCCCCGGCCGGAAAGACGTGGGAGACGCCGAGGGTCGCCTCGAGCATCGGCGCGCCGCTCCCGGCGGCCCCGTCGAGGAACCGCTGCGTGTGGTTGACGTTGTAACCCCACGTGCGCCAGTCATGGTCCAGTCCGCCCGTTCCATAGACGGCCATGCCGCCCGAGGTGGGCACGAGGATCTCGAGGGTCCCGTTGCCCGTGAGGTCCGCCAAGGCGGGACTCGTCATCGGGAACTGGTACGCGCTCCGTAGATTCAGATTCGGCGGGGAGATCGTCCATCCGTTGGCGAGGAACCCCGCGGCGGTGAGGATGTCCACGGCGGAACCCTCGATGAACGCAATCTCCCGCGTGCCGCTTCGATCGAAGTCTGCGACGACGGGCGTCCCTGCCTGCGTCGTCCCGGCGTTGTAGCTCCAGAATATGGACCCGTCGGTCCCGCGCAGGTTGTACACGGTCCCGGACACGACCCCCACGAGGATCTCCGGGAGCCCGTCGCCATTCACGTCCGCCATGGTTTGGCCGCCTTGGCGGTACGAGGGCAGGGACCGGGACCAAACGGTCGTCCCATTTGAGGCCCAGAGGGCGAACTCGACCCCGTTGTTGCTGACGTCGCCCGTGACGACCTCGGGGAAGCCATCCCCGTTCACGTCGCCGAAGACGATGCTTCCTTCGAGGAACGAGCCGCCGGGAGCGTTCGCGGCCCAGATCTGCGTGCCGTCCAGGGCGAACGCGTGCATGTTCTTGTCATCCCCATCCACGAGGATCTCCGGCGCGCCGCTCCCGTCGATGTCCGCGATCGTCGGCGTGTAGGCGGCCACGGGGACGGTGTACGAGGGAAGGGACGTCCCGGTGAGGCCGTCGATCGCCGCGAGGTTCCGTGCGTTGCTTCCGACGAGGGCGTCTAGCACGCCGTCGGCATTCACGTCGACGAGGGTTGGAGTGGTAAAGAGGACGCTGCCGCTGTTGTACGTCCAGACGATGGAGCCGCTGCTATTGAGCCGGACCACGCTCGGTGCGTTCGTCGACACGACGACGCTGAGTTGGCCGCTGCGGTCTAGGTCCGCGACCTGGGGGGTGAAGGGCACGCTCTGGCCGGAGGAGACGAGGGTCCGCCATTTCAGGTTCCCGTCCTCGTCGAGGCAGTACACGTATCCGTCCGTCCCGCCGAACACGATGTCGAGCCGACCGTCGTTGTCTAGGTCCGCAATCGTCGCGCCGGAAGCGCCGCCGCCCGTGGGCCCGTACGTCCAGATGGGACCCGCACTCCACGTGCCCGTCCGGTACGCCGGCACGGACGTCCCGTTCGTACTATAGACGATGTCGTACGTCTTAGAGCCGTACGCGCCGATCGTCGCGCCGAAGAACACGTGCGCGGCTGCGATCTGGCCGCCGCTGTACGTAAATCGGTACACCTGAGAGGGCACCTCTTGTCCCGCGTCGTACACGCGGAGGTCGCGCGCGGGGTCCGCGATCGAGTTCGACTGGAACGGGACGACAACCTCGACCGGCTCCCGCGTGCGGTTCACGCCCGCGGTCTCGCGGACCGTGACGGGCTGGACGGTCCACGAGTGACCTCCATCGCCTTCCGCCCACGACGCGAACACGGGGATGGCGCGGACTTCGCCGGCGGCGCCTTGCACCTCGTACATGCCGAGGGTCGCGTTCACGATCGTCGCGTTCGACGGGAGGCCCGTGAGGTCGAAGCGCAGGAGGCCCCGAGCGAGGTATCCGCTCGTCGCGTTCGGACCGACCCACAGCGTCGGGCTGTCCCCGTAATTCCAGAGCGGCGTGCCGCTCTGGACGAACGAGTCCGTGCCGTTCGCGCCGGGCTGAAAGACCAAGACCTGGAGGCCGCTCGCGCTCAGGACCGACCGGCCGGACGCGCCGACGGAGAGGAGGGAAGCGATGACCATCGCGACGAGGAGGACGACAACACTTCGATTCGACGAGATGGCCACGGCTGGTCCCTTATCGCGGCGGTTCCCGGACGGCAAGATAAACCGGACGCTGCCGTTATCGGAGTTGATTGCCGGGCTCGCGGCCGCCGCACCGGCGTTCGGCGCGTCCCTAACAATTTCCTCGGAGTTTTGTCGGATGCGTGTGATGCCGTGGCATGCCCGACGGGGAAGGGCGGGACGTTCGGAGTCTTCGGCCCGCCTCGATGCCGAGCGGAACTGCATTGCGATCGACGAGAGCCGGACTCGTGGCCGTGTTCCTCGTGTCGCTCGTGTTCGCGACGTTCGGCCCTTGGTTCAATCTCCTCCTGGCGTACCTGCTAATGCTCGGATCGACGGCCGTGGCGCTCGTTGGACTCTGGTGGGCGGACCGCGCGGCCCACGAGGCGGTGCGAAACCCGGCGATGACGAACGGAATCTATGCGAGGTCCGGCGCCGCTCTCTCGGTCGTGGCGTTGCTCCTCTCCGGGTACTACACCGGCCTCCTCGTCGTCGTCCTGTTCCTCTGGCCAGTCACATTGTTTGGGCTCTTGATGGTGTACGCCATCCATCGTGCACGTCTCGATGCCGACGCGAGACCGGAGGCACGCGCATGAACGCCGCGCGCCTCGCTTTCGTCATCAGCATTCTCGTCGTCGTCTTCCTGAACGTGCCAGGTCCCGCGGCGGCGTTCTGCGTGATCGTCGAGCCGCCGACGCCGCTCCCCACGCAGGTCAACGGGACGCAGGTGGAGATCCAGCTGACGGAGGGGTTCGCGCGGGTCGTCATCATCAAGGAGTTCTACAATCCAAGCGACGAATTCAAGCAAGGGCAAATCGCGTTCCCGCTCGAGAAGGGCCACGAGCTGATCACGGACCTCCGGCTCAAGATCGGGAACGTCGTGTACAACTCGTCGGCGCAGAACCGGTCCGACGCCTTGACCGCGTTCCTCGACGCGATCGCGAAGGGCCAGGACGCCGCGCTCGTCCAGTACGATCCGGCAAGGGACCTCTACTGGATCGCGGTGACGATCCCGCCGAAGGAGGCTCGGACAACCATCACGACGCTCGAAATGCCTCTCACGAAGGCGGACGGCTTCTACGAATACGGGTATCGCCTCTCGATCGACGCGCGGGACAGCGTGTCGTACCTCCGGGTGCACGTCCGCATCGAGACCGTCGCCGCGCTCGGCGAGGTGGTCCTACCCGGCCACACGGACCTCCCGGTCGTCCGGAGCGGGCTGCACCGCGCGGACGCGTACATCAACGCGACCCAGGGCGCGGGCACGGGGGATCTTCCGATCCGCTTCCGGGCCGCGGGCGCGTCCCTCAGCCAGTTCGCCGAGCCGACGGGAGATCGGTACGTCCGATTCTCCTTGGACGCCTCGGACCCCGCGTTCGCGTCGTCCGTCCAGCCAAAGCCGCGCGCGCTCCTCTTCCTGCTCGACGCGTCGGGAAGCATGGGGACCAACGACCGCTGGACGCTCACCAAGGAGACGGTGCGACAGATCGCCGCCGACCTGGGCGTAGGGGAGTCGTACGGGGTCGCGGTCTTTCAGGGAGCAACCGTCACGCCTTTCGCCGCGTCCCTCCTGACCTGGTCGTCCGCGTCGGAGGTGGATCTCCTGGGCTTCCTCGACTCCTTCCGGCCGCACGGGAGCACGAGCCTCGCGGCGCCGCTCGCGCAGGCGGCCCGGTGGGCGGCCGACGCCCGCCGCCTGGGCCAGCAGCCGATCCTCGTCCTGGTCTCCGACGGACGGCCGACGCGCGCGCCGGTGGACCCCGAGCTGGAGACCGCATACGCCCGCGTCTCCTACGACGCCGACATGCCCGTGTTCGCGGTAGCGGTCCAACCGAGCGACCACGCGGACGAGACCGTCCTCCACAACCTCTCCCACTACCATCGCGGGGAGCTGGTCACACTCCACGCCGACGTCTCGAGCGCCGTGGCCGAACTCCTCGGCTCAATCCGCGTACCCGTCCTGGAAGGCGTCCGCCCGGAGGTCCCGGATGCGGTCAACGTGACGATCGCGAGCGCGAATCCGCAGACGATCTGGCAAGGCGGTGAGGCGTTCGTCATCGCGAAGATGCGAGGGACCGAAACCGATCCGATCGATCTCCGCATGGCGTGGTCGGACCGAGGTGGGGTCGGGCACACCCTGGACGTCCAAGCCGCGGGTCCGGACGTCGCTTCGCAGTCGTTCCTGAAGCGGCAGTGGGTGCTGACACGCATCCATGCGCTGCTCGAAGCTGCCCACGCCCGGGCGGATCCCGCGGCCATCGCCGAGGTGACGGCGCTCGCGACCGAGAACCGCGTCGCCACGCCGTACACGTCCCTACTCGTCCTGCTGCCGCAGGAGACCCAGGGCGGGGAGCGATCGACCTCCGACTCGTTCGCCGCGTCCCCGATTTTCGGCGGTCCCGCGGGCTTCGCCTCCAGCCCCGGATCGGGCGGGTCCCGCAGCTTCCTCCCGCCGCTCGTCGCCGAAGCCCAGAGAGCGGACGCGATGAGACGGGATCTCGCGAACCCACTCGTCATCGAGGACGAAGTCGATCGCTTCGTCGCCGTCGGGTCCCCCGAATATTCGAAGCTCGACCTCTCGGGAGCCATCTCGCGATACGAGGGCACCTACCTCCGCATCGTCGAGGTGGGCGGCGAACTCGTCGGCGTGACGAGTTGGCCTCCCGGTACATCGCAGCTCGTCGCGAACGGCCTCGGCTTCGCTGGCGTGATCCTGTCGATCATCGCCCTCGCGCGCTTGCCTCGCCGCAGGCATCAGTCCCACTGACCAAAGTCGTCGGGCGAGGACGGTCAAGTTCCGAGCAGCGTGGCCGGGTAAGGGGGGAGTGCTTGCATTCAGTCGAAGCGGCCCGGCTTCAACTCCGCTCAAGATGCGAAACCCGAGGAGACGCTCTACCTCGCCAATCTCCGGTTGGCGGCGATCGCGTGGGTCCCGCGCACCGAGTCCCTCACCACGACGTCCACGTCACGGGCTGATCCGGGACGAGGGTTCGCTCCCAACTGGGCGCTCCGCTGGGAAAGACCTTCACGGTGAAGGCCACCGTCGACCTCTGACCGGTAACCGTCGTGGTCTCCGAGAACGTCTGCGTCTCCCCGGGGCCAAGCACGACCTCCGTGTGGGCGAAGGCGTCGAAGAGCGTCCCGTTGACGGGATCGTAGGCCCATAGGGTGAACAGTGCGAAGTGCGCCGCCGAACGTCCCACGTTGTGCAGGACCAAACGGGCGTGGACCACCGTCGTGTCGTTCCCCGGGGCGCCGGGACCCAGATTGACGTCGGTCACAGAGATTTCGACGGATCCCCGTTGCAGCACGAAAACCGCTGCCACCGCGACGCTCAAGACCACGGCTGCCGAGAGCGCAACGGCGAGGAGGGTTCGGGATCTTCGTGGATTCATCGCTGGATGAAGCATATTCAGTCGGGATTTCAAGGTTATGTTTTCGTCCGGCTCGGGACCGCATTCGGACCGCTGCGTATGGGCAGATTCCGGACGAGGGCCGCTCACCTGCGAAGATGCGGCGCAACCCGCCTAAAATCCGATCCCGAGGAGGCGCTCGACCTCGCCGATCGGATTGAGGATCGTCGTGTTCGAACTGCCCGCGAAAAGCAAGCCGATCGCACGATTGTCGGCGTCCACGATCAGGGAGCCGCTGTCGCCGCCCTGGGAGAGGGCCGAGGCCACGAGCTGGTCGCGGAATCGCGCGGTTCGGGTGAGGCCGTAGAACACGCGGATGGTCGCGGCGACCGCGGTGATTTGCCCCTGCGTGAGGCCGGTCGTCCGGCCGCTCTTCTTGACCGGCATCCCGATCGTCCCGGACACCGTCCCGGAGACGGTCCCGATCTCCAGGATCTCGTCGGAGACGTCCGCATCGCTCAGCGGCTTCCCCAAGGCGGCGTCCACGACGTTCCGAACAGGCCGCGCGATGCCGAAGAGGCTCAGGAGCCAGTCCAAAAAGCCGTCGAAGACAATCGGGACGAAGGCGTCGAGGGTCGCGATCCGATCCCGGTCCGTCCCGCCGTCGTACGGTCCCGGCTGCAAGATCGGGTCCCCGATCGATGCGGCGTTCTCCTTCGCGAGGACGTGGTTGTTGCTCAGGATCATGCGGGCATCGGCACGTCGCGCGACGACGCCGAGGGTCCCTGCCGTGATCCGATAGTGGCCGATGCTGACGCCGCCGGGGGCGGGCCGCCACCGGTCCGTCCTCGCCTGGAGCGCCTGGATGCGACCCGTCTCGACGACGTCCGTCTTCATCGCTTCGATCGTCTCCGGAATGAGATCGTTCGGCCGGAGCTGCGACCTCGGGACCTTTCGCTCCACGAAAACGACGACGCACGGCTCGTCCGTCCGACGGCCGCCGACGACCTTATTGGCGATGCCCACGCCGACAACGTTCCGCTTCCGAAACAGCCGCGTCTCATGAATCCGCGGGACGCTCTGCCAGGCCATAAACCGTGCCAGCGTTCTCCCGCTCCGCGTCCCAGCGCGGCTTCTTTCGAGCCACAGGAGAAGCGTTATAGTCGATGTCGGTTTCCCTCCCAATTCCGTTTCGGTGGAGCGCGGGACGTGGCGTTGGACTCTGGAGACACCGCGTGGGTCATCGCCGCCACCGCCCTCGTCATGATCATGACGCCCGCGCTGGGCTTCTTCTACGGCGGACTCGTCCGGCGGAAGAACCTCGTCTCGACGATCGCACAGTGCTTCGCCATCTTCGCCCTCGTCAGCCTGGTGTGGGCCCTCTGGGGCTACACGCTCGCCCTGGGGCCGTCCTACAACGGCTTCATCGGTGACCTATCGAATTTCGGGCTGAACAATGTGGGAGCCGCCCCCAACCCCGGCTACTCGTCGACGATTCCGGAACTCCTGTACTTCGCCTTTCAGCTGAAGTTCGCCGCGATCACGCCCGCCCTCATCATCGGCGCGTTCGCGGAGCGGATCCGGTTCAAGGCCCTCCTGATCTACATCGTCCTCTGGACGACGTTCATCTACGTGCCGATCGCGCACTGGAATTGGGGCATCGGCGGATTCCTGAAGTCCCTCGGCGTGATCGACTTCGCGGGCGGCCTCGTCGTCCACACGGCCGCCGGCGTGTCCGCGGTCGCGGCTGCGCTCGTGATCGGGCGGCGCGAGGGGGTCGACCGCCTCGACAGCCGGCCGAACAACATCCCGTACGTGATCCTCGGCGCCTCCGTCTTGTGGTTCGGATGGTTCGGCTTCAACGCCGGGAGCGCGCTCGCGGCGGATGCGCTGGCCGTCAACGCACTTGTCGTGACGAACCTGGCGGCCGCGGGCGCGGCGGTGAGCTGGATGCTCACGGACTGGGTGCGGAAAGGGAAGCCGTCCGCCGTCGGGATGGCGGTCGGCGCCGTCTGCGGGCTCGTCGCGATCACCCCGGCCTCGGGGTACGTCGGCCCGATGCCGTCGATCATCATCGGGTTGGTCGCGGGGGTCCTCTGCAACTACGTCGGCAGCTGGAGGGCGCGGACGACCCTGGACGATTCCCTCGATGTCTTCGCGTGCCATGGGGCCGGTGGGATCTGGGGGACGATGGCCACCGGTCTCTTCGCATCGTCTCTAATCAATCCGACCGGCCCGAATGGCCTGTTCTTCGGGAACCCTGGCCAGCTCGGCATCCAGGCACTGGCCTGCGTCCTCGTGGCGGCCTTCGCGTTCGCCGGGTCGTACGTCCTCTTGCGCATCATCAATATCTTCACGCCAGTGCGAGTCAGCCCGGCCGAGGAACACGCGGGCCTCGACACCTCGGAGTTCGGCGAGGAAGCCTACGCGACCGAGCGCGACGAACCGAACCCGACCCAATCAGGATTGGCCTTCTGACGCGTCCTTGACGGCCGCGTTGCGTGTAACGAGTACAACTTCGGCTTGGCCTGCGGCTCGTTCCAGTACGGCCTCGTCGTGACGTACCTGAGCTTCGCCTCGAAGCGGTCGTTCAGGAACTCCCTTTCCGGAGGAACTCCGGCGCGAAGCCCACCGACATGGGCGTCGGCGAATCCAAACGGCTCGCATGGCCGTCGCAGCTGATCAATACGGACAGGCGCCGTCGTTTCCGGTACCAACTGTGAATCTCCAGACCGTCGACGTATACAACGAAGCACTTCTCCACCGGAGAGCCGATGTTGATGTACTTCGCTTGGACGCTCTGGCTCTGCCCGAACTCGACGCCAGATGAACCGTCAGCGATACGCCGATGGCCGAGACGCTGAACTCAACGTCAACCGTTACGGTGACCGTGAGCGTATACGTGTATGTGTTATTGTGATACGCAGCGACGTGCACAAACGGATACGCCCCGTTAGCCACCGCTCTTGACTCTCCCTGATCCCTCGTCAGCTGTTCAGTTGTGGACTCCGAGGAATAGAGGGCGGACTTGTAGGACTGGACGTACACCATCTGCTTCCCGGCCGAGTCGACGATCTTATACGCCGTGCCCGTCGGCCAGTAGTCGCGCCATGGAGCCGTCCCCGATGAACTGTAGCCCGTTTCGATCGTGATGTCAGTCCCAATCGAGCCCGCGAAATTGACCCCCAGAAATCCCGCTTGGAAGCCCGCGTCGACTTTCGCGTCGACGCTCACTTTGGAGCCGGGCGCAAAGGCGCCGACACTGTCTGCCCCCGGGCCAAGACCCCCGAAACAGATGCGGGCTTTCCTGCCGGTCCGTTGTCGCAAGGCGACGTCTCGACGCCCCCCCCCCGGCCTCGACTTCGTCGAAACGGATATCGGTCGAAGGAAATGCTTACGTCTCAGTTCACCGGGTCGGCGTCCTGCTCGACGAGGATCTCGGACCGGTCCCTCCACCCGGACGACGGAGAAGCAACCCGGCTCCTTCATCGGTGAAGCATAGGCGCGCCGATTGGTGCGGGATTGCGCCAAGAACGTTCCTGAACCGGCGCCGTCACACATGCAAGTCAGAGTCTGGCAAGGCGTGAAATAGGGCTTGGCGCGGAGGTTTCCCCGATTTCATTCTCTCCCTGAACGATCGCCCAACTCGGGGTATCCGTCGCTGGCGCGGGAGCGGACCCCTAGTCCTCGCCGTCTTCGAGCTCCGGCGAGGAAGACCAGCAGGAGGATGAGCCCGAGGCCATGCATCGTATTCGCGACAACACTCATTGTCCACGCGGTATTTGCAAGTTGCTCGTTTCTCCCTCTCGCCGCATCCGCCAACGACACCAAGGACTAGGCGCTCAACGAGAGTCCGGCGCCAATCAGTGCCGCGGGGATGGCATACCTTGCACGGCAGGGAGATCTGAAAGGTTCGGGTCCTCTCCCCGCCTCGACCGATGCGACCTGCACCTACGGTCCCCTGCCGTTAGCGTTGCGCGATTGTCATGGAGACCATGTCCGAATTCATCCAGGTCCTATCCAAGGCAAAAGTAGCCCCCGAAGCCACGGTGATGTGGGTTACGAAGAGCTTGGCCATCATGTGGTATGTGGTGCCCAGTGGGCAGAGGTACACGGGGTTGTGGACGACGAACCGACCTCGGTCCGACCACCCCTCGACATGATCGGGTTGGAAGAACCACCAGCCCCACGTATCGACTTTGTGCACCACGGTCTCTCCCGCCGCGACCACGGAGAACGGATAGTCGCGAATCAGTTCGTGGCGATAGTGGATGTCGAGCACGATGTGGGTGAACGCGTACGGTGCCAAGGGGTCGTGCCCCACTCCGTAGTACAGGATGAACCCGTCATCCACAACTGTGGTGAACGACTGAAAGTTCGCGCACTCGGGGAGGGCGAATTGGGGGCTGCTCATCAATCCAGCGGTCTGGACATCCGCCCGCCCGAAGGGCGAACCCGCGATGGTAAGCAGGTCCGAAACTGTGTTGCCCGTCCCCGGGTTGGCCGAAATGCCGTACACATAGACGTTGGCCATCCCGATTGTGCGTTGATAAACAACTCCCGCGGCTCCATCAGGATACGGGGCGGTGTAGTAGCGCCCCCAGTCCTGGGCGGGGTCCGGATCCGGGGGAGGGGTGTCAGGTGCCGGGGGCGTGAGTGGGGAAGGCCAGGACTGTAGGGAACTCATTCCGAGTAATGACAGGGTCATGTAATCGACGTAGCCTCCGCCGGTCTTCGTGACGTTCGAGAGCAGAAGTAGTGTTGAAAGGTTGTCGTAGTAGCTCCGGAACGAGTAGTTCGTCACTGAATAGTCGACCTGGATCGCCTCGTACGTCGAACCCCGGAACTCCCAGTTCGGGAGGATCGCGGTGACGGTGGAGGACACACCACCTAAGGCGACCGTCGCCCCGACGGCCACATTCGTGTTGACCCAGAGCCAAGAGTAGTTTCCGGGGAACGTCAAGGATTCCCTACTTACCGAATCGTAGCGCCGCTGGACCCAATCGGACCCGTCTCCCGTCGCAAACTTCTCCTCTATGATAAAATGCGTCGCGTTGTTCACGAGTACGGTCATGTTGTACCAGCCGGACGAGACGGTCGTACCGTTCGAAGTCACGTTGGTCCCGCGCCATTCGTAGACTATCGAATTGCCCGGCTGCATCCACTCTCCAGACACACTAGCCGTACGAGTCGAGCCCACTAGTGATAACACCCCAAGTGAGAAGACTATCGCCCACGCGAGGGCCTTTAGAGATACAAACCGTTGCCCACGGGAGCGCCGGTCCCGGAGCATCGCCCACCTCCACTCTCGCTCGCCCACGCCTTGCGCCGTCTGGATTCTCATGGTTCCACACTCGCCTCACCATCCGATGACGGCCATATGGGCTTGAGCGAAATTGGACCAGGGGAGCGGTGAAATTTCGACAGGAATCCGCGATGACTCCCGACGAGCCGTTGCCGAGCGATGCAGGCGAAGTGCGGACTGGGCCGCCGCTGGTAGAACCTGCGGTTTGGTAACGAGGTGGTAACAGAATGGTGGCGAGTTGAACAGAGAGCGGTTCGACGTGGTAACCCCGCCTAAATACACAGAGGCCGCTCATGGCGCCCGTGACCCGGACAGCCGTGCACCAACCCGAGAGTGGCTATCCAGGCACGCCGTACGTCCCGAACGAGGATCGCTGTCTCGAGCTCCTGCGGTTTTTGATCCTCGGCACGCGTGGCGGCCAGAACCGAGCGCGGATTCTCGCGCTGCTCTTGGACCGACCCCGCCACGCAAACGAACTTGCGCGTGAACTCGACGTGAACTACGGGACCGTCACCCGGCACCTCCGGTGTCTGATGGAGGCCGGACTCGTCTTACCGCTCACGCCGGGGCGGTACGCGCAGGCATATGCGGTCGCCCCCGTCCTCCGGAAACACGTTGCCGTATTCGAAGAACTCCAGTCGGCTCTGCAGGTGTCGCGATTTGGCGCGCTGCCTAAGACCACTCCATGACGTACTCGCAATGATCGTCTCCCCGGCGAACGCAGCGTGTCTTCGTTACGGTTCCTGAGAGCTTGCGGCTGCGCAAGATGCCCTCGTACGCGCCGTGGAAACCGGCGCAGAACGCGGGGGTCGGGAGCCACTCATAGTGAAGGAAGCCGGCGCGGTGCTTCCCGGTCCTGACCTCGAGGCGCCCGTAGTTCCACTCCTTGCTGTACACGACGGGGGCTCGCTCGACCAGCACCTCCATCGGGACAAGCCTGGAAATCTCGGCTCGGACGGTCGAGATCGCGGGAACGACCTTCGCGCTGACGGACCGGATGAACTGAAAGCTGCCATCGCCGAACCGGGCCTCTAGGAGTTCGAGGAGTTCGTTGTAGGCGTCCACGGAGAGCCAATCGTCTGCCCCGAGGTCGTCGGGGCTGACACCCCACCCGCGGAGTACGTCTCGGACGGCGGATGCTCCGAATTCGCGGGACACATGCCGGACGACCAGGAGGGCGAATTGTGCCCGGATCTTGGGAACGAAACCGAGGAGCGTAGCGCTCTTGGCCACCGGGTTGTATCGGCGGCTCGCATCCCGAAAGTAGGTGTCGAGGGAGAGTCCCGGCTGGGTAATTGCGTAGAGACGCCCCCGCGCCCGAGCTTCGGGCGTGAGGCACTCGACGAGGTCCCGGCCGCTCAACTCTCGGAGAGCCCGGCTCACATGCCCGATGCGCAGGGACGTGTCCTCCGCGATCTGACTCGGCAAACGAGGCCTCGCTGCGAGCGAGCGTAGGACCTTCTCGCGATACCGGCTCGACGCCACGAAACTGAAATCCCGCCACAGCCGGTTCCGAGAGCCCGCCTCACCGCCGACTAGGGCGCGACCTCGCCTCCGTTTCATCCTCGGCAAATCCACCGGTCGCGTCTTGAGGTTTGCGCGGGTCGGGCGTCTGGATGTCCCGGGAC
>WNFU01010311.1_pt1 | contig 24266 bp, 19 predicted proteins | sample 5400121 | NCBI WGS metagenome assembly WNFU01 (sample SAMN13153360, study PRJNA577476) | soil metagenome | isolation source: 100 cm soil or saprolite under grassland replicate 1 | place: USA:California | collected 2016-06-15
TCCGCAGTCTTGCTTGGGGATTATCTGCCAGCCTTTGGCGCGGCGACCATTCCCCGCGACTCGCGTGTCGACGCGTTCGATCGCCTGCAGCTGCCGCCAGCCGCGTCGCTCAGCCACGCGACCGTCATCAAGCTGGCGCAAGCCGTGGGCGCATCGTCCGTGGTCATCGGCTCGTATCAACTCGCGGGGGAGCAACTCACAGTGCACGCGCATTTGATCAGGATCGATTCGGGGCAGCTCCTGCCCGAAGTGACCGAACGAGGTCCTCTTACGGAGCTTTTGTCCATCTACGAACGCGTCGCCCGGCGTCTGCAGGATGTTGCGGCGCCGTTGCCGCCACTGTTCGCGGGGACAGTGCTTGGTTCGCCGCAGGCGTTGGAGCAGTACGTCAAGGGGCTCATCGCCGAAACTCCGCCGACGAAGCGAAAGTACCTCGAGCAGGCCGCGAAGCTTGCCCCGCGTGATGATCGCGTGAGGCTGGCTCTGTGGCAGGTGCTGACCGATCTCGGCGACCACTTGAAGGCGCTCGACGCCGTGAACGCTGTGCCCGCGAGCAGCCGCCTGTCGCGCGAGGCGAGGTATCTCGCAGCTTTGTCGCAAATCGATTTGAAGCGATACGACCAGGCATTTGACGGACTGAAGGCGCTTGCGAGCGAATCGCGCGTCTCAGAAGCATTGAACGCGATGGGCGTCGTCCAGCTCAGACGCGGCAGCACATCGCAAACAGGGAAGCCCGCGTACTACTTCAATCAAGCCGCCCAGATCGATACCAGCGACCCGGACTACTTCTTCAATCTTGGCTACGCCTATTGGCTGGATCGCGATCCGCCCGCAGCCGTGTACTGGCTGCGCGAGGCGGTTCGTCGCGATCCCACCGACGGCGACGCGCATTACGTGCTCGGCGCCGCTTTGCAGCAAACCGGCGCGTCGACGGAGGCGGCAAAAGAAAAAGAGCTCGCCCGCCGCTTGTCGTCGAGTTATGCGGAATGGGACGCGCGCGCCACCAGCGGCGGCGACAGCGTGCCGCGCGGATTGGAGCGTCTGAAAGATCGTCTCCATCCTCCCGGCGTTCGCGTCGAGTCACTGATCACATCCAGCGGACAGCGCGACCAGACCGAGCTCGCGTCGTTTTATCTCGAGGCGGGCCGCCGTGCGTTCGAACGCGACGCGGATCGCGAGGCCGAACAGGAGCTCCGTCGCGCGCTTTTTCTAAACCCGTATCGCGCCGACGCGCACTTGCTGCTCGGCCGTGTGTACTTGCGCACCGGCCGGACCGCGGACGCGATGCAGTCGTTTCGAGTGTCGTTGTGGAGCGAAGAGACGGTGGCGGGGCACCTGGCACTGGCGGAAGCCTATCTTCAGCAGAAGGACAGAGCCGCCGCGAATGCTGAGGTCGATCGTGCGCTGGTCCTCGATCCCGCATCGAAAGACGCGACCGCGCTTCGCGAACGGATCGCACGTGCTAAAATTTGACGAGTCAGGAGATTAACCTCGATCGCATGGCAACAGGCGCGACTACAGATGACGGATTCCACGAGATTCAGCTGAACGGGAAACAGCTCGTCTTCTTGTTCATGGCGGTGGTCGTCGTTTCCGTCGTGATTTTCCTCTGCGGTGTGCTGGTTGGACGCGGCGTCAGGCCGGAGGCCGCCGCGACGGACGCCCTGACCTCGGCTGCGCCGGCAGCGGAAGTGCCGGCACCCCCGCCGGTTGTTGCAACGCCGCCGAGCGGCGCGCCGGCCACGGCAACGGAGGTTTTGAGCTATCCGAATCGTCTGGCCGGCAACGAGCCTCAGTCAGAAAAGCTTCGCGCCGATAACCGCGCAGCGCCGCCCGCCCCGGCCCCCAGCGCGACAGCGCCCGTCACATCACCTCCGCCTGCTCCTCCGTCCACCGACAAAGCGCCGTCGCGGGCTGCAGCAGAGCCCACAGCCGCGAGCAGCGAGCCCGCCGGGGCAGGCTTCGCCATTCAAGTTGCCGCGCTCCGCCGTCGCGCGGAAGCTGAAGGAGTTGCGCGCGGACTCAGCGCCAAAGGCTACCCTGCGTATGTGATGAGTCCCGATACGGGCGCCCCTGCCGTGTTCCGGGTTCGCGTCGGGAAGTTCCAGGATCGCAACCAGGCGGAATCCATTGCTGCGCGTCTAGAGAAAGAAGAGCAGTTGAAGCCCTGGATCGTGCGCTAGCAATTTTTTCGGGCGCGCTGCTCGCGCTCTCGTTCCCTCGTTACGGCCACCCTGCGGTCGGATTCATCGCGCTCACGCCACTCTTCGTCGCGCTTGCGGGACCGCAGTGCCTCGGCGTTTCGACACGCCGCGGTCTTCAACTTGGACTGCTGACCGGACTCGTCTACTTCGGCGGGACGGTTTACTGGACGGGCGGCACCGTTACCACCTATGGCGGACTCCCCCCGATTGTCGGCGTGTTCGTGGCTGGCTTGCTCGTCCTGTACATGTCGCTCTACACGGCGGCTGCAGGGGCGGCATCGGCTGTGCTCATCCGGCGATTTCGCGAGACGGGGTTGATGCTGGCGCCCGCCGCATGGGTCGCGACCGAGTACCTCCGGGGCCTCCTAATCGGGGGGTTTCCGTGGGTTCCGCTCGGCAACGCCGTGGTGACGCTGCTGCCGCTGGCGCAAGTCGCGAGCCTGGTCGGCGTGTACGGATTGTCGTGGCTGCTGGCGATGTTGCACGCGTGCTTTGCGCTTGGCGCCATTTCCACCGGCAGGACACGCATCTCGGCCGGCGTCGCAGCGCTCGTCATCGTGACCGGCCCGTCGCTGTGGGGAGCCGCACGCATCAACGAAGGCCATCTCACACGTGCAGGCTCGCCCATCCGCGTGGGTCTCATTCAGGCGAACATCCCGCAGGAACAGAAGTGGGATCCTGGCCGGGCAGTGTCAATCTTCGATCGCTACCTGACGATGACGCGCGACGCGGTGTCGCAGGGTGCCCAGTTCGTGCTCTGGCCCGAATCGTCGACGCCGTTTTATTACGAGGAAGATCCGCGGGGCGCCGAGGCGATTCGGCGTCTCGTCCGTGAATCGGGAACGCCGCTACTCTTCGGGTCGGACCAGGTGGAGCGCGATCGGGCAGGCGATCGCTATTACAACGCCGCGTTCATGCTCGATCAGACGGGCGCCACCGCGGCGGTGTATCGAAAGATGTATCTGGTTCCATTCGGCGAGTACGTTCCGTTCAAGCAGTTGTTGTACTTCGTCGGGCCGTTGGTCGGAGGCGTTTCCGATTTTTCGAGAGGAACCGTTGTCACGATGCTACCGGTGCACGGCCACATGGCAAACACCGGCATCTGCTACGAGGTTGTGTATCCGGATTTGATGCGCACGGCGGTCCGTACCGGCAGCGAGCTCCTGACGACCATCACGAACGATGCCTGGTACGGGACTTCGTCCGCTCCGTTTCAGCACTTTGCGATGGCGTCGATGCGCGCCATCGAAGAGGGACGCTACCTCGCCAGAGCAGCCAACACGGGCATCAGCGGCATCGTCGATCCGTATGGGCGCGTGCTGACGCGGACCAATCTGTTCGAGACCTCCGTTGGGCTCGGCGAGGTGCGATTTCTGCAGGAGCGCACGGTCTATGCGAAAATTGGCGACATCGCGCCGCAAGCAGCGGTACTGTTGACGCTGCTCGCGCTATCTGCGGCAAGGGTTCAAAGGTTCAAGGCTTCGAACCCTCGAACGCTTGAACCTTTGAACCTTTGAACCTTTGAACCTTTGAACCTTTGAACCTTTGAACCTTTGAACCTTTGAACCTTTGAACCTTTGAACCCTAGAACGGGGAGGTGCCGTGTCCCTTGTCCTTGATGATCTGATTCGCCGTTCCGAGAGTCTGCTGAAACGCGCCCGCGACCTGCGGAGCTATCTTTGACGCTGCCCACTCGCCAACCGAGCTGACCGAGCTCGAATCGCGCATTGCCGCCGCCGACTTCTGGAAGGACCAGGCTGAAGCCCAGAAGGCGCTGCAGCGGCGCCGCCGGATCACCGAAGATCTCGAACTGAGAGATTCAATCGCCCGCAAAGTTGACGACCTCCGTGTGCTGCTCGAATGGGCAGACCAGGGGGAGGAGGTCAGCGGCGATCTGCAGCGCGGACTCGACGCGCTCGAGCAGGAGGTGGAAAGCGCGGAGATTAAGAAGATGCTGGGCGGCGAGCACGACTTCGCGAACGCCATCGTGACCATTCATCCAGGCGCAGGCGGGACCGAGTCGCAGGACTGGGCCGAGATGCTGCTGCGGATGTACTTGAAATGGGCCGAGCGGCGCGGCCTCAAGCGCGAAGTGCTCGACTACCAGCCGGGCGAAGAGGCGGGAATCAAGAGCGCCACGATTACGTTGAACGGCGAATACGCCTTCGGGTTGATGGCGGCTGAAGCGGGCGTGCATCGGCTCGTCCGGATCTCGCCGTTCGATCAGGCCGCCCGGCGGCACACCTCGTTTGCATCGGTCTACGTGTGGCCTGAAATCGAAGAGGATGTCGCCATCGACATCCCGGAGAAAGATCTGCGTATCGATACGTATCGATCCAGCGGCGCCGGCGGACAGCATGTCAACGTCACTGACTCCGCGGTGCGCATTACGCACCTCCCGACGGGCATCGTCGTCTCATGTCAGAACGAACGGTCGCAGCACAAGAACCGCGACGTGGCGATGAAAGTGCTCAAGGCAAAACTCTACACTCTGAAGCAGAAGGATCAGCAAGCAAAGCTCGAACAGATCGGGGGCGCGAAGAAGGACATCGCGTTCGGCAGCCAGATTCGAAGCTACGTCCTGCAGCCGTATCAGATGATCAAAGATCATCGCACGAAGCTGCAGGTTGGAGACGTCAACCGTGTGCTCGATGGCGATATCGATCAGTTCATCAAGACCTACCTGATGCAGAAGTCATCAGGCACTCTCGGCGCGCCGTCTGTGGATGACGATGAGTGATCCAAGCCCGCAGTTCCCCGCAGCTGACATCGTCGTGCTCCGGAGGCGACGTGGGCCGACTATCAGCGGTTGCTGGAAATCCGCTGCTTCGCTCTATTCGCAAACAACCGCTGCGCGCCGATGACAGGCGCGCGTCGAGTGTTGCTACTGTGACGGCGGCTTGCTTGGCTGCGTGCCCGAGATGAACGCCTCACTGATGCCGCTCGTGCCGTCAGCGGTTGGCTCGCCGGTCGTTCGATCCACCGGCAGGAAGACGATGTTGCCCGGCGGCTCGAAGGTGGGCGGGTTCTTGCGGTCGCCGCGCAGGTCGATATAGCCGCGCATGAACTCCATCCAGATCGGTAATGCGGCGACGGCACCGGTCTCGCCTGAACCAATCGGTTTCTTTTCGTCGTAGCCCACCCAGACGCCCACGGTGATGTTCGGATCGAAGCCGATAAACCACGCGTCAGTGTAGTCGTCAACCGTCCCCGTCTTGCCGGCAAGCGGCCAATCGAGTGCGGCGGCGGCGGCGCCGGTGCCCCGCTGCACGACGCCGCGCAGCAGGCTCGTCATCACATATGCGGTGTCCGCGCGGATGGCATCGCGCGGAATCGGCCGATGATCCTCGAGCAGATTGCCTTCGCGATCTGACACCGAGATCACCTGATAGGGCTGCAGTCGAATTCCGTGATTCGGGAACGCGGAGTAGGCGCTCGTGGCTTCGAGCAGCGTGGCCTCGGCCGCGCCGAGCGCCGTCGACAGATACGGCGGAAACTCCTCCGGGAAGCCAAAGCGCTTGGCGTATGCAGCCACCTGCTTCGGGCCGAGCATTTCCATCACGCGCACCGCGGGAATATTCCGCGATTGCTCGAGCGCGGCGGTGGCGCGATTGAACTTGCTCCGCGAGAAACTGTAGCCGCCGATCATCGTGAGAATCTGACCGGTACGGTTGTCGATCGCCAGAAGCGCACCCTCGTACTGCGGCGGCTGATCGAGCGTCACGGTTGCCGTACCCGCCGCATCATCGAGCTTGCCGACACTGACTTCGACGAGATCGCCGGCGCGCACGAGATCGGCCGCATGCGTACGGCGTGTCCACTGAAATGCCGGCTTTGTCAGCGTTGCCGTATAGCGTCCAAATCGCACACGCGCGGTGCCGAGTTTCACTTCACGCGCATCGACGCTTGTGACGATCGCAGGGACCACGTCACCAGCCGCGATGGGACGGCTCCACCGATCGTGTTTGAATCCTTCGATCGAGTGTCCCTCGTCGAGCACGTTGCGCGTGGGCTTCCGCCACGCTCCACGCCGATGGACCACGAGGCGCAGGCCGTGATCGAGCGCGCGGTTGGCGATCTTCTGAAGCTCCGGATCGAGGGTCGTTCGGACCGTCAGGCCGCTCTCGTAGAGTGCCTTGGCGCCGTATCGCGCCTCGAGATATTTCCGCACTTCTTCGAGGTAATACGGCGCGATGCTCGACTCCTGCGCCGGATCGCCGCGCGTGACGATGGGTTTCTGCTTGGCGGCTTCGGCGTCGGCTCGTGAGATGAAGCCTTCTTCGGCCATGCGATCGAGCGTGTAATTGCGGCGCCGCCGCGCAGCTTCGGGGTTGATGTACGGACTTTGACGCGCATTGCCCTGCAGGATGCCCGCGATGAGCGCCGCCTCTTCGAGCGTGAGGTCCTTGACTGACTTTCTGAAGTACAGCTGCGACGCCGCTTCGACCCCGTACGCGCCGTGGCCGAAGTACATCTGATTGCAGTAGAACGTGAAAATCTCTTCCTTCGTGTAGCGCTTCTCAATCTGAATGGCGAGCAGCGCCTCCTTCACCTTGCGCTCCCACGTCTTCTCGTCGTTCAGAAAGAGCTTTCGCGTGAGCTGCTGAGTGAGCGTGCTTGCGCCGGCGGCGAGACGCCGTTCCATCAGGTCGTGCAGAAGCGTCAGCATGATGCGCTGAACGCTGAGTCCGACGTGCTCGAAGAACTGCGAATCCTCGGCGGCGAGAATCGCCTGCCTCAATTGAACTGGAATGTCCTGATACCGGATGACGGTCCGCCGCTCGGTGGCAAACTCGCCGATGACCCCGCCGTCTCGCCCGAGGACACGCGTGATCGTGTTGGGCATGTAGTTGTCGAGCGCGGAGATCTGCGGCAGATCGTCGGCGTACGCGAAGAGCACGCCGCTCAGTGTGCCCAGCAGCGCCGCCACGACAAAGAGGATCGCGAGGCCGGCCTGACGGGCGATTTTGAGGACGTAGCGAGCCATAAGAACCAAGAGTTTCCAGTTTCCAGTTATCAGTTCAAAGTTCAGTCGTCAGTTGCGATGACGAACTGAAAACTAAAACTTTGAACTGGGAACTGATAACTGGAAACTTCATTGAGGCGGCGGTCGACGTACTGCTCCTGCGCGCGCGCCGCCAGACTCGCCTCGCGAGGAGGACGATGAGGATGGCGGTGGCGGCGGTGGCGCTGTGTGCGCGGGCGCGGCGACGGTTGGCGGCGGTCCCGTTGGCGGGGCAGTCGGCCGCGGCACGGCATAACCAGGCGATCGCACTGCGCCGCCCCAGGCCGCGCCTTCACGTGGCGATCGTGAGGGCTCCGTCTGCGGCGTATACACGCCCGCCGCTCCTTGCCACGATCCTCCGGGCGGCGCGATCGGACGGACCATTGCTCCACCGCGCTCCTGCGGACCACGATCCTGTGGAGGCGGACCTTGATAGATCACTGGAGGAACCGGACCGTAGCTTGCCGCGCCGGCGCCGGGTTCGCGCACGCCGCCGCGAATGACTTCAGGTCTTCGCCAGGCGCCAGGCATGCGTGACACGGGCTCTGTTTGACGTGATGGCGCCGCCGGCTGCGGCACCATCGATGCTGCAGGTCCTTCACCTTGCGGCGCTGCGCGCGGCGAGCGCACCGAACCGGGTCGTGCTCCACCCACGGACGATCGTGGGACAGCAACGTCGAGACTCGAAATGGCGCCGCCCGAGGCCGTTCCTGAAACCGTTCTTCGCGGCACCGCGTGTTCCACCGGTTCAGCCACAGTCGTCGTGCCAGACGAGGTGAACACGCGGCGCGTCTGCTCCGGCAATTGTCGCGGATCGATCGCGTGTGGTCCTACCGCTCGACGGCCGCCAAACGCGTTGCGCGGAACCACCGTCCACGCGCGCCACGGATCGTAATTCGGCCAATAGGCCGGATGATCCCCAGGCCGACCGTGCAACCCCAGCACGGGGCGTCCGTCCCACCCGAGCGGGCACCAGCTCACATAGCCCGGCACCAACGACCAGCTCACCCACGCAGGTCCCCACACGCGATTCGGGATCCAGAACCAGGACGTTCCAGTGAAACCCCAGCGCCCGAAATGCTGCGTCGGCCACGCCCATGGGTCGCCGCCAATCCATGTCCAGCCGTATCGCGTGAGCGACCATGCGCCCGTGTAGTACGGACGCCAATCAATACCGACCGAGGGGAACCACACATAGCCGTGAGGCGCCACGAAATCCCAGCGGCCGTAGTTGTCGAGCAGTGGTCCGTAGGGACGAAGCTCGTATGGCAACTGGCGCGCCGAGAGCGACGTGGTGAAGCCATTGGCGCGATCGTTGGACCAGCGGGCAAACGCGTCCCAGCGTGCAGAGTTGAAGCCGTCGAGGACAACCCGGCTGCCAGGTCCGGCAATGGTCGCCATCTCGCCGCCGCGCACAACCGCGCCGCCGGCGCCGTCGACGATTTGCGCCACGCCGCGCGCGACGGTCAACTCAAGTCGCTCGAGCCGTCCGTCAGTCGCGAGTCCATATTCACCACGCGGCTCGAGTTGCACGGAAGCGGCTTGCGTGTCGATCGTGTAGGCGCGCGTCGCCGCTGCCGAGACGCGAAGCATGATTCTGCCGTCGCTCAGGCGAAGACGCAGCGGCGACAGCATCTCGAGCTCGGTGCCGGCATCGAGATGAAGCAGCGTGCCGTCGGCAAAGACGATTTCCGCCCGCCCGTTCGCGGTGCGAACGATGTCGCCCTCGACGAGCATCACGCCGGCGACAGCGGTCTCGGCGACGCCGTCGTGCACGAGATCCACGCCACCGTCGACGAACGACAGATTCGCGGGAGGTGGTGCGCTGGCTGGCAGCGGCTCATCCTGCGCCAAAGCAGGCGCGGCGATTAGTGAGCACAGAGCAGTGAAAACGGCGAGCGGGAAAAGCTTAGAGGACATCACCATCCTCGATTGGCAGGGCTCCGGAAAAGGGGCCTGCCCCATTTTCCGTTTCGCCACATGTCACATCAGCAATGGGGCAGGCCCTTTTTCGTCGGCTGGCAAGCTTCAGTATATCAGCAACTTAGCAGCAGATCGCAGAATCTGCCACCTATCGGCCACGGGTCGACTTCGTGCCGGAGCTTTACAGCAACGCACTCACATTTCATACTAAGACCATGAGCAAAATCATCGGGATCGACTTAGGCACCACGAATTCGGTCGTCGCCGTGATGGAAGGCGATCAGCCGACGGTGATTCAAAACGCCGAGGGCAGCCGACTGACACCGTCCGTTGTCGCCTTCAGCAAGACCGGCGAGCGCCTCGTCGGTCAGGTCGCCAAGCGGCAGGCCGTCACCAATCCGGAAAACACGGTCTTCTCGATCAAGCGGTTCATGGGACGCCGCTTCGATGAAGTCACCGAGGAAATGAAGATGGTGCCGTACGAAGTGGTGCGGGCGCCGAACGGCGACGTGCGCGTGAAAGCCGGATCGCAGGAATACGCGCCGCCGCAGATCTCCGCGATGATTCTGCAGAAGCTGAAGCAGGCCGCCGAAGATTATCTGGGCCAGCCGGTGACGCGCGCCGTCATCACGGTGCCGGCGTACTTCAACGACGCGCAGCGGCAAGCGACGAAAGAAGCCGGGCAGATTGCCGGCCTCGAGGTGATGCGCATCGTCAACGAGCCGACCGCTGCCGCGCTCGCGTACGGTCTCGACAAGAAAAAGGACGAGACGATTGCCGTCTACGACTTCGGCGGCGGCACCTTCGATATCTCGATTCTCGAAGTCGGCGAGGGCGTCGTCGAGGTGAAGTCCACCAACGGCGATACGCATCTGGGCGGCGACAACCTCGATCACCGCATCATGGACTGGATCGTCACCGAGTTCAAAAACAACGAAGGGATCGATCTCAGCAGAGATCGCATGGCGCTGCAGCGGCTGCGCGAAGGCGCGGAGAAGGCGAAGATGGAGCTCTCGTCCGTGATGGAGACGGAGATCAATCTGCCGTTCATCACGGCCGATGCGAGCGGCCCGAAGCATCTGGCGATGAAACTGACGCGCGCCAAGTTCGAATCGCTCGTTGAAGATCTGCTGCAGAAGACCGTTGGACCAGTGAAGCAGGCGTTGAGCGACGCGGGAGTCGATCGTTCGAAGATCGATGAGGTCGTGCTCGTCGGCGGATCGACACGCATTCCGCGCGTCCAGACGATTGTCAAAGAGCTCTTCGGAAAAGAGCCGCACAAAGGCGTGAACCCAGACGAGGTTGTTGCCGTTGGCGCGGCGATTCAGGCGGGCGTGCTCGGCGGAGAGGTGAAAGATCTCCTGCTGCTCGACGTCACGCCGCTGTCGCTCGGCATCGAGACGCTGGGCGGAGTGATGACGACGCTCATTCCGCGGAACACCACGATTCCGACGCGCAAGAGCGAGGTCTTCTCGACGGCGGCGGACAGCCAAACGAGCGTCGAGGTGCACGTGCTCCAGGGCGAGCGGCCGCTCGCGCGCGATAACCGCACGCTGGGACGATTCCATCTGGTCGGCATTCCTCCGGCGCCGCGCGGGGTGCCGCAGATCGAGGTCACGTTCGACATCGATGCCAACGGCATCGTGAATGTCTCCGCGAAGGACCTCGGCACGCAGAAGGAGCAGAAGATCACCATCACCGCTTCGTCCGGGCTCAGCAAGGACGAAGTCGATCGCATGATGCGCGAAGCCGAATCGCACGCGGACGAGGACAAGAAGCGGCGTGAAGAAATCGAGTCGCGCAACCGCGCGGATCAGGCCGTGTATACGGCGGAACGCCTGCTTCGGGACACCGGCGACAAGCTGCCCGCCGAGGATCGCAGCGCCATCGAAACGGCGATTGCGGACGCCAAGAAAGCCATCGAGAGCAACGACGCGGCGGCGATGCAGCGGACGATGGATGCGCTCACGGCCGCGCAGCACAAAGCCGCGGAGGCGCTCTATCGCCAGCAGCAGAGTGGACAAGCAACCGGTGGCGCCTCTCAGCCGGGCGCGGGCGGCGAGGGTCAGACCGAAACGGGCCAGGGCGGCAGCACCGGGGACGTGATCGATGCTGAAGTCGTCGATGACGAGAAGAAGTAGCGCCGAAGCCCATGGACCTGTACGTCGTTCTCGGAGTGCAGCGCGCGGCAACGCCGGGTGAAATCAAACGGGCGTATCGCCGGCTCGCGCGCCGCTATCATCCGGACATCAACCCGGGCGATCGCGAGGCGGCGTCGCGTTTTCGGCAAATCTCCGAGGCGTACGAGACACTCAGCGATCCCGATCGACGCCGCCGGTACGATTCGGGCAACGCCGGACGCGTGTCCACCGAGGCGTCGGCCTACGGCTTCACGGGCTTCGACTTCTCCCATCCCGCTGAAGGCGATCGGGCGACCACCTTCGGCGATCTCTTCGAGGACGTCTTCGCGCGACACACCGAGCGGGTGCGTCGCGGCGACGCCGAGCGCGGCGCAGATCTTCACGTCAAGGCGCCATTGACGTTCGAGCAGGCCTGGCGAGGCGCTGAGTGGCCCGTTTCGGTGACGCGACAGGAAGCGTGCCGCCGCTGCGCAGGCACGGGCTTTCACCGCACGGCGGAGTCGCGCTGCGTCGCGTGCGAAGGATCTGGCGTCGTTCGGTCGGTGCGCGGACACATGGTGTTTACGAAGAACTGTCCGCATTGTGCCGGCACAGGCCGGCTGAAGCAACTGCCGTGCGAGACATGCCACGGACTTGGCGTCGAAACGCGCGCTGAGTCGATCAAGGTGCGCATTCCGGCCGGCGTTGCCGACGGCGCACGCGTGCGCGTGCCCGCGAAAGGCCATGCCGGCGTGCGCGGCGGTCCGCCCGGAGATCTCTACGTCGCTGTCGAGGTGCCGGCGCATCCCGTGTTCCAGCGCGTCGGCGACGACATTCGCATGGTCGTGCCCATTGCCATTCACGAGGCGGCGCTCGGCGCACGACTCGAGCTGACGACTCCTGATGGCGCGGTGCGCGTGCGCGTGCCGCCGGGAACGCAATCGGGCCAGCACTTCCGCCTGCGTGAACGGGGTGCTGCGCGAGTTTGGCCGCATCAACGGCGAAAGCGTCCGCGACGAGATGTTCGCGGTGCGGTCGTAGCCATGGCGAGGAAGACCGGCAAGGCGTACTACATGATTAGCGCCGTGGCGCAGAAGTACAACATCCATCCGCAGACGCTGCGCCTCTACGAGCGCGAAGGACTGCTGACGCCGTCGCGCACCGAAGGCAACACGCGGCTCTATTCGGAAGAAGATCTCGAGCAGCTCGAGACAATCCTCTCGTTGACGCGCGATCTCGGCGTCAACCTGGCGGGCGTCGAGATCATTTTGAACATGCGCCGCAAGATGGAGCGCATGCAATCCGAAGTCAACGAGTTCATGGAGTACGTCAAGCGCGAGCTCGCGCGCGGCATCGACGACTGGGAGCAGCGGCTCGGCACGGCGCTCGTCAAGTCGTCGCCAACCGATCTCGTGCGCGCGACACCTCCCGCGCAATCCACGGCTGATGCATCGCAGGGCGAGCGACCTAATCAAAAGAAGGTACGACAGGAACGCTCGTAGGGTTTACGATAGCTGCAACCGCTCGTTGGCAACTCCTCGAACACGAACACTCGTGATGGAACCTTCGTGAACGCTTGTGAGCGAACGTAGGTGATGGAACTCGCGTGAAGGAACTCTGGTGACGTGTCCTCTCTGCAACGATAGCCGCTGGAAGACGATCGACGTCGACGGCGTCGAGCGCGTGGTGCGGTGCGACTGCTGGCGCAACGCGTTCATCGATCGACTGCTCGAGTCGGCGCGCATTCCTCCGCGCTTTGCGCGAACCGAGCTCGACATGTACCAGCCCGACACCGACTCGCAGCGCGTGGCACTCAAAAAGGCGCGCCGGTTCGTCGAGTCGTTTCCAGTCGTCGAGCGCGGTCTGCTGTTTCACGGGCCGTACGGCGTCGGCAAGACGCATCTTGCCGTCGGCATCCTCAAGGAAGTGATCCGCAAAACAGGCGCAAAGGCGTTTTTCTTCGAGACCCCCGAGCTGCTGCGACAGGTGCGGCACACCTACAACAGCCAGGTCGATCAGACCGAGATGGGTGTGCTCAAGCCGATCCTCGACGCGGACATTCTCGTGCTCGACGATCTGGGGGCGGAGAAGACGTCGGAGTGGGTGCAGGAGACGCTCGGGCTCGTCATCAACTCGCGTTACAACACGCGCCGGCCGACGATCCTCACCAGCAATCTTCACGATCCGATGGACAATGCCGATCCAAACTCCTTCATGTTTCAGATTGGCGCACGCACGCGGTCACGTCTGCTGGAGATGTGCGAGTGGGTCGAAATCTCCGGCGCGGACATCCGTGATACCGAGCGGCACACCGCGGCGGCTGAAACCGGTCAGTGGCCGGCGCCGCCGGAGAACATCAAAAAGGGCCCTCTGCCTGGCAAGTCGCGCGGCCAGGTCCGCGCGCAGCTGCGAGACAAAGCCGCCGGCGAGTTGAAGTGGAGCGGGGGGAAGGCTGGGTCGTCTTAACGCGCTCCGTGACGGACAGGCCGCAGAGACTCAGAGACACCGAGAAAATCTTGTACGAGGTATTCCAAGAATGTCTCTTTAGGACGAAGTGGCGATTATCCCTCCCCAAGAATTTCTCTGTGCCTCTACGACTCTGTGGCCCGTCCGTGATCTGTTGAAGCGTGGGTTCTTGTGCTAGGCCTTTACCTTCACATCCCGTTCTGCTCCTCCATCTGCAACTACTGCAATTTCAATCGAGGCCTGTTCGAGGAAGCGCTCAAGTCGCGTTATGTGCGCGCGATCGAGACGGAGATCCGGCGAGCGGCCGAGCCGTCGGTGGCAGTCGACTCGATTTACTTTGGCGGCGGCACACCGTCGCTGCTGTCGGGCGAGGAGGTTGCGCGCATCATCGGCGCGTGCCGCGACAGTTTCTCTGTTTCCGCCGCGAGCGAGATCACGCTCGAAGCCAATCCTGAAACGGTCACTCCCGGATTGTTGTCTGCGTTTCGCGCGGCAGGCATCAACCGTCTCAGCTTCGGTGTTCAATCGTTTCGCGACGAAGAGCTCGGGCGCCTTGGCCGGCGGCACAGCGCGACGACCGCGCGGCGCGCGTTTGCCTTCGCGCGCGAGGCCGGCTTCGACAACGTCAGTCTCGATCTGATGATGTGGCTGCCAGAGCAACGTGTCGATGAGTGGCTGGCCTCAGTCGACGCGCTGATTGGGCTTGAACCGGACCACGCCTCGCTCTACCTGCTCGAGCTCTACCCGAACGCACCACTTCGTGAAGACATGGCGCGTGCCGGGTGGTCGCAGGCGCCGGACGAAGATGCCGCCGCGATGTATCTGGCGGCACTCGAGCGACTGGACGGTGCCGGGTATGAACAGTATGAGATCTCAAACGTCGCCCGCCTCGGACGGCGCGCCGTGCACAACGTCAAGTACTGGAGCGACGGCGAGTGGCTGGCGTTCGGGTGCGGCGCGCATGCGACGCGAGACGGGCAGCGGTGGCGGAACGTTCCTGCTACCATGGAGTACGTTCTTCGGATCGAACGCGGAGAGTCGCCCGTCGTCGAGCGGCGGGTGCTCTCGCCGGAGGAGCGCATCGAGGAAGCGCTCTTCACCGGGTTGCGGCTCACCGAGGGACTGGATCTGGCCGCCGTTTCGGCACGCTACGGCGTTGATGTTTGGGGTCGGTACGGCCCTGAACTTTCACGTTTTGTCGACAGCGGTCTTCTGATCCACGAGCCGGGTCAGCGCCTCCGGCTCACACGGTCTGGAATGCTTCTGGCCAACGAGGTTATGGCGGTTTTCATCGGACCGACAGTACGGTAAAGTAACGACCTTTCGTGTGAAGGAGGCTGCTCAATGCTTCGAGGGTTTCAGGTAGTGGTGTCGGGTCTGACAGTCGCGGCCATGGTGCTGGCGGGAGCCGCGGTGGCTCATGCCCAACAACCGCCGGCGCCGCAGCAAGCAACGCCGCAGCAGCCCACGGCGCCGGCAGCGCCGCAGCAGGCCACGGCGCCGGTGTTGACGCTTGACGGCGACGTTGCGCTCGTGACGATCCTCATCAAGCCGGACAAGACTGCCGATTTCGAGCTGGTGCTGAACAAGCTGAAGGAAGCACTCGCCAAGAGCGACAAGCCCGAGCGCAAAGCGCAGGCGGCGGGATGGAAGATCTACAAATCGGCGCAGATGGCACAGGGAAATGTCGTGTACATCTTCCTGATCAATCCCGTCGTCAAAGGCCAGGAGTACGACATCAGCCGGCTGATCGCTGAAGTGTTCCCGGTCGAGGTGCAGGAGATTTTCGCGAAGTACAAGGAGGCCTTTGCCGGCCGCGCGATCACCCCGCTCACCAGCTTGATGAGCATGCAGTAGCTCGATGTCCGCCAGCCCCGGGGTCGGCCGCCCCGGGGCGGTTGCGCGCTCAATCGGGCACTCCGCTGTGAGCCGCTCGTTTCGTCCTCTCGTCTTTCCACTCGTTGCACTCTCGTTCGCCCTCTTCGCCGCAGATCGGTCCCGATCCCAGCAAGGAAACCAGACGCCGCAAATACCGGTGAACGCGTCGCCTGCGCAACCAGCAGGCACGCCGTCAAAAGATCCGGCAGCAGCGACATTCACTTCAACAGCCGGCTTGTTGCTCGTCACCGTAAAAGCAGACAAGACGGCGGATTACGAAGCAGTGATCCGCGCGTTGCAGGAGCAGTTGTCAAAAGCCACCGACGAGAAACATCGTGCGATTGCGGAGGGCTGGCGCGTGTTCAAAGCGTCGGACCTCGATGCGAAAGCCAACGCGGTTTATGTGCACGTCATCTACCCGGCGGTTCCTGAAGTCGATTACCGCCCATCGCTCATCCTCGACGAACTGCTTTCGGGCGCGTCGGCGGAGATGCTCGCCAAGTACCGCGACGCGATCGCGTCGCCGCCGGCCAAGCTGGGAATGACCGAGTTCGCGCACATGGCCGTGACACCCGTGGCGCGCCCGGCAAACGCCTCCCCGCCGACGCCCGTGCCGCCGAAGAAGCCGCCAGTCTGACCGGAGACGCCACGTTAGCTCCACGCTCCGCCGGCAACTACTCGCACGGGCAATTCGTGGTTGACGATGCGCCCGTGAGCATTCGGTGACCGGAAGCCGCTTTCGGCGCGCGCAACTCGCGCCGAGAAACCCCTTCCGCACGCCGACAAACCGCGCCTCTCAGACAGCGCAGTTAGCCGTCATGCTGGTCGCGACCGCCACAGCCGGAGGCGTATTTTCCGGTCTGCGCAGCCGGTTTCCTCGCCGCGAATGCTCTGCGTCCGGAGATAGACAGCGATGCTCCGCTAGAACGACAAGTTCGCGCCGACGTACACGCGTTGATACGTGCTGAAGAGCGGATTGCCGTGCAGTTGGAAGACGCGATAGTCGATTCGAAGGCGCAGTGGGCCAGCGAGCCGAATCTTGACCCCGCCGCCGACGTTGTTTGCGTAATGCGTCTCCTGTCGGAGCACGAGGCGCTCGCGATAGAAGCCGACCCCCGTCGTGCCGTAAAACTTCAGGCGGTGAATTTCCACGGGCGTCTGCACGAACACGTTTGCCGATCCGGTGTGCAGCGAAGGGAGCTCGTCGACGGTGTCTTCCGCCGCGTGCGCATATTCGAATTCGAAGCCGACGATGAGGAGGCCGACGCCCAGGGCAAAGCCCTGAACCGCATGCATCTCTGGTGTCGGCGTGACCCCGATGAAGGCGGTAATGTCGGCCGCCGCCTCGCGCGGCCCGATCAGCAGCATCGCGAGAGCGGCGGCGCACACGAGCCGCGCGCGGTCCATCGCAGTATTCTAGTCGTTGAACCCCGGACCAGCTCCGATGAGCGGCGATGTACAATTCGTGCATGGACTTCCATCTCAGCGAAGAGCAGCAGCTGCTTCGCCAGTCCATCCGCCAATTTGCGGAGGCCGAGATTCGACCGCACGTTCGGGAATGGGACGAATCGCAGCAGTTCGCTCCCGATCTTGTTTCCAAGCTCGCCGGGCTCGGTTTGATGGGCATTCAGTTCCCGGCGGAGTACGGCGGCTCCGGCATGTCGGCCGTTGATTACTGCATCTGCATCGAAGAGCTCGCACGCGTCGATCCAAGTGTGGCGTTATCTGTCGCCGCGCACAACGGACTGGGTGCGGCTCACCTCTCGATGTTCGGCAGCGAAGAACAGAAACGGCGCTTTCTCGTACCGCTTGCGAGAGGAGAAAAGCTCGCGGCGTGGGCCCTCACGGAGCCTGGGTCGGGCAGCGATGCGGCCGCGATGCTCACCACAGCGAATCGCGATGGTGACGACTGGGTGCTGAACGGGACCAAAGCGTTCATCACGCATGGGAAATCAGCCGACACGCTCGTCGTGATGGCTGTCACCGACAAGAGCAAGGGCAACAAGGGCATTTCTGCGTTCGTCGTGGAGCGCGGCGCCGCGGGTCTGCTGGCCGGCAAGAAGGAAGACAAGCTCGGCATGCGCGCGAGCGAGACGACCGAGGTGATCTTCCAGACCTGCCGCGTGCCGCATTCGCAGTTGATTGGAGAAGAGGGCTACGGATTCATTCAGACGCTTCGAGTGCTCGATGCCGGACGCATTGGCATTGCCGCGCTCGCTGTCGGGCTCGCGCAGGGCGCGTACGAAGCCGCCCGGCAGTACGCGTTTCAGCGCAAACAATTCGGCCGGCCCATGGGCACCTTCCAGTCGATTCGCTGGAAGCTGGTGGACAACGCCGAGCGCATCGAGGCCGCGCGACTGCTGACGTATCGTGCCGCCTGGTGCAAGGAGCAGGGCCGTCGCACCACGCTCGAATCGTCCATGGCAAAGCTCTACGCCAGTGAGATCGCCGTGCGCGCGTCGGAAGACAGCGTTCAGATTCACGGCGGATACGGGTTCGTCAAGGACTACCCGGCGGAAAAATACTTTCGGGACGTGAAGCTCACCACGATTGGCGAAGGCACGAGCGAAGTGCAGCGGTTGGTGATTGCTCGTCAGTTGCTGGCCGGCGACGTCGAGCGCCAGGCCGCTGACGATTCCAGTGGCCCCGACGCGTCCCGCGCGCGGGTGGAGAGCGGCGCGGGCACCGCGGCGTGACGTCATCGAGTGTGGCCGATCGCGTGCTGGCCGGCGATCCGCGCGCCATCGCCCGCGCAATTTCCCTGATCGAAAACGAAGATCCCCTCGCAGCCGAAGTCGTTCGCACGATCTTTCCCAACACCGGTCGAGCGTATCTGGTAGGTGTGACCGGCCCGCCAGGGGCGGGCAAGAGCACGCTCGTCGATCGACTGACGACGGAAATCCGTGCTCAGGGTGACAGCGTCGGAATCATCGCCGTCGATCCGACGAGTCCCTTTACCGGCGGCGCGATTCTCGGCGATCGCTTGCGCATGCAGACCCACGCATCCGATGCGGGTGTCTTCATCCGCAGCATGGCAACGCGCGGTCATCTTGGCGGCCTTGCGCCCTCGACGACGGACGCCGCGCTGGTCCTCGACGCGGCGGGCAAGACGATTGTGATCATCGAAACCGTCGGCGTCGGTCAGGACGAAGTGGATATCGTGCGCACCGCCGACATTTCCGTGGTGATTCTGGTGCCCGGCGCCGGAGACGATGTGCAGGCGCTCAAGGCGGGCATCATGGAGATTGCGGACATCTTCGTCATCAACAAAGCGGATCGCGAGGGCGCCGATCGCATGGTGACAGCGGTCGAATCGAATCTCGCGCTGCAGTCCTTTTCCGAAGGGACATGGCGGCCGCCCATCGTCAAGACATCCGCGACGACGGGGCAAGGGGTCGCTGATCTCTGGGCGGCGGTCGAAGGTTTTCGACGCCACTCCGAGGGTCAGCGGGAGGGCCGCGTTCGCGCGCGCAGCGAGTTCCGGTTGCGGGAGCTGCTGACGCGCCGTTTTCTGGATCACGTCGAGCACGAGGTGCTCGCGCCCGGCGAGTTCGACGACGTGCTGGCGCGCATCGCCGCGCGCCAGCTCGATCCCTATACGGCTGCGGCGGAAATCCTGTCCCGCGCACTCGCTGCCGCCAAGGCACACGGGTCGCGCGTGACCGGCAGGTGAAGCAGGATTGTTGAACGCCCGATGCTAATGGGAGTCGGCGGCTGGACTGGTCGCGTCGTGCGGAGGTGGCTCTCGGAGCGGGACGCCACGCGAGCGATGGCGAGTCAGAATCTGAACGACAATCAGCGGCTGTGGGAGGCGTACGCGAAGCGATGGCCGCGCAGGCATTCGGCCATCGAAGACCCGGCGCTCCGGGCGGCTGGAAATGGTCGGCTCGCGCGCGTCGGAGACGAATGGGGAGTCCCAGCGGACATCGACCGCATTGTCGGCGAATTCATCAGGCCCTTCGTTGCTGCTGACAGCGTCGTCGCGGAAATTGGTGTGGGCGGCGGACGCATCGCCTCGCGGATCGCGAGAGACTGCAACCGGCTGTACTGCTTCGACATCTCACGGCGCATGCTGGCGCATGCCCGGAGGGCTCTAAAAGACCACGGGAATATCGAGTATGTGCTGCTCGACCAGTCGCGAATCGATCCCGCTTTTACGGCGTTCTTCGACTTCGTCTACGCGTTCGATGTTTTCGTCCATCTCGATCTGCACGAGATGTGGAAGTACTTCCTGGCCTTCCGCATGATGCTGAAAGACGGCGCCAAGGTGTTCATCCACACCACGAATCTCCGAGCTGACGGCGGCTGGGATCGGTTCGTGCGCCAGGCAGCGTACTCGGTGGAAGGTCATTACTTCATCTCGCCGGAGATCGTATCGATTCTGTCCGAGCGCAGCGGCTTACGGATAGTGAAGGCGTCAACGAACGACGCGACAAACTTCTATCTTCATCGAGACTACATGGCGGTCCTGCAAAAACCGGCGGCCGCCACAAATATCGCGTCGGACATCATCTCCGCGCGCCGGCGGCCCTCCTCGCCAGGGCGCACGCCTCGGCCTGACCACGCAGAATGAGCGTTCCTTCGTGAAAGCGCGGCTCGATCACGTCGGCATCGCCGTGAAAGATCTGCAACAGGCGCTCGCGTTCTACCGGGATGCGCTCGGTCTGCACGTGGAGGCGGCTGAAGACGTCCTCGAGCAGCGTGTGCGGGCACACTTTATCCCCGTCGGCGAGTGCGCGCTCGAATTGCTCGAAGCGACCGCTTCTGATTCCACCATTGCCAAGTACATCGAGAAGCGCGGGCCAGGGATTCACCACATCACGTTGCGCGTTGACGACATCGCAGCGGCGCTGGAGCAGTTGAAAGCGCGTGGCGTCCGGCTCGTGGATGAAGCGCCGCAAGCGGGCGCAGAGGGCGCGCTGGTCGCGTTTATTCACCCGTCATCCGCGCATGGTGTGCTCGTCGAACTGAAGCAGCTGAGTAGTGGCGTGGCCTTCGCCCCGCCGTCTGCGGCTGAATCAGCCACGCCTCCGGGAAGTGATTCAGTACCGCGCTTCAAAACGGCCACACGCTACGCGCTGGGCCGTCTCGAGCTCACCACGCTCTGTGACGGCTTCTTTGGTCTCGACGGCGGTGCCATGTTCGGCATCATCCCCCGACCGCTGTGGGAGAAGCGCCTGCAGCCGGACGCGCGCAATCGCGTTCCGCTCGCCATGCGTCCGTTGCTCGTGCGCGGCGAGCGCACGCTACTCATCGATGCCGGGTGCGGCGACAAGATGGATGCGAAAAGCGCCGATATCTATGGCCTCGAACGCGCCTACCATCTGGATCATTCGTTGAAGGACGCCGGCGTGTCTCCTGAGGAGATCGACCTCGTAGTCGCAACTCATCTCCACTTCGATCACGTGGGCGGATTTACCACACGCGCCGAGGATGGACGCGTCGTCCCGCGTTTTCCTCGCGCGCGCTACGTGGTGAACCGTGGCGAGTGGGAAGACGCGAGTTACCCGAACGAACGCAGTCGAGCGAGTTACGTGCCGGAGAACTTCAAACCGCTTGCTGAAGCGGGCGTACTCGATCTCGTCGACGATGATGCCGAGATCATGACAGGTGTGCGATTGCGGCGCTCAGGCGGTCATACGCGACACCATCAAGTCGTCATGATCGAATCAGAAGACCGCACGGCGGTGTTCGTCGCCGACATGTACCCGACGTCGGCACATGCACCCGACGTATGGGTGATGGCGTACGATCTGTATCCGCTGGACACGTTGGCGTTCAAACGCCGCTTCGCGCGCGAAGCGGCCGAGCGTGAGTATCTGTTGTTCTTCGAGCACGATCCGGCGCTCGCCGCGGGCCTGCTGCGACGACGCGACGGGAAACCTGCAGTCGAAAGGATCCTTTGATGACGGCGCAGATCGGTGTGATCGGCGGAAGCGGTCTGTATGACATGGCGGAGCTCACAGACCGTGAGGAACGTTCCGTGAGCACGCCGTTTGGCGCGCCGTCGAGCGCGTATGTCATCGGAACGCTGCGCGGAAAGCGTGTCGCCTTCTTGCCCCGCCACGACGTCGGTCACCGGCTGTTGCCGTCGGAGCTGAATTTTCGCGCCAACATCTACGGGTTCAAGGTGCTGGGCGCCGAAGCCATCATCTCCGCCAGCGCCGTGGGTAGTCTGCGAGAAGAGATGAAGCCGCTCGATCTGGTGTTCCCGGATCAGTTCATCGACCGCACCTTCAATCGCCACGCCACCTTTTTCGGCAACGGCATCGTCGCGCACGTGAGCTTTGCGCATCCGGTCTGCAATCGGCTGCGGAAGTTGACCGCCGACTGCGCCGAACGCCTCGGCGCCACAGTTCATCGCGACGGGACGTATGTCTGCATGGAGGGGCCGCAGTTCTCAACGCTGGCCGAATCGAATCTCTATCGCGCGTGGGGCGCTCACGTCATCGGGATGACGAACCTGCAGGAAGCCAAGCTCGCGCGCGAAGCCGAAATCTGTTACTCCACCATTGCGCTGGTCACTGATTTCGATTGTTGGCACCCCGAACACGACAGCGTCACGGTGGAATTGATCATCCAGAACCTGCTGCAGAACGCCAAGACCGCCCAGCAGGTGATTGCGGCCACTGTCGGCGCTTACGACGGCCGCGGCGAATGCGGGTGCGGCGAGGCGCTCGCGTCGGCGATCATCACGCGGCCCGAGGCCATTCCGGATCGTCTGAAAAGAGACCTGGCGCCGATTATCGGGAAGTACGTCAACTGAATTGTGAAGGTATCAGGTATCAGGTATCAGGTATCAGGTATCAGGTATCAGGTATCAGGTATCAGGTATCAGGTATCAGGTATCAGGTATCAGGTATCAGGTATCAGGTATCAGGTATCAGATATCACGTCACCGGCTCCATCGCCTTCGATTACCTGATGTTCTTTCCCGGCAAGTTCACCGACCACCTGCTGCCGGAGCACGTGCATCGCGTCAGCCTCAGTTTTCTGGTCGACTCGATGGACAAGCGGCGTGGCGGGTGCGCTCCGAACATCGCCTACACGCTGGCGCTGCTTGGCGAACGGCCGTTCCTGATGGCGACCGCTGGACAGGACTTCAGCGACTATCGCGAGTGGCTGGAAGCGGCAGGCATCGATACCTCGCTCGTCAGGATTGCCGACGGGAAGTTCACGGCGTCGTTCTTTTGCAGCACCGATCAGGAGAACAACCAGATTGCGTCGTTTTACACGGGCGCCATGGCCAACGCGGCGGAACTTTCATTTCGAACCGTTGACGGACTCCGCGACGGCGGCCTGGTGATTATTTCGCCCAACGATCCCGATGCCATGGTGCAGTACGCCGAAGAGTGCAGCACGCTCGGCATTCGCTACATCTGGGATCCGGGACAGCAGTGCACGAGGATGGATGGATCGCAGCTCGCGAGAGGCGTGCAGGGCGCGCTGATGGTCATCGTGAACGACTACGAGTTCGAGCTGCTTCGTCAGAAGACGGGGCTCGATGAGGGCGGCATCCTCAGCGGCGCCCAGATCCTGGTGATTACTCGCGGTGAACAGGGATCATCCGTGATGACCAGAGCGGGCCGGGTGGACGTGCCCGCGGTTCCCCCCGATCGAATTGAGGATCCTACCGGCGTTGGTGACGCATATCGAGGCGGTTTTATGAAGGGCCTTGCCGTCGGTGCGTCACATGAGGTCTGCGCACGCATCGGCAGTGTTGCTGCCGCCTACGCGCTCGAGCATCTTGGAGGGACGAGTCACGCCTACACGCTGAAGGAATTTGGCGCCCGGTACGAAAGACACTTCGGGCGGTTAGAGATCTAGGACTCGCTCGCGTCGCTCGCTCGCAAGACTCGGCCGCTGGGCGGCCTCGCAGGGCTCGGACCTAGCGGTCCTCGTGGGAATCGCGGCCGTCCGGCCGCGATTAGTTCCTTCAATTTAATACTCGAGCGTTGGCCGTCCGCCGAACCTTTAGATCGGCGAAACAGCGCGGGACTAAAGTCCCGCGCTCCGTACGTCGCTCGCAGGCCGCGGTCCTCGCGAAAAAGTACGTAGCGCGGACCTTCAGGTCCGCGAAAGCTCGCGGGACTAAAGTCCCGCGCTCCGTGCGTCGCTCGCAAGCCGCGGTCCTGGCGGGAAAGTACGTAGCGCAGACCTTCAGGTCCGCGAAAGCTCGCGGGACTAAAGTCCCGCGCTCCGTGCGTCGCTCGCAAGCCGCGGTCCTCGCGGGAAAGTACGTAGCGCGGACCTTCAGGTCCGCGAAACCTCGCGGGACTAAAAGTCCCGCGCTCCGTACCTTCCTGCGAGGCGCGAAGCGCCGAGCCTACTAGGCGCCAGCCGCGAGCTTCGCCTTGGCCGACGCAACGATGCGATCGTATTTCGCTTGCATCAGGTACCATTCGGTCTGCAGCAGCCGCACCTGAGCGTCGTTGAGTTCAGCCGACGTGATCACGCCGTTTTCGTACGACACCTGCGCAATCGAGACGCTTTCCCTCGCAACGTCCAGGGCTTTCTGCTGCGTCCGGACCACTTCGTCCGCTGCTTCGAACGCGGTCCACGCGGATTCGAGCTCGAGCCGGGCGTTGTCCGTCGCCGCCTTGAGTCCGTGCTCGGCCTGCTTCACCTGCGCCTGCGCGGCGCCCCGCCTGGCTGACGCAGCGGGTGTGG
>WNFU01007783.1_pt1 | contig 24265 bp, 19 predicted proteins | sample 5400121 | NCBI WGS metagenome assembly WNFU01 (sample SAMN13153360, study PRJNA577476) | soil metagenome | isolation source: 100 cm soil or saprolite under grassland replicate 1 | place: USA:California | collected 2016-06-15
GCAGTACGCCGGCCGGCTCGATGGCGGACAGCACCTCGCGGATCCGGTCGCGTATCGTCGCGACAGGCGGAAGGACCAGTTGCTGCAGGAGAACGGCTACTTCGTGCTGCGCTTTCTTGACATAGGCAAGGACCTGGACGCTGTGCTCGATGCGATCCTGAGGGTGCTTGCGCGGCGTCGCCAGTCAGCAGCGCGGGTCGAGCCTCTCAAATTCGTACGACGTGGCAGTGAATGACATCGCTGCCGGCCTGGTAGACGCCCGGACCTCGCATCGTGGCTTGACGAACATGGCTGCCTGAGCGCGTCGCCCTGCGGTCCCGTTCGCGTGACTCCCGAACCCCAGCCTCAAGTCGTTCACAGGCGCTTCGGCCATTTCTGCCGGCCGTGGAAAACGGCGATCACTTCGAGACGGTCGCCTCGAAGCCTGTAGGGAATCACGTACGGTGTGCCCGACACGACCAGTTCTCGGGTGCCGGCAACGCGACCAGGACGGCCCAGATTCGGTAACTCGGCGAGACGCTCGACAGCCTCGAGCAGTACGCTTGCGATTCGATTGGCGGCCTTGGGATTGTCGCGCGCGATATACGAGCGGAGGTGAGCCAGGTGTTCGATCGCGCGAGGCGACCAAACGATGATCACGCGCGAGGCGCCTTCCGCTCACGTTTTTGGCCCCACGAACGGAGCCACTTCGCGACATCCTTGTGCGGGACCCCACGGCCCTCATCGAGCTCGGTGAGTCCTTTCTGAATTTCATCGAGCTGCCAGCTTTCCGCCTCGACGAAGGCGGCAATCGCTTCGGCCGCAAGGAACGACTTCGAGCGCCGAGAACGTTTCGCCAGCGCCTCGAGCCGCTTTTTGGTATCGGTGTCGATGCGAACGGACAGTGTTGTGGTCATCTCTGGCGGCCTTGTGTGAACTTGTGTACATGCTAGCACGCCGCTGCGGGCTCTTCACTGCGCGCGCAGGATGTGTGCACCTCCGGTGTCCGGTGCTCCAGTTTGAGCCGAGGTGCCGTGTAGAAACCCACGGCGCGGCGCACGTTCGACGCGTCGGATGGTCGACGGCTACTGCACCAGCGCGAGGCCGCGGAGATACTGTGGGGACGTGGCATAGCCGACCGCCCGGCGCCAACTCTTCCCGCCATCATCCGAACAGTGGACGCCGCGCTCATCCGCGGCCCATAGCTCTCCGCCTTTCGCGCCGGTGCAGAGCAGAGGCGCGATGGTGCTAGCTGGTTCCGGCCAGCCGTCGCGGACGCGCTCCCAACGCTCTCGAGTGAGACGGCGATACAACCGGCCATCCGAGCGGCCAGCCACGTACGCGGAGTACGGTCCGGACGACGCTGATACCACGACGACCTCCGGTTGCTCCGCATCGATCGTCACACTACGCAAGTAGCCGACCTCGAGGCCGTCGGTGGGCGAGCGCCACGTGGCACCGGCATCGTCACTCTCGAAATATCCATCCCCGGCGGACACGCGCAATGTATCGGAAGCCTTGTGGTGAATGACGAGCTCGTGGGTGTCCCTTGGTCCACCGGGCACGCGGTCGCTCCATGTGCGGCCGCCGTCCATCGTGGACACGAGCGCTCCGGCTTCGATCGCGACCCAGAGTCGTTCCGGTTCGAGCGGGTGGCATGCAATCCAGCGAACGTGATGAGTATCCGGTCTCGGCGGAAAGGACCATTCGGACGACGACGACAGCGTCTCCAACTTGCTGGTCTGCTCCCACGTGTTCCCAGCGTCCCCTGAGCGCCACACTTCGCTCGGCTCGGTGCCCACCCAGACCACGTCCCGGTCCGCAGGGCTCGCAGTGACCGCCATAATCAGCCGGCCCGCGAGGCCGACCCGACTGCCAGGACCTGCCGCCATCATCGGTCCTGAACACGCCGTTCCGGTGGGTGCCACACCACGCGCGCCCGTGAACCAGCGGATCGGCGGTCAGGCATGTGGGGCGGCCACCGATCCCGTGCACTGGCGCGCCGGCGCCCCGTTCAACGTCAATGACGACGACCTCACGGTCGGTCGCAACCAGTATCAGCATGACCGCGGCAAGGTCGTCGTATCACTCAAATGAAACGCGGCGGGTCACCGCGACACGAGCGACGGTCGGGTCGATCGACGGCGCAGGACCGTTCCACGAGCGGTTGATCTCGCTGTCGTTCGACGAAGGTCGACGGGACGGGCAACAGGAGCGAGTCGCATGCGCGTGACATCGCGCTGAGGCGGCGCGCCGAACAGGCGACTGTACTCGCGGCTGAACTGCGAAGCGCTTTCATACCCAACACGGCCTGCGGCGCTACCCGCGTCGAGGTGCTCATTCAGCATCAACTGCCGTGCTTCCTGTAGACGCAATTGCTTCTGGTACTGCAGCGGGCTCACCCCTGTGAGCGCGCGGAAATGCTGCCGGAAGGTCGATGGGCTCATGTGCGCGCGATCCGCCAAATCATCCCCCTGCAGCGGCTGCGCGAAATTCTGCTTGAGCCAGGCGACCACCTTCGCAATCTGCTGGCCCGGGGACCCGGCGATGACGAGGTGCCGGAGTTGCGGGCCGTGCGGACCGGTCAGCAGGCGGACGGTGATTTCCTGCTGGACGAGCGGCGCCAGCCGAGGAACCAGGGTTGGCTCGTCGAGGAGTTTGACGAGCCGGACGAGAGCAGCGAGCAAGGCTGCGTCCAATGCTTCGAACGAGATAGATCGATGGGCGTCATCTCGCCGGGACCGAGGGGCGTCCATCTCGGACGCCATCTGCAGGATGGAGCGGACGTCCAGCGTCAGCATCATGCCAAGAAACGGTTCCCGGGCACTGGCCCGCGTGACATGGGAGACGACAGGGAGATCGATGGTCGTCAGCATGGATTGCCCAGGGCCGTAGTCGATCGCCTCGCCCCCGAGCAGAACTTGCTTATCGCCCTGCGCGACGACGCCGAGTCCCAGGTTGTAAATGCAATGCAAGGGTTCGGTTGGCGCCTTGCGACGATGGAGCGTGAGCGCCTGAATGGCGGTCGTGTGGTCGCCGTCGGTTTGGGCAAAGCGCTCGATGGCGCGAGCCAGGGCGGTCATCGCCGTGGCATCCGACGTATACGGTCCAGTTTGCTTGGACATGAGCAATCTCCAACACCTGCCTTGTGTCAGACGACTCTAGCATCAGCCGGCGGAGTGCATTTCTCATTTCCACAGCGAAACGTCATTTTAGGCAATGAACTCGATGGATCTGGCAAACGACTGTGAGGGTGATCCCGCTACATTGAAATCACCATGAAGCACATCTCGATCGGCGGACTTGACGTCTCTCGCATAGGACTCGGCGCCATGTCGATGTCGGGCTACTACAACATCGGAGCCGGCAGCGACGCCGAGTCGATTCGCACCATCCACCGAGCGCTCGACCTCGGCGTCACCCACCTCGACACCGCCGAAATCTACGGACCCTTCACAAATGAGGAGCTCGTCGGCCGGGCCATCAAGGACCGCCGCGACCGTGTGGTGTTGGCGACGAAGTTCGGCTTCGTCTCGCACTCCGGCGGCGGCCCTGGCGTCATCGACAGTCGCCCGGCGAATATCCGTATCGCCATCGAGGGTTCCCTCAAGCGGCTGGGCACCGATCACATCGACCTGTACTACCAGCACCGGGTCGACCCGAACACGCCCATCGAGGACACCGTCGGTGCGCTGGCCGAGATCGTCGCCGAGGGCAAGGTCCGCCACATCGGGCTGTCCGAGGCCAGCCCCGCCACGATCCGCCGGGCCCACGCCGTGCACCCGGTCACCGCGCTGCAGACCGAGTACTCTCTGTGGACCCGTGACCCGGAGGCCGAACTGCTGCCGCTGCTGCGCGAGTTGGGCATCGGCTTCGTTCCCTACTCGCCGCTCGGCCACGGTTTCCTCACCGGCAATATCCGCTCGCCCGAGCAGCTCACCGACGACGACTGGCGCAAGACCAACCCGCGCTTCACTGGCGAGAACTTCCAGCGCAATCTGCGCATCGTCGACGAAGTCCAGGCCGTTGCCCGCGAGGCAGGTGTAACACCGGCACAGATCGCGCTGGCCTGGCTCCTCGCGCAGGGCGATGACATCGCGCCGATTCCGGGCACCAAGCGGGTCGCGCGCGTCGAGGAAAACACAGCCGCCGACGGGATCGAGCTGAGCGCCGAGCAAATCGAGCGGCTGAACAACCTCACGCCGGCCGCCGGCGAGCGCCACAACGAGGCGAGCATGGCCGTCATCGACCGCTGACCACGCACGTGGTGACTCTTCATTTCACACGAAGGCTTTAGACATGCGCATCGGCATCCTCGGTTCAGGATTGATGGGCGGCAAGCTCGGGATGATCTTCGCGAAGGCAGGACACGAAGTGATCTTCAGCTACTCGCGCAGCGAACGAAAGCTGAAGCGGCTCGCGCGAGAAGCGGAGGAACACGCGCGGGCTGGCACACCGCGTGACGCCGCTCTTGACGCGGATGCGGTGTTGCTCGCCGTGCGCTGGTCGCGAGTCGACGACATGTTGAAGCAGGCCGGCAACCTCTCCGGCAAGGTGATCCTCAGTTGCTCGCTCCCGATGAATACGGACGACACGAAGCTCGCCGTCGCTCACACGTCGTCTGGTGCGGAGGCGCTGGCTAGGAAAGTTCGCCAGGCCAACGTCGTCTCCGCTGAGGCTCGAGCGCGCCGGCGTGACTTGTCGATCTCAACGCCGTTGCCGTTGGCTTTCAAGAATGCGAGGTCGTAGGCGTCGCGGTGCTGACGGAAGACCTCCGCTGCGTTGCGAACAACTGGCTTGGTCAGAATCTCGCGGCGCTGCCGCTGAAACTTTCGTTCTGCGCGAAGAAACGGTTTGATACGGCGCTGCGTGAGGGCCTCGTCGGCGCGGCGAGCGCCTTGTGCGCCTTGACATTCCAGCCGACCTTTGAATACTTGGTTGGGCGAGGAAGATCTGCCATCGATCTGACTAGAAACGTCTTTCGGCTCTCCAGTGGTCGACCGGGACGTGTCGCGCCACCTCTACACTCACCTTCTGATCCTCGTGGACTGATTCCGCTGCAACCGCAGGGCGCGAAAGATCACCAGGTGTCCCGTCAACGCTGCCAGCACCATCACGGCCGGCAGCCAGACAAACGGCGGATACATCACCCAGACGTTCAGCCGCTCGTCGCCGAAATATCGAAAGCGCGGCGTTGCCAGAATCGCGACGATGACAACGTTGAGGAGCAAGGCAAGGCCTACGACGTTCCAGATCGCCACGAGCTTGTGGCTACCCGATCGTCTGGTTGCCACAACAGCCGCAACGATGATGGCGGTGATTCCCGGCACAACATCGAAGTTGCGACCCGAGTAGCTCATTTCCCGCGGCATGATCCCGCGCTCGTACATCGCATGCATCGCCAGTTCGAGCGGCAGCCTGAAGCCTTGAATCGCAACGAGTGTCCAGAGGGGAACGAACTGTGCGAGACGGCGGCCGAGGCCGCTGAAGGAGATCGTTGCGGACAACAAGAGGATCGCGCCGACCAGGAGACCGAATGGCGGCGGATTCTGGTTCCAGTTCCGAAGCAGGCCAGCTTCGGCGGCCGCCCACGTCACTGCCATCCAGGCTGCCGCCGCGGCGCCGACCGCAAGCGACACCCGTCTTGCGGTCTGGCGCGACGCACCGCTTCGGCGGAACGCCATCGACGTACCGCAGACGAAGGCGACGAGGAGCAGCACAGGGATCGCGACGAAGACAGCGATGACTGGATCGGCGTAAGAGAAATTCATCCCGTGATTTCCACGCAGCCGCCCGCTTCATGTCACAGTGCACTCGAGCATGTCGACACTCGCGGCGAATACGGATTGTCCTCGACCCTTACCCAGATCCGGATCACGACGGATGCAATCTGCCTACAACCCGCGACTGAGGACATGACGTTCACGTCATTTATCCTGGTCACTTATAACAGCCAAGGGGCTGCCGTCGCGATAAACGATGAGTCTTTCACTCATGTTTCAGTCCCGTGTCGCAAGAAGCGTGCTGGGGTGCCATGGCAGCGTCCCAGCACGTTTAGCACGTGAATTTGCGTGTCCACGACGCCGAGCAGCGTGATGCGGCCATTCTTCACAATGACGTGAATCGGATAGTCGCCCGCAGGTTCGGTGCCCGGGAACCGTGCCGGACCAAACGGCATGAACGCACCCGAAAACGGATGACGATGGCCCCACAGCAGACCGCCCCCAGGTGCGTAGCGTGAGAGGAAGGGGTCGCGGTAGATGGCGTAGTACGTCTGCCACCGCACAGTGGCGTCGTTCATCGACGCGGGAGCTCTTCGATCTGATCGTCGACCGTGTCGACGCCGGCAACACGGCGGACAGCACGTTCCGCGTCCGACTTCAACGACGGCCGGTACGCGTAGCCCATCAGCGTGACCGTTCCTTTGTCGTACTTGAACGAGATGAAGTCGAACACGCCGTAATACGGCAACTGAAGAAGCTCGTGTCTGATCTCCTCAATCGTGGATTTCGGTGCGGGCGCTTTGGCGGTCGCCGGCATTGTGCGTGCGCCGATGACGATCGCGACAATCAAAATCGCGCCAAGGCTTCGTGTCTTCATGACTTCTGTTTCCTTTCGCGGATGATCTGATGCACTGGCAATCGACTTCGGTGCGTCCCCCCGTTCGATTGCTCCTCATTCAAATTTACGGCGGCGCGGCTGCGTCGCCTACTGGTGAGGAATCGTCCTCGCGCTGGATCAAGTAGTGGCCGGCCGGCAACGTCTGTCCGTTTACCTCGAACGCAAAGGGCACGTTGGCCTTCAGGACGGTCGACGTGCTCGCACGCGCTGTGTCAGCGGCACTGAGCAGCATCGCACCGGCCAACGCTGCTGCAGTTGTCATCAGGGATCGCATAATGTCTTCTCCTTCCGCGCATCAGGCTCGCCGTGCACGTTCCCACGGCGGGTGGCAATGCGCTGATGTCATCGACCCCTCGACCCCGAGGCCGAGCCGGATCGTTGCCATCTATTCACATAGACGATTGGTGAGGTGATCCAACGGTGAAGAGGACATTAATTCCCGATCATGACAACGTGTTATGATCATTCCTTCGGATCTTGCCGCCCGCTCTGCCGTCTGGCGTAACGAGTCTTTCCTGACTCGCTTCCCATTAGATTCTGCTTAGCTTCGACACGAACTGAACCCGCAGTCCATGCTGGACGCGGGATACATCACCGGCCTGCAGTGCTTTCCAAGAGATGCTTCAGGCAATTCAGGAGCATTCTCCAATGCCGTTCGCTACGCTCGGACTTTCAGACATTCTTTCACGCTCGCTCGGCCGCCTGGGTTATGCGCAACCGACGCCGGTCCAATCACAATCGATCCCGATCGTGCTCAACGGCAGCGATCTGCTCGCGCGTGCGCAGACCGGCACGGGCAAGACCGCCGCATTCGGTCTGCCGATGATCGAGCGGCTGGTCGTGCGCAGCCCGCGACGGGCGGGCGGCGGCGCGCCTCGCGGGTTGGTGCTCGTGCCGACGCGCGAGCTCGCGATCCAGGTTCATCGAGCGCTCACGACCTACGGAGCTCCCGCCAACCTGAAGATCGCCGCAATCTATGGAGGCGTGCCGATACGACCGCAGCATGAGACGCTTCGCCGCGGCGTCGACATCGTCGTGGCGACGCCCGGCCGGCTCATCGATCACCTGCAGCAGCGCTCGATCGATCTCTCGCGTGTCGAAATTCTTACGCTGGACGAAGCCGACCGGATGCTCGATATGGGCTTTCTGCCATCGCTGCGCCGCGTGCTTACGGCGCTGCCGCGCGCGCGACAGACACTCCTGTTCTCGGCCACTCTTTCGCCGGAGGTGAGACGGCTCGCCGCCGACTTCACGCGAGAGCCACTCCAGGTTGACGTTTCTCCGCGTCATGTCGTCGCCATAACTGTGAGCCACCGCGTACACGCCGTCCCTGAGGGCGGCAAGAGCAACGTGCTTTCCCACGTGTTGACCGAGAAGCCCGCGAGCCAGGCGCTCGTCTTCTGCAAGACGAAGCGGCGATCGGACCGCGTCGGCGAGCACCTCAATCGCACTGGGATCAGGGCGGCCGTGATTCATGGCAACAAGAGTCAGGGCGCGCGCAATCGCGCGCTCGGCGACTTCAAGGCGGGACGCGTGAACGTGCTCGTCGCGACCGACATCGCCGCGCGCGGCCTCGACATTGCGCAACTGCCGCTCGTGATCAATTACGACCTGCCGCTCGACGCCAACGATTACGTCCACCGCGTCGGCCGAACGGGACGTGCCGGGCGCGCGGGGCGCGCGGTTTCGCTCGTGACCGCGGCCGATCGCGGGATGCTCCGCGCAATTCAGCGGCTGTTGCCGGCGCCGCTGGAAGAAGTTCTAATCGAACGAACACACGTCCCGTCCCGCGGAAATGGCGAGCTGCGTATGCCGCGTGGCAGACCCAGCTCTATTCGTCAACGGCCGAGTTAAGTCTTTCCGCGAGCGACCGGCATCTGAAGGACAAAGATCGGCCCTCGCTCAAATCGAAGTAAGCGATGCCGAACTGATATCGAATTGCGCGCGGGCAGCAATCTAATGCCGTCTATCGGTTCGCTCTTCGAGACGATGCGCGCTGTTCCGGACGGATTTCTCTATCAGCCGGAGTTCCTCACGACGATGGAGGAACGCGCGCTGCTCGACGAAATCGAGGCGCTGCCGTTTGGTCCCGTCATCATGCGAGGGGTGACCGCGCGGCGGCGCGTGCTGCAGTACGGATCGAATTACCGTCTCGATCGCACGCCGCTTCCAAACGGCGGCGCGTTGCCCGAGTTTCTGCTGCGCGTGCGCGAGCGTGTCGGAGAGCTTGCGCGTGTCGCGCCAGATGCGTTCTCCGAGGCGCTCGTCACGGAATATCCGCCGGGCGCTCCGATCGGCTGGCACCGGGACGCGCCGCCATTCGGCATCGTCGCGGGGATCTCACTGCTCTCATCGTGCCGCTTCAAGCTGCGCGAGATAGCCAACCCGCGTCACGTGATTGCGATGGAGCTCGCGCCCCGCTCCGCCTATGTGATGAAAGATGCAGCACGAAGCGATTGGCAGCACAGCATCCCCGCTGTGAAAACGCTCCGATACTCGATAACGTTCAGAACGCTGCGGCGCAGCGCACCGAGCGCCTGACGAACAATGACATCATCGAGTCCTTGTCGGCCACCTATATGGCTCGCCCGTGCTTGCGTCGGCGAGGACTCGGTCCAGTCCCCCACCGGAGGCGCTCGCCGATAAAGGCAGCATTCCGTCCTTAACGATCGGCAATCTGGAAGCAAAAAACACGGCGTCGCGCTTGGGGCATCTCAAGCCGCCACACGAACGAGCGGATCGGCCTTCACCGCGGGCCCGACGCGCGGTGTTCGGCGAGCCATTGCTCGCTCATCTTGCCGAGCTCGACTGCCTTCAGCCTCGACAGCGCGCGGATCGCGAAGATGATCACCGCCGCGCTGAACGCGACGAGAAGGCCAATGGCAAGCAGCATGGCTCGATCGTCCCAGATCAGGCGCGGCACGTCTGTGCCGTAATGGACAGCGCTATCGATTCCTGAGCGCGGCTACTCGTATCTCATCGTCCGCCCCGGGTCGATGTGCAAGGCCCGGCGGCAGGGCGCGACGCTCGCAACAAGCGTTGCGAGGACGATCAGGAGCGCGGCTCCGGCAAGCGCAACCGGCCTTTCGCCAGGCACGCCAAAGAGAAAGCTGCCGAACGCGCGCTTCAGCATCAGCGCGCCGGCTGCACCGGCAACCGCGCCAAGGCGACTGGCTCGCGACGGACGCCCCCGAGCGACACGTCGCTGACGACCCCTCGCTCACATTCAGCAGCTCTAAACTCCGAAGGCTGTCGAGACGATAAGAGACAGGAAGTTTTTCTCAGGAGCACCACGGACCTCGGACCAGCGAGCATCTCCCCAATGCCGGATCACCCTGCGTTTCTGACGCTAGCGCGCCGCCTGGGCCACGGCATTACTGACAGGCCTGAAGGTACCGCCGACATCGCCGTCTCCGCACTGACGAGCGAACTTCGCGGAGACTCGTTCCGACCCGTGCGCCTCTGGCGCGCCGCAACCAAACGCGTCGCCGCGATTTTTGGACGCGGCGGCCACCCGGCCTCGGGAGCAGCCCGGACGCGCAGTTTCAGGCGAAGGGCCGAGAGGCATTGAATGGGCGGCGCAGTAGGCCGCGCCCGCCTCAACGCATGGTGGTGATGGCCGCGGTCGGAGCGCGCTACAGTTAAGGCATGCAACTCAGCACGGCTCGGCTTTGTCTCGATTGCGAAGAGGTCCACGACGCACAAGTGTGTCCGGCCTGCGCGTCTGAAACGTTTACCTTTCTCACGCGGTGGGTGCCTTCGCCCGAACCTCGAAAAGAGCGGCCGGAACACACCTCTCCGCAAGTGGAGATTTATCGAAACCTGTTGGGCGGAAACAACGCGAGCGGATCGAACCGCACGCGAATGCTCAAACAGGGACTCATCGGATTGACCGCCGTCGGCCTCTTCGGGTGGTTATGGCAAAGCAGTCAGTCGAGTGGCCGCAACAGAACCGACAAAAGCAGTTCTGACGCGAAGACGAAGACAATGGCGTGATTCGACATGAGGCGGACTGGCGGGGACGGAGGTCGCTCGCGTCACCAACCGCCACCGCCGCCCCCGCCTGAGGAGCCGCCGCCTGACGAGGCACCGCCTCCTGAGGATCCGCCGCTCGAGCTCGCGGCGGACACGCCGGCCGCCATGCCTGTCGCCGCTGCCGCCCACGAGGCGCCCCCACCTGCTCCGCCCGATCGTCCGCCGCCGAAGCCGCTCCAGCGCTCTGACGACGCGGTGGAGTGCGTCGAGTCCGTGGAGACGCGATCGGAGTAAGCGCTCGTGCTCCCCGATCTCGCGGACCAGTCGTCCGCCTGTCTTCCGAGGCCGAACGCGAGCACCCACGGGTACCACTCGTCGCGCAACGCCGGCCGATCGTTCCGAAGCTCCGAGATGAAAAACTGTCTGGCCGCTGCGAGTGTTTTTCGGAAGGCGATCGCCGCGCGCGACTGCCGCGACTTGAGTCCGTTGACGGATACGTTCGTGACCCATAACGACAACGCGACGATGGAGCCGAACATCAGGGGCTCGAGCTCGACCGCGCCGCCGCCAACGTAGACCCAGAGAAACACCGCCGTACCCGCGGCTGCAGCAACAGCGGGAATCAGACACAGCAACGCGGCTGCCGGTCCCCAATGAATTTGCGTCCGGAACCATGAGGCGAATCCCCAACCGATTGCAGCGGCGATGAGCGCGCCCACCGCGACGAAGAACGCGCTGGCTGCAGTCTGACCGAGGAGCCATGCGGCGACCATCAACGCGACGCCGGCGAAAAACAACACGTAGTTCACGAAGGCAAACGATCGCGGCACATCACCCGCGGGCAGCATCTGCCGGACGGAACTTTCGAGCTCGGGCTTGATCGCTTCGGCGGGATTGAATCCGCCAGTGCGATAGTGGGCTTTCACATCTTCCGTGGTCGTCTCGGTGCGGCCATCGAAGAACAAGCCGTCGACGAGTGTCCGCTCATGACCCTGCAGCGTGGCTCGATCGACTTTCAGACGAAGCGCCATTGATGTCTTATGGCGTCCGGACTGCGCCACTTCGCTTTCGAGCTTTCCTTCGCTGACCATCCGCGCGATCAAAGACACGACCTCTGGCGTCCCGATGCTGTCGTCCCATGCCGCTCCGATCAACTCAGCGGGATGCGTGAGGATGTGCTCGCGAAGCCACACCTCGTCGATCGACGCGATCGAGATTGGCGCAAAACGGCCAAGCGATCGCTCTCGGACAAAGAACCACAGGATCGCGATGGTCGTGAATGCCGCGAGCAGAACGACTGCGAACTCAACTTCAGCCGGTCGCGTGTCATCCAGTGCGTCCGGCACTCCCGCGCCCGCGTAACGGAGCGGAACCCTCAACACAAAACTCCTGCCGGGCGGCAAGGGTCCAGCCGTATAAACGTCCTGCACGTTGGATAGCGGCTGCCAGGCGGGATCGAGCGTCAGGCGAAGGCTGAATCGGTTAATCGGTCCCGCACGATCGGGAAACGCAAAATCGTGATCCAACAGGTACTGGTCGCCGTCCTTGATCAGGATTCCCGATAAGACGTACTGCAACTCGTACGGGATGACCGTCTGAGCAAATGGCGAATCGCTCGTCAGCCGGCTTCGCCATCGCAGCGTTCGGTCACTTGACCACGCGTAGTCGTCAACGTGACTGAGCGCGCGATTCAACGACAACTCCTGCCAACCGCCCTCGGTGTGCCGGGAGATTCTCACCAAGGAGAGCTTCTGGCGGGGACGAATGTTGAACGTGCGCTCGCCGCCGTTCCAATCGCCGGTGAAAACCATCCGTTGCGTCTCGGTGACGTGCAGCCGGCCATCCGCGTCGAGGTGTGCGGTGACCTCGAAGTTGTCCCAGTGCAGCTCGCGTTGCGCGAGTGAGACGCGGGCGAAGCCGAGTGAAAGAACCGCAACGAGCAGCGCGCGGAGGCGCGCCTGTCTGAGCATGTGGCGCGATCGGCCTGCAGCTCGCCCAGTTGCACCGGCTTTGCGAGATGCATCTGGTAGCCGGCATCCATGACGCGAACGCGATCTTCCGTGCGCGCCAGCGCCGTCAGCGCAATCGCTGGAGTTTTGGCGACCTCTCCCGGGAGAGCGCGAACTCGCTGCATCAGCCAGAAGCCATCTTCGTCGGGCATCGCGATGTCGCTGACGATGATATCAACGGTTTCCTTGCTCAAGCGATCGAGAGCGTGCCGTGCGGAATCAGCCGACGTCACCCGCGCACCGGTCATGCTCAGGGCCTCCGTCAGCAGATCGCGCGTGTGTGCGTCATCGTCGACAACCAGCACCCGCACACTGTCCAATCGCGGCGCGGCAAGAGGCGCCATCGCAAGAAGCGGCGCCGGTGCGCTCGTCACGCTTACAGCGACGGCTGGAAACTTGACGATGAACTCGGCGCCCTGACCCAGCCCTTCGCTGTGTGCCTCGATGGTTCCCCCATGCAGATCGACGAGATGGCGCGCAATTGCAAGGCCCAACCCCACGCCGCCATGCGTCCTCGTGGTCGAACTGTCGGCTTGCCGGAATCGCTCGAACACGTGCGGCAGAAAATCGGGCGCAATGCCCACGCCGGTGTCACGAACGGTCAGCGCGACATCCTCGCCAATGCGCGTCAGCTCTACCGAAACACTGCCCCCAGCCGGCGTGAACTTGATTGCGTTCGACACGAGGTTCCATGCGATTTGGTGCAATCGATCGGGATCGCCTCGGATCGTCGAGCTCTCAGTGGCTGACACCATGTTGATCTCGATGCCCTTCGCGTCGGCGCTCGGCCGGACAGAGTCGACCACGGTCGAGACGATAGACGCAACGGCCACCGGACGAAGCTGCAAGCGCACTTTGCCCGTCACGATGCGAGACACGTCGAGCAGATCGTCGATGAGCTCTGCCTGATGTCGCGCATTCCGCTCGATAATCTCGAGAGCATGCGCGCGGCGCTCTTCGGTCAGTGGCCCAAGCCGGAGAATGCTGATCCATCCGAGGACCACATTGAGCGGCGTGCGCAGTTCATGCGACAGCGTCCCGAGAAATTCGTCCTTGGCCCGGTTAGCCGCCTGCGCCTGCGACTCGCTCTCGCGCAACGCCTGCGCCGAGGCGCGCAGCTCGGCCTCGTGCCGCGAAGCCGTCTCCCACGCGTGAACCTGGGCGCGCGTGATCAGGAACAGCATGAACGACAGCGCGAGACCGCCGAACAGCGTCTGGCGGGCGGCGGGTGGGATCAAGCTTGGCGGATCCGCTATCGAGTTCGCGGCAATCAGCCATTCGCGTCCGCCGACCTCAATCACTTCGGACGAACGGTAGCGGCCACTCATACCTGGCGGATTTGCCTTGCTCAGCAGCGCCTCTGGCATCGCGGCCGTTCCATCGTAGACGTCGAAGACGAGGGACGGCGAGATACTCGTCACAATGCTTTGCAAGAGCTGCTCGGATCTGAATGCGCTGAACACAAAGCCGACGAGCGCGCGGCGTCGGGCGTCTAGAGTCGGCAGCGGCACCCCCAGCCGATAGACCGCGATGACCAGCACGAAATTTCCGCGTGTCTCGTCCCATGCATCCGTCGCCGTCAGCTTGCTCGACACTTCGGGCTGGCCTGTGTCGCGCGCACGCACCATCGTTTCCTCTACTGCAGGTTCGGACGCGAGATCGAACCCAATGAAAGCCGTCCTGTGACTGTCTCTCGGCTCGAGAAAAATCGTGGGGTAATACTCGGACCGGCTGGCGCCGGGCCAGAGCCGCACTCTGGTGCCGTCGAGGTCGATCGTCCGGAAAAAGCCGGAGAGATCGCGCTGCCGCACGCGTTGCGCGAAGCCGATGCCTTCCATGCCGGGGTAGCGCTCGCGCAGTTGAAGTCCGCTGACGAAACGGCGGAATTCCATGCCGTTAATCTCGTTGTCCGCGGAGAGGAGCACGGCGCCAGCGCGGACAACTTCAAAGTACGTATCGAGCCCGACCTGGATTTGCCTTCGCGTTTGATGGGCGTCGGTGATGAACTCGGTGCGCGCCTGTGTCTCCGCTGTCGAGGCTGCTGTGGACGACAGGTACCAGCTCGCGGCAATCGACAACCCTGATGCCAGGATGAACAGTCCGTACGGCACCGATCGCCAGAGCAACAACCGGCGCACTACCGCCGTCGGTCGAATTTTCGTGTTCACAAGAACAACGCGCAATCGCCCATACTCCAGGCGATTGCTTCAGTCGAGCTCCAGGGGGAGGGACTTAACGTTATACCCGATATCGGCTCAGGTGGCCGTATGAATAGCCCAGAAACATGAAAGATCACCAGGGATTCTCGCGCCGTCGGCGCGCCAAGTAGAATGTGTGGCCGACAGTCGCGGTAAGAAATAACTGGTTGGGGGGAACTATGAGGATCTTTATCGGTCTTTTCAGCTGTCTGGCGCTCACTATGGGTACCGCCTTCGCGCAACTGGGCAAGCCGGTCAAGGATGTCGTCGAGCTCGAACTGCTCACTCACACCGAAGTAGCCGACAAAATCAAATCGGGCATGACTTCGGTGCTCATCGTGAACGGCGGGACCGAAGAGCGCGGACCGCACAACATCCTCGGCGGGCACACGATCATGTCGCGCGCGACCGCAATTGATGTGGCGAAGGAGCTGGGCAACGCACTCGTCGCGCCGGTTCTCCCGATTGACGTGGCCGCGACGGGTGTGAGCGAAGGCACTACGACACCGGGCGGCGTGACTGTGGCAGCCGACGTGTTCAAGTCCGTAAAGATTGCGGAGATCGAGAGTATGGCCTATAGCAGCTTCAAGAACATCTTCGTCATGGGCGATCACGGTGGCGGCCAGCGAATGATGAAAGAAGCTGCCGAGGAAATGGACAAGAAGTGGTCAGCGAAAGGCGTTCACGTGTTCTACGTTCCGGACTTCTATTCGAAGTATCAGGACGATGTGCAGCTCTATCTCTACGAGCACAAGCTGCCGATTGGCGGACACGGAGCGGTGATGGAAACGTCGAAGATGCTCTATCTGGAGCCTGCACCCGGCGTGTATGTCCGGCCCACCTACAAGACGGTCCCGTTCGATCCAACGGGGCAAACGCCAGAGCAGTGGAAAGCCGCTCGCGATGCACGCCTTGCGCGTGAAGCGGCGGCCGCTTCGGGTCAAGCTCCCGCTGCGGGCCAGGATGGCGGCAGTGGCCGTGGAGGACGCGGTGGACGCGGCGCGGCGGATCCCAATGCGCCTCCGCGCGTGAATAACGGCCTTACGGGCGATCCGCATCCATCGACGAAGGAGATCGGTAAGGCGTTTCAAGAGATCGGCGTGCGTGATACGGTCGCGCAGATAAAGAAGCTGCTGGCGGAACGGAAGTAGACCCCGATCATTCATAAACTGGCTTGTCGACCGAGACCATTCGCTCCGAAAATCGGGCTACGCACGCCGGAAAGACGCTGCTCCGGCGTAGCGTCCCGCTGTCCCATCGCGTGGGGACCCCCAACCCGACGCTCTGTCACTCGCGCTCCGCAGCGTTTTTCCTGAAGTGTGACGGCGTGCTCCGCACGATTTTCTTCGCGAACGGTCTGCATCGACTGCCGCGTTTATGAATGCTCTGGGGATGTCGTGATGTGGCGATGTAGTGTCGCGATGTGAGGATGTTGCGTGGTGTTGCGTTCGAGGGTGTAGCAATGGTGAAACGAAGCGTAATGATGATTGCGGCGATGATCGTTGCCGTGCTGCCCGTCCTTCTGCGGGCGCAACAACAGCCGCAGCAGCGGCCAGGCCCCGTGCCGTCGGTTGACGAGCGCACGAGCGGCATGAAGAAACTCGACGGCTACTTTCCGCTCTATTGGGACGAGCGGACCGGATCGATGTTTCTGGAGATACCGCGGCTCGACAGCGATTTTCTGTTTGCGCTCGGACTCTCCGCCGGCCTCGGGTCGAATGACATCGGACTCGATCGCGGCGAGGGCGGCGGTGGACGCGTCGTCCAATTCCAACGCGTCGGCCCGCGTGTCATGCTCGTGCAGGCGAATCAGGCGTTCCGATCGAGCAGCCGCAATCCGCTCGAGCGGAAATCCGTTGAAGACTCGTTTGCAAAATCGATCCTCTGGGGTTTCCCGATCGCTGCAGAATCGAACGGACGGCTGCTCGTCGACGCGACCGATTTCTTTCTGCGCGATCTCACCGGCGCGGGCGGATCGCTCAGGCCCGGCAACTACCGCGTCGAGCGGTCGCGCAGCGCCTTCTTCCTCCCCAACACTAAAGCGTTTCCGAAGAACACCGAAGTCGATGTCATGCTGACGTTCGTCAACGAAGCCGGAGGCGGGCGCGGCGGCGGTGGTGGTGGTCCGGCGCAAGGTCCTCCGCCGATCGGCGCGGCCGAGGGCTTCGCCGGCGGGCGCGGTGGCGGCCTCTTCTCGGGCAGCGTCGCGAGTGTGACGCCGACGCCCGACGCGGTCACCTTGCGCGAGCACGCGTCGCTCGTCGAGCTTCCGGACAACAACTTTCAGCCGCGCGTCGAGGACCCGCGCGCCGGGTACGGCGGCTTGCAGTTCGTCGACTACAGCGTTCCCATCGGCGACCCGATGGTTGTCCGCTACATCCGGCGCCATCGTCTTCAAAAGAAAGATCCGTCGGCGGCGGTGAGTGAGCCGATCAAGCCGATTCAGTATTGGGTCGACCCGGGCGCGCCGGAAGACGTGAAGAAGGCGCTGGTCGAGGGCGCAAGCTGGTGGAACCAGGCGTTCGAAGCCGCCGGGTTTCGCAACGCGTTCAAAGTGGACGTTCTCCCGGAAGGCGCCGACCCGATGGACATCCGCTACAACATGATCAATTGGGTCCACCGCTCGACACGCGGGTGGAGCTCCGGCGGCACCATCGCCGATCCACGCACCGGCGAAATCATCAAGGCTATCGTCACCCTCGGCTCGCTGCGCGATCGGCAGGACTACATGATCTTCGAAGGGCTGCTCTCGCCGTATGTGAACGGGGACGAGAAGCCGTCGGTGCTTTACAACACCGCGCTCGCGCGTATCCGTCAGCTCGCGGCGCACGAAACCGGCCACACGCTCGGCCTCGGTCACAACTTCTACGACAGCACGAAGGGGTGGATATCGGTGATGGATTATCCGCATCCGCTCGAAGAGCTGAAAGCCGACGGCACGATCGATCTCTCGCACGCGTATCAGGCGCGCATCGGCGATTGGGACACAGTGGCCATCAATTACGGCTACCGGGAATTTCCGCCGGGCACGAACGAGGCGGCCGCGCTGCGCAAGATCCTGGACGATGCGTGGTCAGAGGATGTGCGGTATTTCACCAATCAGGATATGGACATCCATCCGCGTACCGAATGGTGGTCGAACGGCACGAATCAAGCGGACGAATTGTCGCGCATCATGAAAGTGCGCCGCGCGGCACTCGATCGCATCGGCGAGCACACCATTCGGACCGGCGCGCCGATGACCACTATCGAAGAGCCGCTGGTGCCCGTGTTCATGTATCACCGCTACGCAATGGAGGGCGCCGCATCGATGATTGCGGGGCAGGATTTCGTGTACGCGATGCGCGGCGACAATCGCACGCCCACGAAATGGGAATCGGCGGCCAATCAGCGGAAGGCGCTCGAGGGTCTGGCCGCCGCCCTCAAGCCGTCGGAGCTGACGGTTCCTCAAAAACTCCTCGGCCTCATCCCTCCTCGCCCGCCTGGCTTCGGCATCCATCGGGAGCTCTTCCTGCGGACGACCGGCGACGGGTTCGATCCGCTCGGACCGGCCATGGTCGCCGCCGACGCGACGGTTGGCTTCGTGCTGCAGCCGGATCGATCCGCGCGAATGGTGGCGCAGCATGCGCTCGATCCAACATTGCCGAGTCTCGAGGAAGTCATCGATCGTCTGACGAAAGCGACGTTCGACGCCGTGACGGCGAGCCCCTATGAAGCAGAAGTGCGCCGGGTCGAAGAACGCGTCCTCGTGGATCGCCTCACGTGGCTCGCATCGGCCGCACCAAACGGACAGGTGCGCGCGGTCGCCTCGATGAAGCTGCAGAAGCTGGCGGCGCGCCTTCGCGCCGAGGTCGCCAGGAACGAAGGCGACGTCGCGCAGCACACGCTCCTGGCTGCGGACATCAAGCGATTCCTCGACCGGCCTGCGGAGGTGGCAAAGATGCTGCCCGCGCCGGCTGCTCCACCAGGAGCACCGATTGGTGATGCGGGTCAGGACTGGCTCGCGTCACCCGATTGGTGTGTGTGGGATGGAACCACGTGGGTTCCTCCACGGTAGTTCCTTCACGTACGTTCGTACACGGGCGTTCACGGAGGTTCTTCCACGCACGTTCCGCCACGTACGTTCCGTCACGCTGGTTCACAGGAGTTCTCCATGAACACCCGTAACGAACCCTCGTGAACTGGTCGTGTACGAACGTACGTGAAGGAACCCCCGTGAAGGAACCACGGGGTTCTATCCACCTCTTTACCAGTCCAACTTCACGCCCACCCGCACAATTCTCGGCGGGACAATCGTCGTCGGGAAACCAAACGACGAGCCCGAAGTCCAGATCTGACGGAATTCGGCATTGGAGTTCGTGATGTTGTACAGGTCTACGAAGCCTGAAAGATTCTGTCCTCCAAAACGGACCACTTTCTCCGCGCGTAGGTCCCAGATCGTCACGTTATCCATACGATGCGAATTGAGCGGCTCGACGAGCACCGGCTGGCTGCCGTAGTTGAACCCAAACTGGATGATGCGCCCGATCTGATCGCCCGATTGGTGCCGCATGACGGGCGTCAGCTTGATGCCGTACGGCACCTGAATCGTGGAGATCAACTTGGCCGTCCAATTCGTGAACCGGTACGCCCCATCGTCGCGGTCGGCGTTGATCAGATCGTTCGGCGTGAAGGGCAACGCATGCTGCCGAACGTTGTTGCTGGCATAGCTGCTTGCGTGATCGTAGTTCCACGTGTGCGTGAATGATGCGCGGAGCGACCAGCGGCCCGTCATGCGGCGATTCCCGCTGATCTCCCACGTGTAGTAATCGCCGTGCGCGTCGGGCTGGTTGGCCACGGTCGTCAGCGTCGGCAGCCCGAGCAGCGCTGGATTGAGATTGAACCCGCGCAGCGGCGGACCGTCGTCAGCGGTGCCGGTGCGAAGGTCGGGTCCTGGGTCTGGGATGTCGATGGGCACCGTGTACGCGCTGAAGGGCCGGTTCGCGTTGAAGTTGGTCACACGCTGATTGCGAATCTGTCGCACGACGACCCCGGTGCGTACGCCGAAGTTGGTGGCCAGCTCCCGTTCGAACCAGGCCGAATACTCGCGCGTGTAGGTGTCCTCCAGATCCGGCGCGACCACCGTGCTGGCGACGCCGCCCTGCGATGAGATGAGCGTGCCCTGCTCGCCTTCGTCCCAGTATCCATTGCCGTTGCGATCCGCCCACTGGTATCGGCGGAACCACGGAGAACGATTCGGGTTGGCGTTAGAGGAGATATCGTTGCTCGGGTTCCACCAGTACTGACCGTAGTTGAACTTCAACACCGTGCGTCCGATGCCCGACACGTTATAGGTGACGCCAAGCCGCGGACCGAACAGATTCCAGCTCACGAGGTCGTCGACGGCAGCAAACGTGATCGGCGTGCTGCTGAAGCGGCCGGCCGGGTGCTCCTGCTCCGGCAGCGAGTTGATGAAGCGATCGAACCGTAGTCCTGGCGTGAGCGTGATGCGATCGTTCAGCCGCCAGGTATCGTTCGCGTAAAAGGAGTAGGTATTCAGCGTCGCGTTGATCTCGCCGGGGTCGAACAGATCCACTTCGGACGGCGTGCCGTTTCGCTTGTACGAAATCGACATGTTGCCGAACGAACCGGGCAGCCAGGCTTCGTAGAGCGACTCGTTGAACACCTCGCCTCCGAGCTTCAGGTCGTGGCTGCCGTAAAAACCGTCTTTGAAATACGTCAGCGACCCGAGCACCTGATTGCGGCGCCGATGCTGGCGCCAGTCGCGATTGGGACCCGAGACGATGTTGTTAGTGAGATCTTCGAGGCGCGGGCCTGACGCCTGTTCGTTCGGGACGAGCGGCCAGTTGTAGCCGAACTGGCCGCCGCGCACTTCGGCAAAGGCCGCATCGCTCAGCACCTTGTTCCACTCGGCCTTGTAGACCCAGGCCCAATGCCGCTGATTCTGCGTCGAACCCTCGGTGGGATTGATCGGACTGCTGGCGCGGTATGCGTCGAGTCGCGTCGGCTGGATCTTGAGTGTGCGCATGAACGAGCCGATCACTTTGTTGTTGTTCGACAGCGCCCACGTACCCTTGCCGCTGAAGTGCCGCAACACCGTCTGATGAGGCCGCACGGGGAAGCGCGGCTCGTTGACCTCGGTGTCGAAATCACGGAAGGAGCCGTACCACCACAGCTTGTCTTTCTTGATGAAGCCACCCGCGTCGCCGTTGAAGTCGTGGTACACGCTGAGCCGGTTCACTTCTTTGTCACGAATACCGCGCTGTACTTGCGCGTCGGTGACGTTGTGGGCCTGCAGGTCCGAGTTCTGATAGTCGCCGTAGAGCGAGCCGTGGAACTGATTGCCGCCCGACTTGATCATCATCTGCGTCTGCACGCCAGGCTGGCCCATGTCCGCGCCGTGCCCCGCCGTGCCCGCCGTCACCTCTTCGAAGGCGCCGTAGTCGACGTAGACGCCGATAGCGCTCGAGCCTTCGGTGGTGACGAGGCCGTCGATCATCACCCGGTTCTGGCCACCCTGGGCGTCGTAGGTACGATAGCCGCTCTGCGTTCCCGCCGCGCTGCCACCAACATCGATGCGCGACATGGTGACTGCCGGCGATTCGGCGAGGATCGCCCACATGTCACGAGCGCTCGGAATCGACGCAAGCTCTTTGTAGTCGTAGTTGGTCGTTGTCTTCGTCGAGCTCACATCGACGACGGGCGACGCGCCGGTCACCGTGACGGTTTCCTGCAGTCCCGACACCTGCATGGTCACGTTGAGCGTCGCCGTGAATCCCAGCGTGACGCGAATGCCTTCGCGGACGACGGTGGCGAAGCCCGGCAATTCGTAGCTGACTCTGTATGTGCCAGGAGGAATACCCGGAAAGCGATAGTTGCCTTCCTCGTTCGTGATGGCCGTTTGCGTGCCCTGCAGTTGCGGAGCCGAGATCGTCACCGTGACGCCGGGCAGCACGCTGTCGGACGGGTCGACGACTTTGCCGTTGATCGCGCCCGTGGTGGCGCCCACCGTTTGAGCGGCGACGACTGCCGGCAACACGATCATGCTCGCCAAAAACGCGATCACATCTCTCATGTCAGCCTCCTGTGGGGACGAAACGCGCTGATTATGGACCTGACGGGAAACCGCCGCAACTTTCGTCCCTCCGTCCCCGCTAGCGACCTCCGCCCCGCCAGCGAACTCCATCTTCTTGCAAAGGCTTTGGTTCGGCTGCGGTAAGCGGCTCATCCTCAGTCTGCCTACGGTAAGATGCGCGCGGCGTGACGTTTACGAAACTGACACTCTTCTCGCTCCTGGCCCTCGCGCTCGCCGCCGCTCGCGCCGCGGATGTGGATTGGCCGCTCAATGGCGGAATCGGCAACGCCCGCTACTCGTCTCTAACAGAGATCGATCGCGGCAACGTCGCTCGTCTGCAACTCGCGTGGATGTACGACTCGCACGATGCGTTCAAGGGCTCGGAGATGCAGAGCAATCCTGTGGTCGTCGACGGGGTGCTCTATGTCACGACGCCCACGATGAAAGTTGTGGCGATTGACGCCGAGAAGGGCCGCGAGCTCTGGGTGTTCGATCCGGCTGCCGGCAGCGCCGTACGACCGACGCGCTTTCGCCACCGCGGCGTCACAGTTCACAAAGATCGCGTCTTCGTGACGTATCGGAATTTCCTGTGGGCTCTGGACAGAACGTCCGGCGCGCCGGTGAAGTCGTTTGCCGACGGCGGCCGGCTCGATCTGCGTGAAGGGTTCGATCGTCCGCTCGAACGCGTCAGCATCAGCGCCAGCACGCCGCCCATCGTTTTCGAAGATCTGCTCATCCTGCCGAGCTCTGTTCCCGAAACGCTTCCCGGCACGCCCGGCTATATTCGCGCGTTCGACATCAACAGCGGAAAGCCGCGCTGGACCTTTCACACTATTCCGCAGCCGGGGGAATTCGGTTACGAGACGTGGCCGAAGGACGCTTACAAGATCGCAGGCGGCGCGAACGCGTGGTCGGGCCTCACGCTCGATGCCGCGCGCGGCCTGCTCTTCGCGGCAACCGGTTCGGCGTCGTTTGATTTCTACGGCGTCAATCGACACGGCGACAACCTCTTTGCCGATTGCGTGCTGGCGCTCGACGCACGCACGGGGCGCCGCGTCTGGCATTTCCAAGCAATCCATCACGACGTGTGGGACTGGGATTTCCCTGCGCCGCCGACTCTCGTCACGGTGCGGCGCGACGGGCAGCGCGTCGACGCGGTGGCGCAGATCACCAAGACGGGGTTCGTCTATGTGTTCGATCGCCGGAACGGCAAGCCGCTTTTCCCAATCGAGGCTCGAAAAGTACCGGCCTCTTCCGTTGACGGCGAGAAGCTGGCTGAGACGCAGCCGCATCCGCTGAAGCCTCCGCCGTTTGCGCGACAAGGGCTCACCGAGAACATGCTGACGACGCGCACGCCTGAAGCACACGCGGCCGTCGTCGAGCGGTTCCGCACGATGAAGGCCGGCATGTTCGTGCCGCCGTCGTTCGAGGGCACGATCGTGTTTCCAGGCTTCGATGGAGGCGCTGAGTGGGGCGGCGCGGCCTTCGATCCCGAGACGGCGCTTCTCTACGTCAACTCGAACGAGATGCCATGGATCATCAAGTTGATTCCGAACAGCACCACCTCGCTCTACGCGAGCAAGTGCGCAACTTGCCATCGCGAAGACAAGAAGGGGACGACCGTCGCGCCGTCACTCGAGGGCATTGGCGATCGGAGGCCGCGTGACGATATTGCGGCGATCATCCGTCAGGGCACCGGCCGCATGCCGGCGTTTCCAGACATGGGCGCACGCAACATCAACGATCTCGTCGAGTATCTCGTCACTGGCCATGATGAAGCGAATGACCCGCAAGTGAAGAACGATCCCGGGTGGCTGAAATATCGGAGCGACGGCGAGAGTATCTTTCTCGATCCCGACGGTTATCCTGCCATCGCGCCGCCGTGGGGGACGCTGAACGCCATCGATCTCAACAGCGGCACGATTCGGTGGAAGATCCCGTTCGGCGAATTTCCCGATCTGGTTGCCAAGGGACTCACGAATACGGGCAGCGACAACTACGGTGGACCGGTGGTCACAGCGGGAGGGCTCGTTTTCATCGGCGCGACGAACTTCGACAAGAAGTTTCACGCGTACGACAAACTCACAGGCCAACTCCTGTGGGAGACGACGCTTCCTGCGGCGGGCAACGCGACGCCGTCGGTGTATGAGATCAACGGTCGCGAGTACGTGGTGATCGCCTGTGGCGGCGGGAAAAACGGGGCACCGTCCGGGAGCGCGGTGGTGGCGTTCGCGCTGCCGCGGTGACAGGTTCGAGGTTCGAAGTTCGAGGTTCGAAGTTCCAGGTTCGAAGTTCCAGATTGGAAGTTCCAGGTTCGAAGTTCCAGGTTCGAAGTTCCAGGTTCGAGGTTCCAGGTTCGAAGTTTGAGGTTCGAAGTTCGAGGTTCGAAGTTCCAGGTTCGAAGTTTA
>WNFU01004606.1_pt1 | contig 24257 bp, 22 predicted proteins | sample 5400121 | NCBI WGS metagenome assembly WNFU01 (sample SAMN13153360, study PRJNA577476) | soil metagenome | isolation source: 100 cm soil or saprolite under grassland replicate 1 | place: USA:California | collected 2016-06-15
TGGATCGGAACGCGATGTTCGTGACTGCCTTTAGTGATGGGGGCTACACTACCAATATGCCTCTGACTGACGTGATCAATGGTCAATCTTTCATTGCCTTGAAATATGATGACAAGCCGCTCGCGCCGGAGCACGGAGGTCCGGCTCGCATGGTGGTGCCGCATCTCTATTTTTGGAAGAGTGCCAAATGGGTTCGTGGCATTCGCCTCACGGAAAAAGATAAGCCAGGCTTCTGGGAATCAGCTGGCTATCACAACCGCGGCGATCCATGGAAAGAACAGCGCTATTGGAATGATTGATTCTTTGGACACGGTCAACGCGGATTACACAGATTCCCACAAACTTCTTTATTTCTTTGTGTCCCTTTGTGCCCTTAGTGGTTAAAAAGGTTTTCTATGAAACAAACTCTCAATTGGCAAATCGCGTCGATCAAGGATATCAAGTCGGAGACCGCAAATGTGAAGTCATTCACGCTGACACTTCCCGCATGGATGCGTCACCGAGCGGGACAACATTATGACATCCGGCTCACCGCAGAAGATGGGTATCAGGCACAGCGCAGTTATTCCATTGCGTCGGAACCTGAACGCGAGGGCGAAGTGGATATCACCGTTGAACGTATCAAGGATGGTGAAGTCTCAACATACATGCACGACGTTGTTGGTCCCGGCGACCGCATCGAGCTACGCGGACCGATTGGCGGTTACTTCGTCTGGGAAGCGACCATGGAGGAGCCTTTGCTGCTGATCGCAGGCGGATCGGGTGTCGTGCCGTTGATGTCCATGATCCGTCACCGGGCTGCGGCAGGCGCCAGGAATCCCACAAGTCTTCTACTTTATAGCTCGCGCAATTTCGAGGATGTGATTTATTACAATGAATTGGAAACATTGCGCTCCACCAATCGTGGAGTACAAGTATTTCATACATTGACGCGCTCCCAGCCCCCAGACTGGAAAGGCTATGCGCGGCGAATGGATCAGAATATGTTGAAGGAAGTGGCACAACCCTTGGGTCGCTCCGTTCAAGTGTTTATCTGCGGGCCGAAGCTTTTGGTCGAAGCGGCTGCCAATTCTTTGGTCAAGATCGGTATTAATGCGAATCAGATCCGCACGGAGCGATTTGGTCCGACAGGAGGATGAGGATGGAAGAGAGGACAGATATCAACCGGGAACTTATGCTGGACGCAAATGCCACAGCAGGACTGCTTTACGAAATCTTTGGCACCGAAATGACTGCTTCTCCCACCGAGTGTGCTACCTGTGGCAACCAGGGAGAAATTGGCGAATTGCTGGCTTTCACTCAGGGCCCGGGGATCGTGCTGCGCTGTTCGGCGTGCGAGAACGTTGTCCTGCGTATCATTCAAACACCCGAAGCAATTTATTTGGATGCGCGCGGCGCAGTCTATTTGCGGTTGGCGCGCTAGCCAAAAAAAGACCTGACAGGTCTGTGTAGGCTTCTATGTGGAACAGTGAAGACCTGTCAGGTCTCATCGAGGCGGGTCTTAATCCATTAAAGAGGGTAGGGGGAACTTCAAGCGGCTAAAACGAGTCTTATGGGTATAATATCACTCCAGTCCTGTTGACTGAGTGTTAATGATCACAATTGGGCAGGAGCCATTATGAATCGTTCTCCAAATACGACCCCGCGGGGACCATCATCTATGCTACCACGCAACGGAAATAGACTATCTCAGCGCGGAATGTTGAGTCTCCTGATGATGTTGGGCAGCGTGGGCGCGTTGGGCTTTGCCTTGCTTGGCGGTTCCAAATTAGTTCTGGACATTTTTGGTGCAGGCTTAATAAATTCACTCAGCACTTTACCTACAAAGGCATTTGTTGTTGGGCTGGCCTATATCGTTGGATGGGTGACTGCCATGATTGCGATACGCGTCTATGGAAATTTAGTTTTGCCATTTATCATCAATTTTCTTATATGGGGCTGTTTGGTAGGAGTATGTGCTCTTTATGTATTAATTTTGCAAAGGCTATATGATCAAACATATGACCTGACGCATTATTTTGCTTATTTAATGATTGTAGCCGCCGGATTGGTGGCGATGGTTGGCTTGCACTTGATCATTGAAGATCATGATTTAAGACCCCTTTCGATTCCATTGCTCGTCATCAGTCTCATCCACCTGGGATTGATCGTCTTCCGCTATGTGTTTACAGCAGCAAATCCAACTTTTTTATGGAAAGATTTATTATTTTTTCTTTCGATGGCAGCTTTTGCGTATCTCATGCTAGCACATATCGGTTTGCTCAAGCCTTTGCGAGTGCAGCTCACAACTTATTTTGACCGGAATAGCAAGGCAATACGTACGGAGAATTGAGAGATGTTATAAAAGAAAAACTTCCGAGGCTACGGCGCTTCGGAAGTTTTGTTTTAGGAGTAGAGCGGGATGGCATCCCGCCTTACTTGTCTTGTTTCGCTACGGGAATTTGGATAATAAATGTACTGCCAGGCAATTTCTCTTCATCGTAGCCGGGGCTTTCGACCCAAATCTTGCCTTTGTGTGATTTGACGATTCCCGCTGCGATCGCCAGACCAAGTCCGGGTCCACCGCCCTTGAATTTCGTGTGCCCGGAAGAGTGCAGTTCCACTTTGCCGAGCTGATAGAGCTTTTCAAAGACAATGGTGTGATTCGCAGGGTCAATGCCAATACCGGTATCACGGATGCGGATCTCACAAAATTCCCCCTGTCCATCCACGCTGACGGAATGTGCGTTAATAAAGATGGAGCCGCCATCCGGTGTAAATTTGATGGCATTCACAAGGACATTATCCAGCGCCTTTTTCAGGAGTTCAGAATCTGCTAAAAGGGGAGGCGCGGAATTAATATCAGGATCAAGTTCAAGTTTAATGTGACGTTCCTGCAAATCTTCCGTGTAATCCTTGCCGACCAATCGCAGCAGTGGACCAAGGGCCACCGTTTCCAGGTGAGGAGTGATAATCTGGTTTTCGAGCCGCGCCACATCCAACATGCTATTAACGATCTGATGCAGACGGTTCGTGCCCTGGATGACACCATCCATGACCTGTGCCAGAGATGGATCGTGCTGCACAGTTGGTGACGACTTGATCATTCCCAGGTAGCCTTTGATGACAGTAAGCGGCGTGCGCAACTCATGCGCAGCAACCTGGATGAAATCACTCTTGTTCTTATCCAGTTTTTCGAGCGTTTGATAAGCGCTGTTCAATTCGTCCACGCGTTGTTCGACCATACGTTCCATCATTTGATTGAATCGATTCAGGTCATCATACAGACGGGCATTTTCGAGTGCAACGGAGGCTTGTATGGCAAATGTATTTGCCAGCAAGACATCATCTTGCGTAAAGGAAGCTGGAGTACTTCGACTCAGGGAAAGCATGCCAACGACTTTATTTTTTGAATAGAGAGGCACACCCAGCCAGGCACGGTCTTCCGGTGCCCAGTCTGGCTGTTTCCAACTTTGCATATTTTTTACATCACTGATCACCAGTGTATCAAATTGGCGCGCGATAAGATGGTAAACATTTGTATCTCGTATGGTGTATGCCAGGTCTTCTACGGGTGCGTTTTCAGGAAAACCCGCGTGAGCAAAAAGGTTTGGGATACCATTGACATCTTCAAGGAAAATCGCACAGCGATCGTGAGGGATGAGCAGGGATAACTGTGCTACGATCTGTTGCGGAACCTCGGACACCGTCCGGATGGAGGAGAGTTGCCGCGCGGATTTGGTCAACGCCTCGGCTGCCTGACGGCGGGTCTGCTCGCTGGAATACAACTTGGCATTCTCTGAGGCAGTCCTTTCGGCGAAGTCCTTAGCAATTGCCAGTTCGATGGCACGCTCACGCGCCTCTTCCAGCAGACGTTCGACTTCTTTTTGCGCCTGTTCCTTTTGTTGGACGAGCATCACGCGCAGCAACGCGCTGCTCACCAGGTTTCGTATGCGGACGTAGATTTCCCAGTCACGCGGGCCCATTTCTACCCACATGAAACCAAACCGGTTACGTGCCAGAGAGAGTGGCATCACTACAGCCGTATAACGGTGATTTTCAGGCATTTTGCCGCGCGGGATCAGTTGCCCGGTGCCCATAGAGATCTGTTTTTGTGGGATCTCAAATTGAGAGCTTTCGTACTGAAGTAGTAGGTTATAACTTTCGGGCGGAGGGGCAGAGATGGATTGCGGCGCTGTCACATCACTGTAAAACATGACGTACCAGCGTTCGATGCCCATGGCAGGGAAGTGCTGTGAGATCGCCATGCCGATCTCATCCATACTCATGGCAGGCGCCATAGAGAAACTGAATCCGTGCAGCACATTTTCCTGTTGTTCCAGCACAAGTCTGCGATAGGCCTGTGTTCGCTGCGAAAGCTCACCTGCTAATAGACGGGCTTGCTGAAACAAGTTTTCCGCCTGTAACATAGTAGTGTAACTAGTAATCCCGCCTAGGGCGTAGCGGCGCATCATCGAAATAACATTATGCCAGATGGCTGGTGCAAGTCCATTTTTTTGCATCAGTTCAATCATGGCATTGATGGTTTTCAAAAAATCGTCGCTGGAGGACTTGCTATTCAGTGTCAACAAGAATCCGTCCCAAGCACGTCCAAACGCGTCTCTGAATTGTAAGAGCGCCGGATCCTGATCCGTAATGCCAGCTGAATTTAGCAAGGCGCGTAAGGCTGCCTCTCGCTTGTTTTCCAGCCTGCCTGTCTTTGCCACATCGCGCGGGGCAACCGCCGCCTGACGGACATTCTCCGGAAAACATCCACATGACCAACGGACGAGCAGCTGGGTAGGAGTCACAATGACTTTTGGAACACTATCCCCATGGATCTGTTTGAGCAACATTTCCATGGCGTGTTTACCCGCGGTGTAGAACGATTGCCTGACCGTAGTCAATGGCACGCCGGTTGCCTGGGCTTCGCGCAAATCGTCGAAGCCGGTCACTGCGACATCCTCTGGGACGTGAACGCCGCGCTGTTGCAGGGCTTCCAGTGCGCCAAACGCCATGCTGTCATTCGCCGCGACCACTGCCTGAAAGCGGATCTTGCGCTCCTCCAGCAGAGTGCGAATGGCAGCTCTCCCACTTTCGGATGTGTAATCGCCGTTTACGACCAGGTCTTCATCAAAACGCAGGTTGTGAGCCGTAAGTTCATCCTGGTAGGCTTGAAAGCGTTGCTCTGCATCGATCTGCCCGTGGATGCCGCGGATAAACGCGATCCGCTTATAACCATGTTCTTCGATGAGATGCCTGACCGCAGAACGCATTCCTTCTGTATTGTTTGGGATGAACATCGTAGCGCGGTCAATCTCCACTGATTGTGTGACGATAGGGATACTGCCATACGAATCAAAGAATGTCTTCAGATCAGCCAGGTTGGTGCCATAAGCAACATCCGCAGTTAGCAACAAACCGTCGAGCTGGTCCGGTTTGGCAAGATCGTATAACCCATAGGAAGCTTTATTTTTATCAGAGGTAGGGATAGGTTGTAATTTTCCCCCGATAAAGTGGACAAGGTTTACATTGTGTTCTTCAGCCGCTTCATTGATTCCCGCGATAAACTCCGCGCCCCATGAACGCCCCACTTGGGATGCAAACACGCCAATAGTTTTACGTTTTGAAGGTGGCTTGGTTGGAGACAACATCCAGCATGTCCTCTTGAGGGGATAACGGGATTATATCCTTGATTTCAGCATGCTAAGTAAAACAAAAGAATGACAAAATCCGCGTACGATCAGGTGACAGTCACTTTTGCGGAGCACCTCCGAAGCGAAGCTGAGAGGGGCGAAGTGACTGTCACCTACAAGTTGAGTCTCATCTGCCATTGCGATAGTTCTTCTCGTTCAAAACCTGCTTTTGTAAAAACGCTCTCAAACTCTTCGGGGAATATCGCAGGGATATGCCATGTCTTTCGCTTGTGATTCGCGATAGCGCTTTTGAGCATGCTTGTGCCAAGTCCGTGCCCACGGGCCTCTTTCTCAACCAGCAATGACCAGATCACTACACCCTCTGCGTCTGGGTTTGAGATGGCGATATATGCCTGCCCTTTACGATACGCACGTGCAGGTGGATTCATCTGGGCAATGCTTGCCCCTGATAATTGCCACGGCAAATCAGTTAATCCATGCTGTGAGATCAAACGTCCCATTTCGCGCAGATCGATTTCCTGCAAGATACTTTTCTTTTCTTCATTTGCATCTTTGCGGATGAGTCCGATCAATCGCCGAACTCTTTGGAAGCCTGATTTTTGATAGAGCTTCACCGCAGGTTCATTTTGCTCGATCACTTCCAAGGACATTTCGTGTTCCCCTCGCTGCCGTGCATCCTCAATAAGTTTCTTCATGAACCATGAGCCAGCGCCCATGCCTCGCTTTTCTTTGGCAATCCCCATCGCGGCAATCCGACTCGTCCAGCCACGCCGCGCGAGCAACGCAATACCCACAGGTTGATCATCTGTAATCAGCACGCGGCTGGCGGTCAGGTCTATGCCATCTTTGCGGATCATATTTAAGAAATTGACGATCTCGATTTGAATAGGAACAAAATAACCCTCAAAACCTCGATTTAATAATTTAACGAGATCAGGCAAAGGGTGGTTTGAAGCGGATGCAATGTCGAAATCCATAGTATCTCTCTTGAGAATGGCTTAGGTCAGCCTTGCGAAGGTTGGACTGTCGTGTCTCATAGGTTCATGCTAGAACCTTCGCAAGACTCATTTGGTTTTGCGATCTCCTGTCGTCACATTCTACTCGTATCCACGTATAATAGTGCGATGGAAAAGGACCAACGTATGACAGATCTTTCCAAACTTGCGCGCAAAATTACCTGGGTGCTCTTTGCAAATCAGAGCCTGACTTCGGCAGGTTTTATCGCGGCTTCCACAATTAATGCCATTATCGGCGCAAAACTTGGCGGTAACGCTTCCTTCGCGGGTGTGCCTTCTGCGGAGGAACGGCATTGTCTCTGGGCTCATGATCGGTGTGATTGGCAATGCTCTGGTTTTGTTTGCGATTGTTAATTCTTCCTTTCCAATATTTCTCATTGGCATGGTGCTCATGGGGATCGCAAATGCAGCGGTGACTCTGTCACGTTTTGCTGCGGCGGAAGTCAACCCGCCGGAGAAACGTGGAGCGGCAATCTCAAATGTGGTACTCGGAGGTACGTTCGGCGCGGTGGTTGGGCCGTTGCTGGTGGGACCGATGGGAAATTTCGTCCGAACCTTGGGCATGGATGAACTGACGGGTGCCTATCTCGCGACCCTGATCTTGTTTGCAATTTCATCCATCGTCGTCTTTGCAGGGCTTCGACCAGACCCGCGCGACCTCGGCAAGCAAGTTGCCGTGCAATATCCTGATCCCGTATTAACTTCCTTGACTGGGGAAGCACGGCCGATTTTCGAGATCTTTCGCCAGCCTGCCGCTCTGACAGCAGTCAGCGCAATGGCGCTGGGACAGGTTGTTATGGTTGCGATCATGGTGATTACTTCTCTTCATATGCGTAATCATCAACACAATCTAAGAGATATCTCTGCGGTGATCTCCTCCCATACATTTGGCATGTTTGCCTTTTCGGTCGTTTCTGGTCGCCTCGCGGATAAATGGGGACGTGGGCCCGTGATCCTGGTGGGGGCGTCCACCCTTTTGCTGGCTTGTATTACCGCACCTCTATCGCCGAATGTCCTGCCGCTAGCCGTTGCCCTCTTTCTGCTTGGACTGGGCTGGAACTTCTGCTTCGTAGGCGGCTCGACGTTGCTGGCAGATCAACTTTCACCCTTGGAGCGTTCCCGTACGCAGGGTGCAAATGACCTGCTGGTTGGTTTGGCATCGGGAATAGGCAGTTTGGGAAGCGGATTTGTGTTCGCCGCATCGAACTACACAGTGATCGCCATTGTAGCTGGCGTAGTGGCCCTGATTCCATTTTTGATGTCATTGATTTGGATCAGAAAAAGATCAGTCGCTCTTGAAATAAAACTTCCCGCAGATTAGTTCAGGGAAGTAATATACACAGGTAAACAGGTAGACAAGGAAACACAGGTGTAGTTGTTTGCGTGTCTACCTGTGTACGTATTTACTCCATCTCAATTGCGGATCATTGTCAGTAGCATTTTGAAACGGGTCAATGCCTTTACCGCGTGAGGCTCGTTGGCTGGCATGATGATTGCCTCGCCACTTTTCAAATTGAATGCTTTGCCAGAAATTTTAATTTCAGCATCCCCATCCAAGATGTGCACCAAAGCGTCGAAGGGCGCGGTGTGTTCGCTGAGCTCCTGATCCTGATCAAAAGCAAAGAGTGTGACGTTGCCAGCCTCTGCTTTCGTGATCTGCCGGCTGACGACAGACCCATCTTGATAACTGACCAACTCAGCCATGTCCAATATTTCTGATTTCGGTGCGGTTGCCATGTTTTCTCCGTTATGTTGTTGCAAGATCTTTCGCGCTGAGCGTAGTCGAAGCGTTAGGCGTAACAATAAATATGCTTGTTAGAGCAGAGATGCTCTATTGCCTGCGCTTCGTCTTCACTACGTTCCGCTCAGCGCGAATTACTACTTAATCTCAATCTGATATGCGGCGGGCAGTCTTGTGAAGCGCGTTGTGCCAGTGACAACCAGCAGCGCCTCTTCGCCAGATTTCAATGAAAGCGGAATATCCGCTGTCTGGTCCGGGTTTAGCTCGATCTGTCTCACAGTGGTGGTATCGCCTTTGATCACGAGAGCCAGACGATAGGTTTGAGGCAGGACGTTTTCGACGCGCACAAATCCTTCGGCTTGCCAGCCTCCATCATCCGCTTCAAAATCGGACTGGTAGTTGATCGCGTCAACATGAACATCATCCAGTAAAAAACCCTCACCATTCACTGCCCCGTCCGTGACATATTGAAAACTCAACTGGATTTTCTTACCCGCGAATTCTGAAAGATCGACACTTTCTTGGATCCAATCATTGCTCTTGCCAGTGTAACCCCAACCGTAGGAATTGCCGGAGGGGTTGTCCTCTGTTCCAGAGGGTGTGGTAATAATTTGCCAGTGCTCACCATCGGTTGAGGCCTCCAAAAAGAGATAATCGTAGTCTTTCTCAAGGTCATACCAGGTGTAATAAGTGAAATTGATGGAGCCACTGACGTTGGTGAAATCGAACTCACGCGTTAATGTCATATCCGACTCATCGCCTTTGTTTGACCAGAACGCATATTTTCCGGAATGTGCATTGACAGGCAACAGACCTATAACAGTCGAACCTTCGAGATGCAATGTATGATTACCCGGACAGTTGATCTGGATATAATCCACACCATATTGATGCACGTCACGTGACAACGCAGACTGTGGACAAGTAGAGATCGTCTCCGTTGGGGCAACGCTACTCGGAGCGGAATAATTATGATAAATATAGCGCCCGTCGCCCACGTTGCCGTCAAGTACATAATTCGTGACAGCCCAATCCATGAAGACATCATCTGCAGTCACGGGCTGTTTGCTGACCGGGTCGGTCGCATTGATCTGCTTCAATACGTTGTCGATGCCGTCGAATCCATTTGCCAGATCCCTGACAACCGCTTTGGTGGCATCCTCACCGAAACGGTCGAGGAAATAGGCTAGGTAAAGAAAGCTAGAGCCATAATGTGGCGAGGTGATGTTCTGGTCGTTGGGCCAGTCATTGAGTTGAATGTCTGTGTTGGAGATATAAAGCCAGTCAAAACCGCCCACATCATAACCATTCAAAAACGCCGCTAGCTCAGAGAAGCCTTCGTTGATCCATAAGCTTTCATTGGGATCCTGCGCAAAATGGATCATATGTTGAAATTCATGAGCCAATACTCCATAGGTGAAGTTTTCGCCAAAATCGGTGTTATCCGCATTGAAATCGAACATTTCATGGGCATTCGAATATGGGTGTGCGAGCGGAGATACTTCATCCGCGGAAGAGAAATACCCAGCTACGGAATCTCCCAAGCCATGGGCATAGAGAATATAGATGTGCACATCTCCATCAATACCCGGTGACCTTTCACTGCCAAAGAACTCACGGTTCGTCGGATAGATCCTGTTCTCAAAAGTGTCTGCCAGATTCTTTAAATCTCTTTCATTATAGGAAACACCATCTTCAACCCAGAAGTAAACATGCGGCGTCACATACTTCAATGTGGCATCCACCTGAAAATTGTCGTTCGTATCCACGTTGCCAACCCAGAATTTTTGCTTATCGCCAACCGCACGAGCGGCGGCAGGCGGCTCCATGGTTGCCGGAATATTACAAACCTCTTTAAGCTGGCAGGCAAGTTGAGACGGATCGTTTACTGGTACAACAGCCTGGGCAAGGATATCGACTGTTTCTGTTGAGACGGAACTCACAGGTGGACGCTCGATCTCGACCGTAGGCGCGGGCGTTACAGTGTTCTCAAAGGGTGCAAATGGAGTTGTAATGTTGAAAGGCGTGTTCTGATATGCTTTATAAAAAAACGCCCCGGCTGCTGCAATGGCGATACATGAACAACATACAAGAATTGCTACAACAATACCGATGATCTTTGGCAACGATGAAGATGGATTGGGATTTGATTGCATGAAATGAGTCTCCTTATCAGCCTTGCATCTTACCTTGATTGCATGAATACGGGATTAACAAAAAGATGTGGGAGCAGTTCAACTGCTCCCACATCTCATTCACGCTTAGGCGTCTGCGTGTTGCCTACTCTTTTTCTTGATCGGTTCGGATTTGTTGAAGATGATCTTGTTATTCTCTTCATCCACATCCACTTGGACAGTTGCGCCGTCCTTATATTTACCGCTTAACAACTCCACTGACAGCGGACTCTCTACATATTTCTGGATCGCCCTGCGCAGAGGGCGTGCTCCAAAAGCTGGATCATAACCTTCCTTCGCCAGCCATTTGCGCGCGTCGTCGGTCAATTCAACAGTGATGTCGTATTCGTTCAAGCGGTCCTGGACTTCCTTCATTTGCAGGACAACGATCTCTTCCATCTGTTCGATGGTAAGCGGTGAGAACATGATGATCTCATCGACGCGGTTGAGGAATTCGGGACGGAAGGCGGATTTGAGGGCCTTCTCCACTTTGTCGTGGGCCTCACGTTCCTCACTGGAGGCCTTCGGCTGGAGGAAGCCTAGTGCGCCTCCCTTTCTCACGTATTCGGTGCCCAGGTTCGAGGTCATGATCAGAACCGTGTTGCGGAAGTCTACGATGTTGCCCTGTCCATCCGTCATGCGGCCGTCATCCAGAATTTGTAGCAACGCATTCCAGACCTCAGGATGTGCCTTCTCGATTTCGTCGAACAGCAATACACGATACGGACGCCTTCGGACTGCTTCCGTTAATTGGCCACCTTCCTCATACCCAACATATCCCGGAGGTGCTCCAAAGAGTCGACTCACCGTATGCTGTTCACGATACTCGGACATATCAATACGCACCAGCGCTTCTTCGTCATCGAACATGAACCACGCCAGGGCTTTGGCTAATTCCGTTTTACCAACACCCGACGGACCAATAAAGATGAACGATCCAATTGGACGTGACGGATCCTTCAAGCCTGAGCGGGCGCGGCGGATCGCGTCGGAGATGGCGTGAATAGCTTCTTCCTGACCAATGATGCGCTCATGTAAACGAGCTTCCATATGCAGGAGTTTTTCGGCTTCTGTCTCCATCATCTGGCTGACGGGGATCCCTGTCCATTGATGGACAACTCCAGCAATGTCATCCACATCCACCACCTCATCAAGCTTGTGTTCCGCTTCCCATTTGTCGCGCTTTTCGTGATATTCCTCTTCAAGGCGCAGTCGTTCTGATTTCTTCTGCGCGGCGCGTTCGTAATCCCGATTCAAACCAGACTGCTCTTCTTCAGCGTGAAGTTTATCAATATCGCTTTTCATCGCCTTGAGATCGGGCGGCATGGAATAGAGTGCCACGCGCAATTTTGCAGCGGCTTCGTCCATCAGGTCAATCGCTTTATCGGGCAGATGGCGATCAGTAACATAGCGGTCAGCCAAACGAGCCGCGGCGACTAAAGCATCATCTGCAAAACGGACTTTGTGATGGGCCTCATAGCGGTCACGCAAGCCATAGAGCATCTTGATTGTGTCGTCAACCGTTGGTTCTTCAACATAGATAGGTGCGAAGCGGCGTTCGAGCGCGGCGTCTTTTTCAATGTATTTATGAAATTCATCCAGTGTCGTTGCGCCGATACATTGCAATTCACCGCGTGCCAGCGCAGGCTTGAGCATGTTGGACGCATCCATCGCGCCCTGTGCAGCTCCTGCACCGACAACAGTATGCAACTCATCGATCATTAGGATGATGTCACCTTGCGAGCGCTGAACTTCTTCCATGATGGCTTTCAGTCGTTCTTCAAACTCACCGCGGAAGCGTGAGCCCGCGATCATCGCGCCCAAATCCAATTGCACAACGCGTTTGCCCGATAGGATTTCAGGTACATCGTTATTGGCGATCTGTTGCGCAAGACCCTCCGCGATCGCGGTTTTCCCCACGCCTGCTTCACCAATGAGAACAGGATTGTTTTTGGTGCGGCGTGAGAGGATTTGGATCAAGCGTAGGATTTCGTTGTCTCGTCCAATGACGGGATCGAGCTTACCTTCGCGAGCCAATTGTGTGAGATCGCGTGAGTACTTGTCAAGCGTCCGGTAGCGGGATTCGGCTTGGGGATCCGTGACACGCTGCCCGCCTCGCAAATCCTGGATGGCGGTGTAAACGCGGTCACGCGTCAAACCAGCGGATTCCAAAATGCGTGCCGCAGGCGTGTTCCGCTCCGTGAGAATAGCGAGAAAGATGTGTTCGGTGGAGATGTATTCATCCTTGAGACGGTTGGCTTCCTCGTTGGCAAGGTCAATAATGCGTTTCACACGTGGCGTGATAAAAATCTGACCTGCGCCGCCACCAAATATATTGGCTTTCGGGCTGGCGCGTAAAGTGGCGTCAAGCCGCTCGGTAAGTGCTTCGGCACTGACGCTTAGTTTTTCCAAAATTTGGGGAATCACACCGCCAGGCTGTTCGATAAGTGCCAGGAGGATGTGTTCCGTATCAATCTGATTGTGGCCGTAGCGCTGGATGATCTCTGCCGCGCGCTGGGCGGCCTCTTGTGCTCTTTCGGTAAATCTGTCAAATCGCATCATAGGGAATTTTCCTTTTTTCTAACTTCCAGACCTGACAGGTCTGGCCCGCATCTTTCCCGTCCTGGTACACGTGCGGAAAGAAACGATTCTTTGTCAGGTACCTTCGAAGACCTGTCAGGGCTCCGAATACGGGCGATTATAACAAAACCGCGTCGCCAATTTGTCAACGCGGCGTTAGAAGAGTGTTAAATTTGGCTCTCCTGATATGATGGCATATTCGCTACATCAACCTTTGCTCGATTTTTATCTCAATTTCACGCGTATATCTTATAAAAATGGTGTTTATGGAGTGGTGGTGTCTGCCAAATAAGCATTTAATAAGTAATCATAGTATCCAGTATTAAAACGCCAGATCGTCAAAAGACGCTCCTTGCTAAATAGTTTTTCATTGTGAATGAGAATTGATAATTTTTGATAATACCCACGGAGGTTTTTGTCTTTGATTTGGTCTCCAAAACTTCTCTTATATTTCCAATATCCCTCCGGAACAGTTCGAAAGAAGTGACCAATAATAAAGTCTGATGTATTGAAAGCTGGCAATCTGGCCAAAAGAGGATCGCCCAACCCATGAGTATCCACAATGTGTAAATTAGGACCGGCGTAAAATGCAAATAATCCATTTGCCGGCCCGATGCTTAGTAGACGGCCCTTTGCTTTATGCTCAAGTCCTTGTTGAACCCAAATATGGTCAGGCCGCCTTGTCTTCCAATCTAAATTAATTAAAGCCAATGTACGAAAATAGACTCTTCTTTCATCGGTAATTCCAAACCTTCTTATACTGGCATCAGGGGATAGGTGATTACTCAAGTTAGGGTTGGAAGCTGATAACCCAAGCACTACGATGAGGCTCAACATCCAGAGGTTGTTTTTTGAAAAACCCATGTCTATATTTCTTAAGATTAATATGGCGGCTGTTAAAAGCAGGGCCGAGAAATATCGTCCGCTCATAAAATCACCGCCAATCTTAATCACATACAGGAAGTAAAGAATAATGCCAAGAGCAATCAGGATGTTTTTTATGCTGCGACTCTTAAGAGCCAACAATACACCCAGCACAATCACGAAAAGCGTAACAGGATCCCTTTGGATGGAATCTGCTGCATACCGCAGTCCTCGTTGCATCAACAAGATACTGCTGATTCCGGCGCCAAGCTTTGCATAAGCAGTATTGGGAAAAGGGAAGCCGTAATAGAGCAAGGAAAACAATTCCCACAATATGAATGGCAAAAAACCCAGCCCGGCGTATACCAGCATTTTAATACTTCTGTTTTCATACAGGATCAATGCGAGCGCAGGAATCAGAATCAAAAGAGTATCCATTCGATTAAACGCAACCAAGGCTGCAATGAAAAAGAGCCAGACAGCAATCTTTAATTGATGATCTTCTTCAAGAAGAAAAATGGAAAGAAAAACAACGATCAGCAAATGAGTTAAGGGATTTTCAAGCCCTGAGGTTGAGTAATCTATGAATGCTTTCGAAAAAATCAAAATGGAAAAACCAACGACTGCTTTTGCTGGCGATGTCGTAAATTTCACACCAAATATATGGATTGCAATTATGGATAGAAGAATCGTCAGTCCATAGAATACAGGGAATGGATCTCGAATAAAATAATAGACTCCCGATAACAGGAACATCCACATAGGATGGGTGTAAATTTGAACCCGTTCTAAAACATTCCACCGCAACCCGTAGCCATTCACAAAATTATCCACGGTACGCATGGTTAGAAAGGCGTCGTCAGCGACCCAGGCTGTTCGAATTAATATGATGAAGATAATGAAGACAAACAAATATATGATTTGTTTGGGCGATGTTCCCATTCAAACTTCTCCAAGTTTATAAACTGATCAAAGTTTTTGGCGATGATCTATGGGAATTATATGCCCTCATTTACCCAAACTCTGATTTGGTCTAAAACGGGAACGCCTTTTCGAAGTTTAGAGCAGGCCTAGAAGCTAGACTCAAGCAGCCTGGACAAATCTATCTCTCAGCAACTCACAGAACGCAATAATCTTATTCGATGGAACGGCTTCTTCCGCTGACACTTTCAAGAGAGCAAAACTCTTGCCGCCTTTAATTCATCTGTCAAATTGGATGGTTTGGCGAAGACATGAAAATGAATGTGACAAAAGTGCTCCTGCTCTGCATAGCATGAGACATATTCCTTCTCACAATGCAGTTCCTCAGACAATAAGTGAATAAGTTTGACTTGGATCTGTGCCAACTCAGCAAGCTCTTCAATGGTCAATTCGTGCAAGGCTTCCTAATCATCATAACAAAACCGCGTCGGCAAATTGTCAACGCGGCGTTAGAAGAGTGTTAAATTTGGGGAATTGCCGAAAATGACCGCTGAAAAGCTTGTCTAGCAACGGCAAGCGAAATCTTTAATTACCGTCCCCCGGTCACACGGATGATCTCCCCAATGATCTGTCGGTTGACCGGGGATCCGAGAAAGACGATCACCGCGGCCACATCTTCTGGCGTGATGAGCTGGCGGGTTGGCATACCCTGCTTGATCTGCTCACGCTGTTCAGCCGGAATGTTCTTTGCGGTACGTTCCGTCATCACCGCCCCGGGCATGACAACGTTGCTCAAAATATTGGCGGGACCGAGCTCCGCAGCCAGCGTACGAGTCAAGCCATGTAATCCAGACTTCGCGGTGGCATAAGGTCCTAAACCCGGCCAACCATCCGTTCCGTCTGAAGAGATATTTACGATGCGGCCCCAGCCACTTTTTCGCATTAAGGGTAGTGCACATTGAATCGTCAACGTAACCCCCTCCAGAGTCCGGCGAATCATCGATTGCCAATTCTCGAGTGGTACATCTTCAAATAACTGCCCTGTGGGGCCGGCGACGTCCATGGGGGCCGCATTGTTGACCAACACGTTCAATGTGCCCCATTCCTTCTGGATTTGCTCGATACTCGAGCGGATCGAGTCAGGGTTAGCCAAGTCATAATGTACAACCAGAGCTTGTCCTCCGGACTCCCGGATTTTATTTGCCGTTTCTTCCGCTCCCTGACGATTTTTGTAATAGGTTACGGCAACTCGTGCGCCTTCCTCTCCGAAAGCAAGAGCCGTTGCCTGACCAATACCAGCTGAACTCCCCGTCACGAGTACGGTAGAGTCTTTTAACTGTAAATCCATTCCTTGATCTCCTTATCCTATACACCAAAATTTGTCAGAATCGGAAAGCCTTATTTGTTATGAGAACAAATCTGTTTCCGGTTCAGATATAGAGATAGTAATCAATGATTGTGAAGCAATTATGAAGTAACGAAAGCAATACTGAGAAGAATAACCATCGCTAGGATACCAGTTTTGGTTAAAGCAGAGAATTCTCGCAAAATCTCCAATGTGCGTAGATGTCAAACATTTGACTATTCAACGAAGGGTCAGAGTTGAGAGCCTTGCTTAAATCGATTCTTGAGCGACTCACAAAACTCAATCATCTGATCTGATGAAACAGCTTCTTCCGGTATCACTTTTAGCAAAGCAAAACTCTTGCCGCCTTTCAATTCATCTGGCAAACCAAGCGGTTTGGCAAAGACATGAAAATGAATGTGACAAAAGTGCTCCTGCTCTGCATAGCATGAGACATATTCTTTCTCACAATGCAGTTCTTCATACAATAAGTGAATAAGTTTGGCTTGGATCTGCGCTAACTCAGCAAACTCTTCAATGGTCAATTCGTGCAAGGCTTCTGTATGACGTTTCAGAACAATTACCAGCCAGCCGATTATCTTTACTGGATATGCATGTTCGACCAGCCAGTATTTTCCTTCGAAAATTGTCGCGCCAGGAGAGATTCTTTTCTCGCCTGAGTTGGATTTGCAAGTCCAGCATTCCATGGTTATTTTCCTGTTTGTTTCAATACTGAATTGAGTAACCTTCTTGCTCCCAGCGTCGTCCTCGGCGCTCAGGTTAATTGATTATTGCCGCCGCGGACGGCGGCATAAGCAAGTAATTTATAATTCGCTGATCAGCCAGGTTTTTGCAACTTCAGGATCCTCAAAATACTTTACGGGTAAAGAAGAAAGAAGTTCTGTTTTCTTGATCAGCCTATTGATTTTCCACTGAGCAGGGAAAGGACAGCCAACGATCCCAAGTTTTGTCGTCTTAGGATGGATTTGTTTGAGCAATTCGATAAGTTCTCTCAGGACTCTATCGGTAATTTTTGTTTCGTAGAAATCGATCCAAATCCCCATGCTTCGATGTTGCCCGCTGAAAAAATTCTCTTCGGCTTTCATCAGTGCAATCAGCCCATCTTCGTCAGAAAAATAACTGCCAAAATGCAAGCAGAAGAGTTCTCCATTCTTATAATAATACGGGAACAATGAACCACCCGGCGATTTTTGTATTTGCATTCTTTCCTCTATATTTATTCTGCTTTCCACCACATCGCTTTGGTGTATGCAACTCGCAGCCCTGCTTTTTCAAGATTAAGGTGACTGGTCGAACCAAACTCGATAAAACTGGTGAGCAGGTCACAGTTTTGTTTTTCGGCCTGCGCGATCCGGTGCTGGATCATTGCGCTGTGACAACCCTTGCCGCGAAAATCTGGCAAAGTGGCGGCGTCTGCCAGCAAGCCAACCCCATTTTCTATGTAGAGAGTACCCACTGCCGCCGGCGTGTCGTCTATTTCGGCGAGGCACAGATACAAACTGGATTTCGCCCCACTTAACCACGATAGCACAGCTTCTCTTTCTTTAGGATTGAGGCGGGGCAAGCCAAAACCATCCTGATAAAGGTTTAGAAACAGGTCGATCTCATTTGATTGAACTTCCCGGACTTTGATTTGTTCATCTGGCAGTGTTCTCACCACCAGTGATGGCTGTCCGTACACTGCGGTATTGAATCCCATCTGGCAAAACCTAAGCTTGTGCAAACGCGCAGCGAGTGAACTGTTCAGGTTTCCGGGAATGATCTCGAATCGAAAGTTGAGATTTTGCCTGGCAAATAGATCGATAATCTCATCGAGATAGATTTCGCTGGAAGGTTCCAAGCCCAACACCTTATTTCCATACCAAAAATTGGGCCAGTTCTTGATTAGAAAGGCATTGACATTCCCGTAGCGCTTGATCTCAATCTGGAGCGGATTGCCTGGCGCCTGTTGCATCCCCTCCAGCCTTGAAAGCGAATAATCAATATCATTCTGCTCGATCCTTTGAGCAAGCTGGCGTGTCATGGGGGGCAGAAGCATTTCACTTTTCCTCACGTACCAAATGCTGAAATTCGTTGAGAGAATTATACGCCTCCATATTTCCAAAATACGACAACGCGCTATAATTCGCCTCGATGAGTTCCATCACAATTCCTGTCAAGACGAATGATCATCCGTACATGCGTCCGCTCAACGTGCTGCGCGACCTCTCTGCCGTTGCGGATTTGATCGAGCTGTGCTTTTCGCCTACCATGGACAACGACGGTCAGCGCTACCTCTCTGACATGCGCCGCGCCAGCAGGGACGATAGCTTCCTGCACTGGGCTTCGCGCATGACGGAGACCGCCTCTCTGCCGTTGATGGGGTACGTCTGGGAACAGGATGGACGGATTGTCGGTAATGCCAGCCTGATCCCATTTCGGGACAAAGGCAAACGCATTTTTCTCATCGCCAATGTGGCAACCCATCCCGATTACCGTCGGCGCGGCATTGGGCGTGCGCTCACTGAACGCGTGATGAAACAGGCCCGCGACAAAAAAGCCTCGGCCACCTGGCTGCATGTCCGAGATGACAACCCGGGCGCGATCAAGCTCTATCAGGATCTGGGATTCCAGGAGATCGCCCGTCGCACCACCTGGCAGGTAAGCCCAAACCCACGCATCTCCTACCCGGATACAGATATTAAAATCGAATCACGACAGTCGCGCTTCTGGCCCCTTCAACAGGAATGGCTGCGCCGTCTCTATCCCGACGATTTGACCTGGTACCATTTATGGAATGTCGACGTCCTGCGTCCAGGTCTCTGGAACTGGTTTTACCTTTTATTTGTTGATTTCAATTTCAAACAATGGGCAGCCGTCCGTAATGACGAATTGCTCGCCACGTTGACATGGGTACCGCAGGGAGGCAGGTCAGAGTCACTTTATGCCGCGACAGGGACTAGGTCTGACCCCAAAGCATTGACAGCCTTGCTGATCCACGCGCAGCGCATAATTACCTATTCTCCGCGGTTGACGATGGAATATCCCGCTGGCGAAATGACCGAGGCGATCCGCGCGGCGGGTTTCAATCCGCAGCGCACCTTGTTATGGATGCGCGTATGACATGTCGGTGAGCCGTGCATGATGCAACTGGGGTGAACAATTTGCGTATAAATGGGTGATAATTAATAAGTTTTGTCATTCTGAGCCCTTCGACACGGCTATGCCAGTCAGGATAAACTCCGCGAAGAATCTCTTACATGGTAAATGAGACTCTTCGGTCGCGAGGAACGCTCCCTCAGAGTGACATGACTTGACTTTGAAGAGGAGAATCACATGACAAAATTCATTCTACGTTGGGCTATCAATGCGATAGCGTTATATCTGGCGGTGCTGATCTTGCCGGGCATCGACTTGAGAAGCAATCTCGTGTCGATCCTCTGGCTGGCGCTTATCTTCGGTTTGATCAATGCGTTGTTCCGACCGCTGATTCAACTGTTGACCTGTCCTTTGATCGTATTGACGTTGGGCTTGTTTACGCTGGTGATCAACACCTTCTTGTTCTGGCTGACGAGCGTCATCGGTCAATCGTTCGGGTTTGGCTTGATCATTTCTGACCCGGTTTGGTGGAATGCGTTCCTGGGCGGGTTGGTGGTCAGCATTGTCAGCGTGATCATGACTCTGATCCTGAAAGATGAGTTGAGAGGGCGGAAGTGGAAATAAGAAGTATTTTGTAAGAAGTAAAAAAGAGGATGACCTACAAAAGTCATCCTCTTCTTGTTTTCAGCCAATTACTATTACGAGTTGCTCAACCCTGGTAACTCGCCGATAGATTTCGCCATCCTTACTGCGTGAAGTATCGCTTCTGACATCACTTCCGCCGCGGACGCGCCCACAGACGAGACATCTGCTTTCCTTGCACCTGTCGATAGCGCAAAGATGACATCCCCGTCCAACATGGTATGAGCCGGGCGGATCGTACGGGCAACCCCATCCTGTGCCATCTGTGCGACCTTGGTCGCCTGGGCTTTCGTCAGTTTTGCGTTTGTCGCCACAACGCCGATCACTGTGTTTGCGCGTGAAGCCAAACCAAGGATGTTGCGCCCAAGGGTGCTCTTCATCATGGCAAGCGTGTCGGCAAAATAATCCTTTTTACCCACGTGTAACGGACCCACTTTCCCAGACCGCAAACCAGCAATGATTTGATTCGTTTCTGGGTCAATCACATCCCCCCAGGCATTGACCGCCACCAGAGCGCCTACCATGATTCCACCACCGATGTTCAGACTGGCAGTTCCCACGCCTGCTTTCATAGCCAAGCCTAGACCAAACATCTTCCCAACCGAGGCTCCCATCCCAACACCTACATTTCCCTCGGCAGGGGCGTCGGAGGAAGCTGAGGCCGAGGCACGATATCCCATCGCGGGATCCGGTCGAACGTCCGCACGACCGAGGTTCAAGTCAAAAAGGATTGCCGAGGGGACAATGGGAACCTTTGCCACACCAGTATTGAATCCGATCTTCTGTTCTTCGAGATAGCGCATCACGCCGCTGGCAGCATCCAAGCCAAATGCGGAACCGCCTGCCAATACAATGGCATGGACTTTTTCAACGAGATTGACCGGATTAAGCAGATCAGTCTCACGCGTGCCGGGCGCGCCGCCACGTACCTCTACGCCAGCCACGGCTCCTTTACGACAAATGATTACGGTACAACCTGTTAATGCTTCTTCATTCTGCGCATGACCCACTTCAATACCACGCACATCGGTGATGGCGTTCACTCGTTTCATGGATTGTGTTTCTTTCGGTTTATATCAAAAATATTTTCAGGGATTATTTACTGATTTCCCTGGTCAGATTCTTGAACTCTATCCAATCTTCTTCATCCATCCAGATATCTACATTGTCAAATTCCAACCTATAGAGTTCCTCATTATCCGGCTTGACCTCATCGATGTTCTTTATAAAGGTGAGGAACAGATCCCACTCCTCCTGGAAAAAGTTGATTGTTGCGCGGCCAATTTGCAGATAGTAAGTGGTCTCGCCGTCCGGCTCTTCCGCCATCCATGCCTGAAAGTTATCAGTTTCAGCAAGTGTTTCCGTTTTCGGTTCACTATAATGATTATTGTTCATCTGAACTCTCCTTCGGATAATTTTTTTCTTTTGGACTATTTCTTTGAAACCTGGCGGTAATATATGTCCTGGTGCGGGTAATCCATTCAAAGGTCATGGGTGGGGCTGGAACGGTATCTCCTCCGGGCCAGGGGTCCAGATCCAGCATCTTGCGCATGGTATAGCGCCCGAGCAAGCTGATCGTGGCAAGAAAAGGCGCGGCGATGACCACACCTAAAATCCCGATCAGGTTGGCTGCGATCAGAGCGGTGACCAGCACCGCGGCTGGATGGACTCTCAATGAGCGTGCCATAATGCGCGGTGCAATAAGATTGTCGATGATCCAGTCGATCACTGTTGTTGTAATCACCACCATGCCCATATATGCGAGCGGCTGCATACCAAAGGGTTTGTCAGGTTGGAAGTAGGTGACCAGTGCCATGACGACCCAGGTGATGGCGGGACCGATATAGGGCACAAATTTTGCTAGCCCTGCCATAAAAGCAATGCCAATCGCATATCTCACGCCAAAAAAGGATAAGACAAAAATATAAATCAGTGTGGACATGCCAAAGATAAAGATCTGCCCCCGCAGGAATGCGTTCCAGATGCGGCTCAATTGGGTCCCCAGCCTGCGAAAGTCTTCGTTATATCCAGGGACTTCCACTCTGAACAGATCGCTTTGCAAGCCACTACTTTCGATCATGACGAAATAGGACACGATCAATACAAAGAAAGTCCAGCCAAAGATTTCTGCTGCGCCACTTGCCACGGTGCCAACAAGGGTTCCTGTCCGCCCGAGTAAAGGTTGGATGAACGAGAGCAATTGTCGGCTGATCTCATTAAGATCGAGAGTCCGCATGTCCAGTGTAAAAGGCCCGAGCCGAAAGACTTGTCCCGAGAGATTTTGGATATAGTTGGGGAGATCGGCAACAATCGTCTGCACGAGCTGAATCAGGCTTTGTATCTGTGCCACCAATCCAACCCCGCCCAGGGTCAGCAATCCAATAAGAAGTACGAGAATAACAAAAAAGAGGATATTGACAGCCGCCTTCCAGGAAATGTTCAGGCTACGTGACAATACGGTGGTTACCGGGTGAAGAAGATACGCAAGGATAAAAACGATCAAAAGGGGCGTAATGAGACTGGTGAAACGGAAGAATAAAAATGCCACAATCCCAACAATGACCAATCCGACCAGCAATTTTGTGGTCGAACTCCAGCGGGGTGAAGTGGTGAAATGGGGTTCCATCTAAGATCTCCAGATACTATATTCTACCGCTTGTCTCGTGAATTGCTAAACATTTGTAGAATGTTCAGACAAAAATTATAGGTCATCTTTCGACAAAGGAAATTAAATAGAGCGCCCCGCGAGCCGCGTACGCGCTCGCGGGGCGCTGTTGAGCGAGCGTAACTAGCAGCCACCCAGGAAGGGGAAGAACGTACACCACAGGAAATTCGCATCCACCCACCAGAAGAAAGCCACACACATACAAATGAAAAGGAAAACACCAACGCCAATAAATATAAACAGAGGAGTAGGTCTTCGGATGGTTACTCCCGTGCCAGAGGGGGGTGGCGCAGGGCTGGCGGGTACACTTCCCACATATTCAACAGGAGGAGGCGGTGGCGGCATGACCGGTCTTGAGACTGGAGGGACAGCCGCAGCGCGCGGCGACACCACGGTTGCACCTGCATCAAAATTGGTGGCTTCAAAGACCATTACAATTTGTTCACCGAGCGAAACAACTTCTCCCGCCTTCAAAACGCGCGGTCCTGCCAGACGCTGGCCGTTGACAAATGTTCCATTGGTGGAGCCGAGGTCTTCCAGCACATACTTTCCGCCCTGGAAGGTCAAACGAGCGTGACGTCGTGAAATCTCTGCATCGTTGATCACGATCTCGTTTACCGAATCGCGCCCAATGGTGAGCTGATCCCCTTCCAATGTAAAGGCTGCCCCAGGCGTGGGACCAGACCGCATGATGAGCTGGAATTGCGATGCCATATTCCTCCAAAAATGTTTTTCCTGCCGCTTTTATCATAACCAGACTTTTTACAACGATGACAGGCATCATTTTCTGATCAGTTATTTAGACGGCATTCGTAGTGTAAAGGTTTCAGGCAAAAAAGTCAACGGCATGTACGTACAGAGTCATGGCTTTTGCAAAGTCCGGTTTTAAGACTCTTTGTACACGGATTTCACGGAGTGGACGGATTTTTTTTCGCCTTTTCACGGAAGAAACCGTGTTGTCCGTATGATCCGTGTACAAAAAGAGGGGTTTGTTAAGCGACTTTGCAAAAACCATACTTACAGAGTGCCGCATAATTTGCTTAACTCGCTATATGGATTTCAGCCTGCAAATCCATGCAAAAAGTTTACTTACGCATGTTATGCGTGAGACAAGCGGTAAGTGGAGCATCCTGCCAATCTGATGCTTGACAATCCGCAAAAAAGAATTATACTAAGTGTATAACTAACACTAACTATCTATGATGAAGACCCAATAGATAAAAATTTTCAAGAAAAATGAAATCATCTTTTTGGATTTATATAAAGCAAACTATAATCGAATTGGAGATAAGATGAACAACTCCCCATTACCCATTCCTGAATTTTTTGATGCTGAGAAAGTGGGCTCTGTTTGGCGGATTCCCTATGAGGAGCGCGCTAAAGGGGCACGGGACTGGGCCAATCAACATGAAATTCAACCTGTTTCCGTTGATTCGACCAAGACCTGGCTAATGCTGATCGACGTGCAAAACACCTTCTGCATCCCGGACTTTGAACTTTACGTTGGCGGTCGCAGTGGACGCGGCGCGGTGGAAGATAACGTGCGTCTGTGCGAGTTCATTTATCGCAATCTG
>WNFU01005557.1_pt1 | contig 24252 bp, 27 predicted proteins | sample 5400121 | NCBI WGS metagenome assembly WNFU01 (sample SAMN13153360, study PRJNA577476) | soil metagenome | isolation source: 100 cm soil or saprolite under grassland replicate 1 | place: USA:California | collected 2016-06-15
GAATGAAACGCTATCGAATTTTGTCAGATCGTCTCCGAATTCATGACGTCGAGTTATACAATGTTATTTTGGGCGTCTGCGCAGGCCTCTGGAATTTTTATCTAACTCATTGATTCTGAACATCGCAACAAGTCTAATGCTCGCAGTCGAGGCACATCGCTGTGCTGTACGGCTATATCCAGGTCGCGATGGGTTCGTGTTTGCTCGCCGAGCAGGGCATCGACACCCCAACCCCCGTCGATGCAGACATTGATTCGGTTCTGATCGAGAAGTTGAGCTATCTCGATCACGTCACTCGCGGTCATTTCAGGTTCGTCTTTTGGCAAAGGGGCCCTTTCGATATTTGATATGCGCATCCTGTTCTTCGGAGTGGGTTTACAGCCGGGAGATTATCAAAGATCCTCTTCTAAATCGAAACAGGCGACATTGGTACAGTACCGGGAGCGGTAGCGACCGGGCGCCTCGCGGAGAGGACGTTTCGATAGGCGCCCGGTCGCTACCGCTCCCGGTACTGTACCACCGCGTGTCCCAGTGTTGTCTCGTTCGGTTTAGCTGTAATATTAATCGACTTCAACCACAACTTCCGATTTGAGCGAATTGGCGATATAGCATTTGTCATGGGCCGAGTTATGCAAAGACTGCAACTCCTCAGGGGAAGGCGCCCTGTCCACTGAAAATTCGATTTTGGGGCGCAGCGTGATGCGCGTGATAGCAATCTTTCCTGCTGAATTCTTCTCCATTATCCCCGTAGCCTTGTCCATATAGCTCTCAACGACAAAGCCGCGCCCGGCTGCGATAGATAAAAACCACAACATATGACAGCTCGCCGCCGACGCCACCAGAGCCTCTTCCGGGTCGACCGCTTCGACAACCGAGTAGGGAACGGGCACTGACAATGGCGAAGAGGAGGCCATGATTTTTACTCCACCATCAAAGGACCACTCATGGGCCCGGCTATAGCGACTGTCGGAGAATTCGGCGCCTTGGCGCTTCCAACTTATTTCGGCTTCGTACTTATGCATATGACACTCCTTTCTTTCTAGCGCCTGCGTCTAAAGCGCTATCTCGGTTTTTGGGTTCCCAACTCCGCCCTTGATAGGTATCTGTTCCGAGATAGCAATGGCATGCTCGATACTACGGAGATACAAAGGTCGTGTCGATATCCATGATTGCGAAAATTGACCAGTCCAATTTATATTTCCCTTGCTGCGCCTCGGATTCCTGGTCGCGCCAGCCTCGCTCATACCTGCGCTCCGGGAGGCCAATTTGTGGATGGGCGATTACCGCAAATCCAGCGCCACGATCATCCGGCGATCCCGCAGGTACAGGTTCGTGCCCACCAACGTCGGTGGCGTCCACGCGGTATGCTCCAACACCGTCGCTTTCGCTAAGACTTTCAGCCCTTGCGGCGACAGAGAAGTGAGCGCCAACTGCCCATCTTCGTCCAGCAAAATCAACTTGCCATCGGCGTACACGAAATTGGCTTTGGGAAAGGCGCGATCCTGCCAGACGACTTCGCCGGTCTTGACGTTCATCGCTGTCAGCGGCGCGGGGCCTGAGCCGCTCGATCCAAAGACCAGATCGCCCAGCCGAATGATCGTGCCGTGATGCACGCGCATGCGCTGATTCGCCCACAATTCCTTCACCGCGGTCTTACCGCCTGCTTGCCGCAATAGCAGCGAGCGGCTGCCGCATTCGTAGGCCGAAGAGACGCAAGTGAGTCTCGATCTCGTCGTCGAGCTCTCGATCCACTCTGCGATCTCCGAACAATCCTCGAAGTCTCGCCGCGAGGGCGCGCAAATAGTGAGTCATCTCTCCTCCTAGCCTTCCAGCTTCAACAGGCGCCCGATCACTCCGGCGATCCGCTCCCAATTCTCCGTCTCGAGCGCGAGCTGTTTACGGCCGCTTTTCGTGATCGAGTAGTATTTCGCCTTGCGGTTGTTTTCCGACGCCCCCCACTCTGAAGCGATCCATTTCCGTTGCTGGAGCCTCAGGAGCGAGGTGTAGACCGTTCCTTCATTCAATTGCAGGACCTGCTCGCTCACTTGCTCGATCCGGCGGGCGATGCCGTACCCGTGCTGCGGCCCGAGCGCGTCGAGAACTTTCAACACCATCAGGTCGAGCGTCCCCTGGAGGACTTCCGATTTCTGCGCCTCTGTGTTTTTTTCTTTGGACATGCCAAAGAAGATACGCTTCTTCCATTGGAATGTCCATAGATATAGGCGCCCTTCATCTCAAGACGCCCAAAAAAACGCTCACACCTTGGTTTCTTTAGGCTCTGGCCGCTTGGGGAAGAGAAGGGAAAACGGTATGGCGACGCGCAAGGCTATGGCGAGTAAAAAGAATACGACTCCGAGCCAAGCGACGTAGGAGGTTTCCCAGGAAGAGAGAGAGAGGTGATTGGCGATTTTATGACCAATCCAGATATTGAGTAGAATGATGAAGCCGAAAACCGTCAACGAGACGCCGGTTTGTACGATCTGAAGTCGGGTCAGCCCTGGCCGGAGGAGGTCTTCGATGAAGCTGGCGACTACGCCGTAGAGCAGCGCGCAGAAAACGAACGCCATAATTAACCGCTCGGTGTGTGATGCGTTAGGTCCGTGACCGAGGTAGAAGACGTCAAAGCTCAACAAAGATATGGCTAAGACAGTCAGATGGATCGCAAACTGAACAAACTTACTCATATTGCCCGCTTTCTGACACTGAAAGTTATCAAGGCGCCCGGCGCGCCGCCCGGATAAATCTAAATCGGGCCAAGTAACATTGGGACACCGGTACAGTACCGCGCGCGTAAGCAAGCGGCAGACCGATGAGCCTGCCGCTTGCTTACGCGCGCGGTACTGTACCGATCTTACGTGGCTCGATTTAGCTGCCATAAATCTCTGCCGGCCATTCGCAAGAATTTGCCGCGCGCCATGTCGAAAAAGCAAAAAGCCGGGTCATCGTTGAGGTCGTCAGACGAAGGGAAAAGAGATGAACAGAATGATTATACAAGTCGACACCGACCGTGTGGCGTATGACGGCCGTGACTGGACGCCCGTGGCCGGCGAGCACGCATGGGCAATCGCGCGCATGATGAAGTCCAGAGAGCGCCTGTACAAGCGCCTGGCCGCCGGGCGTCCTGATTTCGCCTACAATGTCGCCCGGGCCGCCGCCGAGGATTTTCACGGTCGAATCGTCGAATATCAGCCGATTCCGCCCGCCAAACCTGGCGTCATCCACTAGGCGCGAACACCTGCAAGACACCCCATCACCGCGCCGATCCAACCCTGCGGCGCGTATTAGGGCCCTCGAAGAGCGTCATGACTCTCTGACTTCCTCCTATCTCGATTCGCTCAGTTTCGGTTTGACATTTCGGTAACCCATTTCATACTCTTATCTGCTTTTTTAATGCGGCTCCCATAATTCCACCGCGATTAAACCGTTACGTGGTCATATAGAAGCATCATGCATCGCAAATCACTATGCTGTCGCCACTCACATCTGTGAACGGGCAGGGGTAGCTGTGACCAGCCTACTGAAGTGAGGCCAGTGATTAGCTATACTATTATAGTGTGGCAAAGAGACGGGCTGATTCCAGGCGCGGCGCAAGAAGAAACTCCGAAGACCTGACTGACGGCGAAAGGCTGAACCTGATTCTGGCCGAACTGGCCACGCACAACTCAACGGAGGCTTGAATATGCGCAAACTCCTAACGCCTGCGATTGTCGCTCTCTCAATCGGAACAATAGGCGCCTTTATGGTCTGGGTGTTCGTACCACTCAGCGCCTGGCGGCGAGTGCTGAGTGATCGGATGCTCTGGTCGCTCATGCTGTACTTTTTGGTCATCTTCGCCGCGTTTTTTCTCTACGTCTGTACAACGACATTCGTAAGGATCGAGGCGAAGAAAAAAGAGAAACTAAACGCGCGCTGGCTCTATGTGCAGTGGGTGTTGATAAGTGGCGCGATCGGGCTTTTCGCCGGCGTGCTATACAACCCCGGCGAAGATTCGAGATACGCGTCGAGCGCTGCGCATAAGGCCGCGAACGCCTTGACAGTCTTTGCAGTCTTCTTGGTCACAGGACTGATTGGGACGGCCATCGGTCTGGGCAAACAAGATAAGGGGAAGGCCGCCGCGTTGAAGTCGGAACATGGCAGCGCGGAAATGGAGCCGACGAAATGAGTCGGGGCGCGCCAGGGCAAGTTGGCGCGATCGTGGGATTTCTACAAGGCGCCTGAGCCGTCGCTAGCTCGGTCGGTGGATGCGAAGTGAATGGAACGACCAGAAGGATTCAATGAAGCCGCGTTGGCGCCCGCGTTCGACTGGGGCCTGCCATTGCGCTGGCGCCGGACGCCGGCGGGATTGAAAACGAATGTCCGATGGACTGTCCGGCATCATTCGCCCGGCGGTTTCGAGATCGGCGATCCAGGCCCGGGGCCGGCAGACCTGGCGCTCAACATATTGGCGACCCTGCTCCCGTGCGAGGGCGGAAGCTTCGAGCAGTGTTTTGACGGGAAGGTGTCACACCAGGCGTGGACGCTCCATCAGGATTTCAAGTTTGAGTTTCTGACTACGGTGGACAGGAACGAGGGCGAAGTTGAGTGGGACCTCATCGAGACTTGGCTATTGGAGCGCAGTTTAGAGGTTGATTGAGGGGCCTGAGAAGTCGTCTTCGCCGGCTATTTCGAGCCGGTCGCAGTGGAGGGCTGAGATGATTGAGCTAACGGCTAAGGAAAGAGAAACCGTAATACAAATACTCAGAAAGCATCCTGACGCCGGCCCTGACGTAGACGTAGAAGGCTTTTTGAAGGAAAAGCCGCTGGCGTCTCTCTTCTTCGCAATGGCCGCGCGCGGACTGATGAAAGACAGGCGGGTGGCCACCGATGGCTACCTTCGCTCGTTGCCGGATGACCTGCTCGAACGGCTGGCGCTGGCGCTGCGCGAGTTCAAAATTGACGCGGAGGGGAGGGAAGAGGACAAACGCAGTTCAGATCTTTTATTTGTCTTGACTCTGGTGATTGCGCAGGAGAAACGGGACAGCGGTTTTAGGGCGACGGATCTCGAGATGGCCGTCTTTATGGATAGGTTCGCCGCTCTTGTCGACATTGAGGCTGAACGCCGGGCTGGATTCTGGCGCCGGGTTGACCGCTACACGCTTCTACTGCCTGTGACGGATAAGCAGCCGCGAAGAACTGGGGCGGCCACGAGTAAGACGGAGCATTGAAGGCGAGCAAACTATGAAATCGCGCACGACACGAAATATCCAGATCGAGAAGCAAACCCGGCGTGTATTGCGGAAGGGCGCCGGCGCAGGGCGTCCGTCAGACGCCAGACAAACAGCCAGGAAGAAGGCGAAGAAGTGAATGACTATCTGGAAACTCGAAGGCAAAGAAGCCACATGCGAAATCTTTACGGCCCGAGGATCGAAAGGGGGAAAGCGCAACCCTAAACTGCGCTACTTCCTGCAGTTGATTACGCGGCAAGGCGAACAGCGAATTCAGATCAGAATCAGCCAGGAAGAAGCCGATCATTGCATGGCGCTTCGGACTAAAGCCGAGCAGGTTGATTGGTGCGCGGAAAAGATCGCGCAGGCGTCGGACTCCCGCCGGGAGAAAAAATAGAGATCTGTAGCAAGTGTCCCCGCAAAGAGGAAGCAGTTCTTCCTTGGCGCGCCCCGTTCGTTGACCGAACCTTAGCTGACCAATTTATCTTCCATTTATGTCTGTTATGACAGACTGACTCACGGAAATCGGATCATAGTTAAATGAAGCGTGTGCAAATAAAACCACTGTGCAATCAATACATTGATTGGCGAAAACCTGGGTACGCATCGCTTCCAGCGTGCAGTCTTGGCAGGCGGCGCATTCGAGAATCAATGGGCGGCCTCCCCGAGACTGCACGCTGGAAGCGATGCGTACCCAGGCGTCTCCCGATTTATGCGCAGGATTCAAATAGTTGATTGCATTCGACTTTAATTTGCGCACTCTTCAGTTAAATACCTATATTTATTTACTTCAATAGCCATCTCGTTAGCCTAGGCGGGTAGCGTCTATTAGACATTCGCGGCGCGACCTGGGCCAAAAATGTCGTCGCTATGATTCTCTGATTCGGCGCATTGACAGAGCATAGCGATGTATGACGCGGCGTTTCCCGGTCGGGAATCGTCCGCCGGCCAGCTAACGCGCGATCAGAAGTACGCCGCCCGCCGCAATAATCCTATTGAGAAACTCTGTGACGGCTTAAAGGCTTTATGACACATGTTTTGTTTTGTATAGGACTGATTCTGACACTCACTATCACTTTGACGGGGCAGACGTCGTCCGGTGTTGTTGAGGTGTCAGGCGTCGTCTTGAACACGAGCGAAGAAGTTATTCCCGGAGCCAGTGTGACCCTCCGCAGGAACGATCTGTCGAAGCCGTTGACGGCGGCGACCTCCGACGCCAGAGGCTCATTCCGCTTTTCGCGCGTGGCCTCCGGCAGTTACGAGATTGAGATACAAAAAAACGCCTTCAAACCGGCGGTTATTCAATTGACCATCGGCGCTCGCGCGCCCGCTCCATTACGGGTAGTGCTGTCGGTCGCCGACTTGCGCGAAGAGGTCGCGGTTGAAGATCGGTCCGGCCATGTGAATACCGACCCGTCGGAAAATCTAGATGTCGTCAAGCTGGATCGCGATGCGCTGAACAACTTGCCTGTTCTGGGCAACGATGTGATTGGCGCCTTGGCAAATCTGGTTGACGCCAGTTCGACCGGATCGGGCGGCGCGACAGTCCTGGTTGACGGACTTGAAACGACAAGTAAAGTTCCGGCCAACATGATCCAGGAAGTTCGCATCAATCAGAACCCTTACTCGGCGGAATTCGCGCGGCCCGGGCGCGGGAGGATTGAAGTGATTACCAAAGCCGGGATAACGGAATATCACGGCGAGTTCGGGTTCATCTTTCGTGACGCTCATCTGGACGCGCGCAATGCCTTCGCGCTCGAACGCCCGCCGGAGCAGCGGCGCATCTACGAAGGCACGCTGACCGGCCCGCTCGGCGCCGGCAAAAAGTCCTCGTTTTTCTTCAGCGGCAATCGCTCTCCCTCCGGCTCGAAATCACGGAGGATTCGAGTGGCAACGCCGGCGTCGGCGGGTTTAATCTGCCGGAAGTGGCCGCCAATTCCAGAGGCGGCGAGCACCATCTTTTTTTCAGTCTGCGACAGATCCTCTCCCCCAAACTGGTCAACGAATTGACCGGCCGCGTCGGGCATGAGTATAGCCGGACGCGCAGCCTCCACCCGGGCATTCCGAAGCTGATCGTTCAGGACGCCTTCACGGGCGGTGGCGGACAAGCTGATCGGCGGACGACCGAAAATCATGTACAGTTCAATGACATCCTTTCCTGGACGCAAGGCAAACATTTTGTCCGAAGCGGCGTGAATGTCCCGGACATCAGCCGCCGCGGGTTTAGCGACCAGACGAGCTTCGGCGGCACGTTCTCCTTCGCCACGTTGGGGGACTATCTGAATAATCGGCCCTTCCTGTTTTCCATCAACCAGGGGGACGGCCACCTGGCGTTTTGGCAGAAGGAATTCGGCCTGTTCGCGCAGGATCAAGTTCTGGTGCGGCCGAATCTCTCCCTCGCCGCCGGCTTGCGTTACGACAAGCAGAATTTTCTGGGCGACAAGAACAATTTTTCCCCGCGCCTGTCGTTCGCCTACGCGCCGGGAAAACAACGCAAGACGGTTTTGCGTGGCGGCGCGGGGATCTTTTACGACCGCACCGGCATTCTCCCCATCGCCGACAAGCTGCGCTTTGACGGGCAGAGACTGCGCCAAGTGAATCTTGACAATCCGGGCTACCCTGACCCACTCTCGTCCGGAGGCGTCTTCGCCAATCAGCCCACTAGTATCGTCCGGTTCGCGCCCGACCTGCGATCGCCCTACACGTTTCAATTCAACATGGGCGTGGAGCGTCAGCTCGCCAAATCGCTGACGGCCAGCGCGAACTACATCAACACGCGCGGCATCAAGCAGTTCCGCCCGCGCGACATCAATGCGCCGTTGCCCGGCAATATGCAACGGCCTGACCCCGTCATCGGCGTGCTGCGAGAGATCGAATCGGCGGGATTCGCCCAGACGCACATGTTGGAATTGATGCTGCGCGGGAAGATCACCCGCTATTTCAACGGGACCGTCCAATACAACCTTGGGCGCGCTTACAGCAACACCGGCGGGATCAACGCGCGCCCGGCCGATAATTATGATCTGACGGGCGAGTGGTCGCGGGCTGATTTCGACGAGCGTCATCGCTTTAACATACTGGGCACGTTCAAGGCTGGAGACTGGTTCAACCTGGGGATGACGGTCGCGCTAACTTCCGGGCGTCCTTACAGCCTGACCACCGGGCATGATGACAATCACGATACGATTGCCAATGATCGGCCACTCGGCGTGCGCCGCAACAGTTTGCAAGGGCCGGGCGCGGCGACACTCGATCTGCGCTGGTCGAAGGAGTTCTATTTGAGAGCGGCGAAGAATGGGAAGAAGTCGGATGAAGGACCGACAGTCAAAGTCGGCGTCAGCGCTTTCAACGTGGTGAATCGTGTGAATTACACGGGCTTTGTGGGCAATCAGAGCTCGCCGTTTTTCGGCTTGCCGGTGGCGGCGCGACCTGCCCGTCGCGTACAGCTCAATTTCAATTTTAGCTTCTAGCCACATGTGTTCATCAAGATCAAACAGTGTTCGCGATAAGAACTCTGTAAATTAAGTTATTTGGTATTATTCGAGCCCGCGGAGCGGGCGGCAGAGTAAAGCCTGGGGTGGAGCCGAAGGCGGAACCCCAGGTCAGGTTCGGAGCGCCATCAAGCCCGTGAAACGGGCGGCAGCCATTGGCTGTCGCCCACTTCGTGGGCTCTGATCGCTTTACTTAGTTTACAGAGTAATAAGTTGAAATTCTGAACCTGACAGAGGAGTAGATTATGCAAAGCATGACAAGCGTTTTAGTCGGTTTCTTTTCCGCCGCGCTGCTGTTGCAGGGCGCGACTAACTACAAGGTGATGGGTCGTTACCCGATCCCCGGCGTCGGCGGTTTTGATTACGTGACGTTGGACGGTTCGGCGCGGCGGCTCTACGTTTCGCACGGGACCCAGGTAGACGTCCTGGATGCTGATGACGGAAAGGTCGTGGGCACAATCTCGGACACGCCGGGAGTCCACGGTGTCGCGATCGCATCGGACTTCAAGCGCGGCTTCACCAGCAATGGCCGGGAGAATAAGGTCTCGATGTTCGACCCCGCGACGCTGCAGGTCATCAAGAAGATCGAAGTCGGCAAGGGGCCCGACGGCATCTACTACGATCCGGGATCGAAGCGAGTGTTCACCAATAACCACGGTTCGCACGACATCACAGCCCTCGACGCCGCGACCGGCGATGTCGTAGGGACGGTGAAAGTGAATGGTGATGGCGAACAGGCGGTCATCGGAGGCGACGGTCTTATTTATGTCAACAGCGAGGACACCGCAGAGGTGGTGGCCTTCGATCCGAAGTCGCTGGAGGTCAAAAAGCGCTTTCCCATTGGGGTGGCGAAAGTTCCGACCGGTCTGGCTTATGACGCCAAGACGAAACGCCTGTTCATCGGTTGTCGCAATGAGCCCAAAATGGTCGTCATGGACGCCGATACAGGGAAAGTAATCAACAGCTTTTCGATTGGAGCGGGTGTCGACTACGCCGGTTTTGATCCGGAAACCAGTTTGATCTTCTTTTCGTGTGGGGATGGAACCTTGAACATCTATCATGAAAAGTCAGCGGACAGTTACGAGGATGCGGGAGCGGTCAAAACACAGCCGAGCGCGAAGACGATGGCCTTCGATCCGAAGACAAAGAAGATCTTTCTGCCTGCGGCCGAATATCAAGAGACCCCTGCGACCGAACCAGGCAGGCGTCCCCAGCGCAGCGTGAAGCCGGGAACATTTGCGGTCTTGGTCGTTGGAAAATAATGGTGTATATTGCGAATCCACCGAACGTTCCCGACATAACCTGGATTAAAAAATGTCGCCGTCTCAGCTCTCCGACTCGGCGCGGTAATTAAGTGTAAAAAACGCACGGCCTGATCGGCGCTGCCGATAAATCTGCGATTCTCGATTGAGGAGTCTCTTCCTGTGTGGATTTAGGGTCGGCCCCTTCGGGAACAGGCTGGTAATTTAATTGCTGAGGGTAAAAATGGATAGATATTTACTTTCTCAACGGACGCGTCTATCGGCGCTAGCCACTGTCTTGGTTTGTTGCCTGTCCACCTTTGCCGGCGCGGTTCCCAAGCAGGAGCCGGCGCAAGACAATGCGCCCGTGACCGTTGAAAACTTCGGGAAGGTCAATGATCACATTTATCGGGGCGGGCAGCCAAAAGGCGACGACTATCGACGATTGGGCGCCCTCGGAATTAAGACAATACTTGATTTGCGCGGCGACAGCGAGCCTTCCGCCAGGTCGTTAACCGAAGGGGCGGGCATGCGCTATATCAATTTGCCCATGGCGCCGAAACAGTATCCGCAGCCTGACGCCGCCCAACACTTCCTGGAGATTGTCAACGATCAATCGAACTGGCCGGTTTACGTCCATTGCGCCGGCGGGCGACACCGAACCGGCGCGATGATTGCCGCTTACCGAATAACGATCGATGGATGGGACCTCGATCGTACCTATCAAGAAATGAAAGACTATGGCTTTTACACTAAGCTCGGTCACGGTTGCTTTCGAGACTATGTCAACGATTATTACCGCAATTTGCAGGCGAGGCGCCAAACCAATCTGCCGTCGGACGCCACATCTACGTCTAAAATGACGCGCTTAACTAAAGTAACACGTCTCAATACAGTGGCCGGGGTTGTTGAGCGCCCGTTAAAGCGAATCTATAAATCGCGGCCGATATTTAACAAGTCTCAATAGGCGTTTTCGGGCGCTCGGCCTTAAGCAGCCATTTGAAGCGTTGTTTGCGACGATATTGTCACGTGACGAATAAATTCGGCGCCTACGTGGAGCGTTTTCATTGTTTCCGTCACGGTTATTGGGCTTTTGCCAGATTGACCACGATGTCCCAGTGGAAGCGAACGAATTTGTGGAGCGATTCTTCCAGAATTCGCTCCTGATCGCTGTGCGCGCCGAAACCTTTCGGCCCGTCTTCGCTGTCGGTCATCGGGCCTACTCCGTAACATTCAACGCCTTTGGCTCGCAGATAAGCCATGTCGGTCGCGCCGGTGCTCATCGTGGGCAGAGTAACGGCGTCGTAATGGTGTTTGACGGCGGCTTCCAAAACGCGGAACGCTTCGGAGTCAATCCGCGAAGGTCGCGCGACCGGCCGTGTATTGCGTTCGTTTTTGGAGACCGTGACCGCCGGGTCGTTGATAACCTTACGAATTTCAGCCAGCAGGTTTTCCAGGTTTTCATCCGGCAACGCGCGAACGTCCAGTATGGCTTCGGCTTCCGAAGGGATCACGTTCACCTGATAACCGCCTTTGATGATGTTCGGCGAAATCGAAGTCCGCAGCATCGAATGATGGCGCGGTTCGTTGACGGCAAAGTATTCCTGAATCGCGGAGGTCATTTCAGGATTGGCCACGTTGCGGTAACGATCGGCTTCTTCGGGCGCGCTGATTCCGGCCAGCCGCTCGAAATACGCTCTGGTCGTGTCGTTCAACCGCATTGGCGTTGACCACGCGGAGAGCTTGGCGATGGCTTGCGACAGGCGCACGATGGCGTTGGTTCTCAACGGAACCGACCCGTGGCCGGCCGGGCCGCGCGCCGTCAGCGTCACTCCGTAAGGAATCTTTTCGGAAGTCTGCGCCGTGGCGAATCGAATCTTACCGGCCGTTCGAGTCACGCCGCCGCCTTCGGCAAAACAAAACTCGGCCTCAATTTCCGGCCAGTGTTGGTTGACCATGAACTGAATGCCGAATTGCGTGCTGGCTTCTTCGCCCGCTTCAGCCAGAAAGATCACGTCGCGGTCTAGCTGCGCGTTCATTCGCTTCAGCAACAGCATCACCATCAGCCCGGCGGTAGCGTTGTCTTTGTCGTCGACCGCGCCTCGACCGTAAACGTACCCGTCCTCACGCGTAGCTGAGAACGGCGGATGCGTCCATTTCGCCGGATCAACTTTGACGACATCCGTGTGCCCCATAATCAGCACCGGGCGTTTTTTGCCATTGCCACGCAAACGAGCCACAAGGTTTGGCCGCTTCGGATCGAGAGCGAAGATTTTGGTTTCGATGCCTTCACGATCCAGAACCGATTTCAGGTATTCAACCACGATGCCTTCATTGCCGGGTGGATTGCTGGTGTCCAGGCGCAGAATCGCCTGGAAATGGCGCATGGTTTCTTCTTCGATCTTCGACCAATCCGGCTGCCACGATTTTTGAGGCGCAGCCGGATTGAGCAGAACAATCAGAGAGAACAGAGTCAAACGAGCAAACGTCATGAGATGCCCTCCGAGTCAGTTTGGTTTTTACGCTTGAGAAGAGTTATGACGGGCAGAATAGTAACTTGCCGGCGGCGTTTCAGGCCAGCTTTTCGGGAAAGCCGGCTTATGGTCGGAAGAAAGACTTAACGCGCAGTCAGATTTTCTGACGCTGTTGCAAGTCGCGCGCGGTACACATCCAGGATGACAGCCGCAAGAATGACGCAGCCCGTGACGAACCGCCGCGTCGGCTCCTGGGCGCCGATTTGCGCGAGTCCTGCGCCCAGAACGGCGATGATCAACACGCCGAAAAATGTGTTCACGACGGAACCGCGCCCGCCCGACAAACTCGCGCCGCCGATGACGCACGCGGCGATGGCTTGCAATTCGGCTCCGGCGCCTGCGTTCGGATCGGCGGAAGACAAACGAGCGCATTGCATAACAGCGGCGCAGGCCGCGAGCAATCCGCTCAGGCCGAATACGGCGACCTTGATCGGGCGCGGATTGACGCCGGTATAACGCGCGGCCTCTTCGTTCGCGCCTACCGCCAGGGCGTAACGCCCCCAGACCATCCGCGTGAGCGCGAATTGCGCGACCATCACGGCGACAATCGCGCAGGCGCCAGGCGCCGAAAGTCCGAAAATCGAAACCGCGCCGAGGCGTTCGACCGCGGCCCCGATATACATCGTTTGCGAATTCGTCATCAGATACGCCGCGCCACGCGCGACTTCCAGCATCCCCAGCGTCACGATGAACGAAGGCAGTTTCCATTGCGTTGTAATCAGCCCATTCACCAAACCGCACAGCAACCCCGTCAATAAACACGCCGCGAGCGCGGGCGCCAACGGCCAATGCCACTGCGCCAGACAGACGCCGAGCAAGGCTCCGCTCAGGGCCATCACCGAGCCGACGGAAAGATCAATGCCGCCGACGATCATCACCAAAGTCATCCCGACGGCCAGCATCACCGCATCGGGAATCTGATTTGAGATCGTGCGCAGAGTTGCTAGCGAGAGAAAATGATCCGTCTTGAGGCTGAATGCGACAATCAACAGCAGCAGCGCGCTGAGCAATCCTGCGTATTGCAAAAGCAGGCCACGCCAGGCAGGAGTTTTAAGGTGGTTTGTTTTACTCATTCGGCGCGTCCGCCCAACGTAACGAGTCACATCCCCAGGCGCTGTTGAATCAATTCGCCGATGTAATACTTCATGAACTCATCGCGTTTCGGTTCAAGGCATACCGTGACTGGTTTCCCGCGTTCACGATCTATGCGCGTGTACCCTTCGGCGTCAACAATGAGAGGCAGGACTTCCTGCTTGCCGAAAAACGTAGCGGGGCTGGCCGCTTCCGCGACCGCCAGTTGATCGTGCAGGGTCATGCGCGAGTTCGGATTATCAATCCAGAGCCGGTACAAGCATTCGAGCGCATAGGTCAGCGGAGATTTATAGTCGCGCAACTGCTTGCGCTCTTCATCGGTCAGGCGCAGATAAGTTGTGGAATCGAGTGGGACGATGGTCAACGGCAGTCCCGCGCCGTAAACAAGCTGGGCGTCCGCCGTTGATTGATAGACGTTCCATTCGCGCACGGCTTTGTCCTTGCTGTAGGCCGTGCCATACACGCAGCCACTCATCAGCACGACCCGTTTGACGTACTTGCCCAGGTCAGGTTCCTTGCGCAACGCGTCGGCGACATTTTGCAAAGGGCCGACGGCCAGTAAGATTACCTGGCCGGGGCGCCGCTTGACCTGCTCGACGATAAAATCGGCGGCGGATTGTTTGATCGGACGTTTGGCGGTGAAATCCTCGGCCCACGTATATTGATGCGCATAGCCATCCGAAGTCTTGCGCCCGACGGCTACGGGAACGGAATCGCGCCTGGTAATGTGCAGCATTTTGGCCGCGATCGGCGCGCGCGCGGGCGTATTGCCGTGTGTAATCGTCACGCCCAGCAAGTCGAAATTCTTATGCGCGAGAATGAAGGCCAGCGCCCATGCGTCGTCAATATCATCGCCAATATCCGTGTCGAGAATCACTTTGGCGGGCGCGGACTGATTGGGATTACCAGCCGTAGTGAATGAAGTTGCGCCGAATAACGATAACAAGAGGCAAAGCATTATTGGTTTCATCGAGGCTCCTGCGGATAATCCCTGGGTACGCATCGCTTCCAGCGTGCAGTCTCGGCTAGAGACCTATTGATCGGAATCAGTCGCCCCCAAACCTGAGGCGATGCGTACCCAAGTCTGGTTCCTATAAATTCGTCTTTCGCCGAGACTGCACGCTGGAAGCGATGCGTACCCAGGGCGCGTTTTCACTGTTTCAGGGCGTCGCAACGCGACATGGAGAGTTCCTCAGAATTGAACTGACACGAAACGCGGCGTCAGCGGTAAATGATGGCGCGGCGCAGAACGACATTCTTGCCTTTGGAACGCGCATCGGCGTCATCGCGCGTCACGATACGCAGCGTGTGTTTACCGGGCTTCAGGTCATACGCGCGCCAGAGGTCGTAATCAAAAGTGCGTTCGACGACATAGGCGTCAATGTGGTCGAGTTTCTTGCCGTCCAGAAATACGTCTGCGCGTCCACCTTCCTGCGACATCGGACCGATCAAACAAACGGCAATGCCTTCGAAGGTCAGCGCAGCCTCGGCGCCTGCGCTAGTGGCGACCTTGCCCGTTACGCCAGCCTTATTTCTGTCCATGTAATCTTTGGGCTGCGTCTCATCGCGCCAATCACCTTTCCATTGCCACGCCGGATCATTGAATTGCACAAACCGGTCCGGTTTACCAGGGTTCCATTGTTCCAGTTTCGGCGCTTTCGGCTGCTGCGCCGGCACGATGATTTCGCTCTCAGTGACTTTGCCGCCGACGCTCTCGACGACTTTGCCGGCGCGCTTGAGCGTGGAATCCACTATGGTGTTGAACGAGTAATCGGTGAACTGAAACTTCTTGTCGGCAATCGCGGCGACGCCGGATTTCCAGCGGTCGGGAATTTTGTCGTAGCCGATCATCACGCCCAGCACGCCGACGGCGCTCGACGGATTGCAATCTGAATCCTGTCCGGCGCGCGTGGAAATATCCAGCGTTTTGTCAAAATCGCCATTGCCCCAAAGTAAGCCAAGCACGATATGGCCGCCGTTCAACCGAGCGTCAATATTGAAATCTTTCATAGCGCCTTCGGGACACGGATCGTCTCTGTCCCATTTGTCTTTCAGCATCTGCCACGCTTTTTTCCAATCGTCAGGATACTGTTTGCGCCACCCCAGCAAATCGCTCACGAGTTTGGCATAGCCGCTTTGCGCGGGGATGCTTTTCAAGCCGGCTTCAACCACCTTGCGGGGATCGGTTTCAAAAAAGGCGGCGGCGTACATTCCGCTGACAAACATGCCGCCGTACAAACCATCGCCGTAATTCATCACGCGCCCGACGCGGTCGGCGTATTTGTTGGCTTCCTGCGGCAAGCCCGGCGTCATCATCCCGATGAAATCGGATTCAATCTGGAAATCAATGTCATTGGCGTGGAAGTTGTATTTCGGATGCCCGCTCCATGGAGCTTTGACGCCTCGATTCAGATTGCGCCGCGCGCCTGCGTTGGCATGCCAGAGATTGTATTTGGAATCCTTGAAAGCCTCGCCAAACTGCTCGCACGTGGCGTTCAGGCCCACCTCGTCCAGCACTTTGGTGAACGTCATTTCGACGTATAAGTCGTCCTGGTCTATTGCATTGCTAATGCGTTCCGGCGTCCATTTCAATTCGCCTTCGATGATCTTGCCGTTGGATTTAAATTCGGTCGGCGCGCCGAACGAAACGCCGATCATCTGTCCCGCCCAGCCGCCTTTGATCTTGTCTTTCAGCGCAGCCTGGGAAAGGCGACGCGTTTTGTTTTGGGCGATGATCAGCGTTGTGACAAGCGGCAATGCGCACAGGACCAGAAGGGGAATCAATGTCTTTTTCATGGAATCCTCGCAATCAAAGAGAAGAATTACACGAGCGCCTGCTCGACTTCGGCGCGGGTTGGCAACGAAGCCTGCGCGCCGATCCGTGTGATCGCAATCGAAGCTGCGACGTTGGCAAACGCAATCGCCGCATCCAACGTCAGGCCTTCGGCCAGCCCCGTCGCCAATGCGCCATTGAAACAATCGCCCGCCGCCGTTGTGTCTTTGGCTTCAACAGGGCGCGCCGGGAAATGCCGCGCGCGTTCGCCGTCCGCAAGAAATGCGCCTTGCGCGCCGAGTTTCAGAATCACCTGCCGCGGGCCGAGCGCGCGCAACTCCCGCGCGACATCAGACGCATCGGCCAATGCAATGTGGTCGCCGGCGGCTCCAACCAACGCGAGAGCTTCGCTTTCGTTCGGGGTCAGGATGTCGACGTTGCGCAATAACACGGCAGGCGCCTCCCGCGCGGGCGCGGGGTCGAGAATTACGGTCATCCCCAAGCTACGCGCATGCGCGGCCGCGGCCGAGACGGTCTCAAGCGGCGTTTCGAGTTGCAGCAATAAATGCGAACCGCCGAGCGCGGTCAAGGCTTCGGTTACGTCTGCCGGACGTAGGCAATCATTTGCGCCGGGGACCACCACGATCTGGTTTTGCCCGCTCTCCTCGACCAGGATCAGCGCAACGCCGGTCGCCGCTTCCATCGTCCCGCGCACATAGCGGTTGTCGACTCCGCAAGCGCACAGGCTTTCCAGCAACTGCCGCCCGTACACATCCTGCCCTACGCAACCAATCATCACAGCGGCGCCGGGCTGCGCCAGGCGACCGACTGCGCAAGCCTGATTCGCGCCTTTGCCACCGGGCAAGGTCACGAACTGGCCGCCCGGAAGCGTTTCGCCGCGTTGTGGCAATCGCGCGACCCGCACGATGAAATCGAGATTAAGGCTGCCGACGATGACGATGTTTGCGGTCTGCATACTCTTCAGCGCTTCAGCTATCCGCCGTGACGCGGCGTATGTTCCGCCGTAATTAAATCCACTTTCGTTTCGCGGTCAGCAGGAGAGGTTTTGTTTTTCAACGTTTCCAGCGCGTATTCAATGCCGTACACCGCAAGTTGATCGCCGTGCTGGTCAACGGTCGCCAGCACCTGACCGTCTTTGAGCAATTGCCGTACGGCCTGGATGTTGTCGAAGCCGATCACACGTATTTGCCCTGCCTTGCCCGCCGCTCTGATCGCCGCGACCGCGCCGAGCGCCATGCTGTCGTTGGCGCAGAGGATGGCCTTCAATTCCGGCTTTTCCACCAACAGCGCAGCCGCGACTTGATTCGCTTTCGCGGTTTCCCAACTCGCCGATTGCGAGCTGACGATATTTATTCCCGCGGCTTTCATCGCGTCTTCAAATCCTGCCTTGCGTTGTTGCGCGTTGAAAGCCGTCGGGACGCCTTCGAGGATCGCGACCTGATCGCCGGGCCTGAGCTGTTGGGCGAGGGCTTCGCCTGCGAGGCGCGCGCCTTTGCGATTGTCAGGGCCGACGAAAGGGATGCGCAAATTGCGCTCGGCGAGCACCGCCGCGTCGAGCTTGTTGTCAATGTTAATGACGACAATGCCTGCGGATTGAGCGCGCTGGCAAACAGCGACGAGGGCTTTGGAATCGGCGGGCGCGATAACGATGGCCTGTACCTGCTGCGCGATCATTTGCTCGACGATTTCGACCTGGCGCGCGACATCCAGCTCATCCTTAATGCCGTTGGCGATGAGTTCGTACTCCGGCGCATGCGCCTGTCGGTGCGCCGTTGCGCCGTCCTGCATCGTTTTGAAGAATTCGTTGGCCAGCGATTTCATCACCAGCGCGATGCGCGGTTTAGCGGGTTGCGGAGCCGTATTGCAACTCGCCTGCAAGAGAATCGCTACTAAAGCAAGGCAGCCAGGTTTAAAGAGCGGAGACAGTTTCATCACGTTGAATCTCGGCGAGAAGTTCTCGAGCGATAGGCGATGTTTTTCAAATTAACGAAGGTTTCAGCGTTCCACAGCGGGCTAAAGCTATATGAAACGCTGAGCTTTTTCAATTTTTTTGCCGGAGGCCCCCAAATCGAAGCATTCCGTTACGGCGCATCCAGGCGTAATATGCCGCAGCTTGAGAAGGCGGCAGCCTTTGGAGTGCGGTAGCTCGGTACCGCTTTGGTAGTCATCCCCGATTCCCGCGAAATACCGGAGCGAAAGGTCCAGTGGGCCATTTCCTGATCATCGCCGCGACAACAGAAGAGACTACCAAAGCGGTACCGAGCTACCGCACTCCAAAGGCTACGCCGGTTTAAGTACAGCCTTCTATTAAATAGTCTTGACGCGCCCTCACAGCTCGCGTACTATCCCTCGGGCTAGCGTACTCTCGGCAATATTAATCGCTAGACTTCATCGGAAAATAAACTTCCTTCGAGCTCAGAATTTATCTCTGTTTGAAGGTAATTTCTCCAGACATTGTATTGTAAGGAGAAGATATGCATTTCAGCCGACTCATAGCCTTAGCGCTGCATGGTCTTTACTGTAAGTATTCATCACCGAAATTCCGATCAGAGTATCGTTGCTACAAGGCGGTTTGCGCCGAACATTCCACGCGACCGTGAGATTATATGTTGATGTGCAAGTGGGGCGAGTTGAAGCGCGCCATCCAGCCCACGTTACCTGTCGGTCCCCGGATTGAGGATTGACGAGGCCTTTCATGAATCCAACGCTCAGCGGGTTCATATGAGACAGGACCGGGAGTGGCTGTTGAGAAACCTAAAATACACCGAGGACCCAAAGATGCAAAATAGACATTCTCTACTCGCGAAGCTCGCTGTTCTCGTAGCCGTAAGCTTCGCCGCCTTCAGTTGTTTCCATAAGGAAAAGGAAAAAGATGCCTCGCTAGCCGATCTCGCCGACGGGCGCAAACCAGAGGAACTGGCGGAAATCGCATTCGATGTGTTCAAGCCGATGGATGGAGGCATTGTACTTTCGCCCGATGAGATCAAAGGCCGCAACACGTGGAATCTCTGGTGCGCAGGTAACGAGCAGTTTTGGGACCGGATGGCGCGCGAAGCTTACGGTCTTACCGACTTGCTCAAGATGATTGATTCGCGCAACCGCGGCGCCCGCTTCAAGGACCTGGGGCTGATCAATCAGCCTGGCTACAAACAGGCCGCGAAGGCGGATCAATACGGTGTTTGGATTGACGAAGCGGTCGAGCCGGAGCCGTCGGCGATTGACCCGAAGGTCTACGGTCGCGCCACTGGCGTGATGGGGTTTCGGCTCTTTGAAAATCCGGATTTCAAGGGCGACGCGGTCAAGCGCTGGGACGCCAACAGGTACTATACGGACTTGGATTACGCCGCGGACCCGAAGCTCGTTCGCCCTTATCGGGTGGGCGCCTCCTGCGGCTCGTGTCACATTGCGTTCAATCCGGTCAATCCGCCCGCCGATCCGGAAAATCCGAAATGGGAGAACCTCGCCTCAGCGATTGGCAACCAATACATTCGCGAAGGACGCGTCTTTGCTCACACCGTCCGGGAAGGCGGCTTCTTTTGGGAAATGCTGAAAGCGCAGCCGCCCGGCGCCTCCGACACTTCACGTATCGCGACAGACCACATCAACAATCCCAACACGATCAATCCCATCTTCCTGCTCAAGGAACGGTTGGATAAGGCGCCGGAGGAGGTGGTCGTCGGCGATGGGCTGAAACTGCCGACCGTCAAATCACCGATGAAGGCGCCGCGCGTGCTTAAAGACGGCGCCGACTCGGTCGGCGTGCCCGGAGCCACGCTCCGCGTCTATGTCAACATCGGCAGCTACTCTCAGCACTGGCTTCAACAGCATAACCCGCTCATCGGGTTGACCAAGCAGAAGCCGTTCTCCGTTCAGACGGCGCAGGAGAATTCGGTATACTGGCTCGCGACGCAGCAGAAGTTTGAAAACATCGCGAAGTTCTTCATGCGGCTGGAGTCATTTCGGCTCGAAGCCGCGCCGGGCGGCTCGGCTTACATTGATCAAAAATCGCTGGAGCGAGGCAAGATCGTCTTTGCCGAAAACTGCGCGCAGTGTCATTCGAGCAAACGGCCGCCCGCCGGCGTCAACGAACTGGATTGGTTCCGCCGGGAAGTAGTCAAGCCGGATTTTCGTGACAACAATTTCTTCTCGGACGATAACCGCTATCCGATTACCCTTCTCAAGACCAACGCATGCCGCGCTTGCGCTACGAACGCCAAACGCGGCCACATCTGGGACTCATTCTCGTCCGAGACCTACAAGAATCTGCCTGCGGTCGGCGACATCGAAGTGTGGAACCCCTATACCGGCCGGACGGAGAATTTCAGCGTACCCGGCGGCGGGACGGGATATTACCGGACGCCGTCACTCATCAGCGTCTGGTCTTCAGCGCCGTTACTACACAACAATGCGCTCGGCGTCTTCAACGCCGATCCTTCGGTCAAAGGGCGGATGGACGCCTTCAACGACGCCATAACGAAGCTGCTCTGGCCGGCGCGCCGCCTCGGGAAAGAGTCCATCTGGCGCACGTCGCGCGAATGCCAATTGCAGCTTCAGCTCGCGGTGATTCCTGAACCGTTGCGCGCGCTGCTCAGGCCGCATGCCGACCCCGACGGGTACTTTCGCATCGGCTTCATTCCCGCCGGCACGCCGATCAACCTGATCGCCAACATCGGCCCGGAAATGGGGCTGGAAGAGTTCGTGCGGCTCAGCCTCAAACTCAAGGCTGTGCTGCGCGAAGTAAAGGAGAAGCGTCTCGACGCCGCCGCCACGACGGAGTTGCTGCGACAGAAAATCGCCCCTGAACTCTTCAGGGTGAACAACTGTCCCGACCTGATCGAGGATCGCGGCCACGAATTCGGCGTCAGCCTGCCGGACGCCGACAAGCGCGCGTTAATTGAATTTTTGAAAACGCTCTAAACCGCCGTAACCACATAGGAGTGAACCATGGCTTTTACCGTTTCCGAACTATTGAAGATGTCGCAGGAGAAGCTCGACGAGATCTTTACCGACAGCCCGGTCGGCGAAATCCCCGACGGCGAGGCGAAAGGCACGGCCATCATCGCGCCCGGCACGTCCTTCAGCGATGAGATCGCCGAATTCATCAGCCACTTCGCCTGGCAGGGCAAAACCTTTGACAAGGAAAAGGGCGTGTTGCGCAACCGGATCCTCCCCTTCGGCCTCAACGCCATCATCGCCAAGGTCTACAAGGCGCCGAGCTGGCTCGACGGCAAGGAATGCATTGTGCTCGATTATTCAGACACCTCGCTGCTGGCGCACTGGATCCGCGATGAAATCCGCGAAATCGCCCCCAACCTGTATTTAGGGAAGGTCTACTGGGGCAAACGCCGGCTAATTGATTTCGCGATCGATTTCAATAAATAACGGCCCCCACCGGTTACTTTGAGGAGCTAAGGGGGGCCGCGGCGCCGCAGGCGGGCGGCGACGGTTGCCTATACTCAAGATAGTCGCTTCGTCGCGTGGACGATTCGCTCGGAACATGACTCCGCAATCACAATTCATGGCGCCTGCGCCGATTGCTGCGAACCGGGTAGACGACCTGAGAGCGTTGCTCGCTTCGATGAACCACAGTCCCGGCGTCGTCAACCCGAGCAACGAGCTTATCCCCTTCGGTTAGTTCGAACGCTTGCATTTCGCCCGCTTCGTTATCCTGGACGATCGAACTCTCGTCGACGGCGCCGCCCTTGGCCTCGCGCGTCCAGACTTGCCAATCTACAAGGTGTTTCTGGCCGAATGGAGAAAATCACCCATCCGCATCGACGGCCTTGTTCGCCATCTCGATGAATGTCTTTAACGACGTTCACCCGGCTTTGCTATTGTGCGGTCAACTCCACTATCACGGCGCCCAGAGACGGAAATATTTGCGAAAGGCGCAATGGTTGCAATGGTGTGCGCTCAGATTTCGAAAATGTCACTTTTCGAAACGTAAAGTGGACGGAGTCCGGCCAAAAGGCCGTAACCAATCGCTACGGGGAAATCTGAAATGGCATATTTCCTCCGCAATCAGCATAGTCATCCCATCTCGCTCGGTCGCGAACGATACGGTTGTTCGGCTGTCAATTCTGAGCGGTCGCACGGAGGGGGTGTGGCGTGTTGAAGAATGGTCTTATCAGGCTCAGTTTCATCGCAGCGCTGCTCCACCCGCTTGCCGCAGTTCACATCAATGGGCTCACACTTGCGAAGGATGAAACAACCTCCGCCGGGAGAGCGGCAGAGACGCGGGAAGTGAAGCTATTCCTAATCGCGGTAGATGACGCCGGCCGTTCGGGCAAGAAGATCGGCTGCGGCGACAGTGTAGTCGCCGTCACCCGCGAGCTCCGACAGACCCGCACACCTTTGAGGGCCGCCCTTGAGGAATTGCTACGGATCCCCAGGACCTATGGCTCTGACCCTGAGTTATACAACGCGTTGTATCAGTCGGAGTTGAGGCTGGTAAGCGTCTCAGTCCGCCGCGGCATTGCGAGACTCAGCTTCGCGGGGCGGCTGGTCACGGGCGGAGTGTGTGACGGCCCTCGTGTGCAGGCGCAGATTGAAGAGACGGCGCTTCAATTCCCGACCGTGAAGAAAGTGAAGGTGTTTATCAACGGCGTGCCTCTTTCCGTGTATCTCTCCGAACGGGGTTGAAACAGGGCGCCTTCCACGCGCAGCCGACCGCCAAACGGCGTGCGTATTGGAATCAGAGGCCGCTGGCGGCAGCCTGTGAAGGGCGCCGGGTTTCTTTAGTAATGATCAATACAACAGGCAATTTAGATCGGATTGCAATTGTGTGTATGGGACTCCGGGCGCGAGTTGTTTACTCGCGCACGTTTCCTAGTTTGACAAAGCCACAGACAGGGCGATTAGACAAATCGCCCCACACCGTACACGCAATTGCAAACCGTCATAAGTAGCGAGGAGAAATAGCATGGGTAATCCAAAAACTTACCATTTCAAACTTCCCCCCTATCAGGGCCATCCGCTCACCGAGCCGCCGAATTCATGGTATCCAGGCGTCCAAGCGCACCATGCGGCAAGTACGAGCGATCGCACACTCCGCAGCGATGGAAAAATCAGAGCCTTTGTTATTCACGCGACGGCCGGGGCGAGTTCAGCGGGGGCGATGGACGTCATGTTTAGCCACCGTGCGAGTTGGCACTGGCTTATCCCTGACGAAAATGAACCGGAACATGGGGCGCGGGTGTGGGCCTGCGCGCCTGAACGGCGCGCGGCTTGGCATGTGAGAAATAACCGCTCGCATCCCGAAGTGAACAGTGGCCGCAAAAACGTCAATTATTGGTCCCTGGGGATGGAAATCGTCAACACCCAAGTCGGGGACCCGTTTTCAGACTGGCAGGTAAAGCAAGCTGCGACGCTGGTCAGGTACGCGTGGAGCAAGTACCCGGAACTCGTCGACGTCGTAAGCCACGCGAAGCTCGATCCCCAGCGGCGGAGTGATCCCGGGGCGCATTTTCCGTGGGACCGTTTCCGCGAACTTGTGCTTGCTCCTACGCCTGTAGTCCCTGCTCCTACGCCTATAGTCGTGGAACCCATTCAGGTTATCGATCCGGATGGGCAACAAATTGACTGCGACCCACACCTCTCGGATGGGGTTATAGTCGTCGAGCCCCGTGCGCTCATCGAGAGGTTAGGCTTTCGTGTCGAGTACATCGACGGGCCTCCAACGACCATGCGCATCCTCAGGGGTTGAAAGCAGCTAAAGATTCTATGGACAAATACGTCTATTTGCGCTCAAATCCGAAGCGTGAACATGAAATTGAGCGAATGGGCGAGACAACTCTGATTCGGGATATGACGGAAGTATCGACTTCCTTGCGGCGCCAGACTCTACGGCAAACGGGCGGCGAAACATAAAGCAGAAAAGGCGATCGAGGCGATACA
>WNFU01002664.1_pt1 | contig 24250 bp, 30 predicted proteins | sample 5400121 | NCBI WGS metagenome assembly WNFU01 (sample SAMN13153360, study PRJNA577476) | soil metagenome | isolation source: 100 cm soil or saprolite under grassland replicate 1 | place: USA:California | collected 2016-06-15
ACTGGTCCTGTCCGCAGCGACCGTCATAGTGCAGCACCGCGGCGAGCAGCTGTTCGAACACGCCGGGCGGCGACCGGCCGCCGCCAGCCACCGGTAACCACGAATACCGCAGGGTACGAATACATGCACTCCACCGGTTTGCGGGACGGTTGAGCGCCTGCCCCCGCTGGGTCCCGGTTGCGGTGAGCTGCCGTTCGACCCGGAGGCGGGCAAACACCACTGGTAGCCGCCGACCCCGGGCGCGCGTGGCGATGGCTGGTTCAGTCGGTCAGCAGCGCGGTGACGGTGTCCGGATCGATGCCAGCGGCGATCGCCCGTTCGAGGATCTGCGCGAAGCGGTCCCGTGGGTCGGCGCCCAGCGCCCGATCAACCGCCATGCTGGCCAGTGCACCGTGGCCGGCCTGCAAGGCACACAGGGCCAGCAAGGTGGCCGCCGGGGCGGTGAACGGGGGTTCGGCCCGGCGGACCAGGTCGCTCCACATGGTCATCTGCCACGCCTCGCCGTTGGTGCGCCGGGCGGCGAACTCCCACAGCGACGGCAGCTCCAGCAGGACGGTCAGCGTCGCGGCGTGTTCATCGTCGACCGGCTGCCCGGCCCGGTAGCTGTCCTGTATCTGGGTGAGGTAGATGCGTGCCGCCGCCTGCACCGCGCGTCCGACCTTGGTGTCCAGCACCGCGTCCGGCCGGTCGCCGGCCTCGACGCTAGCGCCGGCGGCGTCCAGCAACTCGTCCAGGACACGCACGCGGCGACCGTGGCCGCGACCATGCCGTCGCGGGCCGAGCCGGTAACCGGAGCAAGGGTGGCAGCCAGGGCCTCGCGGTCGGGCAGAGCGACCAGCCCCGCGTACACGGCGGCAGCGGCGGCCGAGCTGGTGGCCGGCTCAAACGGCACACCGTGCGGTGGGCAGACCGCCGGGTCGGCGCAGCGCAGCCGCCAGAACCGACCATCGGCCACCCGCAGCGCCTCGTGGATCGGGATACCAGCGGCCAGCAACGCCTCGGCGGCGGCGGTCACCATCGGCTCGACACGGTCGGCGGGACCGTAGCCAGCCACCACGACGCTGACACCGCCGGGTGCGGTCAGCTTCGCGATCACCAGGTCCAGAGCGGCGTGCACCGGCCCAAGCGGTTCATCGGCGCCGGGCAGATCCAGCCGGGCGCCCATGACAACGCCGCCGCTACCGTCGTCGACAGCGAGCAAGACCAGGCTGGCGTCGGGCTGGAAGCCCAGCAGGAACGGGATCAGGGCGAGCAGGTCCACGGTGCCGCGGACGCGCACGGTGGGTCGATCGGTGGAAGACATCGGGATTCCTTCGGATAGACGTGGCACGCCACCGCCGGGGAACCGGCACAGGCCCACCTCCGCCGGTCGCGGGCGTGGCAGGCGGCCGGCTCCCGGCGGGGTGGCATCGGACGAGTCGTCGGTGTTGGTGCGCCACCGGCGGGCCCCGTGTAGGCCCGGATAGCGCACGCGGCAGTGGCTGCTAGATGTTGTTCTCGACCATGTCGGTCTTGGCCAGTTGCTCGGCCTCGGCGACCTCGCCGGCGGTGACGAACGTGGCCCACACTCCTTCGGTGAAGGTTTCCTCGTCGCCGCCGTAGACCTCGTGGCGGCCGGTGACGACGCCGGCGACGACGGGTTTGTCGGCCAGCCAGACGCCGATCACGGTGTACTGCACGGGATGTCTCCTCGGTTCGGGATGCAGATGTCGGCCCGCGGTCCAACGTGGACCTACGAGGGGGTGGGCTGCTGCGGACCGGCTTGCCTGCAGCGTGGATCAGATGCGGTGATGGGCTGCCGCTGTTGGCGACTTGACGGTGCAGGCAGGGGCGGCGGCGGCCGTCGACCAGCTGGCGGCCCGCTACAAGTTGATGCCGACGTCGTCGGCTTGCTGCGCCGGCGTCGTCGGGAAACCGCTGCTGCCGCACGGCGTCCGGCCGCTGTCGCCGGCGCAGCTGGTCAGCACCTCGCCGCAACTGCACGACGTCTGCTCCGGTGTCGCGCGGTCACGACCGGGCTGGTACGGGATTGCCGGCGCCGTCGACCAGGTCGCAGTCACGAACGTGGTCGACGACCAGATCGGGCTGGGAGGCGTCAATACTGGTGCCGCAACCGCGGCAGGTCCACCAGTCGATGGGTGGATCCAGGAGGTCTTCGATCTGCTCATCGGTCGGCGGGTCGTCGAAACAGCCGTCCTCGGTGAGGTCTTCGCCGGTGTCGACGCGGTGGACTTCGAACGAGTGGCCACCATCGGTCCACAGCAGCTCGGTGACCTGGACCTCCACATTGGCTACGACACGGAGGCCACGGTCCACCCTCTTAACGATCTTGCTCATGGTGTGGATACCCCTTCCAGGTTCGGATAGGCACGGCATCCCTGGGGGAGGCACGTTGGTGCACGGGACCGGCCCCCGGGGCTGCGGGTCTGCGGGTGTCGTCGCCCGGTGGCGACCGGTTCGGATGGCGAGGTCTCGCGGGCTCGTCGCGGCACGCTGTGGGTTCTGCCCGCGATGTGGTGCACCAGTGGCGGGCGCCGAGGCGGTGGTGACGGGGCCGCTTTCCGGTGGTCGGCGCGGCGCCGCCGGAGCCGAGCCGCTCACGAGGCGGGTCGTTGGTCGGCCAGGTGCTGGTACACGGTGGCCGCGGACAGCGGCTCGCTGGACAGGTGGGACGGCTCGGCGATGGGCCGCCAGGTAAATGGGTCACAGGCCAGCCACTGGCTGTGCGAACCGGTCTCGATCTTGATGACGTCGCCGATGGACAGCGACCGGTGTCCGAGTAGCCGGTAGACGCAGGCGGCGAGGAAGGTGGTTTCGCCGCCCGGGTTGTGCCGCTCGGTTTCCAGCAGGTCGAGGTCGGCGTTGAAGGTGCGGTAGGCCCACTCGGCGATGGCGAGGGCATCGACGCCGGTGGGTGTGTCGAGCCAGTGGCTGGTGACGGCGGTGAGCAGTTGCCCGTCCTGGTACGGCATGAACCGGGCTTCGTCGTTGTGGTAGATGGTGACCTTCACCGGGATCGGCTGCTGTGGCGTGGATTCGCGGGCTGGTGGTGCGTCGATTGTGGACATGTGCGGTGTGCCTTCCTTTCGGATGTCGGCATCCGGGCGCGGCGTGGGTGGCTCGGCCCCGGATGCGCGCGCTGCCGGGCTGCGACCGCCGGGGGTGATGGGTGGGCGTGCCAAGGCCACGGCTGACGGGCCGCGCTAAACCGCTGCGGACCGGCTCGGGGCGGTTACCGGCCGGTTGGTCAGCACGGTGGTCGCCAGATCCAGGTCTCGCCGGTGCCACCGGGCCCGGAGCGGAAGCCGTACATGACGACCGCGCCGTCGTCGTCGACGACGCGGACCTGCCAGTAGGCGCTCAAGCCGCGCAGCTCGTCGCTGACGTAGCGTTTGATCGCGTCGAGGTCGGCGAAGCGGGTGCCGACCCCGGTGGGCACCGTGTCGACCGGGTGCACGTTCGGGTTGCCCACCAGGTAGCAGTCGCTGCGGATGGACACGCACAGCAGCCGCAGGCCGCGACCCGGCGAGCCGGGTGGCGGCCGGGTGCCGGTCGAGGCGGTGGGAGCGTCGAAGCAACCGGGCATACGGTCGAGCAGCTCGGCCCGCAGCTGCGGCCCGGTGCCCCACGGCTCGGCCCGGTCGCTGGCCGCCTCGGCGATCGCGTCCCATTGGACTACCGGGATCCGCCAGTCGTCCGGCGAAGTCTTCTGCCCGCCGCCCAGATCGGCGAGCCGGCGCCCGTCGTGCTGCAGTAGCGCGTCGTAGACGTGCGCCAGCACGGTCGGCACCAGGGCGGCCGGCTCGTCGACGGCCCGGATGGCGGCCAGGATCGTGGTCAGTTGCTCGCCGGTCAGGACCCGACGGCGTTACGCCGCTCACCGCTGGGCCTTTCCGGGCAGGGTCGGTACGGCGGTCAGCTGCAGCCGGCACCGCTGCTGGCAGGTCGGGCAGTAGATGGTGTCACGGCTATCGCACGGGCACAGCTCGTCGCGTTGCCCGGTGTCGTAGGCGAGGCAGTCGCGGCATTCGGCGTACGGTGCGCCGGGTCCGCGGCCGAACAGGTCGGCGAACGGAATGTAGCTGCCGGCCGCGTCGAGCAGGCTGGTGTGGTCCAGCCAGGTCCAGCGGTGCCCGGCCGGGCAGACGATGTCCACCGGCTCGACCTGTAGCCAGTAGTCCGCGTCGGTGGTCAGGTCGCGCAAGACCTCGGGAGCGTCGCTGCCGACCTGCACGAGCGCGTATGCCACCTGGTCCGGGTCGACGGCCAGGACGATGCTCACCGGCTCGCTCAGCGAGTTGTGGTCGTGGTAGTAGCTGGTTTCCTCGCTGGTGGTCCAGCCGCGGGCCGCAGCCCACAGCTGCATGCGGGCGCTGGTGTCCATCTGCGGGTGGTACTGCGCGAAGACGGGGTGGCGGCTGAACTCGCGCAGCGCGGCCGTCAGGCCGCAGAGGGGTTCGCTGGTCCGCTGGCGGACCCACGGGGTCGCGTCGATGAGGTGGTAGCCGTGTTCGATCCGCACGGCATCGTCGTGCATCGCTTGGTCCTTTCGGTATGCCCGCGCGCGGCGGGACGCGGGACGACACAGCCGGACGCGGGTGGTCACGGCCGCGCCGGGCAGGTTTCGGGCGGGCGGGTGGGGTGGTGTCGGGCCGGTGGCCCGCGGGTCGTCCGATATCGGCTCCGGGTCGAACAGCTCATGGACGGAGCCGGGCGATCGAGCGGAGGGGGTCGCCGGCGTGGAGGTCGGGCCCGGGGCGGGCACGCCAGACCGCGTACGAGTCATCGGCGACGGCAGGTCGATGGTCAACATCGGTACCGTCTCGGTCGGTGCGCCCTGCTCGATCCAGTCGATCCAGGCGGCGAGCCGCGCACATATCTGCTCGTTGAGCGACTCGTCTTCGTCGGCGAGGTACTCGCCCAGCAGGACCGCCATCTGGTGGTGGGTCTTGCCCCTCGCGGCCGCAGTGCAGGTCGGTGCCGCAGCCGGGCAGCCGGCCACCCAGCCACAGGCCGTAGATCCAGTCGTTGTTGGCGTGGGCGCTGGGCGAGCCTGCCGCCGCCGATCGCGGTGGTGCCCAGCCGTAGCGGCGGATCGGTGTCGGCCACCGCCGGCGTCGCCCACACCGCTTCCGGATCGGTGCGGTAGGAGGCGAAGCAGTCGCGGACCTCCGCGGTCGTGAGGTCGTTGTCGTTGATCTGCCGCAGACGGTCTGGTGGTGCCCACGGCCGGCTCATCGCTACTTGCGCTTCCGCGGCCGGTGCTCACCCACTCGGGTTGCGTCCGGGTCGGGTGGGCAGGAGCTGCGCCCGCCAGCGGTGGTGGTGTAGTCCACCGAAACCCAGGCCCCGCCGATGAGCTTGACCGGCGTGCCGCACCGGGCGCACTCGTACTCGGCGGTGGCGGCGTAGGCTTCCCGCTCGGCGCGCCAGCGGCCGGCGTCGACGGCCAGGTCGAGGCGGGCAAACGGTGCACCCACCGGCTGCAGGGTGATGCTGCCGTCCGGGTTGTGGGTGGCGCGGGTCAGGTAGGCGGGTGTGCCGTGGACTGCGTAGGCGACATACGGCGAAGCGCCGATGACAACGAAGGCGCCGCGGTCGTCGTGGGCCGCCGCGGTCGACGGCAGGGTGGATTCCATTGCGGTGTCTCACTTTCCGCACCCCGGCCGGCAACACGCCGCCGAACGGCCCGCGCGGGGTGGAATCCCCGCGCAACGCCGTGACGGGCGGGGCCACCGACGGCCACCGGCACAGGGATGCACTCGGATGAGGCCGACAGGTGCCGGCCGTGCGTTGATCGGTCCGATCAGTCGGTGTCGGGGCGCAGCTCGTCCCGGTCGGTGACGTGTGCCCGGATGCTGGGGTCACCCTCGGTGTGGATTTCCACGCCGGCGAGGCCCCAGTCGCCCACCACGATGTAGGGCCAGTCCATGTCGGTGGTCCAGACCCGGTCGCCGGGCTGGTACTGCACCCCGGGAATCGGGGCCATCTGGTCGCCGCCCGCGTCGTGCCAGCGGCGGATGTCGTCGTTGATGTCCAGGTGGTTGCCGTGGTCGTTGATGAGCCACGCGTTGGGGAACACCCCGGCGGCGACCATGGCGCGGGCCAGTTCCATCTCGGCGACCTCCCGGCTGGGGTAGTCACCGACGCGGGTTGCTTCCAGGCTGACGTGGTAGCGGCCCCGGTCGAAGGTGATGTAGGCGTCGAACTCGTCGGGTGTGTCGTGCCAGCCGTCGAGGATGTCCTCCTCGACGTCCTCGGCCAGGTGGCGCAGGCTCTCGGCGAGCAGCGACACGTCCTCGTACAGGTTGCCGACGGTGATTCGCACGCTGACCCCGCCCGCGCGCACGCGCAGTTCCACGTCGCCGTCAGGGTTGCGGTGCACGCCGAACTCGGGCTTGGTGTCGTGCAGGTACAGCCGCGTCATGCCTCGGCCTCCAGACTCTCCAGGTCCTCGGCGTAGCCGATGACGACCTCCCGGGCGTGGCGCGCGGCGGCCGGGGACAGCATGTCGTCGGCCCGCTGCAGGTGCTCGGCAATCCAGGCGGGGGTGATCTGGACGGCGCCCAGGTCGATGTCGTGCGTGACCACCCGGACCGTGTCCGTCTTGCCGTCGGGCCGGTGGTGTCCGTCGATGAAGATGGTGTAGTCGTTGGCTTGGTCCGGGTCGCGTACGACGAGCACCTCGACCGTGGTGGTGGGCAGCAGCCCGGCGCGCTCGGCCAGGCTGCGCTTCGCCTGGGCGAACGTGAGCTCGTACACGCCCTGTTCGGCCTTGCTGTGCTCGGCCCAGACATGGACGAGCAGCGTGGCGTAGGGCTCGCGTGGGGCGGGTTCACCGCAGTCGACGAGGACGACGAACTCGGCCGGGTGGTCGCCGCCCTCGACGCGGACGGCGCTGAGCACCGGCCAGTGCAGGTCGCCCACGTGCGTGGGCGGTGCAACGGGTTGCATCGGCTCCCCCTTGTCTGGTGGATGGGTGTCAGTCGTCGATGGCGGCCTGCAGCAGGGCGTAGGCCCGCGCGACGAGCTCATGCTGGCGGCTGGTCAGGTCGTCGGGTTGGCCGTGCACCGCCTCGGTTGCGGCGATGACGAGAGCTTCGAGGTCGGCCGGGGTGAACGCGGCGCTGACACCGACGAGCACCGCCGCCGCCATGCGTCGCTGCCCGGCCGGCACCTCGTCCAGGTGGGCGGTGGCCTCGATGATGGGCGCCAGCCGATCGGCCAGGCGGGTGTAGGTCTGCTGCTGGTCGGCCGCGAGCCGGGCCGCACGCCGGTACCCGTTCGGGGTGGGCTCGACGTTGATCGCATCCGGGTTGGTGCTGGTCGGCGATTGCGGCCGCCCGGCACCGGCGCGGGCTTCGTCGGCGGTCTGTGCCCACCGGTCGGCCGCCGTGGTGAGCACGTGGTGGATGGTGCGCAGGTCGGCGACCGGCAGCAGCAGCGGGACCAGGTCGTCGGCGGGGGTGGGCAGCCAGGCCACCCCGTCGGCGGCGAGGGGGTCGATGTCACGGCGGCGGCGCAGCGGGCGGGTGCCGTCCGGTTCGGGTACGCCGTCGCGGTCTTGGTCGTAGACCAGGATGTGGTTGCCGCCGGCGGCCTTGGCGCTGTACATGGCCGCGTCGGCGCAGCCGCGGGCATGGTTGGCGTCGTAGTTTCCGTCAGGGCCGCCGCTTTCGGCGATACCGACACTGACCCGCGGCTGCATCCGGTACCCGGCGACGCTGGCCGGGCCGGCCAGCGCGGTGCCGATCGCCGTGGCCAGCGCGGTCGGCTCCACGTCGGGGGCGAGCAAGGTGAACTCGTCGCCGCCTTGCCGGACCAGGATGCCGCCGGCCGGGACCGCGGCCGACAGCCGTGCGGCGACGACGGCCAGATATTGGTCCCCGGCGGCGTGGCCGAGGCTGGCGTTGACCGCGTGCAGCCCGTCGACGTCGATGAGCGCGACGCTCATCGGGGTGCGGTCGCGGGTCGCCGCGTCGAGCATGTCGTCGACCGGGGCCCGGTTGGGTAGCCCGGTCAGCGGGTCGCGGCGGGCTTCCGTGACCGCCGCTTGGCAGCGCTGCCGGTGTCGGGTCGCGGCGGCGGCGTAGCCGACCGCGTAGGCGCCGCAGTTGACCAGCACGATGATCACAGCGGCCGGCAGGTGGCCGGTGACGATGGCCAGGATCGCGATGGCCGGCAGCAGCAGCACCCCGGTGATGGCGGCGGCCAGGATGCGGTCGGCGGCCACGGGATAGCGTTCGGCGAAGGTTTCGACAGTACCGGACACGAGGGTCCTCCTCGCATGCTCAAAGGGGATGGGCGGCACGCATCGGTGCCGTAGCTGACGACCGGCCCGCCGCGCGTCCTGCCCCGGGGCGCCGAGGTCCCTGAAATCCGGGGTTCGGCGTGAGCGGTGGCTACCACGCTGCGGGCCGCGACATGGGTCGCCGGGGTCCGGTCAGCGGTGACCGGACCCCGGTCGTGTCGGTCAGGTGCGCACCCGCATCAGGGTCTGCGCGGAGATCTGCACCTGGGAGCCGTCGGTGTAGGTGACGGTGCGGTAGCGGCGCAGGCCCGGCCCCACGTGGGCGACGGTCAGGTCGTCGGTGCCGTCGCCGACGGGGCCGACCACGACCTCGCCGTCCCGCAGCCGGTCGACGCCGACCAGGTCGACGCCGTCGGCGGTGCGGATCTGGCCGGTCGGGAAGGCCCGCTCGTCGGGCTGGCCTTCGGCGTTGCGGGCGTAGCGGACGGTGACCCGACTACGGCCGATCTTCGTGACCACGCCGCGGCGCCAGTTGCCGTAGGCGTGCACGTGCACGGCCTGATCGACCTGGAAGGTGCCCGCCGGCGGCCGGGGTGCCTGCCCGGTGGCGGGGGCGGCGAAGCGCACGCCGGTGAGGTGCTCGCGCAGCGGGCTGTCGGTCGGGTCGAGGTCGAACAGGTCGGCGACCAGCCGGCGGGCACCGGTGCGGGGACCGGCCAGCGGCTGATGCGCGCCGTACGCCCATTCGACCTCCCACCGGCCGTCGCTGGCCACCGCGAACGCCTCGGGGACCAGCAGGACGCAGCGCAGCAGTACCGCCGCCACCCCGAGGTCGTACGGGCGGCGGCCGGTGGTGCAGAAGGCGGTGGCGGTGGGGATGCCGCGCGGGTGGCGCGGCAGCGGCGCGAGCAGCTGCATCGGGTCGCCATGCAGGCTGCGGGTCGCGTCGCCGTTGAACGCGATGTCCTCGTGCGGGTCGCAGACCGGCTCGCGCAGCCCGTCCGGGCCGGCCAGCACGATACCGGCGGTGCGGACGTGGTCGAAGATGCGGCGGGTGTCGGCCACGATGGTCGGCCAGGCGGCGCGGTAGGCGGGGTGGCCGGGCAGGTAGGCGTAGCGGTGGGCGTAGGGCCTCACCCTCGTGCTCCCTTCAACTGTGGATGGGTTGCGGCCGTTGGGCGACCGCCGTGGACCGGTGGTGCCTGGCGGTCAGTCATCGACGGGTTCGACGCTTCGGACCGAGACCTGGAAGTCGTCGCTGTAGTCGACGACGTCGTCGACGTCGTCGAGGTCGACGCGCAGGTTCTGGTCGACGTCGTTCTCGACCTCGTTGGGGTCGTCGCTGTCGACCTCGAAGCTGCCGGTGATGGTGTAGGTGACCTTGACCCGCGGCTGGTACGGGTCCAGGTTGAAGCGCGACAGGAACGCGTCGAGCACGTCGCGGCTGATCTCGCTCTCGCGGTACTGCTCGATCGCGTAGTCGCGGATCTCCGCCAGGCGTCGGGCCTGGCTGGTGCGCAGCTCGCCCAACTCGGTGAGGCGTTGCGCCGCGGTGGCGGCGAGTGTCTGCCGGGCGGCGACGTCGGCCGACAGCGCCGCGCGCAGCAGCTCGACCTGCCGGGTCGGGTCGGTGACCGGTACCGCAAGCATGGTGTCGGCTTCGCGGACGATGCGTGCGTCCCGGGCCACGTCCACACTGGCGGGACCGGCCGGGCCCAGAAGCACGGCGTCGACGCCGGTGTTGGTGAGGGTCACGGTGACCGGCAGGTCCGGCCCGGTCAGGAATGCGCGCAGCGGCAGCTGCATCCACGCTGTCTCAGCGGTGTCGGCGGTGGCGGAGCCTCGGGTGGGGGTGTCGGTGGTGTCTTCGAGTGTGTCCACGGTCGTGTTCCCTTTAGGTGAAGGCGAGCGTGGTGTGACCCCGGCGGGCCACACCACGCTCGCGCGGGTTGGGTGTGGCCGGCCGGAAACCCCCCGGCACCCGGGGGCGGTCGGTCGGTTGAACACAGTGCCCGCGTGCGCGGGCGGCGGTGCGTGGCGGCCCTGGCCGGGCCGCACCGGATTCAGGTGCCGGTCAGGTGGCGAAGGCGGCGGAGCCGTCCGGCCGTACCGTCATCCTGTTGTTCGGGGTGTGCGGGTCGGCGGGGACGACCGCGACGATGACCCGGTCGGGTCGGGTCTGGGCGATGGCCCGTTGCAGCCACTCGGCGCCCCGGGTCGGGGTGAGGTAGATCGTGTCCAGGGTCGCGCTGAGGGTCTGGTTGTTGCCGTCGAGCGGCTTGACCGTGAGGGTCACGTCCACGGGTTCTCGCCGCTCGGTCGTGCCGAGTCCTCCTTCGTTGGCCGGTTCGGCGGGTGGGAGGCAGCAGGGGCCGGTCAGCTGGGCGAGGCGCACGAGGATGTCGTTGCTGTCGCCGACCCGGCGGGCGTAGTCGAGGTGTTCGACGACCGTCTTGCGGGTGGGGCCGTCCACGGCGCAGTGGATCAGGTGGTGACAGTTGCGTTGCGCCGTCTCGTGCGCGTCGTTCGCGAGTCGGTTCGTGTGGCGGTGTCTTTGCCTCACCAGGTGGCGGCGCGGATCGTCGTCGCCTTGACCGTCGCGGTGGAGATCGGCGCGTCAGGTAGCACCCAGCGGGGTTTCCTGGCTTAGACGCCCGTCACTGCGGGAAGCGTTGCCGCCAGTGCGGCTGTCTTGGTCGCCGTGCGGAACATCGAGACGGCGTTTTCCGGGATGTCCGCGATACCGTCCTCGCGCTCCTGTGCAGTGAACGGCAATCTCGCATGTGGACCGATCCGGAACGCCGGCAGGTCGAAGTGCTTACGGGCAACGACATACGCGTCCGCAATCGTGTACTCGTAGAACGACGCGAAGTCGAGCCCGTCGATGTCCGTCTCCCGGTTGCCGGTGCAGAGGACAACGAGATCGTACGTGCGACCATCGATGACTCCCATGTCGGGCAGCCCGACTGGCCGGGCCCGACGACCCAACACATTGAGGAGACGGTCCGGCCGCAGGTAGCGGCCGATGGCCTGGTACCTGCCACGAATCTGCCGCTGCCATCCTTCGCAGTTGGTCGGCAGTTGGTCGGAGTACCAGTCGATGCGGTCCACGCTGTCCAGCGCGGCAGCGGCCATGAACGGTTGCGGCGCGACGCCGAGCAACGACTCGACGGCGCACTTGCCGGAGTCACCACCACCGATGACCGCAACACGGCGCACTCCACGCAGCGGCCACATGCTGGCCATGCGCTGCATGAACTGCGGGAAGGTGACGATCGTGGTGCCGTTGGCGACGTCCTGGTCGGACGGATCACCCACTCCTCGCGCGTCGATGACCCGCCCGGCGAGCAGAGCGGCGCGACCCTCTATCTCGATCTCCACCCCTGGTCCGCCACGAGCCACGGACAGGACGTTGGCATTGGTCACCACATCGGCGAACTGCGCCAACGCCAACCGGATGACGAACGCGATGTCCGTGTTGGGCTGGTACTCAACCATGGACACGTTCGCTGCCTGGATCGGTGCGCCGGCCAGGTAGTTCAGGGCTGCCGCCTGGTCGCCGGCCAGTCCCGCGCTTCCCGCGCGGTTACGGGAGTTGAGGTAGAACGTTGGCCGCGCGGTCATGGCGAACGTGCCACCCACCCGCTCGTTGCGTCCCAACACGAGTGGCTTCGGGTATCCGCTGAGGACGCGGACGGCCGCGTACGCGGCGGCGTGGAATCCGCTACCGATGATGGCCTCGCGGTCGGTGCTGCTGGAGCTGAGCGTGTCTTGCTTGCGTGGCTCGTCCGACCAGTAGGCGTCCAACACCTGGTCCGCGTAATCGCGGCCGTACGGGTCCAGGGCAATGCCGGTGAGCTTCGCGACCAGGGGGCTCGGGAACTCCGACTCTCGTTGCATGATCGCCCGCATTCCCCCGGAGGCGGCCGGCTTCACTGCGACGGCGGAAAGCAGGGACTCGATGGGCGCGGACGGCTCGAACGGTGATGATGTGTCGGTCACGGTGGTTGCCTTCCTCGGGAGTTCACCGGGTCAGGCGCACCGGGCCGCGTACCCACCTCGGGTGACCCCGGGGTTGCGGCACGCGGCGGGCGCGGTCCCGGAGGGTCAATCGGGTGGGTTGGCTGGGTCTGGCGGTTACCAGGCCCAGGTGGGTCGATCGCCGACGTGGTCGGCGTCGGCGTCGAACAGCACGCCGTGGCGGCCCGACCCGCGGGCGTAGGGCTGGGTCGCCAGCACCTCGGGCGGCAGGTCGGGATGCTCGACCGGCGTGGGCTTGCCGGTCCGGTGGACCCTCGCCGCTGCAGGTCGGGTGCCGTGCGGCGCGGCGTTCGCGCCGGTGTGCGTGACCTGGGCGGTGTAGAGGCTGCCGATCGCCGGGTTGCCGCTGGGCTTGTGGGCGTACGCCGCTCCGGGCCGGACGGGGTTGATCCAGGCATGTGCGCGCTTGCCGTCAAACACCGGATTCCGCCGTGGATCCAGCGCGGCACGGCAGTGTGGCGGGCCTCGTCGTGCCCGTCGGGTAGGTCGCTCAGCCGGCGGTGACGCCTTCCCGGTGTAGCCCGGCCAGCAACGCGGCCAGCGCCAGCCCGGCGGCGCTGCGCTGCCCGGTATGGGCCTCGGCCTGCACCGCGGCTCGGGCGGTGTCGGCCAATGCGGCGAGCGTGGGTTCGGCGCCGTAGGCCGCGTCGGTGATCTCGACCTCGGGCACGTCGACGGTCCGCTGCGCTGTCTGATAGCCGGTGAGCAGGTCCGCCAGCCGGTCGCCCACGACCCCGAGCAGCGAGGCGGGGTCGGCCGCGACTTCGGCGGCGGTGCGTTCGACCGCGGCGGCGACCGCGTCCAGCGGCAACCTGTGCCGGTAGGTTTCGGCGAAGAACCATCTCAGTGACAGCATCGCCGGCTCGCCGGTGTCGGTGTTCGCTTCCGGGTTCGGTGTGGGCATGAACGGCCTCCGTCAGGGTGTGTGCGGCTTCGCGGTCCGCGTCAGCGGCGGCTGGCGCCGGTCCGCTGCGGATGGACGTGGTGGACGGGTGGGTCTGGTTTGGGTTGCAGGTGTGGTCGGGTCCTGGCCGGTAGTCGCCGTTTCGTGTTCGGCCGTGTGCAGGTCGGCGGCGGTGGTCGGCTGCTTGGCTCCGCGGTCGCGTTCGGCGATGGCCGCGTGGAGGAAGTTGATCGCGCGGCGGGTCTTCTCGGCGAGGATGTCCTGACTGTGTGGGAGGCTGCCGATCGGCTCGGCCGTCCAGCCGTCGCCGACCGTCCGCAGCCGGAACGCCGTCCGCTCGGCCTTGTGGCGTGACCTATCGCTGGGCACGACGTGGCAGGCGCCGTCGACCATGCCGGTTTCGTCGGTCGGGTACAGCGACAGGTACTCGGTGTGCCAGGCGTAGAACGCCACCTCGGGTGCGAGCCGCACCCCGCACGGCTGCGGGGTCGCCTCGGTCGCCCACCTGGCCTGTGGTGAGCTGCGGTCGGTGTAGAACGGCCACCAGCCCGGCCCGTAGACGCCGGTGTCGTCAAGGACGTAGGCCCAGCTGTCATCGGTTGCTTGCGGTAGGCCGGGCGGCATCTGCCACGCCGGGCGTGGCGGTTGCGTGCTCATCGGTCGGTCTCCCTTCGGGTGGGACTGCGGAACTGGCTCGTGGCTGGTGGCGGCGGCCGGGTGGGATGGGTGGTCACCGCTGGCGCCAGATGGACCGGCAGCGTGGGCAGGTCACGTCGCGCGGCGCCCGTTGGTTGTGCGGGCCGCGAAGACCCACGCCGCACTCGGCGATGGTGGACCAGCCCGGCCGCAGGATGTGTGTGCGGGAGTTGCGCCGGCCGGTCGTGCCGAGCGTGACGACCGGCTGCTTCGGCAGGCCGAGGACGCGGCGGACGCCGGCCATGCTGTGGATCGGGATGGCGTCGGTGGGTGACATGTCGCAGCGCCACGCGACGTTGAACGTGTCGATGTCGTGGCAGAATCGGGCGGTCACCTCGACACCTCGGTGGCGGGCGATTACGTCGTGGCTGTCTTGGACGGTGACGGTGGCGCCGAGCCGGCGCAGCCGTCTGGCGAACTGGGCGGCAGTGGTTCGGGCCATCGGTGCCTCCTTCACGGTGGTTCGCTGGCCGGGTAGGGGTGGATGCCGCGCCGCGCCGGCTGGTGCCCGCCGCCAGGGTCGCGGGGATCGAGCGGGAGGTGCGCCGGCAGGGGACGGTCGTATCGGTGGGCCTGGGTGGGCTGGACCTCCGGACAGGGCAGGCCCTATTTGTGGAGGTCGAGGACGTACAGCTCGTCACCGTCCTGCTGGCCGATGTCGTTGGTGTCGATGGCCTCGAAGTAGTCGTCGCACCATTCCGCTGCGGCGGCGAGGTGGTCGGTGACGAGGGCCTCGTCGGGCCATTCCTCGCTGGTGTCGATGTGCCACAGCTGCCGCCCGTGGGCGGTGTATGCGGCGATGAGGGTGGCTGACGGCCCGGACACGTCGTCGGTGAGCCGGAATACGAGCCGGGCCAGGTTCGGGAAGACGGCGCGGGCGGCGATGCCGGCTTCGGCGGCCAGCAGCTGCGCGTAGCGCTCGGCTGCCCGTTCGGCCTGCTTGTGGGCGGCGGCGAGGACGTCCTCGCGGGTGGTCTTGGGTAGGCGGGTGTAGCCGGTGGTGTTCGTCATGGCTTTCTCCGGGGTGGGATGGTGTGGCGTGTGGTGCTGCTCGGGCGTCGGGTGCCGTCGCCGTTTCGGCTCGGGTGGGCGTGGCGTGAGGACGTTGCGAGGCAACGGGCAGCGCGTGCGGCCGGTCCGACGTGTTGCCGCTTGCCTGCGGGGTGCGCCGCCGGGGCGGGCATCTGGCCGGCGCGGATCGCGTGTGCTCAGCCGCTGCCGAGGCCGAACTGGTGGCCCGGCACCGAGTCCAGCGGCGCGGCGGCCACGTGGGTAGGTGGCGGCGTTGCCACCCGTCGACCAGCGGCGGCCAGGTCGGCGCGGCATGTGCGGTGCCGGGTCCGCAGGGCGGCCATTAGGTTCAGGGTCCGCCGGTGGTTTGGGTCATGAGGCGTCGGGTTGGTGTGGTAGGTGGCCGTTGGCGCTGGCGAGTTGCTGGGCGAGCAGCACGGCGGGTGGGATCGGCGAGTTGAGCAGCCCGGTGGCGCCGACGCTGCGGATCCACTGGACCTGGCGCAGCGAGATGCCGTGTCGGTCAGCGAATTGTTTGGAGTCGATGTCGGGGTCGGCGGCCAGTTCCGCCCACAGCTTTCGCCACCGGTCGTAGGCGTCCTGGTTGGTCGGCACGCGACGCAGCACGTCGGTGCGGGGCATCGGCGCCGTGATCGACGGTCGTACCGTGGCGACGGCGAGTTCACCACCGCCGGGGGTGCGCGCCCCCAGGGCGGGGGCCGGCGGCTGCGGGGGTAGCAGGTCCGCGCCGATGACCCGGGCCCAACCGGCCACGTCCGCGTGGGCGGTCAGCTGCGTGGCAACCGCGTCGATGTCTAGGGTGGTGGCGGCGATGGCGGCTCGGACCGGGTCCTGGTGGCGGGACCGGATCAGGGTCTCGACGTGCTTAGCGAGGGCGGCGCGGCGCTGTTCGTCGCGCAGCTGCGTGCGGGCGAGGTCGAGGGATTCGTGCAGGCTGTAGCCGTGGGCCAGGGCCAGGGACCGGGCGCGGCGGGTGGCGGCGGGTTCGCGCCGCCACTGGGCCAGCCCGTAGACGGGGGCGGTGTCGGCGAGCTTGCCCGCGGCGCGCAACGCGTCGCGGCGGCGGGCGGCGGCGTGCAGCAGCCACACCGTGTAGGCGAAGACGCCTAGGCCGCCGAACACGGCGGCCAGGTACGGCACGTCGCCATGGCCGAGGACGTTGATGGCGACCCCGGTGGTGACCGAGCCGGCGGACAGGATGCGCCACCCGTAGGCGGCTTCGCCCAGGCGCCGGCGGGCGTCAGCGAACGCCGAGGTGACCACGCCGCCGAGGTCGATGACGGCGGCGAACGGGGCCACCATCGCCGCGCGCCACCACCAGTCCAGCTGCGCGGGCCAGGGCGGGATCTGCACGCCGACCCAGATCTGCCCGATCGTGGAGCCGGCCGCGGCGATGGCGTAGAACACCCAAGCGGCGTGTTCGGCGGCCCGGCTGTACCCGGTGCTGGTGGGACGGGTGAGGTTCATGCGCCACCTGCCCGGCGGCGGTGGTGGGTGGTGTTCGGGCTCATGGGTTCCTTCCTGCAGATGTGTGCAGGCCCCCGCGCCCCGGTGCGGGACGCTGGGGGCCCTGGGTGGGCGTGGGCGTCCCGCGGGCGCGGGCACCGGGGGTGCCCGCCGTTACCGCGGACGGTCAGGTGGTGATCGGGAACCGAGTGGGTGTGAGCCGGGTGCGCCGCACGCGGCGGCCCGGCCGGCCGCAGCCGGTGCCGCGCCAGATGCGCCGCTGCGCCTTGGCCCGGCTCGTCGGTGCTGAAGTCCCGGCTGTGCTGCTGCACCATGGCTGCTCGACAAGAGGTGGGCGTGGCCGTGCGGCCTGGCACGTGTGCGGCGATGCCGAGGATTCGGTAAGTGGCGGGCGCGAGGTCGATCTGGGTCGCAGCGACACACGGTCAGTCGCGAGCACGCCACGGCGACGTGCGGGGTGACTCGGCGTGAGTCGCGGCCTCACCGGCGACGGTGATGCCGCGTCCGCACCGGCGTGCCCTGTAGAGAGCCCTACGCAGACACAGGCCCGCTACGGGCATCGGTGGTGGATGTTGTCACGCCTGGCCGTCGTCGGCTTCGTCGCCGGTGTCGTTGTCGTCGCCAGACCAGTCCAGGCCGGCCGCCTCGGCGACCTTGTCGCCGACGTAGTAGGCGTACGACAGCTGCTGCACGCCACGTTCGACGATGCTGGCGTGGTCGGTGAGCAGCTCGGTGAGCCGCGCGTCGGACAGTGGGGTGCCGTCCGGGTCGCGGTAGTTTTCCTTCAGGTAGCGGCGCACCAGGTCCTGGGTGGCGTTTTCCTGGCCGTGGTAGGTCATCGGTCGGTCCTCCTCGGGTATGTGAGGCACTGCCACGGCACCGCGCCGGGGCAAGATTGGCCAAGCGGGGTAGTGACGGTGCCGGGGCGGCGGGTGGTGGGTTACCGGCGGGTCAGGGTCAGCAGCTGCCGGTGCGTGCGGCTCTTGATGTCGTCGTTGCTGCCTTCCAGGACGGCGGTCGCGCGGGCGGCGAGGTTGCGGCCTCGCAGCGACCCGGTCGGGCGGATCGGCTGTTTCCAGTCGGCGTACTCGGTGATGGTCCGTTCCGCCGCGTACGCCGTTTGGCCCAGCTGGGCGCTGTTGGCCGCGTACAGCCCGGTCAGCGTGTCGAGGCGGTTGGTGTGGTGGGTCTTGGTCCGCTTCGGCGCGTCATCCTCCGGGGCGGGCCACAGCTGTTCCAGCAGCTGCTGGAACTCGGTGATGGTCAGTTCGGTGTGGGCGAGGGTTTCCTCCTCGGCCGCGAACGCCTGGAAGTACGTGATCGACAGGCCCAGGGTGCGGCGGGCCTCGGCGATGCGGTCGCGGGCGTTGCGGGTGTGCCGCACCCCCCAGCGGGTGTAGGCGTCGCGCAGCGCGAACCGTTCGGTGTTGCCGCACTCGATCCGCCACGGGGTGGCGACCACCTGGGCCTGGCTGGACCCATCATGGGAGTTGATCGCGGCGATGTACGGCACGATCTGGTCGTTGACGCCGGCCGCGTCGATGGTGACGGTGTCGGGCAGGCGCAGGCACACGAACACCCGCCGCCCCTCGCGCAGCGCGCCGGCGGACTCCCACACCACTTCGTGGTTGGCCACCAGGTCCTGGAGGAACTCGAAGATGTGCCGGTTCTGGAACACCTCGTAGCGGGCGCCGACGACGCCGAGTCCGGCTTCGGTGTCCTGCCGGACGGTGACGAACTGGTCGGCGAGCACCTTGGCCGGCCCGCCCAGGGTGTTCTGGTAAAGAACCGGGCGGCGGGCCACCTCGAAGGCGATCCCACCAAGTGTGAGGACCTGGTCGATGTCGCTGGTGCCGTCGGGGATGACGGTGCCCAGTTCATGCCAGGCCGGCACCCGGGTGTAGAGGGCGACCTGCCCGGTGCTGGTGTCCAGCCCGTGCTGGGGCAGCACCTCCCCATTGGTGAGGGTCCAGACTTCGCCGTTGTCGAAGCTGCCGGGGTCGTTGACCCGGTAGCGGCCGTCGCCGATCGGCACGAGCCTGCCGTCAGCGATCCGAGCCTCGATGTCGGCCCGGCGGTCGGCGGCGGCCTGCAACTGGCCGCGGCGTTCGGCGGTGAAGGCCGCGTTGCGGTCGGCCGCGGGTAGGGTGGTGGTCATCGGGTCTTGGCTCCTTCCATGGTGTGACCCGTGGGGCAAGCCCCGGGCGCTGCTACGCCCGGGGGATTTCCGTGGAATGACCGCGGCCCGCGACCAACCCGGTCGCGGCAAGGCTTCGCGGTCGGGTTGGTGTATGGCGATGCCGGCCCCGGTGCGCCGATCACATCCGACGTGGCCGGCGATGGTGCGGGAAACCGGTGGGGGCCCTGTCCGGTGCGGCAGGGCATCCGCCACGGGGCTGGAGCCCGGCGGCGCCGCCGGGGGCGGACTGTGACTGCGCAGGCTCGCGTCCGTCGTGACCGGATGCGGGCGGGACCCTGCACGGCGCCGGCGCCCGTGTCCCGAGGGCGGTGTGCGGTGATCCGGGCCCCTCGCGCTGGCGGGGGTCAGGACACGGCGGTGACGAGCCCGATGCGGCCGCTAACGGCCCCGTAGGGCGTGTCCACGACCAGCGGCGCAGCCTGCAACGCTTCGGCGACGGCGCGGAACACCGCGAAGCGGGTGAACGGATCGCGAAGGTCCGCCTCGCAGTTGACCACCAAGTGCGCGGTCAGCGTGTAGGTGCGCCGCGACCCGGCCGGCGCGATGATGTGGCTGCTCATGATGACACTCCGGGCGTCCAATCCCACACCGGAACCGTGACGGTGTACTCCTGGCCGCGTCCAGATCCCGGGGCGCCGGGCTGCCATCGCCACACCGGCAGCGTCGCCGTCTGACCAGTCTTGGCCAGATCCGACAGCGGGGTGGTGATGCTGCCCGGGCCACCGGACGCCTGAACTAGGATCCGGCCTCGGCGGGTAGGCCCGCGAAAGGTGCTGGCGTTGAACGTGATGCGGCCCTGCCCGCGAGGTGGTGGCTGGCCGACGAACCCGTCCAGCACACCGATGTCGCCAGCGTTGGCCTCATACCACGCCGTGGTCAGTCGCACGGCGTCGCCACCGTGCGGCCCGCGCAGACCGGCCTCGATCTCCAGCAGGTCCCACAGGGCCAGGCCCTCCCAGGTCTGGCGCAGCTCGTCACCGGGGACACCGACGTAATCGTGGTGGATGCGCGCCGCAGGAGCCCAACCGGGTACCAGGTACTCCTCGATGTGGAACTCGCCCGAGCGGCGGCGTACCAGCACGCGCAGCACGAACCTGCCCGCGCGGCGGGATGGCTGTGGGCCCAGCACGACGCCGGGCGTGAGGACAGTTCCGGCGTCGTACACCAGGGCGGACACCCGAGTCCCGGGGGCGGTTGGTACCAGGTCGCTCACAGTTGATGAACCTCCGTGGTGTGTGGTGCACCGCGTCCGCGCCCCGCGTTGATTGGCGTCCGGGTCTGGATGCGGTGCCGGATAAGGGGCAGACAAAGCAGTGCGCCCACGCGACGTCGGGTCCGTCCCGCCACACGGCACCACCGTCCACAGTGGACCTTGCCGGCTCGCGAGGTGCGTTGCGTCGTCAGGTTCGGCCCGCACGGGCGCGCCCGGGTGCGTTGGGGGAATGCGGTCTCACGGTTGGCGGGGGCGGGTGGCCAGTACGGTGAGGGCGGCGAGGGCCGCCATCGGTACCGCACTGATGCCCCGCGCGACCCAACTGTCGGATCCGGCGGCGGCAGCGGTAGCGGCCAGACCGACGCCGACGGCGATCCACCACAGCAGCCAGGACAGGCGGGGCAGCCGCCCGCCGTGCAGGCGGGCGCGCCACGCGCAGGCGGTGATGACGGTGTAGAGGCCAAGCACCGCAACGATGAGCATGATGGCACCAACCCGGCCCGACTCGTGGCGCACCGCGAAGGTGTACAGGCTGGTCGCCGCGTCGACCATGGCGAACACGGCAACCGCGGTGGCGGTGGTGTGCAGCAGCCGTGTTGCGTCGACCTGGTTGGCCCAGCCGGCGAGCGACCGTAGCCGGGCGGCGAGAGCGGGCCAGGCGGTTGATGTCGTGGAGGCAGGTGTTGCGGTCATTGTCGAGACTCCTTTGAACGTGTCGACTCAGGGACGTGATCGAGCGCACCAGCACCGTGAACCGGCAGGGCGTGATGACGCAGTGCGATGAACGGGTTGCTGGCGCAGGCCCGCGGCGGTGAACCGGCAGCCGCGAGACGAACCCAGCGCCGACCAGACGGCGTGGGCTCGACCGACCGGTGCGGACGCCGAGGGCACATTCCCGCCGTCGCCGCACAGATGTTGTGGCCGGGAGCGGTGTGGGTGCCGGCGTGGTGGCCGGTTCGGTGTGCCAGGCGCCCGGCTGGTGGGTGGTTTCCGCACTCGACGGTGATGCCGGGGCTGTGGGGGTCCACCCAGGTGACCTGGCCGGGCGGCGACCTAGCGGCGAAGGTCTCGCGCTACTGGCTGCGCCGGTGAGACGGCTTGCTCGGTGTCGGGGCCGGTAAGGCTGCCGCGCAGTTGGTGCAACGCCCGCCGCTCCAGGGTTCGGACCGTGTCGGGTGTGGTGCCCATCAACCGTGCGGTCATCGCCCGGGCCAACCCGTCCAAGTAGCGCAGTTGGATCGCCCGCCGCTCGTCGGGTGCGAGCCTGGCCAGCGCGTGCGCGAACGGCACCCGGCCGGACACCAACGCGGGCGTGACGGTCGCCGGTTCCTGGTGCGTGGCGGCCCGCTCGGCGGCCGCGCCGAGGGTCAACACCGTCCGCAGGTACCTTCTCAGAGCCCATTCGTGTCGGGTGCAGGCTTTGGCCGCCAGCCCGATCAGCCAACCCAGCACGTCCGGGTCAGCGGTGTGGAGTTCAGCCAGGGCGATGCAGAAGGTGTCCTGGACCAGGTCGGGTACCGCGTCGCGGTCTCGGTCGCGCATCCGGACGAGGACATAGCGCTCGACGTTGTTGACGTAGCGGCGGTAGAGATGCTCGAAGGCGACCCGGTCCCCGTGTTGGGCGCGGCGCAGCAGATCGGTGGGCCGGGCGCCGCCGGTCGTGGCGGTGCCTCGCCCCGGCTTGCCCGGGCTGTCGGTGGCGACCACGGGGGCATAGCTGTAGGCATCGATTGACGTCGAGGTGTGGTGTGTCGGGTGGTGGCCCATGGCGGGGCTCCCTTCCGTGGTGGAGGCGGAGCCCGGGCACGGCCAACTGGCCGTGCCCGGGAGCGTGCGCGGATGCGCGGATGCGGCCGGGCAACGGCCAGAAAGGGTGCGGTGACGCTGCGCGCGGTCAGCGGCGCAGCGGAGAGAGTGAAGCGTTGGCGCAGCGGGCGGTCAGGCGCCGGCCGGTAGCCATCCCCCGACCGGGCGGATGCGCAGCGGCCGGGTGTGCGCGTAGGAAGCGACCAAACCCCCGTCGCGCGAGTCGACGACGACCCGGTAGTCGGCCAGCCACACCGCGAACCACACAGGTGCGGGCTTGCCCAGCCGGGCTACGGTGTCCGGCGCGTGGACCATGTCCGGCCCCAGCCGCGGCGGGGTGGACCGGTAGTGGCTCATCCGACCGGCCACCATCGGGCAGGCGGCCTGGACGTAGGCACAACATTGAGGGTCGCAGCCGGGCTCGGCGGTGCATTGGCGCGGTAGATCCTGTGTGCGCATCAGCAGCACGAGCCGTCGGCCCAGCGGCCGACCGCACACCTGACACAGCCGCTGGATCAGCGCGGCGTGCTGCCGGGCCGGATCGAGCACACCGAACAGGTACCGGCCGTCACCGGCCCGTGGGGTGATCCACGGCACGACCAGGCCCGCCACGGTGGGCCGGTGCGCCAGCCGGACAGGTACCGGCGGGACGGCGAGGTCGCTCATCGCCGGTTCCGGTCGCCGGTGTCATGCGAGCCGTCCGCGACATCTGGCGCCGCCCCGCCGTCGTCGATGCCGTCCCCGTCCCTGCCGTCGTCTGTCTCCTGGTGATCGTGCAGTGCCCAGGTGTGGGTGGCGAGGTCGAGTTGCCGGCCGCGCAGCCCGTCGAGCCCCACCGACACAGCTTCGGCGGCGGTGAGCAGCGTCTGGCTGTCGGCCGGGGCAGGGTCGGCGACGGGGTCGTCGGCCTGGTTGAGGTTGGTGGCGATGGTGTCCACCGTCGTCTCCTTCCAAGAGCGGTAAGGGCGACGCGGTGCGGCCTGGTGGCCACGCCGCGTGGGTTGCCCGTGCGGGATGCGGCCGTGGTGGCCGAACGCGATGCCCGTGCCGCGAACAGGGCACGGACGCGTGGCTGTTGCTGGGGTTCCGCGGTTGGGTTGGGGCCCAGGCGCCTACAGGGGCGGGCTGGCTGGCTCGCCGCGCACGTGCTGTGTCTGGAGCTTGTCGTGCTGGCGGGTCGACGGGGTTGTACCCCCGGCTACCAGGAGGAGGTCAGCCGGCGCAGGACGTAGGCCAGGAAGGCGTCGCGGTCGGCGCCGACGCGCAGCTTCGCCGCGACCGCCCGCAGCGGTTCGATCAGCTCGTCCAGGTCATTGCGTGCGTGGTTGCGTTTGGCCGCGGCGCGTTCGCGGCGCAGTGCCGACAGCCGGGCGCGGGTGGCCATGTCCCGGGCGGCCCACTCCACGCGGGTGTCGAGGTCGGCGACCTGGCCGCGGGAGAACTCGGGCCTGCCGTGCAGGATGCACTCCTCGCCGTCGCGGGTGACGGTCACCCGGTACAGGGCGCCCACGACCGGGGCGGGGCCCTTGTCGACGGCGTAGAACAGCGGCTGTGCGGTGCCGTTCTCGCCGGGTACCCACGCGTCGATGGGTTTGCCGGCCCGGCCCACGCGCCGCCCGGCGTACAGCCAGAACTCCTCGGTCCGGTTGGGGGGCTGCTGGTCGTCGGTATCGGTGCTCACCGGCGTGTGCTGTGGGTCTGGGTGGGGGCCGGGTGTGGTCATGGCAGGCAGGTGACCGCGACCAGCAGGGTGGTCGGGTCGAGGGCGGCGACGTAGTCGCGGGCCCGGTCGTGGAAGACCTGCCGCTCGGCGAGGGTCTGTTCGACCAGCACCGGGCTAAACGACGGGATGAGCAGTTGCCCGTCGAGGGTGACCAGCCCGTCGCCGAAGGTCAGCAGCCCGGCCTGGTAGTCGGCGTAGACGTCGGGGTCGCCGGTGTGCAGGGCTTCCAGGCCGGGTCCGTACATGTCCGGTGTGAACCGCTCACCGGCGTCGGTGGCGGGGGAGGCGACCATCGCCGCGATGCGTGGTTGGGCCTCGAAGTCGGCGATCGCCCGTGCCGCCGGGTAGCCGTCCGGGTCGGCGTTGTGCGCGTCCAGGTAGTGCCACCACGGCCGGGCCGGTTCGGTACCGGCCACGGCGGTGTGCCAGTCCTCAAGATCGGGTGGGGCACACTCGCGCAGCAGCTGCGTCGTGGTGGCCAGGTCCAGCAGGCCGACCGGGCCGCCGGCGCACCAGATCGGGCCAGGGCGTTGCGGGTCCGGCGCCGGTAGCACCAGCAGCCGGGCCTCGGTGGGGTCGGGGCGACGCCACAGCATGAAATGGCGGCCATCCAGCAGACCGGCGGCGCCCACGTGCGGCCGCAGCCGCTCGACAAGGTCGCCCACCAGAGCGAGCAGGTGCCGTCCGCCGGCCGGTGGCAGACACACCACGAGGTTGATCGGGTCGACGCAGACCGGGCACTGTTCGCCGGTCGGCAGCAGGTGTTGCGGGTAGAAGGTGTTGAGCAGGGACATGGGTCCTCCTGACGCGTTGGTCACGGTCGACGTGGGTGGACATGCAGAACCGGCCGAGCGCCCCCGGTCGGGGTTGTTCGGCTCGTGGACCTCGGTGGGTGTGGCGGTGTCTGGTCAGACGCT
>WNFU01007361.1_pt1 | contig 24244 bp, 25 predicted proteins | sample 5400121 | NCBI WGS metagenome assembly WNFU01 (sample SAMN13153360, study PRJNA577476) | soil metagenome | isolation source: 100 cm soil or saprolite under grassland replicate 1 | place: USA:California | collected 2016-06-15
CAGCGAGGACGCCGAGATGGATCCACTCGAGCTGGCGGCGCTGCGCGAGACCGAGCAGCAGGCGGCCGCCGACGTCATCGGCTACGCCGGGCTGACCTTCCTCCACCATCCCGACGGCGGCCTGGCGAACGAGCTCGCCCTGCGTGAGCTCCTGGTCCGGGAGATCCGCTCCTTCCGCCCCGATGCGGTGCTCGCCAACGATCCGGAGATGATCTTCTGGGCGGATGGCGGGGTGAACCATACGGACCACCGGACAGCGGGCATTGCCGCGGTCGATGCGGTGTATCCGGCCGCCCGCAACCCGATGGCCTTCCCGTGGCTGGTCCGGGAGGGCCTGGCACCGCATCGCGTCCGCCGCCTGTACCTCTTCTGGACGGAACGGCCGAACGCGTGGGTCGACGTGTCGGCGACGATCGATCGCAAGATCGAGGCCCTCCGTGCCCACCCGAGCCAGATCCACGAGCCGGAGAACCTGGAGGAGCGGATACGCCGTCGCGCCGCGGAGGAGGGGGAGCGCATCGCAGCGGCGGCCGGCGACGCGTTCCGGCTGGTCGTCATCGACGACGACGAGGACGAAGGTCCGTCCGACTGAGCCCCGGTCAGATCGGCTCGAGCAGTCTCGGTCGTATCCGGCCCCAGGCATTCCAGACCTCGGTCAGTCCATCCGCCCGGTGGCCGAGGAGGGTCACCAGCTCTCCCAGGGTCAGGCCGCCGGCCTCCGCGGCGATGTACTCGTCGGCGGCCACGGTCACATCCTGGAACAGCTCGACCATCTCCGCCTCGCCTGGCCAGCGCCTGATCCGCATCGGGTCCAGCCCGGCGTAGCCGACGGCGAGCGACAGGTCGCGCTGGGTCGGCACCCGGTCGTCGGTGAACCCGCCGAGCCCGTCGAAACGGAAGCCGAGCGACGAGAGCGCCAGTGCGATGTCGCGGCACTGGCCGCGGTTGAACGGGCCCCAGAACGGGTGATCCTCGGGGAAGTCGAAGGCGCACGCGTCGATGGCTCGAGCGACGAGGGCATCGACCAGGCCGGCCAGGTGGACTTGCCATCGCCGCCGCTCCGCCTCATCCTGCCCGCCGACGTCGGCCACGAGCCGTTCGAAGGCCGCGCGATCGCCCGACAGCAGGCGGAGGATCGCCGGCCGGCCTTCGCCGCGGGCCATCAGCGCCGCGAGCGCATCGGCTTCGGCGTCGTCAGCCAGTGGCTGGGTGCGCAGAGCCCGTGCCATGAGGGCGGCCGGCGATAGCGCGGGCTCGGTCTCCGGCAATGGGCCCGGCGGCGCTTCTCCCGGGGCGAGCGACGGGGCCAGGGGCATCCGGGCGGCCGGAGGCTCGGCCACCAGCGCCTCCTCGCACGCGGCCAGCGACTCCCGCGCCTGAAGACATGCCTCCAGGGCCGCCTCGGCCTGGACCCGGACCGCGTCGGCCTCCACGGTCAGCCGTTCGATCGTCGAGACCTGGGCGGTCGCCGCGCGCCGTTCCTGGGTCAGCCGGGCGGCAGCCTCGCGCGCCACCCCGTTGATCCGATTGATCTCCTGCAGCCAGGTCCGGGCGGCGGCCTCCACCTCCTCCCGCGAGCCGGCGCGGCTGCGATCCCTGCGGAAGGCATGCTGGGCCGCATCCTTTGCCGCGCGCTGGACGCGTGGATCGGCGATCGCCTCCGCCTGGTCCGCGGCGCCCACGTGAGCGTCGTAGGTCCGCTGCGCCTGGCGGAGCCTGTCGGCGGCGCCCTCCGCCTGGTTTCGCATCCGTTCGGCCAGGGCGCACGACTCGGTCATGGCTCGCCGCTCGGCGCCGCACGGCCCCTGGGTGGCCATCGGCACGACTGCCGGACCCGCCGTGGTGGAGGCCGGATTCGATTCCGGCGGGTGTCCGGCATCGCGGGCCTCGACCGCCGCTTCGAGCAGGGCGATTCCCGGCATTCCCGAGGTCGCTTCCCTGGCGGGGGCCGTTGCCCCGATTCCGGTGGCGGCCCCTGCCGTCTGGGTGCCGGCCCCACGCTGGAACGAGGCAAACACCGGGTCCACGCCGGCTCGCACGACGAAACCACCCGCGGCAGCAGCATCCCGGGCGACATCCACCTCCGGACGGGCGGCCGAGACCACCTCCCCGGCTGCCCCGCCGGCAATCGAAAGAACGGGTGTTCGAGCCATGCCCGGCGCGCGCATCTCGCCGTTCCCCACGGCAGTCCCGCCGTGCGCACCAGGGGTGTCGCCCAGAGGCACGGGGCTGCCGATCCTGGCCGGGCCGGCCCGCTGGCCGGTATCGGCCGGGCCGCCCTTCGCGGGGGCGCCCTCACGCTCCGCGAATGGGTCCTCGGCGAGCGTGGCCGAACGGCGGCGCGGCACGCTGTCGGGCGCGACGGTGACACGGACCTGCCGTGGCGCGGGCGGTCGGGCACGGAGCACGACGAGCAGCGCGACGCCGCTTGGAATCCCCAGGATCAACCCGAGAACCAGGAAGGCGAACTCGCTCGCGCTCACCGTGCCTCCGCGGCGTTGCAGCCCTGGGATCGCAGCGTAGCTGCCACTCTGGCGAGCGTCAACTCGCGCCGGACTTCGCGTGCTCGGGTCCGGCGGCACTTTGCGCCTCTTCCGACGCGGATGGTAGATTCGCTGAACGGCGTCACCGCCCCCGGTCCACCCTGCCCGAACCGACAGCAGGAAAGGCACGTCCGCCACGTGGCCATCGATCCCTACCAGGAATTCCTCGTCCAGCCGGTCGACGCGTCCTGGCTGCAGTGCAACATCGAGTGTCAGGAGGCGTGCCCGGTCGGCACCAACTGCCGGGGCTACCTGAACCTCGCCGCGGAGGGACGTTTCGAGGAGGGCTACATCCTGTCGCGGGAACCCAATCCCGTGGCGGCGATGTGCTCATACGTGTGCTCTGCTCCCTGCGAGCGCGCCTGCCGGCGCGGCGACATCGACCGGCCACTGGCCATCCGGGCCATGAAGCGGTTCCTCGTCGAGTGGCACGAGGCGTCGGGCATTCCGGACGTCATGCCCCAGATCAACCCGCGGGATGAGCGGGTGGCGGTCGTGGGGGCGGGCCCGGCAGGGATGTCGGTCGCACGCGAGCTGGCGATGCAGGGCTTCCGGGTCACGGTCTACGACAGCCTGCCGTACGGCGGTGGCACGATGCTCATCGGGGTGCCCGCCTTCCGCCTGCCGCGCGAGGCGATCGAGATGGACGTCCGCCTCATCGAGCGACTCGGCGTCGAGTTCGTCTACAACACCACGATCGGGGTGGACATCTCGTTCGAGCAGCTCCAGCGCGACTTCGACGCGATCGCCATCACCGCCGGCGCGATGAACGCCGTCGAGCTGGATGTACCGGGCGCGGACCTGGAGGGCCTCCAGTACGGCGTCGACTTCATGAAAACGGCAAACCTGGGCCAGCCGCTCACGGTGGGCCACGACATCGTCGTGATCGGCGGCGGCTACACCGCCATGGACTGCTCACGGACCAGCCTGCGTCACGGCGCCGAGAACGTCACCATCGCCTACCGCCGGACCCGATCGGAGCTCGTCGTCGACGAGGAGGAGCTGGGTGAGACCGAGCGCGAGGGCGTCCGCATGGAGTTCCTGGTCAGCCCGGTGGAGGTGCTCGGCGAGGACGGCCACATCACGGGCGTCAAGTTCATCCGCAACAAGCTCGGCGAGCCGGACGCTTCGGGCCGCCGCTCGCCCGTGCCGATCCCCGAATCGGAGTTCGTGGTCACGGCCGACACCGTCATCCCGGCCGTCTCGCAGGCGGCTGACCTCACCTTCCTGCCGGTCGAGGCGAGCTTCGAGATCAACCGCGGCCGGGTCAAGGTAGACCCGGCGACGTACGCGACCAACGTCCGCGGCGTGTTCGCGTGCGGCGACTTCGTGACCGGGCCAACCACCCTGATCGAGGCCGCCGGCCACGGCAAGAAGTGCGCCTACGCCATCGATCGATATCTCGTCGGCCGTCAGGACGTGACCGTTGCGGCCAACGTCAAGATCACCAGCTCCTGGCGCCACGACATGCCCGAGCTGTACGACATGCTCCCGCGCCAGCACATCCCGATGATGCCGCTCCAGCTGCGGATGCCCTCCACCGAGCCGGAGGTCAACTTCACGACGCCGGTCGAGCTGGGCTACAACGCCAATCAGGCCGTCGCGGAATCGATCCGCTGCCTCATGTGCAACTTCAACATCTGGTTCGACCCGTTCCGCTGCGTCCTCTGCGGCGCCTGCGCCGACGTCTGCCCCGAGGGCGTCATCCACATGGTCGACGTCAACCAGCTCAAGACCGAGGGCCTGCTGCCGGAGATCGAGGAAGCCTACGGCTGGAGCCAGGGCGGGGCGATGATCCTGGACGAGGAGCGGTGCATTCGCTGCGCCTTGTGCGTCAAGCGGTGCCCGTTCGACGCCATTACGATGGAGCGGTTCGAGCTCCAGGAGATCTCGACCGACGGGCGGCTCTACAAGGAGTCGTACCGGGACGCGCAGCTGGCCGGGGTCGTGGGGGTCGCAGGAGGATCGAGTTGAGCTTCCTCGAGCGGATGGATCAGAGCATCCGCCGAAGCGCCGCCTGGCGTTCGCTGTTCCGCCAGCCGTACCCCAGCGACGAGCGGTCGCGGGCGTACGCGGTCATGAACAACGTGTTCCTGCACATCCACCCGGTCCGTGTCCGGCAGCACGCCGTCAAGTTCGCCTACACCTTCTGCCTGGGTGGGCTGAGCTTCTTCTTGTTCCTGGTCCTGACCGTGACCGGCGTCTACCTGATGTTCTTCTACGTGCCCTCGACGACGCATGCCTACACGGACATCCTCGACATCCAGAGCAAGGTCGTCTTCGGCCTGTTGACGCGCAACGTCCACCGGTGGGCCGCGCACCTGATGGTCTTCTTCGTGTTCCTGCACATGATGCGCGTCTTCTATCACGGCGCGTACAAGCCACCCCGGGAGTTCAACTGGGTGGTTGGGGTCGTGCTCCTGTTCTCCACGCTGTTCATCAGCTTCACCGGCTATCTCCTGCCGTGGGACCAGATCGCCTACTGGGCGATCACGATCGGCACGAACATGGCCGGCTACGCGCCCCTCTTCAACACGCCGTCCAAGCTCATCCTCCTGGGCGGGCTGGAGGTCGGCCAGAACACGCTCCTGCGCTTCTACGTGCTCCACATCATGGTGATGCCGCTGGTGATGGCGGTCTTCCTTGCGGTCCACTTCTGGCGGATCCGTAAAGACGGCGGGATCTCGGGGCCGCTATGACCGCCCATCGCCGTGTTGCCGACTGCGCGCGCTCGCTCACGCACACAGAAGTGCGCTCGCTCAAGTGCTCGCCAGCGCCTTGCGCTGAGCGGTCCTCTCGGCCCGCTGGAGTCGCGCAATGACTGACGAGAAGACGCGCACGGAGCGGCGGGTGGTCGCGCCGGTCGATCCATCCCGGCGAACGGAGATCGACAAGCAGCGGGTGCCGATGTCGGCGCGGCCGTACCGGCTGCTCGCGCTGGTCAAGCAGGACGCCGTCGTCCGGGTCCAGAAAGAGCCCGACGACACGGTCATGACCTGGCCGCACCTGCTCTCGATCGAGTTCCTGGCCGGCGCGATGATGAGCATCTTCCTCCTGCTCATGGGCCTCTTCGTCAACGCCCCCCTCGAGGAGCTGGCCAACGGCAACGTGACGCCGGCGGTGGCCAAGGCGCCGTGGTATTTCCTGGGTCTCCAGGAGCTCCTGGCCTACTTCCACCCGACGGTGGCGGGAGCCCTCACGCCGATCTTCGTGCTTGTGGGTGCGGCCCTCATCCCCTATGTCGATCGCGGCAACCTCCTCGCCTTCCGGCCGTCCGAGCGCAAGACGGCGGTCGTCCTCTTCACGCTGTTCTGCGCGCTGGGCCTGATCGTCACCTTCATCGGCGTCTTCTTCCGCGGGCCCGGCTACAGCTTCGTCATCCCCTACATCGACAGCCCCGGCCTCCACTTCAACCTCTAGCGGATCCATCAGACCATGAGCAACTACGCCGTCGAACCCGCGTCGCGACCCCAGGCCCTGACGAAGGAGGCCATCAAGGCTCTCCGCCACGAGCAGGTCCAGGGGATGTCGAGACGGACCCTCCTGCGACGATCGCTGGGTGGTGGCGTCGCCCTGTGGCTTCTCGAAGTCACGGCCGGCTCCCTCGGCTTCGTGTGGCCAAACCTGACCGGCGGCTTCGGAGGCATCGTCAAGATCGGCACGCTGGGCGATCTCAAGCTGGCCAACGGCAACCTCCCGATCGCGGACGGCTTCCCGGCCTACGTGCCCGACGCGCGGGCCTACATCGTGCTCATCGATCCCAACCGCCAGCAGTTCGTGCCCGGCGAGGACACGACCGGGGATGGCCACCCGCTCAACGTCAGGGCCCTCTACCAGCGCTGCCCGCACCTGGGCTGCCGGCCCAATCCCTGCCTCAAGAACTACTGGTTCGAGTGCCCCTGTCACGGTTCCCGCTACGACCGTCTCGGCATCAAGGCGGATGGCGCCCGGTTCGGTCCCGCGCCGCGTGGCATGGATCGGTTCTCGGCCAACGTCAAAAGCGACGGCACCCTCTGGCTCGACACCGGCAAGATCACCCTGGGTCCGCTGCCGGTCGCACTCGGCCAGCCGGGCCTCATCCCGCCCAAGTCCCCGACCGGGTGCATCTGACCGTGCCGCGTTCCGCTGACCGACGAGCGTCGCGATGACCGATCAGCCCGAGACCCCGCCCGAGACCCCGCCCGAGATCCCGCCCGAGCAGCGCCTGCCCGCCCGCAGGCCCGATGCCCAGCCGGAGCCGGCTCCCCGCTTCACGGCGCCGGCGAGTGCGCATGCGTTCGAGCTCACTCCTCAACGCGCGGCGACGATCGTCCGGCAGTCCGATAGCGCCCGCTGGGTGGGATTCCTGGCCACCCTCATCGTGGTGATCTTCGTGATCGGCTACTACTTCTATGAGCTGGGCGTGCCCGGTCTGGCCGGCACGAAGCGCCTGGACAAGGAGATCGAGCACCAGCAGGTGGTCGCCGTCGAGCGCGGTTACAACATCTACCAGGCCAACTGTGCCCGCTGTCACGGAGCCAACGGAGAGGGCTTCGCCAACGAGGCCGGCGCCCCGCCGCTCAACGACCAGGCCAAGCTCTTCGCGCACCTCAACCCGCAATACCTCGAGAGCGTCCTCCGCGAGGGCGGTCGATACGTCTGTGGCAATGCCAAGAGCCTCATGCCGGTCTGGTCGAACGACAACGGCGGGCCGCTCAACTACGAGCAGATCGACAATCTCATCGCCTTCCTCCGGGCGACCAACGACACGACCTACACGGTTCGCGACCCGGCGACCAACGAGCCGGTGGTCGACCCGGCGACCGGCAAGGTGCAGACCTTCACCGGCTGGCGAGATCCGAACTACAAGCCGGCGCCCGGCTCCAGCCCGTATCCCGACTGCTGGAGCTCGGCACTGGGCGGCGGCGCATCGCCCAGCGCGGCGGCGTCTCTGCCGCCCGGCGCCACGACGATCAAGGAGACCGCCCAGAACACGGCGTTCCTGCAGACCGAGCTGACCGCTCCGGCCGACAAGGCGTTCGCGATCGCCTTCGACAACCAGGACGCGTCCGTCCCCCACAACGTCGAGATCAAGGACTCGACCGGCGCGGACGTGTTCAAGGGCGAGATCTTCCCGGGCGTCGCCACCAGGACCTACAGCGTCCCGGCGCTCAAGGCCGGGACCTACCCATTCCAGTGCTCGGTCCATCCGAACATGACGGGGACCCTGACGGTCAAGTAGCCAGCGCCGGAGACCGCCGATCGGTCACGGATGAGGACGGAGGACGATGGCGCAGCGAGCGCTCGGCAGCGGGACACCGGTGCGGCGGCGAGCCCTCTTCGGGCTGGTCGACCGTGACGGCTGGACCTGGGCCGGAATCAAGGCAATGCTCTGGTTCCTCCTGATCATCCTGCTCATGGGCTACCTGCCGGACCGGGCGTACTACTTCACGGTCTTCTCGCAGATCGACCTGGGACTCCGCAGCGATGCCCTGACTCCGGTCAACTTCTGCCCGCCCGAGAACGAGACCCTGCCCTGCCCGGCACCTGGCGGCGCGATCCTGCCCTGGCAGCTGTCGCCCAAGGAGCTGCTCCTTCCGGCGCCGCGCCGGGACGGCGTGGCCGTGCAGATCGGTACCCACCTGCTCTATATCGGCGGCACGGACGGCGAGAAGGCCGCGGCTACGGTCTTCGAGGCGGATCTCTACGACAACGGCAACATCTCGGCCTGGCGCGAGGGTCCGCCCCTGCCGGCGCCACGGACCAGGCTGGCCGCCGGGTTCTTCGGCGGCTCGATCTACGCGATGGGCGGGAACGACGGATCGGGCAAGCCGACCGACACGGTCTACGTCCTGACCCCGGATCCCAAGACCGGCGAGCTGGGCAAGTGGCAGGCCGCCGACGGCACGGTCAAGGACGTTCCCAAGCTCAACCTGCCGGGCGCGCGCAGCGGTGCGGCCTTCGTCGCGGCGGCCGACGGCCTCGTCCTCATCGGCGGTCGTGACAGCAAGGGCCCCACGGAGACGGTCTGGAAGTCCACCGTCGATGCGAAGGGCGTTCTCCACCCCTGGCAGGCGCAGGCACCACTCGTCCCCGGCCAGCCACGGGCGGATGCCTCGGCCGTCCTGTCCGGCGACGTCATCTTCCTGTACGGCGGGGTCGACGCGAAAGGACCCACGAGCCTGGTCATGCGCGGCGACATCGGCAAGGGGACGGACGTCGGCAAGGTCATCCGCTGGGGAACCCCCACGAACGCGAGCGCCAACCTTCCGGCACCCCGGACCGATGCTGCGGGCTTCACGGCCAACGGCGCCATCTACCTCGTCGGCGGCACCGACGGTACGCAGCCCAAGACCGAGGTCTGGTGGACGACCCCGGACGGCAACGGCAACATCGTCGCCTGGCAGCACCTGCCGCAGGGCGACCTACCGGCCGGGCAGGGCCTCGCCGGCGGCAGCTCATTGGCCAGCGGAGCGAACGCCTTCGTGATCGGTGGCCAGAGCCCCGCCGGCGTCACGAACGCAAGCGTCCGCACCAACCTCGCGCCCAAGCCGCCGTTCTTCCAGATTGGCGGCCCGTTCGGACTGACGGTGCCGGCCCTCAAGATCGACGGCGAGATCGGCCAGCAGATCGGCTACCTCAACGCCGCCGGCGTGGCCACGGTCAACTTCGTCCTGCTCCTGCTGATCGGCTGGGCGATGGCTCACAAGGAGCAGACGCTGGCGATGTGGCGCCGGATCCGGCGCCGCGGCTCAGCCTGACGGGCGATCAGGCTCGAGGCAGGGTCGGCGGCTCGACCGAGAGCGTCAGGGGCTCGATCAGCAGAGCCTCGATCGCGGCCAGCAGCTTTGCCGCGTCGATGTCGGCCAGTGGTTCCGGCAGCGGGCCGGACCGTTCCAGCCGGAGATGCTCCGCCAGGCGGGCCTGGGCGCCGCGAAGATTCTTGTCGATGCCCAGGGGGTTGCCACGGGCCGCGTGAACGAACGCCGCTGCCAGCTTGATGAGGCCCTGAACGAGCTCGCGCTCGGCTGGATCGGCACTGCCCATCCAGGCCGGTTCCAGGAGCTCGTGAGCCTCGAAGAAGTCGCCCCGCTCGTAGGCCGCCAACCCCGACCTGGCCGCTTCCGCCCGCGCCTCCATCGGTAGCGGCCGGTACGCCTTCGCTCTGCCGCCCTGGAGGACGGTCCCCGGCCGCGGCGCGGTCACACCAGCTCGCCGATGCGACGGCGGCCCGCAAAGCCGTCGGCCAGCTCGTGCCACCACTCGACGTCGCCCTCGCCGAGCCGCCAGCACAGGCAGACCTGGCGGCCGTTGACGAGGGCGGGGAAGTCGATGAGGCCCGATCCGATGTCGCGAAGGGTGATGCTCCACTCGTCGATTCGGACGACCGCAGCCTGCATCTGGTCGACGATCCCCTGCATGCGAAGATGAATGCGGCGCCGCTCCTCGTCGTCGGCGTCCGGCTCCTGGCTCCGATCGCGCAGCCGGATGAGCTCGTCGCGCTCGTCGCGGAGCAGGGTCAGAAGATCGCGGATCTCGGGAATCCTGGCGTTCGCCTCGTCGAGGCCGTAGAAGGTCGTCACGCATCGATTGTACCGAGACGATCGTTCAAGGCCGGATTTGCGCGGGCGCAGGGGTCGTGCCCACCATTGGCCGGGGGGTCGCCTGACCCTCACCGGGTCGCAGCGGCCCGCCGGCTCCTTCCACGCAGATGACTTCCCGGTAAGATGCCGGCCATGCGATTGGCTGGCCGGATGGAGCGCCTCGGTACGGAGACGGCATTCGAGGCCGCGGCGCGCGCCCGCGACCTGGAGGCAACCGGGCGGGATGTCATCCACCTGGAGATCGGCGAGCCCGACTTCGACACGCCGGCGAGCATCCGGGCGGCCGCCAAGCGGGCCCTGGACGACGGCTGGACGCACTACGGACCGGCGCTCGGGTTGCCCGTGCTGCGTGAGGCGATTGCGCTCGACGCGTCCCGTCGGAAGCGCTTTCCGGTCTCCGCCGAGCAGGTCGTGGTCACTCCCGGCGCCAAGCCGATCATGTTCTACGCGATCATGGCACTGGTCGATGAGGGCGACGAGGTCATCTATCCGGATCCAGGCTTCCCAATCTACGAGTCGATGGCGCGCTTCGTGGGCGCGACCGCGGTGCCCCTGCCGCTGCACCAGGAGCACGAGTTCCGCCTGGATCCTGAGTGGCTCGCCGGGCTCGTGAGTCCGCGGACGCGGCTGATCATCTTCAACTCGCCCGCCAATCCGACCGGCGGGGTCATCGACCGCCAGGACCTCGAGCGGATCGCCGCGATCGCCATCGAGCACGACCTGGTCGTCCTGGCCGACGAGATCTATGGCCGGATCGTGTACGAGGGCGAGCACGTCTCGATCGCCTCGTTGCCGGGCATGGCCGAGCGGACGATCGTCCTCGATGGTTTCTCCAAGACCTACGCCATGACCGGCTGGCGGCTCGGCTACGCGATCCTGCCGGAGCGGCTCGTGATGCCATTCAGCAGGCTGATCATCAACAGCGTGAGCTGCACGAGCTCGTTCTCGCAGATCGCCGCGGCCGAGGCGCTGCTTGGTCCTCAGCACGAGGTCGAGGCGATGGTCGGCGAGTTCCGCGCCCGGCGCGACCTCGTCGTCGACGGGCTCAACGCGATTCCGGGATTCAGCTGCCTCCGGCCGCAGGGCGCCTTCTACGTCTTCCCGGACGTCTCGGGGACCGGCCTGACTGGCGCCGAGCTGGCCGACAAGCTCCTGTACGAGGCCGGCGTCTCCGTGCTGGCTGGCACCGCGTTCGGCCAGGTGGGCCGCGCACACGTCCGGATCAGCTACGCGAACTCCCAGGCCAAGATCCGCGACGCACTCGACCGGATCCGATCGGTCGTTACGCCGCTCGCGGTCTGAGGCGCGAGCGGTGCCCGGAGAAGACGCTCACCGCGCGCGCGTCTTCCTCAGCCGCCGCATTCCGGAGGACGGGCTGCGGCTGATCGTCGACGGGTGCGACGCGACGGTCTGGCCGGACGAGCTGCCGCCCCCGCGCGACGCGTTGCTTGCCGCCGTCGCCGGCTGCGACGGCATCCTCACCCTGCTCACGGACTTGGTCGACGACGAGCTGCTCGACGCCGCCGGACCGCAGCTCCGGGTCGTCAGCAACTACGCCGTCGGCTTCGACAATGTCGACGTGCCCGCCTGCACCCGGCGGGGGATTCCCGTCGGCAACACGCCCGGCGTGCTGACCGACACGACCGCCGACCTGGCCTTCGCGCTGCTCATGGCGGCCGCTCGGCGGCTGCCGGAGGGCGACCGCTACGTCCGGGCCGGCAACTGGCGAACCTGGGGACCGATGCTCCTGCTGGGACCCGACGTCCACGGCGCGACGCTGGGGATCGTCGGCTTCGGCCGGATCGGTCAGGCCCTCGCCCGCCGGGCGAGCGGCTTCGGCATGACGGTCCTCTACCACGACGTGAAGGAGTTGCCGGACGACGTGTCGGCGCCACTCGGCGCCACGTTCGTGGAGCTGGACGAGCTGTTCAAGCGCTCCGATTTCGTCTCGCTCCACGTCAACCTGACGCCGGAGACCAGCCACATGATCAACGCCGAGAGTCTGCGGCGGATGAAGCCGTCGGCCGTCCTCGTGAACACCTCGCGCGGCCCCGTCGTGGATCAGCCTGCTTTGTACGAGGCGCTTCGCGACGGTGTGATCGCGGCGGCCGCCCTCGACGTCACGGACCCCGAGCCGATACCGGCCGACGATCCGCTGCTCGGCCTCGACAACTGCCTGATCGTGCCCCACATCGCGTCAGCGTCGCGGGCTACGCGAGGCAAGATGGCGGAGATGGCGGCCGCAAACCTGCTGGCGGGCGTCCGCGGCGAGCGTCTCCCAACCCCCGTCAACCCCGAGGTCTACGAGCGTCCGGCTCCCGGACGATAGACTCTCGCCGTGGGCCGGTAGCTCAACGGCAGAGCAGGCGCCTTTTAAGCGCTTGGTTGTGGGTTCGAGCCCCACCCGGCTCACCACCCACCGTGTGTGCGACCGCGAGGCATCCTGCCCTGGACCACGCCGATCATGTCGGGCTGCTGCGAGGCGGTGTGCCACAGGCCGGGCCGGGTAACGCGATCTGGGCGGACCTGGGCTCCGGGAGTGGAGCCTTCACGCTTGCCCTTGCCGAGCTGCTTGGCCCGGGAGGTCGCATCGTCTCGGTGGACCGCGACGCGGCGGCCCTCCACCAACAGGCCATGGCGATGGCGGCGCGCTTCCCGGACGTCGCCCTCGAGCAGCGGGTGGCCGACTTCACCACCGACCTCGGTCTTCCACCGCTCGACGGCATCGTCATGGCCAATGCGCTCCATTTCCAGCGCGACCGCGAGGCGATGGTCCGCAGGGACCGGCGCGATCGCATCCGGCCGCTCGTCGTATCGCACGGGGCCAACGAAACGCAGGCGGACCGGTCGCGCTATCGGGCCGAGTTCGATTGGACGGGAACCGCGGATCCAACGGCGGCGCTGTCGATTCGATCTACTCGGCGCTGGCGATCCGGCCGGACGCCCAGTGAGCCGGCGCGGCCGACATCGACCGCAGCGCATCCGCCAGCCGCTCGTACTGCGAACGGTGGTTGTAGGCCTGGGCGCTGATCCGGAGCAGTCTCGCCCGCGGCCGCTCGCCGGGACGGAGGGCGGCGGCAACGGGCCAGCCGACGACCGGGACCTCGATCCGGTGCTCGTCGAACAGGCGGATGTCGACGTCATCGGGGAAACGGGGCGGCAGCGGGAAGGCGGCCATCGCTCCGATCATCAATGGAGGGGCAGGCGGCTCGATCTCGAGTGCCTCGCACAGGAGCTGGCTGGCGGCGAGGGTGAGCTCCCGATTGGCGGCCATGAGCTCCGGCCAGCCGCCCGACCGGAGCTCGCCGACGACGCGCAAGGCCTCGGGAATCGACAGCGCCGCCGTTGGATCCGCGGTTCCCGTCCAATCGAACTCGGCCCGATAGCGCGACCGGTCCGCCTGCGTTTCGTTGGCCCCGTGCGATACGACGAGCGGCCGGATGCGATCGCGCCGGTCCCTGCGGACCGCAGATCCACTTATGGGCATTACCGGTCGCGTATGCGGCGCCGATCGCGTTCAGGTCAACGGGCAGCATGCCCGGCGAGTGGGCGGCATCGAGCAGCGTGTCGATGCCGCGCGCCGTCAGTTCCTTGATCAGCTCTGCTGCCGGAAAGATGAGGGCGGTCGGGCTCGTCACGTGGCTGATGAGGGCCAGGCGGGTCCGGTCGGTGACGGCCCCGAGCACCGCGGCGATCACGTCGGCCGGGTCGCCGATCGGGAATGGCACGTGGGCGACGACGACCTGCGCCCCATCGCGCGCCGCCACGGCGCGCGCGGCGTTGAGGATGGCGTTGTACTCGTGGTCGGTGGTCAGCAGCTCGTCGCCGCGGCCGAAGCGGAGGCTCTGGAGGACGGTGTTGACGCCTGTCGTCGCGTTGGTCACGAAGGCGAGGTCGTCCGGGCTCGCCCCGATGAAGGCCGCCAGTGCTTCCCGCGAGCCCGCCAGCAGACCCAGGAACTGGACCGGTTCGGCCTCCATCCGGTCCCGCAGCGCGGCCTGGAATTCGAGGACGTCCCGTGGGCAGGCCCCGAACGAGCCGTGGTTGAGAAAATCGATCGACGGGTCCAGGCCCCAGCGAGCTGCCTGCGGAGATCCCGTCATCCCTCCGCCTTGGGCGGGGATCCGTCGGCGTCGCCCGCGCCCGAATCCTCGTCGGGAGTCACGTCGTCGGGGGTCACGTTGCGGGGCGGCTCGACGGCTCGTGGCTCCGGTCGCACGACCCGGACCGCCTCGGGACGCCGCCCGAGCAGCCGATCCAGCCCACCGCGCCAGGTCACGAACGGCACGAGGTAGACCAGGAAGAGCGCCGGCAACAGGTAACGCGTGAGCGGTCGGAACTCGGTCACAGCCACCGCGAGGGCGAGCAGCACCACCGCATAGGTGAGGATCGCCGAGCGCGACCGCCCGTCCAGATACAGCCGGCGGAGCGGCACGGCCAGGACGACGGCCGCCACGACAAGGGCTCGCACGATGGCGTCCGGTCCTCCCGTTGTTCCTGGGCGAGACCATCGTCTGGACGGGGTTCGGCGCCCTGTTGCCCGTGCTGCCGCTCTTCTACACCGAGCAGGGGGTCGATCTCGCCACGTTGGGGTTGGTCGTCGCGGCCTGGCCGGCTGCCCGGCTCATAGGCGAGCCGGTCTTTGGGTGGATCGCGGACCGGACGGCGCGAGTGCCACTCATGGTCGGCAGCCTGGTGGCCACCGGCGTGTTCGTGGCGCTGCCCCTCGCGGTCCACGGCTCCGTCGAGTTCCTGGTGCTGCGGGCACTGGCCGGCCTGGCAACGGCCGCGTACGACCCGGCCGCCCGAGGGCTGCTCAAGGACGCCACCCCGCCCGAGCGACAGGGCGAGGCCTTCGGCCTGTACGGGTCGGTGCAGATGACCGGGCTGCTCTTCGGGCCGGCGATCGGCGGGCTGGGAGCAGCTGCCTTCGGGTCGATCGGCTTCGTGTTCGTCTTCGGCGGGATCGCGTCGGTGCTGGCTGCGATTGCTGTGGCCGCCGGTGTCCGCGATCTGCCTCGCCACGGTGCGGTGCCTGCCTTGCCGGCCACCGGGCTGGCCGACTTCCAGCGGGACGTGCCTCGCCTACGTGAATCGGCCGGGACGGACCGGCAGGGCGCGGCGGCTGACCGTCCGGAGGGACCCGACCGCTCCTCGCAGCGGGTGGCGGATCCCGCAGCAGCAGCGCTTCCGGCGCGCCTTGCCAACCGCCTCCTCATCGCCGCGCTCATCGCCAACATCGGGGGCTATTTCGGGGGAGGCACGTACGAGGTGGTGTGGAGCCTGTTTCTCACCGCGAAGGGTGCCGGGATCGGCTTCATCGGCCTGACATTCATGATGTTTTCGGTGCCGATCCTGGTCATTGGCCCATGGGTCGGCCGGCTCGTCGATCGTCACGGGAGCCTGGTGTTCCTGGTCGCGGGCTCGATCGCCATCGCCGCGGCCGCTCCGACCTACACCCTGATACAGGATCCGGTCTGGGTGCTGCCGCTCCTCGTGGTGGAAGCCTGTGGCTTCGCGTTCATCAACCCGGCGCTATACGCGATCGTCTCGCGGGCAAGCCCGCCCGGCCGATCCTCGACCGCGCAGGGCCTCTTCGGCGCCGCCGGGACCCTGGGCTTCGTGGTGGCGTCGGTGGTCTCGGGCGCCCTGGCCGTGATTGACATTCGCTGGCCGTTCTACCTGCTGAGTGCCGTCGTCCTGGGCAGCCTCGGCCTGGCGCTGGCGATCGGCTGGCGGGAGATCGTGGCCGGCACGCCCGGCGACGCACGGGTGGTGGCACCCGGCGAGCCCGTCCAGACGATCTGAGCCGATGGACGATTCGACCCAGACCGCCGCGGCGCCGGGCCCGCGCTCGGCTGGCGACTGGCGCGACGCTCCGGATGCTGTCGCGCCGACCGTCCTGCTGCTCGGCGGGCTGTTCACCTCCCCGCTCATGTACCGAGCCATGAGGCGCCGGCTGCTGGAGCGCGGTGCCGCAGAAGTCGTCGTGGCCAACATCTGGCTGCCGGACTGGCTCATAGCCATGCGCCGAGGGATGGGCGCGATCCTGACGCGCTCGGGACGGGCCCTGCTGCGGGCGGTTGCCGTGTCGGCCGCATCTCCGGACAGTCGGGGTGCGCCCCTGCTGGTGGTGGGTCACTCCGCGGGCGGTCTGACGGCTCGGCTCCTGACGTCGCCGGAGCCATTCATGGGCCGAAAGCTGGCTGCGGCCCGCCGGATTGGCGCAGTCGTGACGCTCGGGTCGCCCCATGAGGTGGCCCATCGCAGGTCGATCGGGCGGCTGCTGGCGGCCCGCGTAACGGGCTTCGCCGACCAGGCCGTGCCCGGATCGTTGTTCGCGCCAACGACTGGCTATCTGGCTGTGAGCTCGCGCTTCGTTGTCGGCCAGCCGGGCGGCAATGTGCGGGAGCGGGCTGCGTCCATGCTCTACCGCGGCATGCTGCCACTGTCCCGGGTGGAGGCGATCGATGGCGACGGGCTGGTGCCCGTCCGCGCGGCGGGCCTGGCGGATGCCGAGGCCCTGGTCCTGGATGGGATCGTCCATGGCCAGTTGGGCGGATCGCCGTGGTACGGCTCGCCGGAGGCGATCGACATCTGGTGGCCGCGCGCGGTCGAGGTGTGGCGGGCGGCCCTCAAGGCCCGGCTCGAAGGCGATTGAGGCGACTGAGGCGCCCGAGTCGAGGTGTGGCCAGAAATGCGCCCACAGACTCTTGGGCCGGTCGTGGCCACCCAATCGGCCTCCCGAGGCACGGATGACGGCAGTGTCGTGCACGGGGGTCCTGCTAACGGGCCAAATCGGCTGCCCGCAAGACATCGGGCTGACCTAGGGGTCTGTCCGTGACTATTTGGCCGCGGAATCGCTCGTCACGCTGGTTAGTATTCTGGACGAGAATATGTGGCACGTCGGTCGGGCTCACGTGTGCCGGGGTCGACGATCCCGCTGGCCCGTTTGACGCTTGAGGCGCCTGCCCCTACCATTGGCGGTCGCGGGGTGGAGCAGCGGCAGCTCGTCGGGCTCATAACCCGAAGGTCGGAGGTTCGAATCCTTCCCCCGCAACCAATATCGACTTTTCCTGAACCCCGGCCCCGACCAGCCGGGGTTCTTCCTTGTCCGGCTACTCCCAGCGGAACATTCGGGCGGCGAGGCCGGCCAGGACAACCCCCCAGGCCGCCAGCAATGCCACCGCTGCGGTTGGATCGCCGGCCATCGTGCCGAGCCCGATCCGGAAGGCGTCGGACAGCGCGGCCGCCGGCAGCACCCCCGCGAGGTCGGCCACGGGCTGCGGCAGGCGGTCCAGGGGCACGATGACCCCGCCCAGGAGGAGCAACAGCAGGTAGAGGCCGTTCGCGCTGGCCAGGGTGGCCTCGGCCCGGAGCGTCCCGGCCATGAGAAGGCCGAGGCCGGCGAAGGCCAGCGTCCCCAGCAGCAGCGCCACGGCCACGACGAACGCCGAGGCACCCGCGCCGGGCGCCCAGACGCCCGGCAGCAGGAAGTCGATCGGCCGGCCGGTCCCCGTCGGCAGGACGTCCACGGAGCCGAAGAAGACGAGAAGGGCGACGGGGATCACCAGCGTGACGAGCAGGTTCTCGGCTCGGCGCGACGTCAGCCGCAGCTCCATCGAGGCCTGGGCGAGCGTGGCTCGCCAGGCTGGAGCAGCGCCCGTGGCGGCGGGCGTCCAGCGCGCCGGCGTCGAGCTCTCGCTCACGGCATGTGCCCGCCCTCGCGCTCTTCCTGGCTCTCCGCCGAGCCTTCGGACGCCTTCTCCGCCAGGAGCTCCAGGTAGCGCTCCTCGAGCGTCCCGCCCCCCGTCGTCACCTCCACAACGAGCAGCTGGCGGGACTCGCACCAGGTCGCCAGTCGGCTGACGAGCCCGGGCGCCGGGCTCACGCCGTCGAGGCGATAGTGGCCCCCGCCCTCGTCGACCAGATCCGTGCCGGGCGCGCCGTCCGACAGCCGCTCCGCAAGCGCATGGCGCTCCGCGTGCGACAGGGGAGCCTCCAGTCGGAATCGAAAGCGCGGCGCGGCGGCGGCCGTCAGCTCGGCGGGGGAGGCGAGCGCGATGAGCCGGCCCGAATCGATGAACGCGACGCGGTCGGCCAGCCTGTCGACGTCGGCCAGGTCGTGGGTCGTGAGCAGCACCGTGACCCCGGCTACGCGAAGCTCGCCGATGAGCTGGCGAGTGGCGACCTTGGCCGCCGGGTCCATGCCCGTCGTCGGTTCGTCGAGGACGACCAGCTCCGGTCGCCCGACCAGGGCCAGGGCCAGCCCGAGGCGCTGCTTCTCCCCGCCCGACAGGACCTTGTAGCGCGTGCCGGCGACGTCTCGGAGGCCGACGACGTCGAGCAGCTCATCGGGGGCGTGCGGAGCTGCGTAGAAGCTGGCGAACAGCCGCAGGATCTCGGCCGGCGTGGCCTGTGGGTAGACGCCACCGGCCTGGAGCATGAGTCCCAGCCGGGCGCGCAGGCTGGGCGCGTCGCGGGCCGGGTCCAGGCCGAGCACGCGAACGTCACCGGCGTCCGCCCGGCGGTAGCCCTCGATGATCTCCACCGTCGTGGTCTTGCCGGCGCCATTGGGGCCGAGAAGCCCGAAGATCTCTCCGCGCCGGACCTCGAACGACAGGCCGGCGACGACGTCCCGGCCGGCATATCGCTTGACCAGGCCGCGGAGGGCGATCGCAATCTCGGTGGTGTCGGACGGGTTGTCGGTCATCCGCCGATGGCTGCGTACTGGCGCTCGAAGTCCGCGGCCGTCAGCTCGCCGATCTGGCGTGACCGGACGATGCCGTCGCGGTCGATGAAATAGGTCTGCGGCGGGGCGAGGACGGTATACACGCTGGCCCGTGAGCCGTCCGGGTCGGTGAGGGATGGCCAGGCGGCACCCTCGGTGGCCGCGAACCGGCGGGCCGCGCCCGCGTCGTCATCGAAGACCACTCCCAGGATCGCGAGGCTCGGATGCCGGGCCTGGGCGTCCCGGAAGAGCGGAAACTCGGCCCGACACGGGACGCACCAGCTGGCCCAGAAGTTCACGATCACCGGTTTGCCCCGCAGGTTCGCCAGGCTCATCGACCGTCCATCGAGCGTGGTCCCGCTCAGTGGTGGCGCCTGATCGCCGACGCGGACGCCGACCGGGCTCGGCGGGGTCACGCCCACGGCGACGATGGCGATGATGGCAATCGTCGCGATGATCGCCAGGCCGATGAGCTGGCGCCGGTCGAACCTGCTGTCGGACGTCCGATCGAGCCGGCCGGGCGAGTCGGGTGAAGGGGTCGTGATGAACCTGCGCTACTTGAGCGTGATCGTGCCGGTCATGTTCGCGTGCACCGTGCAGACGAACGGATACTGCCCAGCCGGCAGCGCCGGCACCTGGTAGACGCGGGTCGCCACGCCGTTGAAGATCTCGCCCCGGAATGCCTCGCTGCCGTCCGCCTTCCTGATCGCCACGTCGTGAGGCGTGCCCTGGTCCTGGTTCTCGAACGCTATCGTGAACGGCTTGCCGGCCGGCCCGGTCACGTCCGCGGTGGTGAACGCGATGGCCTGCGCGACGATCGTGACGTCGGCCGCCGGCTTGCCCGCGGGCGGGGAGCCCGGCGCCCCCGATGCTCCCGCGGAAGCCGCGGGGCCCGACCCACTAGCCTCGCCCGGTGCGGGCGACCCGATCGCGGCGCCGGCACTGCCGGCGCTGCCTTTGGGCGGCAGGATGCCGGCCTGCAGGATCGCCGCGCCGACGATGACGATCGTGAACAGCGCGAACGTTCGCAGCGGGAAACCCGGCGCCGGCGGGTTGCGCAGGTGGCCCGTCCGGTCGGCCTCCTCCGTCAGACGGTACTCGAGGCGGGCCGCGCGCCACCAGCCCACGAGCGCGATGACGAGGCAGATGAACCCGGCCAGGATCATCCAGCCGCCCACGACGAGACCGGCCAGCAGGACCGCCACGCCGACGGCCGAGGTGAACGGCAGGAAGGTGGGGCCCGGGACGTGGACGCCCGGCGGCGGACCGCCGTGCTCGACCGTAATGGCCATCGTCCCGGAGCCGGCCACGTGCTCGTATTCGTGCATCCCTTCGCGCAGCCAGTACAGCAGCGCAAGAACGAGCGCTGCAACACCCAGGAGGGCGCCGGCCGGCCCGACCACCAGGCCGAACAGCACCAGCGCCGTCCCGGCTGCGCCGAAGAACGGCGCGAACGAGGGCCCTGGGGCGTGGACCCCCGGCGGCGCCACGGACACTCGCCGTCCGAACCCGCGCTGGCGCGGGCCGACGCGGGTGTACGCCCAGACGAGCCAGACGAGCCACAGCACGACCGAAGCCAGCAGGGCGATCGGGATCAGCCCGACCAGGGCCCCCCAGTCGGGGATGACGAGCTTGGCCGTCAGGTCCAGGAACGCGTTCCAGAGCTGCTGCAGCTTCTCCATCGGCGATGTTGTCGCTGTCCCGCCGAGTGCCTAGACGTCGTCCGGCGTGCCGACGACGAGGGCATACGCGGCCAGCCCCATCGCGATCCCCAGGGCAGCCAGGGTCGTCGTGCCGCCCGCATCACCGCTCAGGATGAAGTAGACGATGGCGATTACGACGAACACTCCCCCAACCGCGAACGCGTTTCTGGGGTGCTTGAACCGCATGTCGGTCGCCTACCTCGAGGGGATGATGTAGAGGATCGAGAACAGGGCGATCCAGACGACGTCCACGAAGTGCCAGTAGATGGACGTTGCCTCGACGGCGTCGTGATGGCGGGAGGTGAACTGGCCGCTCGTCGCCCGGAAGAGCACGACGCTGAGCATGATCACGCCGCCCAGGACGTGCGCGCCGTGGAACCCGGTGAGGGTGAAGAACGTGGTTCCGAACGTGCCGTCGGAGAGGCCGAACCCGAGCTGGCTGTAGTCGTAGGCCTGGCCGATGAGGAACGTGACGCCCATCACAAGGGTGACGGCGATCGCCCGGATCAGGCCGCGACGATCGTCCCGTCGGATCGCCCACACGCCCAGCTGGCAGGTGAATGAGCTCGACACGAGGATGATGGTGAGGACGGCCGCCAGCCAGGGCTCGGCGTGCAGGTTGAAGCGCTCGGCCAGGTGCTCGCCCACCTCGGCAGCCGACGGCGGCCAGGTCGGCGCCGTGGCCCGCACGTTGAAGTAGGCCGCGAAGAGTCCGGCGAAGAACATCACCTCCGAGCAAATGAACAGGATCATCCCCAGGATCGGGTTGCTGATCCCGTGACGGGGCAGGTCGGCCAGGGCCCCATCGTGCGCCGTCTGGGGCATGACGGTGGACGCGCTCACGAGTGGCCGCCGTGGCCGCCCGTCCGGCCATGCCGAGCGTCGAACACCGGACGCTCGGACCTGATCTCCGGCAGATGGTCGAAGTTGTAGGGCGGCGGCGGTGAGCTGGTTGCCCACTCCAGGGTGTTGCCCTCCCACGGGTCGTCGCCGGCCGGCTCACCGTTCCGCAGCGAGATGAGGACGTTCCACAGGAACGGCAGGGTGGAGGCGGCGATGATGATGCTGCCGACCGTCGCCACGAGGTTGAGCTGGTTCCAGCCCGCGGTCGACGCGTAGGTCGCGATCCGGCGGGGCATCCCCTCCAGGCCCAGGATGTGCATCGGAAAGAAGGTCATGTTGAACCCGATGAGCATGAGCACGAAATGAATCTTGCCGAGCGTCTCGTTGAGCATTCGACCGCTCATCTTGGGGAACCAGTAGTAGACGCCGGCGAATACCCCGAAGACGGAGCCGCCGAACAGGACGTAATGGAGGTGAGCCACGACCCAGTACGTGTCGTGGAGGGCGAAGTCCACCGGCACGGCGGAACTGAAGGCGCCGTTGATGCCGCCGATCAGGAACATCGTCAGGAAGCCCAGGGCGAACAGGAGCGGCGTCGAGAACGTCAGCTGGCCGCGGAAGAGCGTGGCGATCCAGTTGAACATCTTGACCCCGGTTGGCACCGCGATCAGGAACGTCATGAAGCTGAAGAACGGCAGGTAGACCGTCCCGGTCGTGAACATGTGGTGGGCCCAGACCGAGAACCCCAGGGCCCCGATGCCGGCCGTCGCGAACACGAAAGCCTTGTACCCGAACAGCGGCTTGCGTGAGAAGACGGGCAGGACCTCGCTGACAATGCCCATTGCGATGAGGATCATGATGTAGACGGCCGGGTGGGAGTAGAACCAGAAGATGTTCTGCCATAGGACGGCGTTGCCGCCGGTCGCCGGATCGAAGAAGTGGCCGCCGTAGTTCCGGTCGATGAACAGCATGATGAGCGCGCTCGCCAGGACCGGCGTGGCTAGGAGCACGAGGACGCTGGTCACGAGCGCGGTCCACACGAGGATGGGCATCCGGAACATCGTCATGCCCGGAGCGCGCATCTTGAATATCGTGACGAGGAAGTTGATCGAGCCAAGGATGGAGCTCGTCCCGATGAGCGTCACCGCCACGAGCCACAGGTCCGTCCCCACGCCTGAGTACTTCGACTGGGCCAGCGGGCTGTAGCTCGTCCAGCCCTCCGCGGCCGCGCCGCCGGGGACGAGGAAGCCGGCCAGCATGATGATCCCGGCCAGGGGCAACATCCAGAACGACAGCGCGTTGATCCGTGGGAAGGCCATGTCCGGCGCCCCGATCTGGAGCGGCACGACGTAGTTCGCGAAACCGGCCAGGATCGGGATGATGAACAGGAAGAGCATGAGCGAGGCATGCATCGTGAACAGCTGGTTGTAGAGATCCGGGGAGAACAGCTTGTTCTCCGGCACGGCCAGCTGGCTGCGAACGCCAAGCGCAAGGACGCCGCCGATGAAGAAGAACACGAACGAGTTGACGAGGTACAGGATCCCGATCTTCTTGTGGTCGGTGGTGGTGACCCACTCGTAGAGCGCGCTCCGATAGGTGGCGGCAGGCGTCAGCGCGGTGGTCGCCATCGAATGCTCCTTACTTCACCGTGAGCGTGCCCGTCATCGACGGGTGGACCGTGCACACGAATGGGTACGAGCCGGTCTTGAGAGCCGGCACGTTGTAGGTCGCGTCGGCGGGGCCGGTGATGAGTTCGCCCTTGAACGCCACGCTGCCGTCCGGATTCTTGATCTCGACGTCGTGCTGGGTTGCGTTGTCCTTGTTGGTGAAGTGGATCTGGAACGGCTTCTCGGCCGGCGCTTCGAGGGTGGCCTTGTCGAACGCGATGTTCTGGGCCGCGAGCTCCAGGACGGCGCCGGCGGGTGGGCTGCCAGGCGGTGGGCTTCCGGCGGGTGCGCTGCCGGCCGGCGGGCTCGCGGCCGGAGGAGGCGACTTCTTGGCCTCCTCGATCTGCTGCTTGAGCCAGGCGTCGTACTCCGCCCGGGTGACCGCCTTGACCTCGAACGTCATGCCACCATGCCCCGCCCCGCACAGCTCGGCGCACTGGCCGCGGAACGTCTGTTCTGCATCGCCCGCGTCGACGGTGAAGTCGAAGTTGTTCTCTTTGTTGGGGTCGGTCACGGGGTTGACGTCGCGCTTGAACAGGAACTTCGGCACGTAGAAGGCGTGAATGACGTCCACGCTGTGGAGCGTGACGTGGATCGGCTCGCCGACCGGAACGACCATCGTCCCGAAGACGCCATGTCCCTGCGCGTCGGTCGTGAAGAGCGGCGTCTTTCCGTCATCGCTGAGATAGGCGAAGCTCCAGGCGAACCGCTCGGCGACAGCCCTGACCCGGACGCCCGGGTGATCGCTCTTGGCCTCGACCGCATTGAGCGTCTGCCACGAGACGACGAACAGGTACAGGACGATGATCGTAGGGATGATGGTCCAGATGATCTCGACCAGGTTGTTGCCGTGTGTCTGAGGGGGCAGGTCGGCATCGTCGGGCTTGCGCCGGTAGCGAACGACCGCGTAGATGATGGCGCCCTCGACGGCCAGGAAGATGAGGACCGCGAGGACGAACACGATGTCGTACAGGGACGAGACTTCCGCGCCCTGGGACGTCGATGCGCTTGGCGGGTAGAGCTGTGGGAACTGGGAGGCGCATCCCGCCACCACAAGAGCCAACAGCAGCGAGGCCACGATTGCCGCGGGGCGCGTCCGCTTGTTCCTCTTGATCGGCATCGGGGTCCTCGAGCGCGGGCGCCGGTCGACGTCCGGACCAGGGGCACGGATGAG
>WNFU01002669.1_pt1 | contig 24230 bp, 26 predicted proteins | sample 5400121 | NCBI WGS metagenome assembly WNFU01 (sample SAMN13153360, study PRJNA577476) | soil metagenome | isolation source: 100 cm soil or saprolite under grassland replicate 1 | place: USA:California | collected 2016-06-15
GTGACGCTCGACGCGCTGCGCGCCGTGCAACCGGCCGAGCGCGGCCACACGCGCGTCGTCGAGCTCGCGGTTCCCATCGAAGACCTCCGGACCGCCGCACCGAGCGACGACCTTGCCGCGGTTTGGGGCAGGCCCGCGGCGCGGGCACGTCTGCCGCACGTCGTCGTGCTCGAGCACGGCCGCGTCGTCGGACTGGTCACGCCCGAAGTCGTCCGCCACGTGCTGACGACCGCGACAGGCGCCGGACGCGCGCCTGAGTCTTCGAGCGGGCTATTCGCGTAGACCCTTGAGGGCTCGCTCGGCCTCGCGTTTGGCCTCGCGTTCGGCGATCGCCCGTCGCTTGTCGTAGGCGCGCTTGCCGCGCGCTGCCGCGAGCTCCACCTTCGCCCGTCCGTCGCGGAAGTACACGCGTAGCGGCACGAGCGTCATGCCCTTCTGCGCGGTCATCCGCTCCAGCTCGTCGATCTCGCGACGGTGCAACAGCAGCTTGCGCGGCCGCACCGGATCGAGCTCGTCGCGAGCGAAGGGGTACGGCGCGACGTGCATGCCGTGGAGCCAGAGCTCGTGGCCGTCGATGCGCGCGTAGGCGTCCTGCAGGTTGGCGCGGCCCTCCCGCATCGACTTGACCTCGCCGCCCTTGAGAACGATTCCGCACTCGAACGTGTCGAGCACGAGATAGTCATAGCGGGCACGGCGATTGGAGATCGTCGGCGCGTCCCGTCCTCGTCCCGACGCCATGCGCCGACGGTACCGTGCAGCCATGCAGAACCGCGTTACCGACCTGCTCGGCGTCGAGTACCCGATCGTGCAGGCACCGATGGGGTACATCGCGCGGGCGCAGCTGGCGTCGGCGGTGTCGAATGCCGGCGGGCTCGGCGTCATCGAGACGTCGTCGGGACAGCTCGATCAGGTGCGCGGCGAGATCGAGAAGATGCGCGATCTCACCGACAAGCCGTTCGGCGTGAACATCGCGCAGCTGTTCGTACGCGATCCCGGCATCGTCGACTTCGTGCACGACCAGGGCGTGCGCTTCGTCACGACATCCGCGGGCGACCCGGGCGTCTTCACCGACGCGCTCCACGAGGCCGGGATCACCGTGTTCCACGTCGTGCCGAACCTGCGCTCGGCGCTGAAGGCCGTCGCGGCCGGAGTCGACGGGATCGTCGCCGAAGGCGGCGAAGGCGGCGGGTTCAAGAGCTCTCGCGATGTGGCGTCGATGGTGCTGGTGCCGCTCGTGTGCTCTCGGGTCGAGGTGCCGGTGATCGCGGCCGGTGGCATCGTCGACGGCCGGGCCATGGCGGCGGCGTTCGCACTCGGCGCCGAAGGCGTGCAGATGGGAACCCGGATGGTCTCCGCGGCCGAGTCACCGGTGCACGACAACTACAAGCAGCTGATCGTCGAGTCGCCCGAGACGGGCACGGTGTTCCTCAACCGCTGGCACAAGCCCGGGTTCCGTGTGCTCGCGACGCCGCGGAGCGAGGCCTACGAGCGGCTCGACGAGCAGGTGGCGCTGGGGACGCTCGACGGGATCCTGCGGCTCTACTTCGAAGGCGACCTCGACGCGGCCTTCGCGTTCGGGGGCCAGGTGGCCGGCCGAGTCGACGAGGTGAAGCCGGTCGCGCAGATCATCCGCGAGACCATCGACGAGTTCCAGCAGGTGATCGGCAACCTCGCGCTGCGCTATCTCGGCCCCTGACCGAGTGTCGGGGCCCACCACTAGAGTCCCGGCCCATGGCCGTCTCCGGGTCGATCCTCGGCAACCCCGTCAAGCGGGTCGAAGACCCGCGCATCCTGAACGGCGAGGCGCGCTACTTCGACGACCTCGCGGTCGACAGGCTGGCCCACGTCGCGTTCGTGCGCTCGACGATGGCGCACGCGCGCGTCACCGGGATCGACACGAGTGAGGCCGAGGCGATGCCCGGCGTCCTCGCCGTGCACACGCACGACAATCTCGAGCTCCCACCCCTGCAGGGGTTCGTCATGCTGCCGCCCGCGTTCAACCGTCCGCCGCTCGCCGACGGGGTCGTCCGGTTCGTCGGCGACATTGTCGCCGTGATCGTCGCCGAGACTCGTGCGCAGGCGGTCGACGCGGCCGAGATGGTCGTCGTCGACTACGACCCGCTGCCGGTGCTCGTCGACCCCGAGGCTGCGCTCGCCGACGGCGCGCCGATCCTGTTCCCCGAGCACGGCTCCAACCTCGCGATCGAGTTCAACTTCGGCGAGGACCCGACGATCCTCGACGACGCCGACGTCGTCGTGAAGGGCCGGTTTGTCAACCAGCGTCTGGCCGCGGTGCCGATGGAGCCCAACGGCATCCTCGCCGAGCCGAATGACGACGGCACCCTGACGATCAACGTGCCGACGCAGGCGCCGTTCGGCGTGCGGGATCCCCTCGCCGCGGCCGTCGGGCTCGAGCCCGAGCAGGTGCGAGTGGTGGCGCCCGCGGTCGGCGGCGGCTTCGGTGCGAAGACCGGTGCGTACTGCGAGCACGTCCTTGCGGCCGCGCTCGCGCTGCGCCTCGGGCGCCCCTTGAAGTGGACCGAGACCCGCTCCGAGAACATGCTCGCGATGACGCACGGCCGCGGGCAGGTCCAGTACATCGAGATGGGTCTCAAGCGCGACGGCACGATCGTCGGTGTGAAGGGCCGCGTCGTGTGCGACGCGGGCGCGTACCCCAACATCGGTGCGTTCCTCCCGTTCCTCACCCGGACGATGGCGCAAGGCGTGTACGCGATCCCCAAGGTCGAGCTCAACGCGGTGAGCGCCGCCACCAACACCACGGCGACCGCCGCGTACCGCGGCGCCGGTCGTCCCGAGGCGACCGCGTTTCTCGAGCGCATCATCGACATGGCCGCCGACGAGCTCGGAATCGACCCCATCGAGATTCGGAAAAAGAACTTCATCCCGCCCGACGCCTTCCCGCTCTCGACGGTGACCGGCGCGAACTACGACGTCGGCGAGTACGCGAAAGCGCTCGACGAGGCGTGCCGGGTCGCCGGCTACGACGAGCTGCGCGCCGAGCAACGGACGCGGCGCGAGCGCGGCGACGTCCGTCAGCTGGGCATCGGCGTGTCGACCTACGTCGAGGTGACCGCCGGTGGTCTGTTCCAGGAGTTCGGCAGTGTCACCGTGCAGGACGACGGCACGGTGACCGCGACTGTGGGCACCTCCGCACACGGCCAGGGTCACGAGACCGCGTTCGCGATGATCGTCGCCGAGCTGCTCGGGGTGGAGATCGAGCAGGTTCGCGTCGTGCAGTCCGATACCGCGCTGGTTCCGCGCGGCACCGGCACCATGGGCTCTCGGTCGCTCCAGACGGCCGGCAGCGCGCTCTACAAGGCGAGCGAAGAGGTCGTCGAGAAGGCGAAGCGCCTGGCCGCCCACCTGCTCGAGGCGAGCACCGACGACATCGTGCTGCACGAGGGCGGCAAGGTCGGCGTCGCCGGCGTGCCCGCGACCTCGCTCAGCTGGGCGGACCTCGCGCAAGCAGCCGGAGATCCCGCTCGACGTCCCGCCGACTGGGACGGCGAACCCGCGCTCGCGGCCGCACTCGACTTCAACCAGGGGGACGCGACGTTCCCGTTCGGCGCGCACGTTGCGGTGGTCGAGGTCGACATGGAGACCGGCCAGGTCGAGCTCGTCCGCCACATCGCGGTCGACGATTGCGGGCGCATCCTGAACCCGCTGCTCGTGGCGGGCCAGCAGCACGGCGGCATCGCGCAAGGTGTCGCGCAGGCGCTGTACGAAGCCTTCGTGTACGACGAGGACGGCAACCCGCTCACAGGCAATCTGGTGGACTACGCGATGCCGAGCGCGGCGGAGCTCCCGAGCTTCGAGGCGAGCAACACGGAGACGCCCACGCCGCTGAACCCGTTGGGCGCGAAGGGGATCGGGGAGTCGGGCACGATCGGGTCGACACCCGCGGTCCAGAACGCGGTGATCGACGCGGTGTCGCACCTCGGCGTCCGCCACATCGACATGCCGTTGACGGCCGAGCGTGTCTGGCGGGCGATTCAGGACGCGTCCGCTTCCTGACGTGGGGTTCGCGGCTCCGACGCTTCGCCTCAGCGCCGATCACTACCGAAGCATCCTCGCCCACTGCTACGACGGGCTCCCCGACGAGGCCTGTGGGCTCCTCGCCGGGCCGCTCGCCGACGGCGGCGAGCCGACCGGTGAGGTCGGCGCCGTGTACCCGTGCCGCAACGCCGACGAGTCGGCGCGCACGTACACGGTCGACGGCCGCGACTATCTGAGAGCCGACCGCGACGCGCAGTCGATGGGCTACGAGATCGTCGGCGTCTGGCACTCGCACACGCACACCGACGCCTACCCGTCGGCAACCGACGTCAAGAAGGCGGCCGACCCGGCGTGGATCTACGCGATCGTCAGCCTGAAGGACGGCGAGCCGGTCATGCGCGCCTACCGGATTCGCGACCGCGAGATCGACGAGGTCGACGTCGTCGTCGCAGAGTGAAATGCGGCACCCGAAGTGAGCGGAGCGAACGAGGGTGCTCGCCAGGGAGCGAGCGGCCGCGGCGCAGGTATCCGGCGTCGCAGCGAGCGACCGAGACATATAGGACTTGTACAGTGAACGCTATGGCCGTGGAGGTTCGCCTGCCTACGTTGCTACGCCCGCACGCCGACGGCGCGGCATCGGTGTCCGCCGAGGGCGCGACGGTCGGTGACGTGTTCCGCGCGCTCACCGAGCGCTACCCGGGCCTCGCCGGCAACCTCATCGACGACGACGGCCAGCTGCACAAGTTCGTCAACGTGTACCGCAACGACGACGACATCAGGTACCTCGAGCAGCTCGACACGAAGGTCGCCGACGGCGACGCGATCTCGATCCTCCCCGCCGTCGCCGGGGGATGACGCGGCACGAGTCGATCCTCGGGCTGATCGGCGACACGCCGCTCGTCGGGATCCACCAGCTCTCGCCGAATCCGGCCGTTCGCATCTACGCCAAGCTCGAGGGCCAGAACCCCGGTGGCTCGTCGAAGGACCGCATCGCGTTGAAGATGGTCGAGCTCGCCGAGCGCGACGGCGTGCTCCAGCCGGGCGACACGATCCTCGAGCCGTCGTCGGGCAACACCGGGATCGGCCTCGGGCTCGTCGCGAAGCTGCGCGGCTACCGGCTGCGCGTCGTCATGCCCGAGAACGTGTCGATCGAGCGTCGCCAGCTCCTCGAGATCTTCGGGGCGGACGTCGTCGTCTCACCCGCCGAGGAGGGGAGCAACGGCGCGATCCGGCTGGCCGAGAAGCTCGCGGCCGACGACCCGTCGCTGCGCATGCTGTTCCAGTACGGCAACCCGGCCAACCCGCTCGCGCACTACGAGGGCACGGGCCCGGAGATCTGGCGCGACTGCCCCGACGTCGACGTGTTCGTCGCCGGGCTCGGCACCAGCGGCACGCTGATGGGCGTCGGGCGCTACCTGAAGGAGCAGCGACCCGCGGTGCAGGTGGTCGCGGTCGAGCCACCCGCGGGCGAGCTCGTGCAGGGATTGCGGTCGCTCGAGGACGGGTTCGTGCCACCGATCTTCGAGCCGGACGTGCTCGACCGGAAGTTCATCGTGCGCCCCCGCGAGTCGATCGAGTGGCTGCGACGGCTGCTCCAGGACTGCGGCGTGTTCGCGGGCATCTCGTCGGGTGCCGCAGTCGCGGGGGCGGCGAAGATGGCGGGGCAGATGGACCGGGGCACGATCGTCACGCTGCTCCCCGACGGCGGGTGGAAGTACCTCTCGTCGGGTGCGTGGACCGACGATCTCGACGTCGTCGAGGAGCGTGCGACGCGCATCAACTATTGGTAGCTCGTATTGGTAGCTCGACTTCCCGCCCGGCCCCCAAGCGGGGTTGCGTGGGCGAAGATAGAGCGGTGGTCGGCGAACGCGAGATCGCCCATGGAGTCGACGTGCTGCGACGCGGCGGTCTCGTCGCGTTCCCGACCGAGACCGTGTACGGGCTCGGCTGCGACGCCGAGTCCCAACCTGCGCTGCGACGTCTCTATCGGGTCAAGGGCCGGCCTGCCGGCCACCCGGTGATCGTCCACCTCGGCGATGCCGCGCTGCTCCCCGAGTGGTCCCGCGAGCTCTCCGGACCCGCTCACGCGCTCGCCGATGCGTGCTGGCCGGGACCGTTGACGCTCGTCGTACGGCGCGCCGCACGGGTGCCCGACGAAGTGACCGGCGGGCGCGACACGGTGGGCCTGCGCGTCCCCGACCAGCGGGTCGCGCTCGCGTTGCTGCGTGCGTTCGGCGGCGGGATCGCGGCACCGTCGGCCAACCGGTTCGGGCGCGCGAGCCCGACTACCGCCGACGACGTCCGTGCCGACTTGGGTGCGGACGTCGACGTCGTCCTCGACGACGGCCGGTGCGCCATCGGTGTCGAGTCCACGGTGGTCGATTGCTCGACCGGGGATCTCGCGATCCTGCGTCTCGGCGCGGTCGCGCGGGCGCGCGTCGAGCAGATCGTCGGCGCGAGCGTGTCGTTGCGAACCCATGCGACGGGCGCGGCGCCCGGCACGCTGCCCGCGCACTATGCGCCTCGGGCCCGCGTGCTGGTCGTCGATCGCGACGCCGCGGCGGCCCGGGCCGCCTCGCTCCTCGCCGCCGGTCAGACCGTCGCGCTCCTTGCTCAACAGCCCGTCCCGGACCAGCTACCCAGCGGGCTCGTCATGCTCGACGCGCCGGTCGACACCGACGAGTACGCCCGCGTCCTCTACACGCGACTGCGCGACGCCGATCGTCACGGGGTCGACGTGCTCCTCGCGGTGCCACCCGAGTCCGAGGGCATCGGCGAGGCGATCGTCGACCGGTTGCAGCGCGCCGCGGCGTCCGCTCCGGTGAGTAGCACCGCGTGAACCGTCCGATCGGCGTGTTCGACTCCGGACTCGGGGGGCTCACGGTGCTCCGGTCGCTCATCGACCTGTTGCCGGACGAGCCGGTCGTCTACTTCGGTGACACGGGCCGGTTCCCGTACGGCCCGAAGCCACGGGACGAGGTGCTCAAGTACGCGCTCGAGATCGGCGACGTCCTCGTCGAGCGCGGAGCCCGCCTGCTCGTGGTCGCGTGCAACAGCGCGGCCGCGGCTGCGCTCGACGAGCTGCACGAGCAGCTCCCGGTCCCGGTGATGGGCGTCATCGAGCCGGGGCTCCGTGCCGCGCTCCAGGCGACGCGGACTGGTCGCGTCGGCGTGATCGGCACCGTCGGCACGATCGCGTCGGGCGCGTATCAGGAGACGGCGCGCCGCCTCGGTAGCCCCGTCGCGCTCGCCTGCGCCGCGTGCCCGGGCTTCGTCGAGTTCGTGGAGGGCGGCGATGTCGACTCCGACCAGGTCCATGTGCTGGCGGAGCGACTGCTCGCGCCGGTACGAGCAGCAGGCGTCGACACGCTCGTGCTCGGCTGCACGCATTACCCGTTGCTGGCCCGTACGATCAGCGACGTGATGGGGCGCGACGTCGTGCTCGTCTCGAGCGCCGACGAGACGGCATTCGCGGTGCGGGGGTTGTTGGGTGAGCCGGACGCACCACGACGCGCGCCCCGCGGCGAGCACCTGTTCATCACCAGTGGCGATCCGGCGACGTTCCGACGTCTCGGCGCGCGCTTCCTCGGGCCCGAGGTCGAGCACGTGGAGACGTGGTCGTGGAGCTGACCGTCCTCGGTTGCTCCGGGTCGTATGGCGGACCGGTTGCGAACGCGTGCAGTGGGTACCTGCTGCGCTCGAACGAGACGTCGATCTGGCTCGACTGCGGCAACGGCACCTTCGGGCACCTCCAGCAGCACCTCGACGTCGAGGACCTCAGCGCAGTCGTGCTGACGCACGAGCATCCCGACCACTGCGTCGACCTCTACGGCCTCCACGTGTTCGTGCGCTACGGCATCGAGCGCAAGCCCGTTCCGGTGCTTGCGCCCGAGGGCCTCGAGCAACACCTGGGGACGCTCGTCGGTGGCGACTGGGGCAACGCGTTCGATTGGAGCACCGTCGGCGACGGCGATGGCACGGAGATCGGGCCGTTCGCACTGACGTTCTCGCGGACCGATCATCCGCCGCCGACGTACGCGGTGCAGGTCGTCGCCGACGGCGCGCGCTTCGTGTACACGTCCGACACCGGCCCCGAGTGGTCGGTCGGTGCATTCGACCACGGCGTCGACCTCGTGCTCTCCGAGGCGACGTACCTCGAGCACGACGGCTTCCAGCCACCCATTCACCTCACGGCGCGCGAGGCGGGCGCCGCAGCGCGCGACGCCGGTGCGCGGCGCCTGATGCTCACCCATCTCCAGCCCCACGTCGACACGCGCCGCGCCGTCGAGGACGGATCCGATGGGTTCGGCGAGCCGGTGATGCTCGCCGCGCCGCACCTCGTCACACAGGTGTAGGCCGAGGAGTCGACGCGCAGGCCGAGGAGCCCGGAGGCAAGCGCCCGCGCCGCAGGTACCCTGCGGCGCAGCGAGCCGGGTCCGAGCGGCCCGGCGCGTAGCGCCAAGAGCGGAAGGACGGTCAATGGGCACCCGCCGGGACGGACGTGAGGCGGACGAGCTCCGCTTCATCACGTTCACTCGCGACTACACGGAGTTCGCTGCGGGATCGACGCTGGTCGAGTTCGGTCGCACACGGGTGCTCTGCACCGCTTCGGTCGAAGACCGAGTGCCGCCCTGGCTGCGTGGCAGCGGTCGCGGATGGGTGACCGCCGAGTACTCGATGCTGCCTGGGTCGACGAGCGAGCGCACCGACCGTGAAGCCGCCAAGGGCCGGCAATCGGGACGGACGCAGGAGATCCAGCGCCTGATCGGTCGCTCGTTGCGCGCGGTGACCGACCTCACCGCGCTCGCCGAGATCCAGATCACCGTCGACTGCGACGTGCTCCAAGCGGACGGCGGCACTCGAACGGCGTCGATCTGCGGCGGCTGTGTCGCGCTCCACGACGCCTGCTCCCGCCTCGTCGGCGAGGGCAGGCTCGCCGCGCACCCGATGCACGACCTGTGCGCCGCGGTCTCGGTCGGCGTCGTCGACGCGATCGCGCACGTCGACCTCGATTACTCGGAGGACTCGCGGGCGGAAGTCGACATGAACGTCGTGATGACGGGCGCCGGCCGCTTCATCGAGGTGCAAGGCACCGCCGAAGGCGTTCCGTTCTCCCGAGCCGAGCTCGATGACATGCTCGCGCTCGCCGAACGGGGGATCGGCGAGGTCTTCGACTTGCAGCGGGCGATGCTCGCCGAGCCGCCGCCGCCACGACGGCCGTGACGACGTTCGTGCTGGCGACCGCGAATCCCGACAAGGCCGCTGAGATCTCGACGGTCCTCGACGCGGCCGGCGCGGCCGTCACGCTCGTGCCACGCCCCAGCGACGTGCCCGAGGTTCTCGAGGAAGCAGAGACGCTCGAGGACAACGCGCGTGCCAAAGCAGCCGCGCTCTGTGCCGCAACGGGGCAGCCGGCGATCGCCGACGACACGGGCTTGGAGGTCGACGCGCTGGGTGGCGCGCCCGGTGTTCGCTCCTCGCGCTACGCCGGCGAGCACGCGACCTATGCCGACAACGTGGCGTTGCTCCTCGACCATCTCGCCGGCGTACCCACCGAGCGACGCACAGCCCGCTTCGCCACCGTTGCGATCGCGCGGTGGCCGGACGGTCGCGAGATCGCGGCGTACGGCGACGTGGAGGGCACGATCGCTGATGCGCCACGCGGCGACGCAGGGTTCGGCTACGACCCGGTCTTCGTCCCGAGCGAAGGCGACGGCCGCACGTTCGCGGAGATGAGCGCTGCCGAGAAGCACGCCTGCTCGCACCGCGGGCGCGCGTTCCGTACGCTCGCAGACGGGTTGCGCATCGTCGCCGCGGTGGAACAGACATGAGACGAACGGAGCCGCCGGCATGGCGGTGATCGACATCGCCGGCTTCGTGGCCGATCTGAAGGACCACGCGGTCGAGCACGGCTTCCACGTGCACGACGAGCGTCACTTCGTCGAGAGCTACTCGCTGCGCCAGACCTGGGAGGTCGACGCGCACCCCGAGGAGGGCTGCGAAGGCCCCGTCGACCTCTACCTGTCGCTCGAGATCGACCCGCGGGTGCTCCTCGGCTTCGAGGACGCGGTCATGGCCCGGGCCGAGGGCGACGACCCGCCCGACGAGTACCACTTCCCGCTGAACTTCACGTGGGGCCTCCCGCCGCTCGGCGCCGGCCCCGACCTGCTGCTCCTCGCGACCGAGCTCGCCGGGGTCGGCGGGCCCGACCTCCCGCTGGAGGTCTCGGCGATCGACTCGATCCCGTCCGCGACCGAGGCGACCGAACGCTCGCTCCGGGTCATCGCCCACCAACGGGTCTCGCTCCTGCACATCCGTGACGGCGACGCGGTCTCGTGCGAGCTGCTGGATCGCTCCCTGGCGGTGAGCAGATATCTCTTGGCGCAGGCAGAGAACTGGCTCGAATAGTCAGTCGTACGCTCTCGCGAAGCACGCGACCTGACCCCGTCCGGCTTGCTTCGCCTCGTACAACGCGACGTCCGCATTGCGGATGAGCTTCTCGATGGTGACGGCGCCGCCCTCGTCGACCGCAACGCCCACGCTCGTGCCCAGCTCGATGCGCTGGCCCCCGACGGCCAGCGGCACCGACACGACGTCGACGAGGCGCCGCGCCAGCTCTTGCGCCTCGTCGCTGCCGCTCACGCGTTCACAGAGCACGCAGAACTCGTCGCCACCGAGACGGGCGATCACGTCGCCGCTGCGCACCCCGATCCGAAATCGCGCGCCGAGCTCGACCAAGACGGTGTCGCCGAAGCTGTGGCCCAGCGTGTCGTTCACGACCTTGAAGCCGTCGAGGTCCAGGAAGAGCACGGCGGTCTTCGTGCCGTGCCGTCCGGCTCGCGCCAGGGCCTGCTCGCCGAGCTCGCGGAACAACGATCGGTTCGGCAGACCCGTGAGCGGATCGTGCGTCGCCTCGTACCGCAGACGGTGGTGGATCTGCTTCAGCTCGGTGATGTCGTGGGCGATGACCGACACGAGCACGATGTCGCCGTCTTGGCGGTGCGCCTGCAACGTGGCGACGACGGGGATCTCCTCGCCGGTGCTCGTCAACAGGGTGAGCTCGCCGGTCCAGAGGCCGTGCTCGTGGACGAACGGGACGATGTCGTTGCGCAGGCGCTCACGTGATTCGAGGATTGCCAGCTCACTCACGTGCTCGTCACCGGTGAGTCGGAGCCACGTGCGCGCCTTCTGGTTCGCCCATACGACGTTCCCGTCGTTGTCCGAGAGCAGCACGAACTCGTTGCTCTTCGACAACACCTCCTCGAGCTGACGGGCGCGTGCCTCGGCGGCGTGGCGGTCGGTGATGTCGCGGGTGTTCGTGACGACGCCGCGGATGCCGGGCTCGTCGAGCAGGTTCGTCGTGACGCCCTCGACGATTCGGTACGAGCCGTCACGGTGACGCAGCCGGTGCTGGACGAGACCACCGGGCTCGCCGCTCTGGAGCTGGGCGGTGATCGTCTCTTCGACGCGCTCGAGGTCGTCGGGGTGCATCAACCGGCGCGCCGGCGTCCCCTCCAGCTCCTCGGCCGTGTAGCCGAGCATCTCCGTGACCGAAGGGCTCACGTACTCCAGGATCCCCTCCGGGTTGGAGACCGTGATCATGTCCGAGGTGTGCTGCACGAGCGCCTGGAAGCGGTCGTGCGACTCGCGGGCAGCCGCCTCCGCCGCGACCCGGTCACTCACATCGCGCACGTTCAGGACGATTCCGTGCACCGCAGGGTCGTCGATGAGGTTCCGCGCGAGTACCTCGAGGTGCCGCCACCCGCCGTCCAGCGCACGGACGCGCACGACGCGAACCTCGGGGGTCTCGCCCACCGTCAGCTGCGCGAATCCCTGTACGGCGATGTCGACGTCGTCGGGGTGCACGAAGGAGAAGATGTCGCCGCCTTCGAAGCCCTCGGGGTAGCCGAGCACGCGCCGTGAGGCCTCGTTCGACGACCGGAACGACCCGTCGGCGTTGAGCACGGTGATGATGTCCGACGAGTGCGACACAAGCGCACGGAACTCGGCTTCAGCGCGGCGCAGCGCCGTCTCGTTCGCTCGTCGCTCGGTCAGGTCGGCGACGAGTGCGAGCATGCCGGAGTGTGTGCCGTGGTCGTCGAAGAGCCGCGTCGCGCTCACCAGCGTCCAGACCTCGGATCCGTCACTCCGCCGGAACGCGAACTCATGCTGGTCGCCCGGCTCGGGCTGACCGCGTTCCATGTACGCGGTCACGCGTGCTGCGGCTTCCGCGCCGCAGAAGTCCTGGACCGGGCGACCGAGCATCTCGTCGACCGTGTAGCCGAGCAGCTCGGCCATGCGGGGGTTGACGAACGTGGTGTTCCCCTCGAGGTCGGTCGCCCAGATCCCCTCGGTCGCGAGCTCGACGATCCGCCGGAACCGCTCCTCGCTCTCTCGCAGCGCCCGCTCGGCTCGCACGCGCTCGGTCACGTCGCGCGCGCTGATGACGATGCCCTTGACGCGCCTGTCGTCGAGCAGGTTGTTGGCGACGATCTCGATCGAGCGCCACGACCCGTCGGCGTGCGCCGCGCGGACTCGGAGCGGCTCGTCCTGCACACCGGTCGCGGCGCTCGAGCCTTCGAGCGCGCGGCTCGCGAGCTCCACGTCATCGGGGTGCACGAGCTCCAGCACGTTCCGACCGACGTACTCCATGGGGTCGCGCCCGAGGATCCTCGTCACCGCGCGGTTCACGTACCGCAGCCGGCCGTCCGGCTCGATGACGATCAGCAGATCGGTGGCGAGCTCGGCGAGGACGTGCTCATCGGGTGCGTCGCCGGCCCGGTTGCGGGCGAGGGGTGCGTCGTCGATCTGGGCCACGGTTCGCGCGGGGCAGACGACCCCTGTGGCCTCCGCACCCGCCTCTCTGTTGTCGGCACCGCCGCCGCCTGGCCTGAGCGGCGTTGACATTTCGTCGCAAAGAGCTGCCCGGCCCCCTACGTGGTCCTCACCACGCGAGAATGGGCCCGTGCCGATGCGCGCCGATTGCCGCCACTACGACAGCCGCACCTACCCGTCTGGTGAGGTCGTGCGGAAGTGCCGCCTCGACCTCGCCCCGGAGGCGCCCTGGCGATGCCCCGACGAGTGCCCCGGCTACGAGCAGCGGCGGATGGACGCCGGCTGGCAGTACGGCAGCCTCCGCAGCGCGGTCGCGCGCCCCGAGCCCGAGCCCGAGGGCGAGGACGTCTCCGCACTGCTCGATCAGGCCGAGGACATCGTCAACACCGCCGCACCGGACATCCTCTCCGAGATGGACAAGAAACGGTCGAAGGGGAAGTTCCGCCGCCGCAAGAAGCGCAAGTAGGCGATACCACAGCGAGCGGCCGCGCCGCAGGTACCCTGCGGCGCAGCGAGCGTGGCCCGAGCGGCCTGGCCCGGAGGGCCAAGAGCGGGGATTTGGGTGCGAGCGGAGGGAGTCGAACCCCCACGCCCCGAAGGGCACCAGGTCCTAAGCCTGGCGTGTCTGCCGTTCCACCACGCTCGCGTGCCCCCCTAGTCTCGCATTGCGATGCCCGCGATAGCGTGCGAATCGAGGCCGCCACGCGTGGGAGGAACGGTGGGCAAGCAGGTCCCGATTGTCGACTATCTCGTGATCGACGACGGCGAGCCGTATCTCGTCGCCAACGAGTCGACCGAGAGCGGCGCGCTCTACTTCGACCGCCGGAACGCCGACGCCAGGTCCGGCAAGCCCGGCTTCGAGCCGCGCAAGCTCGAGCGCACCGGCACGGTCCGGACGTTCACGATCGTGCACCGCGCCGCGGCCGGCGTACCGACCCCGTACGTGTCGGCGGTCGTCGACCTCGACGGCGGAGGAGTGGTGAAGGCGAACGTCGTGAACGTCGAGCCCGATCCCGACCACGTGCGAAACGGCTTGAAGGTGCGCCTCACGACCTTCGTGGCCGGTACCGACGACGAGGGGACCGAGGCCGTCGCCTTCGGCTTCGAGCCCGCATAGGCGCGGGAAGACAGGAGATCGCGATGGCGAGCAACGGCAACGGCAGCGGCGACAACGTCTGGGTCCTCGGCGCGTCGATGACGAAGTTCATGCGCTACAAGGACAAGGACCTCATCGACCTCGCGTCGGACGCGGCGATGGCGGCCCTCGACGACGGCGGCGTGACGATCCACGACATGGACGTGATGGGCGCGGGCAACCTGATGGAGGCCGCGAGCGGCGTCGGTCAGCGCATCCAGAAGCAGATCGGGCAGACCGGCATCCCCGTCTACAACGTCGCGAACGCGTGCGCGACCGGCGCGACCGCGGTGCGGTGCGTCTACATGGCGATCAAGTCGGGCGAGGCCGACATGGGCCTCGCGGTCGGCGTCGAGCAGATGGGCAAGGCCGGGCTGCTCGGCGCGTCGGCGCGCTCCGACAAGAACGTGTTCGAGCCGTCGGGCCGCTACGGCGCGGTGATGAGCGTCGAGGGTCGTCTCGGCACCACGCTCATGCCCGGCGTGTTCGCGCAGGCCGGCATGGAGTACGCGGGCGAGAACGACGGCGTCGGCTTCGAGGAGTTCGCCAGGGTCGCCGAGAAGAACCACGCGCACTCGACGCTGAACCCGCTCGCGCAGTACCAGAAGCAGTTCTCGCTCGACGAGATCATGGGGGCCGACATGATGGCCTACCCGAACACGCTGCTGATGTGCTGCCCGACCGGCGACGGCGCAGCCGCGCTCGTCTTGGTGTCGGAGGAGAAGCTGAAGACCCTCTCCGACGAGCAGCGCAAGCGCGCGGTCAAGGTGTCGGCGTCGGTGATGACGTCGGATCCGTGGACGGAGGTCGACCAGGTGCAGCCCGACGTCAACACGCTCACCCGGAAGGCCGCCGACACCGCCTACGAGGCCGCGGGTGTCGACCCGCAGGATCTCGACCTCGTCGAGCTCCACGACTGCTTCGCGACGGCCGAGCTGATTCACTACGACAACCTCCGCTTGTGCGCGCCCGGCGAGGCAGGCAAGTTCATCGACGAGCGGGGCCCGTGGCGCGACGGGAAGATCCCCGTGAACGTGTCGGGTGGGCTGATCTCGAAGGGCCACCCGCTCGGCGCGACGGGTGTCGCGAACTTGTACGAGGTCGCGACGCACCTACGCGGCGAGGCAGGCGACCGCCAGATCGAAGGCGCGAAGGTCGGGCTGACGCACGTGATCGGGCTCGGCTCCGCGTGCGCGGTGCACGTGCTCGAGAAGGCGACGGCCTAGCTGACCTCGACGCTCCGCACGTCGCCACTGGTGGTCATCTCGACGTAGCCGCTGCGTCGCGGGCCCTCGATGGAGACTCGTACGATGACGCGCCCGTCATCGTCCGACGACGTCGAACGCGCGATGTCCACGTAGTTCGCCTTCGCCCGCTCGATGCGGACGGGTTCGGCATGCAGCGCGCGCTGCTCCGCCTTCCGCACGAACGCGGCGAGGTCGCCCCACCGCAGCGCTGCGGAGGGGAACAGGCTCGCATCCACTGCTTCCTGGGGGCCGCTGAGGTGTACGGGCTCGGGAGGCTCGACGTTGCCGTCGCGCCACGTGTACCGGTCGATGTGGTCGGGGGTGCCGGGGTCTTGCGCCTCGACGATCACGTACTCGCCGTAGACGTCGGCGCCGGTCAGCTGAGCCGGCGATGCGCCGACACGACGCTCGATCGCGCGCAGGGCGCGGGCCGCTGCGTCGCGGTCGTGCAGCAGGTCGATCGTGTCGTCGTTGGTGTCGCTTGACTGGCTCGTCCCACTGCTCTCGACGGTGCACGCCGCGGTGCCGAGCAGCAGCACGACGAGGACGACGCTGGTGCGACGCATCAGATCGCGGTCCATCCACCGTCGACGGGGAGCACCGCCCCGGTCACGAAGCTGCTCGCGTCCGAAGCGAGGAACAGGAGGGCGCCGTCGAGCTCGTGCTCCTCACCGCCCCGGCCCATCGGGGTCCTGCTCCGCATCCACTTGTGTGCGCGCTCGTCCCGGAACATGCGCTCCTCCGTCATCTCGCTGCGGAACCAGCCGGGAGCGAGGGTGTTGACGCGTACACCCTGCCGGGCCCACTGCGCCGCGAGCTCACGGGACAGGTTCACGAGGCCGCCTTTGGACGCGGCGTACGCCGCGTCGGGGATCTGCCCGACCCCGAAGAGGCCCCAGATCGAGGCCACGTTCACGATCGAACCGCCGTCGCCGATCTCGACCATCACCTGCGCAGCCCGCCGAGCAAGGGCGAACGGCGCGACGAGGTTCACCTCGACGACGCGCCGGAACTCGTCGGGCGGCTGCTCGAACGCCGGAACGATGGACTCGACGCCCGCGTTGTTGACGAGCACGTCGACGCGTCCGTAACGCTCGAGTGCCGCGTCGACCAGTGCCTCGGGCGCGCCGGGCTCGGCGAGGTCGCACTGCACCGGCAACGCGTCTGCAAGCTCACCGGCGAGCTGCTCGAGGCGATCACCGCGGCGCGCCGCGAGCACGACACGCGCGCCCGCAGCGTCGAGCACCCGTGCAAACCGGTGTCCGAGACCGGCGCTCGCGCCCGTCACGATCGCGACCCGTTCGTCGAGGCGGAACGACGCAACGGGGTCGACGTCGGGCACGCCGGGGAGTGTACGAGTCGTTCGTACGCCCCCAGGGACTCGAACCCTGAACCTAGTGATTAAGAGTCACTTGCTCTAGCCAATTGAGCTAGGGGCGCTCGGGCGCCATCGTACCCGCCGACTTCGACTCGGCCCCGAGCGTTCGACCGGCGTACGGTGAGCCGCGCATGGACGTGCTCGTCACCGGCGCGAGCGGCTTCATCGGCAACGCGCTCCTGCCCGCGTTGCGCGCCGCGGGTCACCGGCCGATCGCCGCGGTGCGCGGGCGGCGCGTCCCGACGGGCGTCGAGGGCGTTGCATGGGATCCTGCGGCGGGCACGATCGACGCGGCCGCGCTGGACGGCGTCGATGCCGTCGTGCATCTTGCCGGCGCCGGCATCGGCGATGCGCGCTGGACCGACGCGCGCAAGCAGCTGATCCTCGAGAGCCGCACGAAGGGCACGCGGCTGCTCGTCGAGACGCTCACGCGGCTCACGACGAAGCCGTCGGTCCTCGTGTCCGCGTCGGCAGTCGGGTACTACGGCGATCGCGGCGACGAGGTGCTCACAGAGGTGAGCACGCCGGGTCGTGATTTTCTCGCTCGGCTGTGCGAGCAGTGGGAGGCCGCGCCCGCGCCGGCGGCGGCAGCCGGGATCCGGCTGGTCACGACGCGCGCGGGCGTCGTGCTGGGACGCGAGGGGGGCGTGCTCAAGCGGGTCCTGCTCCCGTTCCGGCTCGGTCTCGGCGGGCGTCTCGGCTCGGGAGAGCAGTACATGAGCTGGATCGCGCTCGACGACCACGTCGCAGCGATCCTGCATGCGCTCACGACACCGTCGCTCCAGGGCCCGGTCAACTTCACCGCGCCCAATCCCGTCACCAACGCCGAGTTCACCGAGACGCTGGGGCGTGTGCTGCACCGGCCGACCGCGATCCCGACGCCGCTCGCGCCGTTGCGGGCGCGCTACAGCAGCGAGCTCGTCGAGCACCTCCTGCTGTTCAGCCAGCGCGCGATTCCCGCGGCGCTGGACGCGAATGGATTCGCGTTCGCGCATACCTCGCTCGAAGACGGGCTACGCGCCGTGCTCCGAAAGCCCGCTGCCTGAGCGATCCGCGATGCGTCTCTGGATCGACACCGATGTCGGCGACAACCCCGACGACGCGGTTGCGCTGCTCTGCGCCGCTGCCCACCCGTCCGTTGAGCTCGTCGGTGTGAGCACCGTGCACGGTGATACCTCCTGGCGCGCCGAGCTCGTGCACGGGCTCGTGGATGCGCCGTCGGTCGTCGCCGGTGGCACCCGCTACGTCCCGAACGCGATCGCCGCGGCCCGGCCCGATGCCGTCCTCGCGATCGGGCCCCTGACGAACGTGGCGGCGTCGATCGCCGGAGGAGTCGCGATGCCGGACCTCACGGTGATGGGTGGCGCCGCCCGTCCCACGCGCCATCGTGGACGCGTGCACGAGGTCGAGCACAACTTCCGCACCGATCCGCTCGCGGCCCGCGCCGTGCTGGGGAAGACCGAGGGAACACTGGTGGTGCCACTCGACGTCACGGCAACCCTGGCCCTCGATGCCGACGACGAGCGCCGGCTTGTGCGCACCGCACCGGTGCTGGAGGAGCATGTCGCGCGGTGGCGCGACGCGAGTGACGGCGCGCCGCTCGTGCTCCACGACCCGCTCGCGCTACTCGCGCTGTGTGGCGAGCCGGTCGTGCGGGTCCAGAGCCGGCACCTCCTCGTCGATCGGGACGGGCGGCTCGTGCAGCGCGCCGACGCCCCGCTCCACCGCATCGTCGTGGGGAGCGACGCAGGCGCGGCCATCAAGCGGGTGATGACGCTGTTGGGGTGACCGAGGGGTTTCGAACCCCCGACCTCCGGGACCACAACCCGGCGCTCTAACCAACTGAGCTACGGCCACCATGTGCGCACCGCTCGCGGTGCAACGGCGAGCCAGGGTACACGCGGGCCCCGCTGCAAGGGTACGGCAATGTTCCGGCTTGCGTGCAGCGCGCCCGGAGGGAGTCGAACCCCCGACCAACGGATTAGAAGTCCGCCGCTCTATCCACTGAGCTACGGGCGCTCGATCGGTGCCAAGACACGTCGAGTGTACCGATGGTCCCATCATTCTTGGCACGCTCGACAACCTCTGAGGTTGTTCAGCGTGCCGAAAAGGCAAGTGGTCAGAGGTCGGGAAGGCGCATGTCGAGGTTCGGCGTCTCGATGCCGCCGTCGATCTCGAGCACCTTGCCGGTCACGAAGCTCGCAGCGTCCGACGCGAGGTAGAGCGCGCCGATCGCGATGTCGTCGACCTCGCCGAGCCGCTTCATCGGCGTCTTGTCGACCATCTCGTTGCGCAGCTCGTCGTCGGTCAGCACGATCTCCAGCGCCGACGTGGCGACCGACCCCACGGCGATCGCGTTGACGCGGACCCGTGGCGCGCAGTCGATCGCCATCAGCCGGGTCATGTGCGCGAGCGCAGCCTTGGCGGTGCCGTACGCCACGAAGCCGCGGTCACGAAGTCGGCCCATGGCGGAGCTGATGTTGACGATCGCGCCGTGACCACTCTCGAGCAGGTGGGGGAGCGCGGCCTTGCTGAGCGCGAACGCCGTCGTGACGTTGAAGTGGAACGCACCCTCGAACATGCGGACCGACGTATCGGCGAGCGGGGCGGGCATCGTCCCGCCGGCGTTGTTCACGACGATGTCGAGCCGCCCGTACGCCGCGACCGTGGCCTCCACGAGCCGGTCGAGGTTGTCGAGGTCCGACACGTCCATCGGCACCACCAGCGCGCGCCGGCCGAGAGTCCGCACGTCGCCGGCCACCGCCTCGAGCTGCTCCTCGGTGCGCGCGGCGAGCACGACGTCGGCACCCGCCTCGGCGAACGCACGTGCGCACCCGGCGCCGATTCCACGTCCGGCGCCGGTGACGACGGCGACTCGATCGGCCAGCCGGAAGCGGTCGAGGAGCACGCATTCTCCTTGGCTCGGTGGAGCTGCTCTATGGTCGGCTCCGAACGTGGGAAGGAACCTAGATGGCCTCGACGATCGGTGTGTCGGGCACCGGGCGATGACCGACGCGCCCGACTCGGTGCTCGAGGCGGTCGAGCAGCTCGAGGCCGCCGGGTACACCGCGTCTTTCACCCTCCGCAACGGGGCTATCCGGTGCAGTGCCTGCGGCCGCGAGCACGTCGCCGATCGTGCCGCGGTCGAACTGGTGTACCGCTTCGAAGGCCCGAGCGACCCCGACGAGGAGGCAGTCGTGTACGGGCTGCGCTGCCCGGTGTGCGGCGCACGCGGCACGCTCGTGTCGGCGTTCGGGCCGGCAGCCGATCCCGAGGTCGCCGACCGCCTCGTGATGCTCGACGAGCGGTTTCGAAATCAGGCACGCGGATGAGCTGCGCGCACCTCGGTGACCTCGAGTACAACGCGCCGCCGAGCGGGCCCGGTTGCTACGAGTGCACGCTCATGGGTTCGACCTGGGTCCACCTTCGGCGCTGCGTGCGGTGCGGCCACGTCGGCTGCTGCGACAGCTCACCGAACCGCCACGCCACCGCGCACTTCCACGAGATTCAGCACCCACTGGTCCAGTCGTACGAGCCGGGCGAGGACTGGTTCTGGTGCTATGCCGACGAGCTGGCGTTAGAAATGCCGGAGTTCACCCCGAGCCCCTCGCATCCGTGAGCTTGCTGTCCCGCGGCGAGGACGAGCGGTCGCCGGCACTGCGCGTCGACACGGTGCGGGGTCGTTGGGTGATCGCGGCCGCGGTGCTCGGTTCGGGCGTCGCGTTCCTCGACGGCACGGTCGTGAACGCCGCGCTTCCCGCCATCGCGCGCGACTTCGACGCGGATCTCGCCGACCTGCAATGGGTGCTCGACGGCTATCTGCTCACACTCAGCGCGTTCCTTGTGATCGGCGGATCGCTGGGCGACTTGTTCGGCCGGCGACGGATGTTCCTGCTCGGCCTCGTCGGGTTCGCGGCAGCATCGTTGCTGTGCGGCATCGCGCCCGACGTCGTGTCGCTCATCGGCGCACGGCTGCTCCAGGGCATCGCCGCCGCGCTCCTCGTCCCCGGCAGCCTCGCGATCATCTCCGCGTCGTTCGCGCCGGGCGATCGGGGGCGCGCGATCGGCGCGTGGTCGGGGCTCGCCGGCATCTCGACCGCGGCCGGCCCGTTCCTCGGTGGGTGGCTCATCGACTCGGTCTCGTGGCGGCTGGTCTTCTTGATCAATCTCCCGCTCGTCCTGGTGACCATCGTGATCACCCGCCGGCACGTGCCGGAGACCCGCGACGAGACGGCAACGCGCCGGGTCGATCTCGCCGGTGGCGGCACGCTCGCGCTGGCTCTCGCCGGGATCGTCTACGGGCTGATCGAGGGACCGGCCGGCAACTGGCCTGTCTCCGCGGTCACGGTCGCCGTGATCGGCGTGCTCGCGCTCGTGGCCTTCGTCGTCATCGAGCTGCGCGTGGAGCAACCGATGGTGCCGCTCGAGGTCTTCCGCTCACGACAGTTCTCCGGCGCCAACGTGGTCACCTTCACCGTGTATGCGGCCCTGAGCTCGGTGCTGTTCTTGCTCGTCGTCCATCTCCAGACCGATCTCGACTACTCGGCGCTCGAAGCGGGTGCCGCGCTCATGCCGATCACGGTGATCATGTTGCTGTTCTCGGCGCGCGCGGGCGCGCTCGCCCAGCGGATCGGGCCCCGAGCGCCGATGACCGTCGGGCCGTTCGTGATCGCCGGCGGCCTCTTGCTGCTCACTCGGGTCGACCCGGGGACGTCGTACTGGTCGACGGTGTTCCCCGCCGCCATCGTGCTCGGCGCCGGCCTGGCCCTCACGGTCGCCCCGCTCACCGCCGCGGTGTTGGCCGCGATCGACGACCATCACGCCGGTATCGGCTCCGCCATCAACAACGCCGTCTCACGAATTGCCGGGCTGCTCGCGATCGCGGTCTTGCCCGCGGCCGCCGGGCTCGCGGGAGCGGGCGGCCGCCTGGACCTCGTGAGTGGCTTCGCGCGGGCCATGGAGATCTCTGCCGTCCTCGCGGTGACCGGCGGCGTGCTCGCGTTCGTCACGATCCGGCGCGCCAAGCCGGTGCGCGAGATGGTGCACGCCGTGGTGACCCCACCGTGTGGTGATCCGTGTCTCGGAGAGGAAGACCAGGGGTTGCGCGCCGCGTCGTGACGCGCCGACGTGGCTACGCGCCGAGCATGGGGCGGATGCACGCTGCCGTCACGGCCGCGACGAGCTCGTTGCCCTCTTCGCTGAGGTGCGCGCCGTCGAGCCAGAGCCGGTGGGCGGTGCCATCCGGATAGATCGCGTACTTCGACCATTGCCCGGTCGGCGTGAGGTACGCGCGCCAGTCGCAGAGGCGCGCCGGCAGCGTGCGGAAGAGATCGGCGGTGCGCGGGTAGTCCGCCGCGTTCGGGCCCCCGACGTCGGGTGCCGCGGGGATCACCCACACCGGTGTGGCGCCTGCCTTGCGGATCACGTCGATGGCTGCCAGCGCACGCTGGTAGTTCTGCTCGGGTGTCGCGAAGTTGCCGTAGAAGTGGGCCACGACGACCTTCGGGCGGTACTCCGCGAGCAACAGTGGCAGCTCGCCGATCCAGTCGTAGCGGAACGGGTTGCCGATGCCCGACCCGGCGATCGATGTGTCGATCACGAGGAACGGGTGCACACCGGTCTTCGACATCTCGATCTGGATGTACGGGCTGGCGAAGAGCATGTCGGAGTCACCGATGAACATGATGCGATCGGTCGCGTCGCCGGTCACGGGCGGGACGACGGGCGGGCCCGGGACATGCGGCGTCGACGGCGACGCCGCGGCACGCGCGGCGGCGCTCGCCCCTGAGTCGGCCGGTGCGTCGTCTGCGTAGTTGTGCCCGATCGCGAACCCGATGCCGAACAGCACGATCACCGCCCCGATCGTGACCGGCCGCGTCAACGACAGCTTCGGGCGCGCCGGATCCGTCTCAGATGGTTCCATGGCCTCCCTCGTCGGCCTGCCAGGTGCGCGACCTCGGCGCTTCCGGAGCGGGTGACGAGAATCGAACTCGCGTCATCAGATTGGAAGTCTGAGGCCGGATGTCGAACTGACCTGCTCGCATCGCGAACATGCTGGTCAGCAGCGTTCACTGCGTATCACTGTGCCCGTCGAGACCCGTCAAGTCCATCCCGTTGTGGCACGAATGTGGCACGCCTGCGCGTGCGACAGGTCTTCGGCTGCGAACCGCGCAATGCGCGGAGGCACTACCCGACGCGGGGGTCGGCCTCGATCGAATGCCGCTGAAGCTCCGGATACCAGTCTCGGCCGTCCTTCAGCCAATCAATCCACCAGCGTGGCCCGATCGTGTTGACGAGCAGAATCGCGTCCGGGTGCGGAAGATCGGGCGCATCCTCGAGCGCGCCCTTGACGGCGGTCGCGGTGTTCCACGTGTTTACGAGCGACATGTCGGGGTTCTCGAGCACTAGGACGCTCCGCCCGTTCATCGGGCGCTGTTCCGCCAGCTTCGGAAGCTTCTTTGCAAGGGCGGCGCGAGCTCGTTCACGGCGCAACACGTCCAACCGCTCGTTGTCGACAAGGCGGCCAAGAGTGTGCTCGCCTTGCGGTCCGTCCAGCCATCGATATAGCGATAGCGGGATCGGAATGCTGGGAGGTCCCGCGGTTGCGTAATGCGACGGTCCGCGGTGCGTGCCACCCAAGCCGAGCGTTGGCGCGGTCTCCGTGATCCAACGTTCGATCTGCGCTTCGTCAAGGCGAGGCGCGCCGTCGATGGCTCGTATCCGGATGCCGAGGTCGTACCTGCCCGGCAAAGGCAAAGTTCCCGAGAGTCGCTCGACGAGAGGAGCCAGTTGCTTCTCGAGACGGGTTCCCTCCTCGATCTGCCCTTCGTAGGTGAGATGAAGCGTGTGCTCGATGACGATCGTGGTGCCATCGTTCATCTCCGCGACTACGTCGAGCGGTCGGTCGGGTGGTGGCTTCTCGTCCTCGGGATATCGCACCTTCGTTACCGTCAGACCCCACTGCCGCGCCACGACGTCAATCGCCACGCCGACGACTGCACGCTCCTGCGCCAACTTCGACTGCGAGAGGTCACCTCACGAGGCTACGAGCGCGACGAGCGCGACATACACAATTTCAGGTCCCGCCTTCGGCGAGACCTGGGATCCCTAGGACGCCTTGATGGGACGCCTGAGCGGTCTGTGCGATCGCCTCCTCGATGGCCGCGCTCAGCAGTCCGGCGATCGCTTCGTCACGTTCGCGAACGGCGTGCTGGTAGATCAGCGCGGCGCGCGCCGACGCGTGACCCATGCGCGCCATGAGCTCCTTTGTGCTCGCGCCGGCCGCAGCAGCGAGGGTGTTCCCGGTGTGCCGTAGGTCGTGGAAGTGGAAGCCGTCGAGTCCGACTGTTCGCCGAGCACGGTCCCAGGCGGCCTGGAGCGTCCCGCGTCGTAGCGGCTGGCGTCGCGTACCGGGGAACACCAGCCCGTCCGCGTTAGGAGCCGAGAAGCGGGTGAGGTGCGCCTCCAGCTCGGGGAGCAGGATCCTCGGTATCGCGACTGTTCGGTTGCCCGCTTCCGACTTGGGTGGACCGACATGTCGCGTGCCGTCGGCCAGCTCCTGGATCTGCTCCACGACTTGGACGCACGCGTGCAGCAGGTCGACGTGCTGTCGCCTCAG
>WNFU01008052.1_pt1 | contig 24230 bp, 21 predicted proteins | sample 5400121 | NCBI WGS metagenome assembly WNFU01 (sample SAMN13153360, study PRJNA577476) | soil metagenome | isolation source: 100 cm soil or saprolite under grassland replicate 1 | place: USA:California | collected 2016-06-15
AGACGTTCGCCCCCCGTGGGGCGACGGGGGGCCACGAGAGCGACACGTTCGCGGTCGCTGCAGTCGCCTGGGCGGGGAAGCTCGTGTCGATCGGCACCAGCACGCCCTCGCTCGCGTACGTGACGAGCTGCGGCTGCTCCTGCACGGGCAGCGCCACGACCGCGAGGAGCGGGAGCACTGCCAGGACGGCGCCGCAGACAGCAACGAACCGCCGGCCCCGCCGGTACCGGGGAAGCCGGGCCGCCGCCAGCCGGTGACCGAGCCGGGGCGCAAGACGCGGGACGAGCAGGGGGATGCAGGCGCAGGCGATCACGAACGCAGGAAACACGGGCATGAGCACGCCGAACCAGCTGCCGTCGCCGACGTTCGTTCCGGCGGCCGATCCTTGCACGAGCACGAACGAGCTGAACCAGGCGGCGACGAATGCGCCATACGTCCAGGACTGCCGCGCGATCGCGAGCGCGCCGGCGATGAAGGGCAGCTCGACGAGGCGATCGCTGTAGAACGCGGTGCGAAAGTCGAGCCGGACAGACTCCAGGTGATGCAAGTCGAGCGGGATGTGGACGTGTGGAACGTGACCGAGCGCGCGCAGCCTCCACACGGTCAAGGTCAGGAGCGCGGGGAGGAGGGCCGCTCCGAACGCGGCCGCGGCGCGCGGCCGCCTCGCGGCCGCATAGCCGACGGCCGGCGCGGCGAGGAAGAGTGCATTCGATGCGTCGATCGCGATCGCGAAGCCGGCGAAGAGGCCGGCCAGAACGGCTCGCGCCGCGTCGTCGTCCTCGATGCTCGTGAGGGCGAAGTACGCTGCGACGAGCACGCAGACCATCGAGGGGAAGCTGCCAAGCCCTGTCAGCCCGAGCGCCTGGGGAAGGAGCTCGTGCCGGTACTGCTGTGCGTATTGGCCCTGGAACAGCTTTCCCGCGGCGTACGGGACGACGACCCAGCAGGCTGCCGTGAAGTAGCCGAGCAGACGTCCGCCCACGCGGCTCGCGATCCCGTAGACCGCGAGCAGCGCGACCGGCAGGAGCACGAGCGTCTGGACGAGGACGAGCGCCGGCAACGCGTCGAGGAAGTTCGCGCCCGCCACCGCGGCGATCGGCGCCGTCAGGAGCGACCAGCCGTAACCGTTCGGCGTCGCGGGAATATGCGCGTGCGCAAGCGACCACGCCGTGGAATAGAGGCGCGTCTCGCCGCCATTCTGGAAGAAGTACCAGCCGTTGTGCTCCATGCTGCGGGCGCGGAGGAGGACGAGGAGCCACTGGGCGGCGACGATCGGCATCAGCACGCTGAAGGGCTGTGTGCGGAGACGCGCCGGAATCTCTTGCCGGATTCGGGCCCAGTTAAGTCGGCGCATACGCGGGCGCCTGCGCTCGGTACCAGGCGACCGTGCGTTCGAGCCCTTCACGCAGAGGCGTTCGTGCTTCGAAGCCGAACAGCTCGCGCGCGCGCGAGGCGTCGACGCTCCGCCTCGGCTGTCCATTCGGCTTCGAGGTGTCCCATTCGATCCGTCCGGTGAAGCCGACCACGTCCGCGACGAGCGCTGCGAGCTCGTGGATCGAGATCTCCTTCGCCGCGCCGAGGTTCACCGGATCAACACCGTCGTAGCGGTCGCCGGCGAGCACGAGCGCTTCGGCGCAGTCGTCGACGTAGAGGAACTCGCGCGTCGGCGAGCCGTCTCCCCAAAGAATCACTTCCTCCGGCGACTCGAGCATCTTGCGGATCAGGTCCGCGATCACGTGAGCGTTCGTCGGGTGGAAGTTGTCGCGCGGGCCGTACAGGTTCGCCGGCAGCAGAAAGATCGAATCGAGCCCGTACTGCTCGCGGTAGGCCTGCGCGCCGACGAGGAGCGTCTTCTTCGCGATTCCGTAGGGCGCGTTCGTCTCCTCGGGGAAGCCGTCCCAGAGGTTCTCCTCCCTGAACGGGACCGGCGTGACCTTGGGGTACGCGCACACGGTGCCCACGAGCACGAGCTTCTCGACGTCGTGGCGCCGGCTCTGCTCGAGGACGTGCGTGCCCATCATCAGGTTCGCGTACCAGTACCGCCCCGGATTCAGACGGTTGGCGCCGATGCCGCCGACCTCGGCCGCGAGGTGGAAGACGCGCTCCGGCTGCGCCGCCTCGAACATCCGCTCCGTGTCGTCCCAGCGCGTGAGATCGAAGTCGGCGCGGCGCGCGGCGAAGACGTCGTGACCCTCGGCTTCGAGCCGCTCGACGAGGTGCGAGCCGAGGAAGCCTCCGCCGCCGGTGACGAGGACCTTCACGGCGACTCCTTACGAACGAAGCTCATAGGTCTTCCTGCTCGCCGCCGCGCTGCTGACAGTTGGGCGGAGCGGCGTCGCGTCGCCGCGCAGCCCACGCAGCCGACCGACCTCGCCGAGCTGTGAAGGAGGGGGTTCGTGGGGGAACCATGGGTTCCCCCACGCAGGCGAGCCGAGGAAGCCACCGCCTCCGGTGACAAGGACCTTCATCCGCGGGGCGCCACCGTTGGCCGGCCGATGCTGAGCCAGTCGACGCGGCCGATCCAGCGTTCGCGACTCTCCGCGTACCAGGCGATCGTCTTGGCAATGCCGTCTTCCCAGGAAACGAGCGGCTCCCAGCCCGTCTCTCTGTGCAGCTTCTCGTAGCCGACCCGCAACGCCAGCACCTCGCTCCCGCCCGGTCGCAGGCGCAACGGCGTCGTCACGATCTCGCGCTCCCCCCAATGGCCCAGCTCGCGACCGATCTTGAGGATCAGGTCGGCCCAGTCCTTCATGGCGATGTTCTTGCCCTGGCCGTAGACGTAGACGTCGCCGGGAATGCCCTTCGCCGCGACGGTGAGATGGCCGCGCACGCCGTCCGTGCAAAAGCAGAAGTCGCGCATCGGCTCGAGTGCGCCGAGCTCGATCGTCTCGCGCTCGAGCGCCTGCGTGATGATCGTCCCGGTGACGTAGCGTGGGTTCTGGCGCGGGCCGTAGTTGTTGAACATCCGCGTCACCACCCCCGGCACGCCGTACGCGTCGTGATAGTTCATCGTCAGGAAGTCGGCTGCGACCTTCGCCGTCGCATAGATCGACTTCGGGTTGATCGGCGAGCGCTCGTGGAGGATCAGCTCGCCGTCCTCGCCGTATTCGTGGTGGTGAGCGACAGCCTCACGGACGTTTCCGTACTCCTCGGACGTTCCGGCCGTGTCGAACTTCTCGAGCTCGAGCCCGTTGTCGACGACGGACTGGAGCAGGTTCAGGGTGCCGACCGTGTTCGCCATCACGGTCTCGTACGGGCGGTGCCAGGACTCGCCGACGTGCGCCTGCGCGCCGAGGTGGAAGACGTACGGCTTGTCGGGCGCTTCGCGCAGCTCCCGCATCAGGAAGTCGATCGACGTCTTGTCCGTGAGGTCTGCGAAATGCACCTTCAGCCGGTCGCGCAGATGCCCGATGTTGTTCAGGGCGCCGCTCGAGGTCGCACGTACGAACGCGTTCACGTTCGCGCCGAGGGCAACGAGCGCCTCGGTGAGGTGGGAGCCCATGAAACCGTCCGCACCGGTGACGAGAATCGTGCGTCCCTCGTAGGACTCTGCGAAGTCGTCGCGAAGGCGCGCGAGCGCCTCTTCGGTCCAGGTCGCAGCTTGTCTGTTTGAGTTCGCCGTCGAAGCCATGAGCGCCGAGACCAGACAGCCTAGCCTTCCGCTTCGCAGGAGTGCGCTGCGAAGCGGCGTCGCGACGGGCGCCTCGATCCTGACGGGGAGCGCCGCCGCGGCGGTCGCGGGCGCATATCTGGCGCACAAGTTCGGACGAGATGCTCGAACCGACGGCTTTCTCGCTGCGTACGGCGTGTACCTCGTGATCGTGCTCGCGGCGCAGGCCTTCCGGCTCGTGATCGTCCCCGATCTCACGCGGGCTTCCGCGGACGAGCGCCTGCCCGCGGAGTTCGTCTCGTATGCGTCCGTGCTGCTGACGCTCGCCGTGCCCGCCACGGTGCTCACCGGCATTTTCGCAGGCCCGTTCGGCGATCTGCTCACGGGCACACTGCCGTCGGAAGCCGCAGACATCGCCTCGAGCGCCGTGGTGTGGCTCGTCCCCGCCGCGTTCGCGCAGATGCTCGCCGCGCTGGGCGCGAGCGCGCTGGCCGCGCGCGACAGCTACATCGTCGCGGCGGCGGCCTACGCGCTCGGGGCGATCTCGGGCCTCGTCGTGTTCGTCGCACTGGCGGGCTCGCACGGGCTCATCTCGCTCGCCTGGGGGCTCGCGCTGAACGGGGCGCTCGCCGCGGGGATTCCGTTCGTCGCGCTCCTGCGTTACGGCCACCTCCTCGGCACCCGTAGCGGTGGCGTGGCGATCTGGCCGCGGCTGCTGAAGCTCGTGCAGGCGGCGGCCGTTCCGATCGCGCTCCAGGGCCTCTACCTGATCGCGCTGCGCGGCGCGTCCGGGTTGGGCGAGGGGAACCAGACGAGCCTCACGTACGCGTACCTGTTCGCGGCGACGCTCGTCGCCGCGACGGCGTCGTCTCTCTCGCTCATCTCGTCGGCGCCGCTCACCCGGCGCGGCCTCGACGCGGAGAGCGCGTCGGCGCACGTGCTTCACGCGGCCTGGCTCAGCCTCACGCTGATCGGCGCCGCGGCAGGCGTCTTCACGCTCGTCGGCGGGCGGGTCGTGAGCTTCGTGCTCGGCGACGCCTTCGCGGGCGACATCGGCAGCGATCTCGGACACCTCGTCGTGTACCTCTCGCCCTGGGTCGCCGCTGCCGTCGCATTCTCGGTGACCTTCCCGCTCCTGTTCGTCCTCGAAAAGACGCGGATTCTCGTGCCGCTCGCCGCCCTGGCGCTCGCCGTCGACGTCCCGCTCTCACTCGGTCTGCGCGAGCTGCTCGGCCTGCGCGGGCTCGTGCTCGCGCTTGCCCTGGCGACGTTGGTCGTCGTGCTCGCGCTCATGGGCGCCGTCTCGTTACGAATGCTCGTCCTCACCGCGGTCGGTCTGGTGCGGACGGCCCTGTTCGTCGCTGCGCTGACGATCGCCTCGTTCGGCATTCCCGAGCTCGTGACCGGCGGTTTCGCCGCCGCGATCGCCGGCGTTCTCCTGTACGTCCTGGGCTTCGCCTCGCTTCGTCCGCGCGGGCTCGTCGATGCATGGCGCTACGTGCGTGTGCTTCATCATTAGCCGTTAACCTCGCGTCGGTGCGCAACGAGCGGCCTGTGCTGTCTGTCGTGACGCCGGTCTACAACTCGGCGCGTTATCTGTCCGAGACGCTCGAAAGCGTGTCCCGCCTCGCGACTCCGCATGAGCACCTCGTCGTCGACGGGGACTCGACCGACGGAACCGTCGAGTTGCTCGAGGCACGCGACGATCCGCAGCTTCGCTGGGTCTCGGAACCCGACCGCGGCCAGACACACGCCGTCAACAAGGGCTTTGCACAGGCTAGAGGCGAGTTGCTCGGCTGGCTGAACGGCGACGACGAGTACGTGGCCGCCGCCGTCGATCGGGCCGTCGCACGCCTGCTGCGCGAGCCCGGCATCGACGCCGTCTACGGCTCGATGGAGATCACGGACGAGGACGGGATCACACGCCGGGTCTACCGGCCCTGGCGGTTCAACTGGCGTCTGTATCTGTTCCTCGGCGACTACGTGACGACGCCGACCATCATCTTCCGACGCAAGCTGCTCGACCCCGTTGGACTGCTCGACGAGACGTACGTCGACGCCGCCGACTACGACTTCTACCTGCGGCTCCTCCGGCGCGCACGCGTCGAACGCGTGCCCGAGCCGCTCGTGCGCTTCCGCTACCACCCGGAGAGCAAGACGGGTCGTGACTACGTCCGCGGTCAACAGGAGGCGCTCCGGATCCGGCTCAAGTGGGCGCGGAGTCGGCGCGAGCGGCTGCTGATGGACGGCCTGCACCGGCTCAAGCATTCCGTTCTTCCGCGGATCTCTCGCTGGCCGCGAATGTATTCCTAGCGCCCCACGATCCGACCGAGCAGCCGGCCGACGGGTTTCGTGAGGGGCTCCCACTCCACGCGGGAGATGTAACGGCTCGCGAGCAGGACGGAGGCGAACAGCAGGGCCGACACGACTCCCGCCAACAGTCCTGAGACCGGCCGCAGCGCCACGACGACGGGAACCACGGGCGCGCCGGCGATCAGCGGCTTCACGAGGATCTGCGTCAACGGAAGGTCGAAGACGCGGCGGTGAAGCAGCGCCGCCTGTCCCAGGACCACGAAAGCGTCCGACGCGATCAATGACGCAGCGGCGCCCTTCGATCCGTAGGCGGGGATCAGCCCGAAGTTGAGCCCGACGTTCAGCGCCAGCCCGGCTGCCATCAGCACCGCCACTTCACGTTCCCGGTTGGCGGCGAGCAGCCCGTACCAGAGCAGGAAGATCTGGAAGCCGAGGATGACGTTCCAGCCGAGCAGGAGCAGGACGCCGCCGGACGCGTGGTACCGATCGCCGAACAGGATCGTGACGATGTCGCCGCCGCCGGCGATCAGCACGAGGGCGAGCGGCACGCTCGCGAACAGGAACAGCCGCGAGACGAGGAAGAACGACTCCCGCGCCGACGCAGGGTCTGCCCGCAGCGTGTTCGCGAACAGTGGAAAGAATGCCGTGCCGATGATGGCCGGTACGAGCAGCGAGTACTGCACGATTGTCAGCGGAATGCTGTAGATCGCAGCCGCCGCGGAACTGTCGAGCTTCGAGACCATCACCACGTCGACCCGTTCGTAGATCGCGGTGATGGCGCCGGTGAACGCAATCGGCGCCGAGGCACGGAGGAACGGGAGCATGCGCGTCCACGCGTCGTCGAAGCTCGGGACGATCCCGAGCCTTTCTTTCAGGAGAACCAGCCCGACCGGGACCGCGGCGATCGTCCCGGCCAGGAGCGCGATCATCAACCCGGCCGGTCCGGCGCCGAGTGCGACAAGCGTGAAACCGACCGCGGCTGTTACGGCCGATTGCACGAATATGAGCACCGCCGCGTAGACCAGCAGGCGGGTCGCCTTGAACGTCGCGTCGATCGGCGGAAGCAGACCCTGGAAAAGGAGCACGCCGGCCGCGAGCGCGAGCAGCACGAGGACCGCGGAGGGGTAGCCGAGCGCGAGGCCGACGGGCACGAGCAAAGCGGCCGCGGCGGCCGAGGTCACGATCTCGGCCACGAGCGCGACGCCGAGGATCTGCGCGCGCCGCGCGTCGTGCGGAGACATCTCGCGCAACGACAGCGACGAGATGCCCAGCTCGGAGAGCAGCGCGAAGATCGCCATCATCGCGACGGCGACGGCGTAGTGCCCGTACTCGGAGACGGTGAAGGTGCGGGCGGCGTACACGATCAGCGCGCCGCCGGACGCGAGCGTAAACGCCCGCGCGAGCAGCATGAAGGTGGAGTTCGCGAGGAGGGTCGCGGGCTCGTGCGTCGGCGACCCGCCGGGCGGAACCTCCGTCAGGCCGGGCTCGATCTCAATCGCCATCGAGACCCTCGTTCTCGATCCTCCAGATCGTCGTCTGGGTCAGGTCGGTCGAGTACGGCGCGATCCCCGAGAAGTCGAGCCGCTCGTATCGCGCGAGCGCGGCGACGGCTTCGCGGTAATGAGGACGCTCGGAGTTGTCGAGAAGCATCAGACCGCTCGGCTTGACCTTGCTCAGTGCAGCGAGCACGCAGGCAGGCCGGGCGCGGCCGTCGACGCTGACGAGGTCGAAGCTCCGATCTGGATACGCGTCGATAGCGGTCACGTAGTCGGCGAAGTCCATGCCTTCGTACGCAGGGTCACTCGAGACGAACCGCGCATCCGGATCGGGCGTCGGCTCACGCAGGAGGTACGTGCAGTTGCGCACGCCGCGCGCGGCAAGCTCGTCGTTCGTGCGGGCGTACCAGTTGCGATCGTGCTCCACGGAGATGATCTGTCGGACGCGATTCGCGAAGAACAGCGTCGAGCCCCCCGATCCGTACTCGAAGACGTGCATCGTCGGATCCATGTTCGTCGTCAACCAGCGGATGGCTCTAAACGTGAGCCACGGCGTCGCGTCCGCGAGCGACGAGCTGCTCGCCGTGAGCGAGCGAAGGAAGGGGACGATGAAACGGGTGCCCGCGACGTCTCGCCGGAGCAGGGCGATCCCGGTGAGGAGACGCAGCGCCGTCGAGTGCGAGGCAGCGGATCGGTTCTCTTCGTCGTGCACGCCTGACACACATCTTCACGTAGCCTCGACACGCGTGAGGATCATCGACCGGTGGCCCGAGGGCGAGGGCGTCGAGACGCTCGCGTCGTACGGCGTCGGCGGCGGTGTCCTCGAATGGTGGCTCTTGCACATACGGCCCGAGCGGCACTTGGTGCTCGCCGACGACGCGCCCGAGACCGTCGAGCGGCTGCGGAAGCTGTTCCCCAGCGCCGGGGGTGTGCACCGCCATGACCTGCGCGGGGATCGGCCGCTGGATGCGGACGCCCATCTCCTGCACCGCGTGGACACCGAGCTGGCGGACGCGGAGTGGCACGACACGCTCGGGCGCTTCGCACGCGAGTCCGTGCTCGTCGTGGCCACCGAGGTGGCGACCCCGCGTCGCCTCGCGAACGAGCTGTTCATACGGATCCGGGGGACGTCACCTGACGCGCGTCGGCTCGCTGCGGACTCGGGACGCTTTCGAGGCGCTGTGGCGGGACACGCACGACGGTCGCCTGCTGCGGCTGCCCGACCTCGAAGGATGGGCCTTGACTCCGCGTCGCCCGTAACATCGCGCCGTGGCCGTTCCCTCGTTCTCGCCCTACGACGGGGCGCGCGTTCTCGTCACCGGCGGCCCCGGCTTCACCGTCGGCGGCATGGAGCCGGTGTCTTTGCTCGAGGTCGCCACGATCTGTCAGGAGCTCGCGGGCAAGGGCGCCCCGGTCGAGACGGTGGCCTGGCCACCGGAGCGCAAGAAGATCGACATCGGCTGCATCTACCTCGACCACGAGCGACTGACGGAGGCCGTCGGCTGGGAGCCGAAGGTGACCCTCCGCGACGGTCTCTCCGAGACCCTCGCGTTCTACCTCGAGCACGGCGAGCACTACTTCACCTGAGCGCCCTTCCTTGCGGGTCTTCGTTCTCGACACCTACTACCCGGCGTTCCTCGCTGCGCATTACCGCCGGCATCCCGAGCTCGCCGTGCGCGGGTACGACGAGCAGCTGGCCGCTCTCATGGACCAGTGCTTCGGCACGTCCGATGCCTACTCGCGCAACCTCCGGGAGCTCGGACACGAGGCGATCGAGGTGGTGGCCAACTGCGAGGCGCTTCAGCTCCGGTGGGCGCACGAGCAGGGCTACAGCCGGCCGGCGCTACGGCGTCTCGGCGCCGCGCTTCCCGGCCGCGCCGGGTTTCTGGCAAGACGAGCGCTCCTCCGCCGCATCGCCCTCGAGCAGATCGATGCGTACGACCCGCAGGTGGTCTACCTCCAGGACTTGTGGTTCCTTCAGAACCGGGACCTCGATACGTTGCGGAAAGCGGGACGGCTCGTGGCCGGGCAGATCTCGAGCGTCCTGCCCGGCGAGCCGATGTTGCGGCGCTTCGGCCTGCTGCTCACGTCGTTCCCGCACTTCCTCGAGCGCTTCCACGCCTTGGGACTCGACGGCGAGTATCTGAAGATCGCCTTCGACGCAAATGTCCTGCAGCGCCTGCGCAACCTGGGTGTCGATGCGGATCCGGCGGCGGTGCGCGAGCACGCCGTCGCCTTCGTCGGCGGTCTCGGCCGGAAGGCCTGGGGCGCGGGAACGCGCGTCCTCGAGCGAGTGGTGGAGGAGGTCGGCCTCGAGGTCTGGGGCTACGGCGCCGACGCGCTCCCCAGGACCTCGCCGATCTGGTCGACGTACCACGGCGAGGCGTGGGGGCTCGAGATGTACGAGGTGCTCGCACGCTCGCGTCTCGTGCTCAACCGCCACGGGGAGATCGCGGAGGGCTACGCCAACAACATGCGCCTCTACGAGGCGACCGGCGTCGGCGCCCTGCTCCTAACCGAGGCCGGCCGTAACCTGAGCGAGCTGTTCGAGCCGGGACGCGAGGTCGTCGCCTACGAGAGCGAGGACGACCTCGTCGAACAGCTTCGGCACTACCTGGACCACGACGACGAACGGCTGCGCATCGCGGCAGCCGGCCAGGCGCGCACGCTCCGCGAGCACACCTACGCGCACCGGATCGCCGACCTGTCGGCGATGCTGGAGGCCCGGCTCCGGTGACCGGCGTCAGGGAGTTCTGCACGCTCTTCGACAGCGGCTACCTGTTCAAGGCCGTTGCGCTCTACGACTCGCTCGAGCGCCACTGCGAACGGTTCCACCTGACCGCGCTGTGCTTCGACGAGGAAGCCGAGTGCGTGCTGAAGCTGTTGTCGCTCCCGCACCTTTCGATCTTGCCCCTGGCCGAGCTCGAGCGGAGCGATCCCGGCCTGCTCGCCGCGAAAGCCGACCGCAACCGGTTCGAGTACTGCTGCACGACGACGCCTGCGCTGCCCCAGCACCTGTTGCGCACGAGGCCGGAGCTCGCGGAGGTCACGTACCTCGACGCCGACCTCTTCTTCTTCTCCGACCCCGAGCCGCTGTTCGAGGAGATGGGCGACGCGTCGGTCCTCATCACCCCGCACCGGTTCCCGCCGTATCTTCGCCATTACGAGGCGAACGGCCTCTACAACGTCCAGTTCATGACCTTCCGGCGAACCGACAGTGGCCTGGCGGCCTTGCGCTGGTGGCACGATCGCTGCCTGGAGTGGTGCTACCTCCGGCTCGAAGAGGGCAAGTTCGCCGACCAGAAGTACCTCGACGACTGGCCTGAACGCTTCGACCGGGTGCATGTTCTGCGGCACAAGGGAGGAGGCGTGGCACCGTGGAACCTCGACCTCTTCGAGCTCGGCCGCGAGGGCGGAACGGTGACGGTCGACGGAGAGCCTCTCGTCTTCTTCCACTTCCACCGCGTGCGGATCCGGGAGGACGGAGGGTACGACTGGCGTGCGCCGGGCTACCTCGGCACGGCGAAGGCGTACGACCTCGTCTATCGGCCGTACCTGGCGGCGCTGGACGAGGCGAAGCGGCGCGTGTGGGCGGTCGAGCCCGCGTTTCGGGCGGGGCTCCTTCCCGCGCTTGACGTGCGCCAGCGCCTCAGCGCGGCACGGGCAAACGTCGGCGTGCGCGTCGCGCGTCTCGCGCCGGGGCTCGCGCGGCTCCGGCACCGCCGCGTCCTCTAGCGCCGAGCGACGCGGGCACCCAGCGCGCCGAAGGCGGCGAGCGGAAAGCGTACGAAGCCGGCCCTGACCCGTCGCAGAGCGGTGCGCTCGAGCTCCTCGAAGGGAGCCCCGAAGCGCGCGCGACCCTTCGCGGCCAGCTCGAGGGCGAACGCGTAGTGGCCGCGCAGCAGCGCGAACGCATAGCCGAGGAGGAGCTCGCGCCTTCCGAAGGCCTCGTCGTCGGCGAAGTCGTTGAAGTATTCGACCTCGACCCAGCCCGGGGCCGTCTTGTGGCACGCGTCGAGGTACCGGGTCGCGCGCTCGCCGAGCGCTCGCCGTGCGAGGTCGCTGTCGACGCGGGTCGAACCCTGGACGGTCAGATCGGAGACCCAGAAGCCGCGCGTGTGCATCTCCGCAAGCACGTCCTCGAGCCTGTCCTCGCCCTCGTAGGCGTCGATGATCCCGGGCTCGAGCTCGACGACGAGGGCTTTGCGCGTGAGCTCCGCGCCGAGGCTCCGCAAGAGCCTCAGGTCGGTCCCTTGTGAATCGATCTTGAGCCAGTCGACGTGATCGAGCTCCAGCTCGGCAAGCGCCGACGCGACGTCCCGCGCGCGGACGTCCACCGTCCGTTCGACGCGGAAGAGGGGGGCGAACGCGTAGCATGCCAGCGCATCCAGGCGTGGACGGAGCCGGCTCGAGCAGAACGGCGACGCGGTGAGATAGAAGGGCTCGGCGTCCGACGGCCGCTCCGCGGCGATGCAGTTGTACGTCGTCAGCCGGCGAAAGCCCGCGGCGCTTCTGGTGACGCTCTCGAGCTCGCGCGTGTCCGCCTCGAACGCGACGCAGACCGAGTACTTCGCGATTCTCCGCCATGGGGGATGCATTCCCTGCGCGGCGCCGATATCGACGAGGACTGGCGGCGCTGCCTCGAGCTCGGGCAGCCGGAGGATCCGGTCGACGACCCTCAAACGACCGTCCTGAGGGCGTCGACAATGCGCTCGACCTCGTCGTCGCGCGGAACCGGGCCGTCGGCGAGCCGGCGATCGGGGGGAAGTCGGTGGATCGGGGTGGGATAGTGGATCAGGGTGGCGACGCCTGCCTTGTCGAGATGCGCCCCGAGCACGTTCGACGATCTCGATCCCCCGCCCGCCGCAGACGCTGGCGATCGCGCCGACATCCGCGCATTGCCCGTGCAGGTGGACCGGCACGACCTCGCGGGTCTTCTGGCCGAACGCTCCGGCGAGGGACTCGCAGCTCATCGTCCCTGCTTCGGGCTCGAAGTAGCAGAGAACGGGTGTCGCACCCGCGCGCTCGATCGCCGCAATCGTCGGCACGCAGGTGTTCGCCTGCGTGCCGACCTCATCTCCCGGCCCGATCCCGGCCGCAGCGCCAGCTCGATCGCATCGGTTCTCGACGCGACGCCGACGGCGTACGCCGCTCCGCACGCTCCGGCGAACTCGTGCTCGAAAGCGTCCCCTCAGGGCCGAGCACGAACCACCCGCTTCCAGGACGCGGGCGACAGGGTCGTCGAGCTCGGCCCGGTGCTCCGCAACGCTGCGACCCACGTCGTTGAACCGAATCACCGGAGCCGCTTGCATGGACGCCGAGTGTACGGCTTGCGTGCTCGCGCACCGCCTCATGCCGAGCTACTGCTCGAGCACGGCTACGACGTTTCCGGCCTGACGGCCCGCAGCCGGAGATCAAGGACCGCATCGAGGTCGTCCGAGCGGACGTGAACGACCAGCTCGCGCTCGTGCGCGCCCTCCGCGCGTTCCGGCCCCACGAGGTCTACAACCTCGCGTCGGTCTCGTTCGTGCCGATGTCGTGGGAAGAGCCCGTTCTCACCGCCGAGCTCGCTGCCGTCGGTGCGACCTCCCTCCTCGAGGCGAGCTTCGAGGAGCTCGTCACCCTGCTCGTCGACGCGGAGCTCGAACGGCTCGGCCGCGCGCGTCAGCGCGAGGAGAGCTCGCAGTAGACCTCGTCGTGGGCGCGCGCGCACGCGTCCCACGTGAACACCCGGGCCCGTTCGAGGCCGCGGGCGATCCACGGTCCCGGCTCGCGCAGCACCTCGTCCACCGCCGCCGCGATCTCGTCGACGTCGCGCGGATCGAACAGTCGCGCCGCGTCGTCCGCGATCTCCGGGAGCGCCGCAGAGCTCGAGCACGCGACGGGACAGCCGCAGGCCATCGCCTCGAGGAGCGGCATCCCGAAGCCCTCGTACAGCGACGGAAAGACGAGTGCTGCGGCGCTGCGGTAGAGCTCGACGAGCTCGTCACGCGAGACGCGACCGCGCGCCTCGACCCCGGCCGGCAACTTTCCGAAGTTGCCCTCCCCCGTGAGCACGAGCCGCAGTTGCGGGCGATCGCGTCGGAGCCTGGCGAAGGCCTCGAACAGGCGGGCGTGATTCTTGTGCCGCCAGGGCCGCGCCGGGTACAGAAGGAACTCGCCTCGTGACACCATGCCACTCGGGGTGAAGGTGTGATGGTCGACGCCGTGGTGAATCGATCGCACGCGATCGGGCGCGAGGCGGTGGCGCTCGAGCAGCGCGTGGCGGGCGTGCTCCGAGATCGTGATGACGATCTGCGAGCGACGGATCGTCCAGCCATACACGAGCTTCCGGTAGGCGAGCTCCGAGCGGCTGAAGAACTCCGGATGCTCTTCGTGTTGCAGGTCGGCCACCGTCGTCGCGGCCGGCGGCCGCTCGACGGGCGGCAGCATGACGCTCAGCGGGAAGTGGATTGCGTCGAGACGATCGAGCTCGAGCTCCTGCCTGAGCGGCTGCGGCCGGATCGCCGCGAGGGACATCGCCGCGATCCGGCCGGGCATCGTCCCCGATGCGCGATAGCGATCGACGATGGACCACGGAAGTCCGTCGGACGCGTCGGGTGCGATCGTGGGCAGGAAGACGCGGTACTGCAACGTCCCGACGCGCGCGAGTGCGCGGCAGAGCTCGCGCGCGTGCGTTTCCGAGCCGCCGCTGATCCCCGGGACGAGCGTCAGCAGGCTGATGCCGATCACGGAGCGAGCCTAACGGCGACCGCTAACAGTGCCGTAACCGGCTCGCACTAGAATCGCCGCGATGCCGGCTGAGGACACAACGGCCTCCCCGAAAGGGCCGGCTCACGACGACATTGCGGCGCTGTACGCCACGCTGCAGGAGGAGGTTCGCTGGACCGACGTGTCGGCGGAGCGGCGCCTCGTGCGGCGGCCCGGGGTGAGAGGTGCGCTCGCCTACGCGGTGAAGCGGCTCGCGCGATCGTCCCCGCGTGTCACCGGCCCGCCGCCCGCGCTCGACAAGGTCGCAAGGCCCCGCCGTCGCGCCTCCCGTGTGAGTGTCGCCTACTACAGTCCGATGCCTCCGGACCGCTCCGGAATCGCGGACTACTCGGTGCTCCTGCTGGGGGCGCTGAAGCAACGGCTGGACATCGAAGTGGCACCGCGCGGTAAGCACGCCGACGGCGACGTCGCGCTCTACCACGTCGGCAACGACCCCGACGTTCACGGCTGGATCGTCGAACGCCTTCGCCGCGAGCCGGGCATCGTCGTGCTGCACGACTTCGTTCTGCACCACCTCGTCGCGAGCCTCACGCTCGGACGCAAGGACAACGCGGGCTACCTCGCCGCGCTGGAGCGCGACTCCGGCCTCGCGGGCAGGCTGCTCGGCCTCGGAGTCATCGACGGCTGTATCCCGCCGCTGTGGGAGGTGCGCGCCGAGGACTTCCCGCTCTGCGACGAGGTCCTCGACCATGCGACCGGCCTGATCGTCCACTCCCGGTACGTCGAGCAACGCGTTCGCGGGCGCGGCTATGACCGGCCGGTGTGGCGCATCCAGCATCCGGCGTGGCCTGCGCCGGACATCCGGCCCGAGCGGCTCCCCGGCGAGCCCGTCTTCGGTGCGTTCGGGAATCTCAACGACACGAAGCGGATCCCGCAGGTGCTCGAGGCCTTCGCACACTTTCGCGAATCGCAGCCGAGCGCCCGCCTGCTCCTCGTGGGCGCGGTCGGCGTCGGCGCGCGAATCGAACGGTTCGGTAAGGCGGATGCGGTCGTGCGTGAGGGCTACGTCGACGAGGACCGCCTGTGGGCGCTGATCGCGGGCGTCGATGCCGTGATCTCGCTGCGCTCGCCGACGATGGGCGAGACGTCGGGTACGGCGATCCGCGCGCTCTCACTCGGCAAGCCGCTGCTCGTGAGCGACGTGGGCTGGTTCTCCGAGCTGCCCGGCGACGTCGCAGTCAAGGTCGCCCCCGGCGACGGCGAGGTCGAGCGGCTGGCGCTCGCGCTGGAGACGCTCTCCGATCCCGCCGTGCGCGAACGGATGGGAGCGAACGCTCGCGCGCTGGCGGCGGAGCACGACGTCGAGCGCGTCGCCGGGCTGTATGCCTCCGCTCTCCAAGAAGCTGTCGGCGGCGTTCGCGCCCTCAGCGCAGCTCAGCATTGACGGACGTGACAGCGACGCGGACCGAGGTCCGTGCGCGAGCGCTCGTCCGCGCGGTGCCGGCCTGGGCGTGGCTCGCAGGGATCGTCGTCGTCTCGGCTGCGATTCGCTTCCTGCTCGCGCGGCGGATGGTCGCTCCGTCGATCATGGTCGACGAGCTGATCTACTCGGAGCTCGCGAAGAGCTTCGCCGCGCACGGCCACTTTCTCATCCGTGACGCACCCGCAGGGGACTCGTACGGTTTCGTCTACCCACTGTCGATCAGCCCCGCCTACCGGCTGTTCTCGGCCGTGCCGGAAGCGTACGAGGCCGCGAAGGCGATCAACTCCGTGATGATGTCCCTCGCCGCGGTGCCCGCGTACTTCCTCGCGCGGCGCGTGCTCGCAAAGCCCCCGGCGCTGATCGCGGCGGTGCTGGCGGTCGCACTTCCGTCGCTGCTCTACACGGGCAACTTGATGACCGAGAACGCGTTCTATCCGATCTTCCTCTGCGTTGCGGTGACGCTGGTGCGCGTGCTCGAAGCGCCGACCCGCTGGAACCAGCTCGGCGTCCTCGCCCTCTGCCTCGTCGCTTACGAGACGCGCCATCAGGCGCTCGCCCTCTTCCCCGCCGTGCTCACGGCGCCGCTGCTCCTCGGTCGGCCGGGCCTGGGCCGTTTCCGCGTCCTCTACGGCGCCGTAGCGGGCGCGGCTGCAGTCGCCGTCCTCGTGGAGGTTGCGCGAGGGCGAACCGCGCTCGCGCTTCTCGGCGCGTACGAGACGGTCGGCAGACACCGGTACTCGGTCGCCGCCGTGCTGAAGTGGCTGCTGTGGCACGTGGCCGAGCTGGACCTCTACCTCGGCGTCGTCCCCGTCGCCGCGTTCGTCGTGCTCGCGCTGTCGTGGCGGAAGCTCGAGCCGCCGCAGCGCGCATTCTTGGCAGCGGCGTCGGCGATCTCCGCGTGGCTGATCGTCGAGGTCGCCGCGTTCGCGACGCTGCCGGGCGTGACACGCATCGAGGAACGAGACATCTTCTATGTCGCGCCCTTCTTCCTGATCGCACTCCTGGTCTGGATCGATCGCGGCGCTCCGCGCCCCCGCCCGAGTGCGCCGCTCGTCGCCGCCGGCTCGGCAGTGCTCGTCGGCGTGCTGGTGTTCTCGGACCTGATCGGCAAGACACCGACGGCGGACGCCCTTCAGATGACGCCGTGGTGGCGGTTGCAGGCACACGGGCTCACCGCCCACGAGGCGTGGCTCGCCGCGACCCTCCTCGCGCTGTGTGCCGCCGCCCTCTTCGCGTTCGGGCCGCGGCGGTTCGTCCTGGCGCTACCGCTGCTCGTCTTCGTCTACTTCGCGGTCACTCAGCGACCGATCGAGCGGCTCCTCACACGTGCCTCGCGCGACTCGCTCTCCGTCGCAATCCGCTCAGTCCCGCCCGACTGGATCGACCGCAGCGTCGGCAGGCGCGCGGATGTCGCGGCGATCTCTACGGGGAGGACGAACCCGTACATGATCTGGGAGAACGAGTTCTTCAATCGCAGCGTCGGCTCCGTCTATCGCGTGGGCGCGTACGGGATCCCGGCGTCCGGCGTGTACGTCGGCGCCGACGGCTACCTGCGCGACGCGGAGGGCAGGACGATCCATCATCGCTACGCCTTCTCCGACGGATCACTCGAGCTGAACGGGGTCAAGCAAGCGGCGGACAGGTCGCTCGGAATAACTCTTTGGGAAGTCAACGGCCCGATCCGTGCGCTCACGCAGGTCACCGGCCTGTACCCGGGCGGGTCGTGGTCCGGATCGTCCGTCGGCTACCACCGGCGCCTGTGCGCCGGCGGCTCTGTCCGCGTGACGCTTGCCGCCGACCCGAGTCTCTTCCACGTGCAGACGGTTCGCGCCGGCGGAGTCACACGCCGTGTCGTCCCGTTCACCGCCACGACGATGACCGTGCCGCTCACGCGCTGCCGCGCCCGCTTCGTCGTCAGCCCGACGAAGGTGCCGGGTCACGGCGACACGCGCCGACTCGGCGTTCACTTCCTCGTCTTCGAGTACCTACCGCCCCGTTGATAGTCGCGTTCGACGTGTCGCCGCTCTCCCATCCGAGGGCGGGCGTGGGCAACTACATCCTCTGCGCGCTGCGGGGGCTTGCCGAGGCGGGCGCCGACGTCGTCGCGTTCGCTCCGGTGTCCGTACGCGGCAAGCGCCGCGTCGAGGAAGCGCTCACCGGCATCGACGTCGAGCACCGCCTGCTCGTGCTGCCGGCCGCGCACGCGTGGCGAACGGCGTGGTCGCGTGTGCAACGGCCGGCGGCAGAGCGCTGGCTCGGCCGCTTCGACGTGCTCCATTTCTCCGACTGGATGTACCCGCCGCAGCGTGACGGCGTGCGTGCGACGACGATCCACGACCTCGTCCCGCTCCGTTTTCCCGAGTGGACGCACGGACGGACGGTCCGCATGCACGGTGCGAAGTACCGCCACGCCGCACGCAGCGCGCACCTCTTCGTGTGCAACTCGGCGTACACGGCGCGCGACGTGCAGGAGCTGCTGCACGTCGAAGACGAGCGCGTGCACGTCGCGCATCCATTCCCGGCGCCGGTCTTCAGGAGCGACGGCGAGCGCGCGGAACTCGGCCCGCCGTACGCGTTGACCGTCGCGACGCTGGAGCCGCGCAAGAACCTCGAGACGCTGCTGGACGCGTACGAGCTGCTCGGCGGCGAGCTCGCGCTCGCCGTCGTCGGTGCGAGCGGCTGGGGCCTGCAACCGCGGCTCGACCGGCCCGGCGTGCTCCGCCTCGGCTACGTGGACGACGAGGAGCTCGCGCGCCTCTACCGTGGCGCATCCCTGTTCGTTTACCCCTCGCGCTTCGAGGGCTTCGGCATTCCGGTCCTGGAGGCGATGGCCAGCGGCGTTCCCGTCGTCGCGTCCGCGCATCCGTCGCTCGACGAGGCGTGCGGCGACGCGGCGGTCCGTGCCGATCCGGAGAACGTCGACGCGTTCGCCGCAGCCGTCGGGGAGGCACTGCAGCGTCGCGACGAGCTCATCGCGCTGGGCTCGGCCCACGCGGCGCGGTTCTCGGCCCGCGCGATGGGCGAGGCCTTCCTCGCGGCGTACGCAGACGCCGCTGCGAGACTCTGAGGCGAATGCGCATCGGCATCGACGTCTCGCCGCTTCGCCAGACGCGCGCCGGCACGGCGCGCTACCTGCGCGGCCTGCTGCCCGAGCTCGAGCGCCTCGTCGACGTCGAGCCGCTGGCCTGGGGCGGGTCGCGGAAGGCCGCGACCGTCGCCCGCGACGTCTGGTGGTACCCGCTCGAGTTGCCGCGGCGCGCGCGCGGGCTCGACGTGCTCCATTGCCCCAGCTTCCGCGGCCCGTTGCGCGCGCCCGCCGCGCCGCTCGTGCTCACCGTCCACGACCTCGCCGTGCTGCGCCACCCGAACACGTTCAACCGCTGGACGCGCACGTACAGCCGCCTGCTCGTCCCGCGCGTCGTGCACGCGGCCCAGCGCGTGATCGCCGTCTCGGACTTCACGAAGCGCGAGCTGCTGGACGTGCTCGAAATCCCCGAGGAGCGGATCCGCGTGATCCCGAACGCGGTCGCGAAACCGTTCGTGCCGGACGGCGGCCGCGCGGAGGGTGAGTACGTGCTCGCCGTCGGGACGCGCGAGCCGCGGAAGAACCTGCCGCGCCTCGCCGAGGCGGCGCGGCTCGCCGGCGTCGAGCTGCGGATCGCCGGCGCGCAAGGGTGGGGTGAGGTGGAGGTCGCCGGCGCCGGCGTCCGCGTGCTCGGCTACGTCGACGACGAGGAGCTCGCGCGCCTCTACCGCGGCGCCCTCTGCGTCGCCTACCCGTCGTTGTACGAAGGCTTCGGAATCCCCGTGCTCGAAGCGCTCGCCTGCGGCGCGCCGGTCGTGACGAGCGCGGGATCGGCGATGGCCGAGGTCGCCGACGGCGCGGCCGTGTTGGTCGACCCGCAGGACGCGGACGCCATCGCCGACGGAATCCGTGAGGCGATCCGGCGGCGGGAGGAGCTGGCGGCTCTCGGCCCGGAACGCGCGCTGGGCTTCACCTGGCAGGCGGCCGCCGAGGCCACCACCGCGGTGTACCGGGAGCTCGCGTGACGCCGCCGCTCGTCTTGCTCGATGCGGACGTGCTCGGGCGGGAACGCACCGGGGACGAGACGCACGTTCGGAACCTGCTGCAGCAGCTCCCCGTTGCGGCAGCCGGCGCGCTGCGCTACGCGGCGGTGACGCGTCACCCGGAGCTGGTTCCCGAGGGCGTCGAGGCGATCACGCTTGCCGCGCGTTCGCAGGAGCTCCGCATGGCGTGGCAGCTGCCGCGTCTGCTGCGCCGCCGCCGACCGGCGCTCGCGCACTTTCAACACGCTCTGCCGCTGAGTTGTCCCTGTCCCGCCGTGGTCACCGTGCACGACCTCTCGTTCGAGCGGGACCCACGCGTCATGCACCGGCGTGACCGCTTCGTCTTCCGCACGGTCGTCCCGCGCTCGGTGCGGCGCGCGGCGCGCGTGTTCGCCGTCTCGGAGCGGACGCGCCGCGACCTGATCGACCTCTACGGCACGCCGCCGGAGAAGATCGTCGTCACGCCGAACGCGGTCGATCCCGCCTTCACGCCCGGCGGCGAGCGCGACGGCTACCTCCTCTTTGTCGGCGCGATCCAGGAGCGCAAGAACCCGCTTGCCGCCGCCGACGCGGCCGGCGAGGTCGGCTTGCCGCTCGTCGTCGCCGGTCCCGAGAAGGAGCCCGCGCTCGCGCGCGAGCTCGAGCGCCGCGGCGCTCAGCTGCGCGGCTACGTGGACAAGGCACAGCTCGCCGACCTCTACCGTGGCGCCGCCTGCGTCCTGCTTCCGTCGCGCTACGAAGGCTTCGGACTGCCGGTGCTCGAGGCGATGGCGTGCGGGACGCCGGTCGTCGCGACCGACGACGCGGCGCTGCGGGAGGTGGGCGGCGAGGCTGCCGTCTACGCGGCGCCGGAGGGCTTCGCGGAAGCGGTGCGGCGTGCCCTGCGAGAGAGCGAGGCACGGTCGCGGGCGGGCCTCGAGCGCGTGCGGCTCTTCTCGTGGGAGGAGACGGCACGCCGCGCGGTCGCCGCCTATCGCGAGGTGCTCGCGCTGTGACGCGTGTGTCGGCGGTCGTCGTCTCGCACGGCGGCGCCGGCGAGCTGCGCGAGTCATTACCCCTGCTCGCGCCGCAGGTGGACGAGCTCGTCGTAATCGCGAACGTGCCGGGCAGCATCACCGAGGTCCCTCCCGGGACGCGGGTCGTGCACAACGAGCGCCCGCAGGGATTCGCCGCGAACGCGAACCGCGGCATCGCCGAGACGTCCGGCGACTTCGTCGTGCTCGCGAACCCGGACGCGGTCGCCCAGCCCGACGCCGTCGCGGAGCTGCGCGCGTTCGTGGAGGCGAATCCCCGCGCCGGCGTCGCCGGGCCCCGCATGATCGGCCTCGACGGCGAGCTCGTGCCCTCGCGCCGGCGCTTCCCGACCGTGCGCGGAACCCTCGTCCGGCGCACGCCGCTCCGTCGCCTGCGGCGCCCCCTGGAGCATCAGCGCGCGCACTACCACCTGGGCGAGGACGCGACCGAGCCTGCGCAGGCGGACTGGCTGCTCGGCGGCTTCGTCCTGCTCCGCCGCACGATGCTCGAGGAGCTCGGCGGCTTCGATCCCGGCTTTCGCCTCTACGGCGAGGACATCGACCTCTGCTATCGCGCGGCGAAGGCCGGATGGGAGCGCTGGTACGTCCCCGCAGCGGTGGTGCGGCACGAGTGGAAACGTGAGACGGACCGGCGCTTCCTCACGCGCCGCACGCTCTGGCACTGGCGCGGCATCCTTCGCTTCGCGCGCAAGCACCCGGAGGCGCTAGCGCGGCTCTGACGTGACGCTGTAGTCGATGCTCGCCCCGAGGTCGCGCGGGTCGCCGATGCTGGGATCGCGCTCGTGCGGAAACGGCGTGACGGACGTCTCGACGCGGAACGGCGGCGGCGGGGCGTCGAAAACGAAGGTGTGCTTCAGGTGGTTGGGCACGTGCAATGTGCGCGTGTGCAGGACCTTGCCGATGACGGGCCGGCCGCTGCTGATCGACAGCGTCCCGATGCGCACGCGCACGGTTGCGGGATACAGTCTCGCCGCCCCGGCGCGGTAGACGTCGACCTTGACGACGCTCGGGGCGTTTCCGGGAATCGAGTACTGGTTCAGCGCCGTTTGCGGCTTGCCCCAGCCGTCGTGAAAGACCCCCTCGAGCGTTTGGCGGACGCGGAGCGGCGGAGTGACGCGGACGAGCGTCCACGCCTTCGCACCGCGGCCGCCGTAATGAACCTTTCTCGCGATGACCCGGCCGACCGGCGAGACGCCGTAATCGGCAACGAGGTAGTCGACGTCCGCCGCCGGCTCCAGGCGCCCATCGGGCGCGATCACCTGGGGCACGACCGTCGGGCCCGGCCCCGGCGCGGTGTCGTCGATGGTCCAGACGTGCTCGAGCCTCCGGTTCCAGAACTCGAGCTGGAGCACGTCGCTGGCGTCGTCGAGCGATTGCCCGACGTAGTAGACCTGCGCGCCGTGCGGAACGGATCGGTCGATCCAGTCGAGTGGCCGCGGCATCGTGTCGAGGAGCGATTTCCCAAAGCGATGGGATGAGCGGGCGAAGCTGATCTCACCGTACGCATTCCATGCGAGAACGAGCGCGCCGGCTGCCGCGAGGACGAGCGGTCGAGACGTCTTCGGCAGGAATCGAGCGAATCCGAGGATTGCGAAGGACACGAGCGCCAGCGCGACCAGCACGATCTTCGCGCCCTGCGGCGTGAGCCCGATCGCCCGGTTGAGGCCTGGCAGGATGGCGAGGCCGGGCGCGTCGAAGAAGACGGGTATATCCATGTGGTACGGCGTGGTCGTTACGAGGTAAACGGCCAAACCCGTCGCTGCCGCAAGCGCAGGCAACCGCGCGCGGCGCCCCTCGAGGACGATTGCAGTGCCGACGAACAGCAGCGGCGCGACGTAGATCAGGTTCCGCTCGATCAAGTGGGTCAGGCCGAGCGTCGACACATACGCTGCCTTGGCCGCCGTGTACAGGCCGAAGGCGCCGAGCATCGTCGCGGAGACGCATACGAATGCACGCTCCTCCCGTGAGCGGGACTCTCGTCGCGGCTTCACGAGCGCGGCCACTCCGGCGATCGTCGGAAGCACGCCGAGCCCGATCGTGAGCGTGCCCGTCGCCCAGAGGCCGTAGGTGAGCATGCGGTCCTTGTGATACTGCGTCGCCACCTGCCACGCACCGAACCGATGCGCCGCGAAGACGTCGACGGCGCTGACGGCGCAGACCATCAGGGCCACGAAGCCGGCCCAATCCCAGGGCGTCCAGTTGCGGCGAAGGCGCCGGCCGCCCTCACCGGTGAACCAGAACAGAACCGCTGCGACGACCGCGCACGGAGCGAGAAGCAGGAGCTGGCCGCGCACCTCCGGTGCGAGCACCAACGCCAGCACCGCCGCTGCGATCCACCCCGGCCGGCGCGTGGCGATGGCCTTCACCGTCAGGTAGAAGCACAGAGCCGCCCACGGGTAGGCGAGCGGCTCCAGCAGCAGCATCTCCGAGTACGCGAGCGCCGGGATCATGGCTGCGCCGGCGGCGGCGAACAGCGCCCAGGAGCGCGATACGAGCATGCGTGCGAGCAGATATGTCGGGAACACGACCGACGTCATGGCCGCGACTCCGATCGCCTTCGCGATGTTGTACGCCTGCGACGTGTCGTGCACCCACCACGCCGGCGCGATCAGGTAGACGTAGAGCGAGTCGAACGCGTGCGGGATCGTCCGCTGCGCCTCGTGTCCTGTCGCTGCGACTGCGCGCGAGAGTTGTGCGTGTTCGAACTCGTCGCTGTTCAGCCACGGTGCGAGGTTGCCCCACGCTTCGAAGCCGTAGACGAGGCACAGCCAGAAGAAGATCGTCAGGAGAGGGAGCGCGGCGCCGAGCGCGATCGAAAGCCGCTGCGAGAGCCCCCTCCGGTGGTTCGTCGCCGGCCGCCCGGGCTCAGCGACGTCCACGGCTGCGAAGCGGTGTCACATTCTCCGACGGTTCGGGATCGATCGGAATCGGCGCCGGCTCGACCTCGCGTCGCACGAAGTGGCACTCGACGCCGGACCCGGCGCACGCCTCGCGCACGAGGTCCAGCCGCTCGCTCGGCGCGTGCGGAATCGCCACGAAGACGATGTCGGGGCGGGCTTCCGCGACGATCCGCTGCATCTCGTCGGCGCTGCCGAGCACGGGAAGGCCGAGCAGCCGCCTGTGCCGGAGCCGCGGGTCGTCGTCGATGAACCCGACGATCCGCTCGCCCGGCGTCTCGCGCAGCTCGCGCGCGAAGCTCCGCCCGCTCCGCCCGGCGCCCACGACGAGAACACGGCGGCGCGGTCCCAGCGTGCGCCACATCGTCACCCCTCGATAGGCGGCGCGTTCCCAGAAGCGAGAGGCGCCGACGAGCAGCGTGCAGAGCAGCGCGTCGATGACGAAGATCGCACGCGGGAAGTCGCCGCGCGTCCGGGTTAGCGAGAGGAAGCCGAACGCGACGAGCTCGGAGACCATCACCGCGGCGGCGACGCGGGCCGCGTCCCTCGCGTCGACGTAGCGCCACACGCCGCGATAGAGCCCGAACGGAATGAACGCGAGATACCGCGCGAACAGCA
>WNFU01004261.1_pt1 | contig 24229 bp, 19 predicted proteins | sample 5400121 | NCBI WGS metagenome assembly WNFU01 (sample SAMN13153360, study PRJNA577476) | soil metagenome | isolation source: 100 cm soil or saprolite under grassland replicate 1 | place: USA:California | collected 2016-06-15
AGCTGAAGCTCGCGCAGGCGCAGGTGAACCCGCACTTCCTCTTCAACGCGCTCAACACGATCATCGCGATCCTCCGCCGGGACGGGGATCGCGCGCGGGACCTGCTCATCCACCTCTCGAACTTCTTCCGCAAGAACCTGAAGCGCGCGAGCGACGTCTCGACGCTCGCCGAGGAGCTCGAGCACGTGCAGGCCTACCTCGAGATCGAGAAGGCCCGGTTCGAGGGGCGGATCGCGGTAGAGACCGAGGTCGATCCCGCCCTCCTGTCGCTCCGCATGCCGGCGTTCACGCTCCAGCCGCTCGTCGAGAACGCCTTCAAGCACGGGCTCTCCGCGAGCCTGGGAGAAGGGCGGGCCACGATCCGCGCGTACCGCCGCGACGGCGCGGCGGTCGTGGAGATCGAGGACAACGCGGGGACCTGGGTCGAGCCGCGCGAGAAGGCCGGGCTCGGGATGCAGATCGTGGACAAGCGGGTGAAGAACCTCTACGGCGCGACCTGGGGCCTCTCCGTCACCTGCATCCCGCAGGAGCTGACCCGCGTCACCGTGCGGCTCCCCGTCGAGGGGGTCGCCGCGTGATCCGCGCCCTCATCGTGGACGACGAGCCGCACGCGCGCGAGGAGCTCGAGTCGCTGCTCGACGAGACGGGAGCGTTCGAGGTCGTCGGGCGCTGCGCCAACGCCGTCGAGGCGATCCAGGCGATCCGCCGCGACAGGCCGAACGTCGTGTTCCTCGACATCCAGATGCCCGCGATCTCCGGGTTCGAGCTCCTGTCGATGATCGACGACGCGGACCTGCCCGAGATCGTGTTCGTGACCGCCCACGACGAGCACGCACTGCGCGCGTTCGAGGAGCGCGCGATCGACTACCTCCTGAAGCCGGTCGGGCGCGACCGGCTCGCGAAGACGGTCGAGCGGCTCCGCCGCGCGCACCGCCCGCCGCCCGCGGACGCGGGGTACCCCCGGGTACCCATCCGCCGGATCCCGTGCCTCGCCGGCCGCGCCATCAAGCTCGTGGACGTCCCGGACGTCGAGTTCGTCCGCTCGAGCGAGGCGGGGGTGTACGTCGTGACGGCGAAGCAGGAGCTCTTCACCGAGCTGACGCTCAAGGTGCTCGAGGAGCGCGCACCGCTCGTGCGCTGCCACAAGCAGGTCCTCGTGAACGTCGACCAGGTGGACGAGGTGAGCCTCGAGGAGGGGCTCGCCGTCCTGCGGACCCGCTCCGGGAAGAGCGTTCCCGTGAGCCGCCGTCACCTCGCCGGGCTCCGCCGGCTCCTCGAGATCTGACGCGGGGTCCCCTCCCGCTCGCCCCCGCCCCGGCGCCGGTCGCCCCGCGCCGCCGACCGGTCACCGGGATGACCCCGGGATCGCCCCGCGGGCGTGGGACAACGCGTGCGCCGGCCCACCGGACACCCGCCGAGGAGAGAGCCCATGACCTGGACGCAGACCTACACGCCGCTCGGAAACCTGTACGTCTCGGCGCTCGTCGCCGCGATCCCCGTCGTCGTGCTGCTGGGCGCGCTCGCGTTCTTCCACGTGAAGGCGCACATCGCCGCGCTGCTCGGCCTCGCCCTCGCGATCGGCATCGCGGTGGGCGTCTACGGCATGCCGCTCTCGATGGCGGGCGCGTCCGCGGCCTACGGCGCCGGGTTCGGGCTCCTGCCCATCGGCTGGATCATCCTGAACGCGATCTTCATCTACGACATCACGGTGAAGACCGGGAAATTCGAGGTGGTGAAGGACACCATCGGCGGGCTCGCCGGCGATCGCCGCATCCAGGTGCTGCTCATCGCCTTCGCGTTCGGCGCCTTCATCGAAGGCGCCGCCGGGTTCGGCACGCCCGTCGCCATCAGCGCGGCGATGCTCATCGGCCTCGGGTTCAAGCCGCTCGCCGCCGCCGGCCTCGCCCTCATCGGCAACACGGCGCCGGTCGCCTACGGCGCGCTCGGCACGCCCATCATCACGCTCGCCAAGGTCACCGGCCTCAACGAGATGGCCCTCTCCGCGATGGCGGGCCGGCAACTCCCGCTGTTCTCGCTCATCGTCCCGTTCTGGCTCGTGTGGGCGATGGCCGGGTTCCGCGGCATGCTCGGCGTCTGGCCCGCCTGCCTCGTCGCTGGCCTCTCCTTCGCGATCCCGCAATTCCTCGTCTCGAACTTCGTCGGGCCGAACCTCGTCGACATCGTCGCGGCGGCCTCCTGCATCATCGTCACCTACCTGTTCCTGAAGCTCTGGCAGCCGAAGGAGGAGTGGCGCTTCCCCGAGGAGCGCGTCTCGGGCGCGACGCCGGTCGCCGCCGGACAGCGCAAGTCGGTCGGCGCCGCCGCCTCGTTCCGGAAGCACTCGTTCTCCGAGGCGTTCATGGGCTGGATGCCCTGGATCGTCCTCTCGGTGGCCGTGTTCATCTGGGGCCAGCCGTCGGTGAAGACCTGGATGAACGGGATCTTCAACCCGACCTTCGAGGTGCCGTTCCTCCACAACCTCGTGCTGAAGGCGCCCCCGGTCGCGGCGAAGCTCGTCCCCGAGGGGGCGAAGTACAGCCTGAACCTCTTCTCCGCCACCGGCACCGGCCTCCTGCTCGCCGGCATCGTGGCGGGCCTGTGGCTCAGGCTCTCGCCGGTCACGCTCGCGAAGACGTACCTCGCCACGCTGAAGCGGGTCCGGTTCTCGCTCCTCACCATCGCGGCGATGCTCGCGCTGGGCTTCACCACCCGCTACTCGGGCTCGGACTCGACGATGGGGCTCGCCTTCGCGTCGACCGGGGTCCTCTTCCCCTTCTTCTCGCCGCTCCTCGGCTGGCTCGGCGTCGCGCTCACCGGCTCCGACACCTCCTCGAACGTGCTCTTCGGGAACCTGCAGGTGGTCTCGGCCCAGCAGATCGGGATGAACCCCATCCTCGCCGCGGCCGCGAACAGCTCGGGCGGCGTCATGGGCAAGATGATCGACGCGCAGAGCATCGTCGTTGCCTCGGTGGCGACGGGGCAGGACGGCCACGAGGGCTCCATCCTGCGCTACGTGTTCTGGCACTCGCTCGCCCTCGCCTGCCTCGTCGGCGTGGTCGTGCTCGCGCAGGCGTACTGGCTCAGCTGGATGGTGCCGAAGTAACCGCGCGGCGGAGGAGGCGGACCATGCTCGAGCTCTTCAGGGCGAAGGCGGAGGCGGTGAGCGCCGAGGTCCTCCACGTCCCCTCCCCCGCCGCGGCGGTGGACGCGATCACGACCGTGCTCGAGCGCGAGCACGTCGAGGATGTGCCGGGTGGGCGCGCCGTCTGGTGCGAGGGCCGGATCCTCCAGGGGACCCTCGACCGCGACGCGCTCGCCCGGCGCTTTCCCGGCCTCTCCTTCGACGTCACGAGGGAGCGCGCGGCGGCGAGCCGCGTCGGCGTCACCGAGTTCGACTGGGCGCTAGCGGCGACCGGCACGCTCGCGCAGGACGCGAGCGACCCGCGGCTCCGGCTCGCCTCGATGCTGACCGAGACGCACGTGGCGCTCTTCCGGACCGCCACGCTCCTGCCGGATCTCGAGTGCCTGCTCGCGCGGGTGGACCCGCGGCGCGCGCGGTACCTCGCCTGCGTCACGGGGCCGAGCCGCACCGCGGACATCGAGCGGGTGCTCACCATCGGCGTCCACGGGCCGCGGCGGCTCGTGATCGTCGCGGTGGACTGAGGGCAGGCGAGGAGGACCATGGCACCCCCCGACATCAAGCGGCGAATCGCGGACGCGCTCGACAACGGGCAGCTCGGGGGCGCGCTCGGTCGCTTCAGCGAGGCGTACACCGCCTCTCGCGCGCGCGCCTACGAGGGGATCGACTTCGAGGGGCTGCGCGACCGGCTCGTCGCGATCAAGGACCGTGCCGCGAGGCAGCTCGACGCGCTCGCCGTGCGGTTCGAGGCCCAGGCGACGGCGGCGGGCGCGCGCGTCTTTCGCACCTCCGACCCGGAGGAGGTGCGCCGCTACGTGCTCCGGCTGTGTCGTGAGCGCGGCGTCCGGCGCATCGCCAAGTCGAAGTCGATGGCGACCGAGGAGCTTCACCTCAACGCCCACCTCCAGAAGGAGGGGATCCGCGTCGCGGAGACCGACCTCGGCGAGTGGATCGTGCAGCTCGCCGGCCAGCGCCCGTCGCACATGGTGATGCCCGCGATCCACCTGTCGAAGGAGCAGGTCGCGGACCTCTTCTCGCGCGAGGTGAAGGAGACGCTCTCCGCGGACATCCCGAAGCTCGTCGAGGTGGCGCGCCGCGAGCTGCGCGAGGAGTTCCTCGGCGCCGAGCTCGGCATCACCGGCGCCAACGTCGCGGTCGCCGAGACCGGGACGCTCGTCGTCGTCACGAACGAGGGGAACGCCCGGCTCGTCTCGACGCTGCCACCGATCCACGTCGTCGTGGTCGGCGTCGAGAAGCTCGTCGAGCGGTTCTCGGATGTCGAGCCGATCCTGCGGGCGCTGCCGCGGAGCGCGACCGGCCAGCTCCTCACGAGCTACGTCTCGATGTTCACCGGGCCCGCGCCCGGCGTCGACGGCGCGCCGAAGGAGCTGCACGTCATCCTCGTCGACAACAAGCGCAGCGAGATGGCGAAGGACCCGCACTTCGCGCAGGCGCTCCGCTGCGTCCGCTGCGCGTCCTGCGTGAACGTGTGCCCCGTCTACCGGCTCCTCGGCGGCCACGTGTTCGGCGGCGTCTACACCGGCGGGATCGGCGCGATCCTCGCCGCCTGGTTCGACGCGCTCGACGCGTCGAAGGACATCCAGTCGCTCTGCATCCAGTGCGGCGCGTGCACGCAGGTCTGCCCGACGCGGATCGACATCCCGGGGCTCATCGTCGAGCTGCGGGGCAAGCTCGTGCGCGAGCGAGGCCAGTCCTTCCTCCAGAAGACCGCCTTCCGGGTCGTCAACGACCGGCGGCTCTTCCACGGCATGCTGCGCGCCGCGTCGAAGGCGCAGCGGCCGTTCGCGAAGGGCGGCATGATCCGCCACCTGCCGCTCTTCCTCTCGGGGATGACGAACGACCGCTCGCTCCCGGCGATCGCCGACGAGCCGCTGCGCGACCGGTTCCGCTCGCTGCCGCAGGCCGCCGCCCCGCGCGACCGCGCCGCGCTCTACGCGGGCTGCCTCATCGACTTCGCCTACCCGCAGACGGGCGAGGCGGTCGCGCGGGCGTTGCGGACCGCGGGGGTCGAGGTCGTTTTCCCCGAGGGCCAGACCTGCTGCGGCGCTCCGGCGCGCTACGCCGGCGCCTTCGACGTCGCCGCGCAGAACGCGATGGACAACATCGCGGCGCTCGAGGGCGCCGACGCGCGCTGGATCGTGTCCGCCTGCCCCACCTGCACGGTCGCGCTCCGGTACGACCTCGCCTCGACGCTCCGCGCGCAGGGGCACGAGGACTGGGCGCGGCGCGCCGAGGCCCTCGCGCCGAAGGTCCGGGACTTCTCCTCGCTCGTGGCCGAGCTCGTCGACGAGGGGCGCCTCGCGCTCGCGCCGCTCGCGGAGCCCGCGACGGTGACCTACCACGACTCCTGCCACCTGAAGCGCAAGCTCGGCGCGCACGTGCCGCCGCGGCGCCTCCTGCGCGCCTCGGGACACGTCGTCGAGGAGATGGCGGAGAGCGACACCTGCTGCGGGATGGGCGGAAGCTACTCGCTCAAGTTCCCCGAGATCAGCCGGCCCATCCTCGCGCGCAAGCTCGAGAACGTGCGAAGGACGGGGGCGGCGGTGGTGGCGATGGACTGCCCGGGCTGCCAGATGCAGATCGGCGGCGGGCTCGATCGCGCCGGCGATTCCGTGGCCGCGCGCCATGTCGCGGAGCTCGTCGCGCCGAGGCTCCTGCCCGGGCCCGAGGCCGGCTCGAAGAAGCGGTAGCTCGGCACGCTCGCAGAGCCGCAGCGAAGCCGGCCGAGACGCCGCTGGCGCCGCATCGCGGAGGCGCCACGCTCTTCCGATCGTGCGCGCGCGGCTCGAGGCGCCGTTCTGCGCCGTGAGGACTGTGTGAGCGCGCGCAGGCGCTTCAGCGCTCTGCGCGCGCGAGTTCCGCAACGGCGCCCGGTCCGCTCTCGTCGCGCGCGACGATCGCAGAACGACCGCCGGAGCGCCTGCGGCGACGAGGACCGGCGGAAACGCCGCAGCAAATCGAAGGACCCCGCCGCCTCTCGGCGACGGGGCCCTGAGCTTCCCGCCGGCGGTGTCGCCGGGCTACTTGGTCGCGCGCGCCGCGGGCTCCGCCTGCGCCGCGGGGTGCGCGGCCTTCCGCGCTGCCCTCTCCTCGAGCCAGATGGTCATCGGAGCCGCGATGAACCAGGTCGAGTAGGTGCCGGAGATGATGCCGACGAGCATCGCGAACGCGAAGTCGAAGATCGTTCCGACGCCGTAGAACAGCAGGCCGAGCAGCGAGAGCGCCGTCGCCATCGACGTGAGGAGCGTCCGGCCGAAGACCTCGTTGATCGAGGCGTTCACGATCTCCGCGAGCCCCTTGCCCTTGTACTTGGCGGTGTTCTCCCGGATCCGGTCGTAGACGACGACCGTGTCGTTCACCGAGTAGCCGACCACCGTGAGCATGACCGCGATCGAGGTGAGGTTGAACTCGCGGCCGGAGAACGCGAAGTAGCCGAGGGTCACGACCGCGTCGTGGACGAGGGCGATGATGACGCCCGGGCTGAAGCGGAAGTCGAACCGCAGGCCGACGTACACGACGATGAGGGCCATCGCGTAGATGAGGGCCTTGAACCCCTGGTTCCGCAGCTCGCGGCCGACCGCGGGACCGACGTACTCGACGCGCCGCACCTCGGGCTGCGCCTCGGCGAAGCGCGCGTTGAGCTCGCGCCCGATCTTGTCCTGGATGCCCTGGGTGATGACCGCGAACGACTTGGTGCCGGCGGTGAGCCCGGACTCCTCGCGCACCTCGCGGACCTTGATGTTCGCGCTCTCGACCGCCGCCTTGAGCTGCTCGGTGGTCGGGGGCGTCTTGAACTGGAAGTCGATCTTGTCGCCGCTCTCGGCGCTGAAGTTCATCGACTCCACGCGGCCCGGGAACGCCTTCTGCACCGCGTCCTCGACCTTCTTCACGTCCTCGGGGCTCATGAGGGCGATGCGGCCGACGCGGACGAGGTAGGTGTGCTCCGCCTCCGGGCCGTAGGTCTGGACGGAGGCGTCCTTGAAGCCGAGCTCCTCGACGCCCTTGCGGATGGCGCCGGGGTCCACCGGCTTCCCGAAGCGGACCTCCATCTCGGTGCCGCCGGCGAAGTCGACGCCGAAGTTGAGCCCGTGGACGATCGGGAGGGACCACGCGATGACGGCGAGGTTCACGACGATGGAGAGCACCACTGCGATGTGGCGCTTCCCGACGAAGTCGAACTTCGTGCCGTGGGGAATGATGTCGAAGGTCTTGAATTGCATCAGACGCTCAGCCGCGCGGTGTCGTGGCGGGTGAAGTACTCCATGATCGCGCGGGTCACGACGATGGAGGTGAACATGGAAGCGACGAGGCCGATGATCAGCGTGACCGCGAAGCCGCGGACTGGGCCTGTCCCGTACTGCATGAGGACGACGCCGGCGACGAGGGTGGTGACGTGCGAGTCGACGATGGTCCAGAACACCTTGTCGTAGCCCTGCTGGACCGCCGCCTTCACCGACTTGCCGCCGCGCAGCTCCTCGCGGATTCGCTCGTTGATGAGCACGTTCGCGTCGACCGCCATGCCGAGCGTGAGGACGAAGCCGGCGATGCCGGGGAGCGTGAGGGTCGTGCCGATCATCGACATGATCGCGAGGACGAGCAGGCCGTTCAGGACGAGCGCGAGGTCCGCGATGAGCCCGGACGCACGGTAGTAGAGGACCATGAAGGCGAGGACCGCGAGCAGGCCCCACAGCGCGGCGACGGTGCCCTTCTTCACGAGCTCGGGCCCGAGCGTCGCGCCGACGGTCCGTTCCTCGGAGATGGTCACCGGCGCGGGCAGCGCGCCCGCCTTGAGCACGAGGGCGATGTCATTCGCCTCCTCGAACTGCCGCTGCCGGTTCGTCCCGGAGCCGAGGGTGATCTGCCCGTTCGAGGAGATCCGCCCCTGGATGTACGGCGCCGTCTCGACCTTGTCGTCGAGCACGGTCGCCATGCGGCGGCGCATGTTCTCGGTCGTGAGCTTCTCCATGAGGCCGGCGCCCTGGGGAGTCATCTTGAAGCTGACCACCGGGCGGCCCTGCTGGAGCGGATCGGAGTTGTCGACGCCCACGCCCGCGTCCGCGATGTAGTCGCCGGTGAGCTCGGTCTTCCCGCGGAGCAGGTAGCTCCGGTAGTAACGGGCCTGGAACCCGCCCTCGCCGGTGTGGACCGTCGCCTCGCCGATGCCGATGGCGTTCTTCTGGGGGTCGAGGAGCGGCGTCGCCTTCTCCTGGAGGAGCTTCTCGAGCTCGGGGCGGGTGTTCGCGACGAGCATCGTCACGGAGCGGTTGCTGCCGTTCGGCAGCTCGATCGTCTCGGCGGTCCAGCAGCCCGTCTCCGGCAGCGGGACCTGGAGGCCTGCGCGTCCGCCCGAGCACTGCGCGACCGTCGTGCGCAGCGCGTCGAGCGCGGGGCTCTCGTCGTCGGTGATCTTGAACTCGAGCTGGGCGGTGCGGCCGAGCAGCTCCTTCGCCTTCTCCGGATCCTTGAAGCCCGGGAGCTGGATCTGGATCTGCGAGTTGGCCTTCCGCTTGATGTCGGGCTCGGTGACGCCCCACTTGTCGACGCGGTTGCGGATCGCCTTCTCCGCCTGCTCGACCGCCTTCCCCTGGAAGTCGCGCAGGACCTGGTCCCTGAACGCGACGAGGACCGCGCCTTCGGGGGCGCCGCCGGGGGCGAACATCTCCTGGTCGTAGGCGTCGAGCAGGACCTTGCGGATCTTGTCGGGCGCCTCGCCCTTCACCTCGATCCGGCGGCCGCCGTCCACCGTCCGCGACTCGGTGAACGGCACGTTCTTCGACTTGAGGAAGTCGGCGATCTCGTCGGCGCGGCGGGCGACCTTCGCCTTGACTGCGCGGTCGACGTCCACGCCCATCGCGAGGTGGATGCCGCCCTGCAGGTCGAGGCCGAGGGTCAGGTGGTGCTTCGCCGCCGGCGCCCAGCGGGGCACCGACTGGTCGTAGACCTCGGTGTTCCGCTGATCCGGCGGCAGCTTGAAATAGAACCAGCTCGGGACGAGCTGATAGAGCGACAGGATCGCGACGCCGACGATGGCTCCGATGCGCCAGTACCAGGATCGTTCCATCTACTTCTTCGCCTCCGTGAGCTCGACCGGCTTCCACTGGCCCACGATCTGGGCCTTCAGCACGCGGAGCTTCGTCCCGCCGCCCACGTCCACCATGACCGTCCGGTCCTCGACCGCCGTGACCGTCCCGACGATCCCGCCCTGCGTGACCACGTCGTCGCCCTTCTTCAGGGCCCCGAGGAAAGCCTGGTGCTGCTTCGCCTGCTTCTGCTGGGGGCGGAAGAAGACGAAGTAGAAGACGAGCGCGATGAGGATGAAGGGGAGGAATGCGCCGATCGGGTTCGACGCGGTCTGCCCCTCCGGCGCCGTCTGGGCAAGGAACGCGTGGAGGACGGGGGACATTCTGGTGGCTCCGGGTCGGAGGAGAAGTGCGGAAAAGCGCTGTTTTCTAGCCCGATTCGCCGGGGGTGTCCAGAGATCCCTACCCCCCGCCGCCCGCGCGCCATCCGGCGAGGCGCTCCTTCCGGAAGGCCTCGAACCTCCCCGCCTCGATCGCGCGGCGGGTCCCGTCCATGAGGGACAGGTAGAAGTGCAGGTTGTGGAGGGTGTTGAGCCTGAGCCCCAGGATCTCGCCCGCCTTGAACAGGTGGCGGAGGTACGCCCGGGAGAACGTCCGGCACGTGTAGCAGGAGCACGACGGGTCGGCCGGCCCCTCGTCGTCGGCGTACCGCGCGTTCCGAATGACGACTTTCCCCTCGCTCGTGAACAGCAGGCCGTTGCGGGCGGTTCGAGTCGGGAGGACGCAGTCGAACAGGTCGACGCCCGCCGCGACGCCCGCGAGCAGGTCCTCGGGCGTCCCGACGCCCATGAGGTAGCGCGGCTTCGAGGCGGGGAGGAGCGGCGCGTCGCGCGCGACCCCCTCCCACATCGTCTCGGGCGCCTCGCCGACGGCGTAGCCCCCGAGCGCGTAGCCGGGCAGGTCGAGCGCCGCCGCCTCCTCGATCGCGCGCGCACGCAGGTCCGGGAAGAGCCCGCCCTGCGCGATGCCGAACAGCGAGCATGCGCTGCCGGCGGCTGGACCTCCGCTCGCCTTCTCGGCCTCGAGCACGCGCCACGCCTCGCGGCAACGGACGAGCCAGCGCTGGGTCCTCGCGAGAGAGACCTCGTGGTACGCGCGGTCGGCGAGCGACGGAGGGCACTCGTCGAACGCCATGATGACGTCGGCGCCGAGCGCCTCCTGCACCTCGATCGCGCGCTCCGGCGACAGGAACTGGCGCGAGCCGTCGAGGTGCGAGCGGAACGTGACGCCCTCCTCGGCGATCTCGACGAGCCCGGGCCCCGCCCGGTCGCGCCCCGCCGCCCGCTCGCCGAGGCTGAAGACCTGGAACCCGCCGGAGTCGGTGAGGAGGGCGCCGCTCCACGCCATGAAGCGGTGGAGGCCGCCGAGGCGGCGCACGCGCTCGTGCCCGGGGCGGAGGAACAGGTGGTAGGTGTTTGCGAGCACGATCCGCGCGCCGAGCGCCTCGAGGTCGCGCGGCTCGAGCGTCTTCACGGTGGCCGCGGTCCCCACCGGCATGAACACCGGGGTGTCGATCGGGCCGCGCGCGGTCTCGAGCCTCCCGCGGCGCGCGGCGCCGTCGGTCGCGAGCACCTCGAACCGGATCACGCCCCGCGTGCCCCGGAGCGCGAGACCTGTTCCACGAGCGCCAGCCAGGCGCGCCCCGCCCGGCCGTCGGGCACGACCTTCACCCCGACGCTCCGGTCGCGGTCCGCGCCGGGCTGGTTCCAGCACACGACCGCGCGCAGGGTGCGATTGAAGAAGCCGTCCTTCAGCCGGATCGCGAGCTCGTCGCCGACGAGCGGGAGCGGCCCCGGCCACCGCAGGGCGCAGCCACCCTCCGACACGTTGATCGTCGTCGCCTCGAAGCCGAGGCCGCCGCGCTCGATCTGCAGGGGTCGCTCGACCGACCAGCGCGGCGACCGCTCCTTGAACGTGACGGGCTCCCCGCGCGCCGCCGCCGCGAGGAACCCGGCCGCGGCGAGGCTGTTCCGCTCGAGGTGCAGCTCGACGCCCGGCGGCAGCGCCGGGCGGCCCATGCGCCGGACGAGCGCGACCTTCCCGAAGAGCGTCGCGCGGATCGCGTGGCCGTAGATCCCGATGCGGACCGCGACCACATCGCCGACCCGGGTCTCCGAGAGCGTGGGGAGGAACAGCGTCCCCGGCTTCTCGCGCCAGCCGGCGAGGAACTGCGTCGGCTCGAGCTGGACCGAGACGCTGCGCAAGTGAACCCCCGCTTCACGGATCCTATAGCACAGCCGGACGGGCGCCTCCCGGAGGACCCAGACACCGCTCAGCGTCCGAAGATCACCATCGCGTCCCCGTAGCTGAAGAAGCGGTACCCGAGCCGGACCGCCTCGCGGTAGGCGGTGAGGACGCGCTCCTGCCCGCCGAACGCGCAGACGAGGACGAGGAGCGTCGAGCGCGGCAGGTGGAAGTTCGTGACGAGCGCGTCGACCGTCTGGAAGCGGTGCGCCGGGCGGATGAAGATCTCGGTGCGGCCCGCGCCCGGGACGACCGCGCCGCCCTCGGCCGCGCTCTCGAGCGTCCGGACGGTCGTCGTGCCGACCGCGACGACCCGGCCGCCGCGCGCGCGACAGCGGGCGATCTCCTCGGCCGTCGCCGCGGGGACCTCGTAGCGCTCCGCGTGCATCCGATGGGTCTCGAGCGAGTCGCCGCGCACGGGCAGGAACGTGCCCGGCCCGACGTGGAGCGTCACCGCGGTGCGGCGCACGCCGCGCGCCTCGAGCCGCGCGAGGAGCGGCTCGGTGAAGTGGAGCCCGGCCGTAGGCGCCGCCGCGCTCCCCGGCGCGCGCGCCCAGAGCGTCTGGTACGACTCGCGGTCGCGAGCGGACGGCTCGCGCCGGATGTACGGCGGCAGCGGCACGCGGCCAGCCCGGTCGAGCGCGGCGAGGAGCGCGTCCCCCTCGCGGTCGAGCGCGACGACGTAGAACCCGTCGCCCTCCACCGCCTCGACCGTCGCGGTGAGCCCGTCGAGCTCCACGACCGCGCCCGCGCGGATCGCCTTCGACGCCTGCCCCATCGCGCGCCAGCGGCGGCCGAGGCCGCCCTCGAGCGGCTCGCACAGGAGCAGCTCCACCTTGCCGCCCGTGGCCTTGCGGCCGACGAGCCGCGCGGGGATGACCTTCGTGTCGTTGAAGACGAGGAGGTCGCCCGGCGCGAGGAGCTGGTCGAGCTCGGCGAACGTCCGGTGCGCGATACCCCCGCCCGCCGGGAGCGCGAGCAGCCGCGACGCATCGCGCGGCGTGACCGGCTCCTGCGCGACGAGCGCCTCGGGGAGCTGGTAGTCGAAGTCGGAGAGCTTCACGCTCATCAGTACATCCGCACGACGTCCGTCCCCTGGTAATAGTGCAGGAGGATCTCGCGGTACGTCTTCCCTTCTCGCGCGAAGCTGGCCGCACCCCACTGGCAGAGCCCGGCGCCGTGCCCCTGGCCGCGCCCCTCGATGACGAACTCGCCTTTCTCCAGGCGGACGTCGAACGCGAGCGACGGGAGGCGCGAGAACCCGAGGCGCTGCCGCAGGTCCGTCGCGGCGAGCACCGCCCGGCGGTCGCCGGCCTGCACCTCCACCTTCTCGGCGCGGCCGGTCGTCGATCGCGCCGCGACGCGTGCGCTGGTCGCCGCGCGGGCGAGGCCGGCCGCCTTGGCGAGCTCGGCCGGCGCGAGCCGGAGCGTCCAGCGGACCCCCGGCGCGCGCCCGCACCGGTTGCACTCGACCGGCGCGAGATAGGGCAGGTCCCGGCCGAGCGCGGCGAGTCCGCCCTCCGTCCGCCCGCCGCACGACGCGTGGAAGTACGCCTCGACCGGCTCCATCTCCATCACGAGCACCTCGCCCGCCGTGGCGTCGGCGGCGGCGCGCGCGGCGGGGCCCGGCGACCGCGAGAAGACCTGCGCGAGGACGCTCGCCCCGATGTCCCACGCCCGCCCGGCCGCCTGCGCGTCGATCTTGCGGGTGAGCGCGAAGCTCCGCGCCGCCACCGCCTGCGCCTTGAGCGCCTCGGGCGGGAAGCTCGCCGGCATCTCGCCCGCGACGACGCCCGCGACGTAGTCCTCGAGGCGCAGCTCGAGCACCTCGCGCGACTCGGCGGAGACGAGCACGCGGATGAGCTCCTCCGCGGAGGCGGAGGCCGCGAAGAGCGCGAGGGCGAGGACGGCGCAGGAGCGCGGGATCACGCCTCGTCCGGCGCCGCGGCGGGGACCTTCGCCGCCCCCTTCTCGGCCGCCGAGCGGCGCACCTCGCGCACCTTGTGCCAGACGAACCAGGCAACCCCGAGCACCAGAGCGAGGACGATCACGAGCTCGAACCGGTGATAGAGCGCCTTCACGCGCGGGTCGGTGTGCCAGGCCTCGCCGAGCTTCGCGCCGACCCAGGCGAGCCCGAGGCACCACGGGTACGAGCCGACGAAGGTGTAGACGACGAACTTCCCCATCGGCATGCGCGAGACGCCGGCGGGGAAGGCGATGAACGTGCGGACGACCGGAAGGAGGCGCGCCGCGAGCACGACCCAGTGCCCATGGCTCCGGAAGAGCCGGTCCGCGAAGTCGAGCTCCTTGTGCGAGACGAGCACGTAGCGCCCGTACCGCTCGATGAGCGGCCGGCCGCCGAACTGTCCGAGGTAGTAGGCCGGGATCGACCCGACGACGCAGCCGATCGCGCCGGCGAGCGCGGCGCCGTGCAGCGTGAACGTGCCCTGGTACACGAGGTACCCGGCGAACGGCATGATGATCTCGGACGGGAGCGGGATGCAGGCGCTCTCGATCGCCATGAGGAGCACGACGCCGCCGTAGCCCATCGCCGAGATCACGCCGGTCGTGAAGACCGCCAGCGCCCCGATCACTTTCGAGATCACGCACGCTCCTTCGTCACGCCTGCCGCCCCGTCGCGGGGCGCATAGTAGACCGCCTCGTACGGGCAGGTGCAATCCTGCTCGCGCGCCTCCGGGTAGAAGTAACGCTCGCCTCGGAAGTTCCGAAGCCAGGTGCCCCCACCGGCGTCATCCCGCCCGACGAGATAGCTCGGCTGGAGCGTCACCTTCCCGCCGCCCCCGGGCAGATCCACGGCGAGGTGTGGGATCGCGAGGCCGCTCGTCCGTCCGCGGAGCGCCTCCAGGATCTCGACGCCCGCCCCGAGCGGCGTCCGCAGGTGTCCGGTCCCCTCCGCGACGTCGCCCTGGTGCAGGTAGTACGGGCGCACGCGCCACTCGAGGAGCCGCTCGAAGAGATCCTTCAGGATCCGGGCGGAGGAGTTCACGCCGCGCAGGAGCACCGTCTGGTTCTCCACCGGAACCCCGGCGTCCACGAGCGCCTCGCAGGCGGCGCGCGCATGGTCCGTGCACTCCTTCGGATGGTTGAAGTGCGTCACGACGAAGAGCGGCGCGGCCCGCCGGAGCATCGCCGCGAGCCGCGCGTCGATCCGCATCGGACAGACGACCGGCGCGCGCGTCGCGAGCCGGAGCACCTTCACGTGGGGCACCGACCGGACCGAAGAAAGGATCTCCTCGAGCCGGCCGTCCTCGAGGACGAGCGGGTCGCCGCCCGAGACGATCACGTCGCGGATCTCGGGGTGCGAACGCAGGTAGCCGACCGCCTCATCGAGGTCCTGGCGGGAGAGCGCCCCATCCCCCGCCAGCGTGAGCCGGCGGCGGGTGCAGTGGCGGCAGTAGACCGCGCAGCGGTCGGTCGCGAGCAGCAGCGCGCGGTCCGCGTAACGATGAACGAGGGCGCGGACCGGGCGCCGGACGTCCTCGCCGAGCGGATCGCGCAGCTCGCCGGGGCTCCGCTCGAACTCGGCGGCGGTCGGGATCGCCTGGATGCGCACCGGGCAGGAGGGGTGCGCGGGATCGATGAGCGAGGCGTAGTAGGGAGTGACCGCGACGCGCGCGGTCCCCTTCGCGAGCGCGAGCCCCCGCCGCTCGGCGTCCGTGAGCGGGACGTGCGCGGCGAGCGCGTCGGCGCTCGCGAGGGCGTGCCGGAGCTGCCATCGCCAGTCGCGCCAGTCGGCCTCGCTCGCGCCGAACCGTGCCGCCGGGGTGTCCATTGCGGCCGCGCACGCTAGCGGGGCCATCCCGGCGAAGTCAAACCGGGCGTGCTAGATCAACGGGCATGGTGAGCCCGAACGTCCGCTCGAAGTTCCGGCCGGGCCCCCGGGGGCCCTGGAGGGACCTGCCGGACACGGTCTGGAACGACTGGCACTGGCAGCAGCGCGAGCGGGTGACGCGCCTCGACCAGCTCGAGAGGGTCGTGAACGTCACGCCGGACGAGCGGCGGGCGGTCGTCGAGACCGCCGACGAGTTCCAGATGGGCATCACGCCGTACTACGCGGCGCTCATGGACCCCGATGACCCCTCCTGTCCGGTCCGGCTCCAGTCGGTCCCGACGATGGACGAGGCCCACGTCTCCGCGGTCGACCTCGAGGACCCGCTCGCGGAGGAGCGGGACATGCCGACCCCGGGCATCACCCACCGCTACCCGGATCGCGTCCTCTTCTACGTGACCCACAACTGCCCGGTGTACTGCCGCCACTGCACGCGGAAGCGGAAGGTCGCGGACCCGACGAGCGCGGCGGCGAAGAAGCAGATCGAGGAGTCCCTCGACTACATCGCGAAGCACCCGGAGGTGCGCGACGTCGTCGTCTCCGGCGGCGACCCGCTCTCGCTCTCCGACGAGCGGCTCGACTACATCCTCGGGCGGCTCCGCGGGATCCCACACGTGGAGATCTTCCGGCTCGGGACGCGCAACCTCGTCACCCTCCCGCAGCGGGTGACCGACGACTTCGTGCGGATGCTGCGCGAGCACCACCCGGTGTACGTGAACACGCACTTCAACCATCCGAAGGAGTGCACCGCCGAGGCCTTCGAGGCGACGCGGCGGATCGCCGACGCGGGCTGCCCGATCGGCAACCAGATGGTGCTGCTCAAGGGCGTGAACGACGACCCGGCGATCGTGAAGGAGCTGAACCACAAGCTCCTCCTCATGCGCGTGCGCCCCTACTACATCTACCAGTGCGATCTCGCGAAGGGGATCGGGCACTTCCGGACGCCGGTCGAGAAGGGGATCGAGATCATCGAGCACCTGCGCGGCCACACCTCCGGCCTCGCCGTCCCGCAGTTCGTCATCGACGCGCCCGGCGGCGGCGGAAAGATACCCGTCAATCCGAGCTACGTGGTCCGGCACGAGGGCAAGCGCTGGATCCTGCGGAACTACGCGGGGAAGACGTACGAGTACGAGGAGCCGTAGGGGCCCCGCAACCGGCCGCTCTGGTGAGGCGAGGCGCGCGCCCGCCGCGCCCACGGTAGAATCGCCGCCGTGAGCCACGGAACGTGTTCAGGCGGCTGCTGCGGCACCCCCGAGGTCCCCCCCTCCGTCATCTCCGACCTCGTGATCGCGGACGAGCGCGAGGCGCGCGCGGTCGCGGGCGAGGCCGTCCCGCGTCGGAGGTGGACCGGGATCGACGCGGAGGGCGTCGACCAGGTGAAGCTCGCGACGCTCTGGGCCCTGCTCGCCGGGCGGGAGTTCCGGGACGAGCTCGTCTCCGAGTTCGTCCCGTTGCACGAGGTGTCGGACGACGGTCCGTGGGTCTTCCGCTTCCCCGCTCCGCTCGCCCAGCTCCTCGCGGAGCTCGAGGACGACCGCGCGTCCCGGCTCGGGTCGGCGTGGGCCGGCACCGAGGAGCTCGAGCTCGACGGCTGGGACGCGGAGTCGGTCGCACCACTGCTTCACGGGCTGCGGTCGCTCGCGCGCGGCGCGCACGCGGAGAAGAAGTCCGTGTTGATGCGGGTCAGCCTGTAGCGGTCCGTCGAGCCCGGCACCGAGTCCCTGCGCGGCGAGCGGTCGCTGCGTACCTTTTCCGTCGGAGGGGGAACGCGCGATGCCACCGAAAGGCGTGAAGAGCCAGAAGCGGAAGCGGCAGTACGAGCACATCAAGCGCTCGATCCAGAGCCGCGGCGGCGGGCGCGCGAAGGAGATCGCCGCCCGCGTCGTGAACAAGCAGCGCCGCCGGGCCGGCGAGACGAAGACGCGGGGCCGGCGCACGTCGAAGAGCGGCTCCTCGCGGCGCCGCGCGACGGGGACGAGGCGCCGGTCGCACTGATGGCGGTGCTCGCCGCCTGACGTCCTGGCGGTCGCTCTCCCGTTTCCCGCCTTGCCGCGCGGAGCGACCCGCGGCATGAGGACGGGATGCCCGAGATCCGCGACGCCCTCCCTCCGCTCTACCGCGACCTGCTCGGCGACCCATACGCCGAGGAGATCCCTGCGGAGTCGAAGGCGACGTGCGCCTCGTGCGCGATGCTCGAGGGCGGCTGCCACGGGCCGGCGGTCCCGCCCGTGGACGGCCGGAGCCGCTTCTTCCGCCCGGACACGAAGTGCTGCACCTTCCACCCGCGGCTCCCGAACTACCTGCTCGGCGCGATCCTCTCGAGCGAGGACCCGGCGCAGGCAGAGGGGCGCCGGCGGATCGAGGCGCGGATCGCCTCGCGCGTGGGGGTCACGCCCGAGTGGCTCCACCCGCCGCGCACGTTCACGCTCCTCTACGACGGCGCCCGCGGCGCGTTCGGCCGGGCGCGGGGGCTCCGCTGCCCGTTCTACGAGGCGGACGCGGGCGGGTGCACGATCTGGGCGCACCGGGACGCCGTCTGCTCGACCTACTTCTGCAAGTACGTGGCGGGGGCGGACGGCCGGCGGTTCTGGACCGCGGTGAAGGAGCACGTGTCGCTCGTCGAGATCCAGCTCGCCCGGGCGGCGCTCCTCGCGCTCGCGCCCGCGCTGCTCGATCGCGAGCCGGGCACGCGCCCCGCGGCCGGGCCCATCGGCCCCGAGGACATCGACGGCGCGCCGCCGCCCGAGGCGGAGTACGCGGCGGCGTGGGGCGCGTGGGCGGGGCGCGAGGTCGAGCTGTACGTCGCGTGCGACGCGTTCGTGCGGTCGCTCTCGGGGAGCGACGTCGACGCGCTCCTCGGCCTCGACGGCCGCATCGCACGCCGGGCGGTGCGCGGGGCGCTCGAGTCGGCGCGCTCGCCCGCGCTCCCGCCCGTGCTCCGGCTCGACCCGAACGCCACGGTCGCCTGGCTCGCCGACGGCTCCGTCGCGCTCGGGCGCTACAGCGAGCTCGAGGCCGTGGCGCTGCCCGGGGAGGCGTACCGGCTCCTCGCGCGGTTCACCGGAGACGAGCCGGTCGCCGTGGTGCGCGCGCGGATGCGGCGGGAGGAGCGGGCGGATCTCGCGGACGAGGTGCTGCTCGAGCTGTGGCGGCAGCGGGTGCTCTCCGCGCCGCCCCCTCACCCCGACCCTCTCCCCCGCTGACGCGGGGGCGAGGGAGGATGAGTTGGAACGTGTCGCCGCTGACGCGGGGGCGAGGTAGGATAACTGGGACGTGTCCCCGCTGACGCGGGGCGAAGGGTGCCGAAGAGACGGCGCGCCCGGCGGTCGCGGCCGGAGCCGCGCCCGCCGGGCGCGCGAGGGCTACTCGATCGTGATGCTCCAGCTCGTGAGCGACCCGCTGTCCAAGGACGCGCCGTCCGTGACGCGGAGCTGCCAGGTGCCGTTCGCGTTCCTGCCGTTCAACGCGGACAGCAGCCCCTCCGGCCTGAACGTCCCGGTGAACGGGGCGGAGGCGGCGGTGATCGACGTCGCCGCGGCGTCGTCGAAGACCGTGTTCGTGTAGTTGTCGTACGAGCCCCCGTTGTTGGTGCTCAGCGCGATCTGCGTCGCGTCGGGGGCGATGAGGTAGATGCTCAGGTCGGCGTCGAACGTGTGCGTGAGGCTGAGCTTCACCGTCACCTTCGACAACGAGGCCGGGCCGCCGCTCACCGCGAGGTTCGAGTAGATCGTGCCCGTGGACGGGATCGATTTCGGCACGTCGGTGCTCGTCCAGGTCGTCTTGGGCGGCGCGTCGGTGATGGTGAAGCCCGCCCCTCCCGCCGCGCTCGTGGACACGCGGAAGTAGATCCTGCCCGCGGAGGAGAGCGTGATCGTGCAGGTGCCGTACCCGAACGCGTCGATCGTCCTGGTGCAGAGCGTCCCGCTCGCGTAGTCGCCGTCGTCGTCGACGGTCAGCGTCACGCCGGCCGTCACGTCCTTCAGGCTGATCACCGCGGTGCCCGCGGGCCGCCACAGGGAGTAGTAGCTGTACGCCGTCGTGGCCGAGCCCGGGTCCACCTGGCCGGCGTGCGGCAGCACGGAGTCGAGGTTCACGGGATCGAGGAGCGTGCCCTCCGAGCGCCCCACCTCGTCGTCGTCGTTCTGGCCTGTGACGCTGCTCGTGAGGCTGCCGTACTTTGAGTCGCCGCTCGCGCCGATGACGATCGTGTAGGCGCGGTTCCCGTCGAGCGCGGCATCGTCCAACCCCGTGACCGTCACCTGCTGCGTCGTGCTCCAGCTCTCCGGCGTGAAGGTGAGCGTCGTGGACGTCCCGGGCGATCCCACCCCCGACGAGACGCGCACCTCGCCGGTGGAGGCGGCCGGAACGGTGGCGGTGACCGTGACGTTCTGGAGTGGCTTCGAGCCGAGCCTCACGGTGAAGCCTGCCGTGCCGCCGCCCTCGGTCGTGACGAGGCCGCTCCTCGGCGTGACGACGAGGGCCGCCGTGTCCACGTCCACGTTGGTCGCCGACACGGTCTTCGAGGTGAGCTGCCATCGCGTGTCGGTGCTGGACGTCGGGCCGACCGTGACGGAATAGGTCTGGTTACCGTCGTCCACGTCGTCGATCGGCCCCTTGACGTACACCGTCTGAGACGTCAGCGCGTCGGCGTTCGTGAAGGTGAGGCTGAGGCTCGCGGTGAACGGTCCGCTCGCCGAGGTCGACAGGAGCCCCTCCGCCGGGTTGCCGCTGACGACGGGGACGGTCACGTCCGACTCGGGGCGCCTGTTCATGACGACGGTGAAGGACGTCGTGGCGCCCTCGTTCGTCGAGATGCTCGTGGTGGACACGGTGTAGCCAGCGGAGTCCGTGTCCACGGTGGTGACCGTGAGCGACGTCGCGACGAGCGCGTCGAACCCTGCGTCGGCGCTCGTCGGCTTCCCGACGGTGAGGGTGGAGGTCTGGGGCCCGTCCACCGTGCTGTCGGCCTGACCGACGACGGTCACCGTCTGCGGCGTCTGCCAGTCGGCCTGCGTGAACGTGAGGTTGATGGTCTGCTGGGCGCTCGACGGCGAGCTGCCGCCCTGGACGCGCGCCTCGGTGGTGTCGCTCGTCGAGACGGGGATGACGACGCTCGCCGTCGGCAGCTTGTTGATGCGGACGGAGAACGTGGCGGTGTTGACGCCGGTCTCGCTCACCGTGAGGTTCGAGCCCGGTGCGGGCGAGAGGACGAACGCGGGCGTGTCGTTGTCGAGGTTCGTGACCGACACGGTCTGCGGTGCCACGGAGGTCGCGTACACGGGATCGCCGGTCGGGGGCCCCACCGTCACGTCGTACGTCACGTTGTCCCCGAGCACCTGCGTGGACACCTCGTTCTGACCGGTCACGGTGACGGTCTGGGCCGTGTTCCAGTTCGAGGAGGTGAAGGTGAGGTTCACCGTCTCTTGGATGTTCTGGGTTCCGCTCGAGAGAACTCCCTCTGCGACGTTCCCGCTCCTGACGGGCACGACGACGTCGAGCACCGGCATCGTGTTGAGCTTCACGGTGAACGTGGCCGTCCCGCCGTTCTCCGTCGTGATGAGCGGCCTCGCGCCCGCGGCGACCGTGATCCCCGCGGTGTCGTCGTCGGAGTTCGTGACGCTGATCGTCTTCGCCAGCAGCGTCGCGTACTCCACGGCCCCGCTCGGCGGGCCGACCCGGACCGGATAGGTCACGTTCCCGTCGTCCACGGAGTCCTGCTGCCCGCACACGGTCACGGTCTGAGCCGTGTTCCAGCTGGACGTGGAGAACGTGAGCGAAACCGACGTCTGCGCCGATCCGCACCACGACGAGCTCCCGACGACCACCTTCCCCTCGGTCACGTCGAGGCTCTGCACCGGGATCGTCACCGACCCGGTCGGGGCGACGTTCAGGACGACCGTGAACGACTCTGAGCCCGTGCTTCCGCCGCTCTCGGCGGTCGCGGCGGTCGTCTTGCTCACCGTGAATCCGGGGATGTCGTTGTCGGCGTTGGTCACGGCGACCGTGACGTCCGGCACTTCGAGGTACGTGGGATCGAGGGTGTACACGGGATCCACCGACGCCTGGATCGTGTAGGTGATGTCGCCGTCGACGACGGTGTCGTTGTACGGCAGGACGTAGACCGTCTGCGGCATGCTCCAGTCCGTCGTCGTGAACCTGAGCGTCAGGGAGGAGGAGCCGGTCGTGGCGCTCGAGGACGTCGTGAGCGTTCCCTCGGTCGTGTCGAGGCTCCTGACGATCACGACGACGGGCTCGCTCGCAGGCAGGGTGCCCAGCCGCACGGTCAGCGGGACGCGCGCGCCGCCTTCGGCGGTGTGGAGCGTCGCCGTGCTCACGACGATGCCGGGAGCGGGCGGAGTGGGCTTGGCGCTGCTACCGCTGCAGGCGGCGAGGACGACCGATGCGACGCCTGCGACGAGGATGCGCCAAGGCACCGCGCGGAGCGATCGCGGCACGAGCGTGGACCGAACGACGGACTCGACTGACACGGACATCATGACCTCCCCCGAGGATGGCTCGACCGACCGTGCGCGAACGCGCGACGGCCCCGAGCGAGGGCGCATAGTACTTTCACTAGGCGGGGGATTCAACCGTCGGTTGCTGTCGGTCGTTGACGGGCGATCGCCAGGGTCAGTCGACGACGGCGACCGCGTCGATCTCGACGCGCGCGCCGCGCGGCAGCGCCGCGACCTGCACGGTCGCCCGCGCCGGCGGGTCCTTCTGGAAGTGGCGGCCGTAGACCTCGTTCACCTTCGCGAAGTCGGCGAGGTCGGCGAGGTAGATCGTGCAGCGCACGACGTCCCCGAAGCCGGCGCCCGCGGCGGCGAGGACCGCGCCGAGGTTCTCCATCACGCGCTCGGTCTGCGCGGCGACGTCGCCCGCGACGAGCTCGCCCGTCCCGGGGTCGAGCGGGATCTGCCCCGAGAGCCAGAGGGTGCGCGCGCCGCGCGCCTCGACAGCCTGGCTGTAGGGTCCGATCGCCTTCGGTGCCGCGGGGGTCGACACGGGCTTTCTCATGGAGGGTTCCTCGAGCTACGCGCGCTCGACGGAGGTCACGCCGTCGATCCGCTCGATGGAGCGCATCACGGCCTTGAGCTGGGTGAGGTCGCCGATCGTGACCTCGAAGTCGTTCACGGCCCGCTCGCCCGGCGACATCGTCCGGCAGCTCGCCTGCGAGATGTTCACGCCGGCCTCGCTGAAGATGTGCGAGATCTCCGCGAGGATGCCGGGGCGGTCGGTCGTGACGACGCGGAGCGAGACTGGGCGCTTCAGGTCGCCCCTCACGTCCCAGGAGACGTCCACCCGACGATCCGGGTCGATCCCGAGGACCTTGTCGCACGCGGAGGTGTGGACCGTGACGCCCCGCCCGCGGGTGATGTAGCCGACGATGGCGTCGCCCGGCACCGGGTTGCAGCAGCGGCCGTAGCGGACGAGCACGTCGTCGATGCCGCTGATCCGAACGCCGCCCGTGACCGGTCGCCGCGCGACCTTGCGGAAGATCTCGGTGAGCCGCGAGGTGGCGGGCGCGTTCGCCTCCGGCCGCGGCTCCGCGAGCTTGTCGGCGGGGAGGATCTGGCGCAGCACCTCCTGCGGCGAGGCCTTGCCGTAGCCGATGGCGGCGATCAGGTCGTCCGCGATCCGGTAGCCGAGCGCGTTCGCGGCCTTGTCGAGCGTGCCGTCCTTGTGGACCTTGTTGAGCGTCACGCCGAAGCGGCGGAACTCGCGCTCGGCCACCTCGCGCCCGATCTCGATCGACCGCCGGTGCTCGGCCTGGCGGATGAACTGGCGGATCCGCGCCTGAGCGCGGCTCGTCTTCACGAAGGTGAGCCAGTCCTTCGACGGGTGCGAGTGCGGCGAGGTGAGGATCTCGACCGTGTCGCCGTTCTTGAGCTTGTAGCGGAGCGGGACGAGCTTCCCGTTCACCTTCGCCCCGACGGTGTGCTCGCCGACCTCGGAGTGGATGGTGTACGCGAAGTCCACCGGCGTCGCGCCGCGCGGCAGGCTCTTCACCGCCCCCTTCGGCGTGAAGACGAAGACCTCGTCCGAGAAGAGGTCCACCTTCACGGTCTCGAGGAACTCGCGGGGGTCGACGACGTCCTTCTGGAACTCGACGAGCTGGCGCAGCCATCCGAACGACTCCGCGTCCTTCTTCGAGAGCGCCTCGCGACCCTTCCCGTCGCGCCCCTTCTCCTTGTACGCCCAGTGCGCGGCGACGCCTTCCTCGGCGATCCGGTGCATCTCCAGGGTCCGGATCTGCACCTCGATCCGCTCGCCCTTCGGGCCGACGACCGTCGTGTGGAGCGACTGGTACCGGTTCGGCTTCGGGATCGCGATGTAGTCCTTGAACCGGCCGGGCACCGGCTTCCACAGGGAGTGGATGACCCCGAGCGACTCGTAGCACTCCGCGACGCTCGCGACGATGACCCGGAACCCGACCACGTCCTGGATCTGGTCGAACTCCACGTCGAGCTCGCGCATCTTCCGCCAGATCGAGTAGACGTGCTTCACGCGCCCCGACACGTCCGCGCCCTTGAGGCCCGACTCCTCGAGCTTGGCGCGGATGATGTCGACGACCTCCTGGACGAACCGCTCCTTCTCGCGCGAGACGACGGAGATTTTCCCGGTGAGGTCCGCCCAGTCCTCCGGGCGCAGGTACTTGAACGAGAGGTCCTCGAGCTCGCTCTTGATCCACTGGATGCCGAGCCGGTTCGCGAGCGGCGCGTAGATGTCGAGCGTCTCGCGGGCGATCCGCTCCTGCGACTCGGGCTTCATCGCGTCGAGCGTCCGCATGTTGTGGGTCCGGTCGGCGAGCTTGACGAGCAGGACGCGGATGTCCTTCGCCATCGCCACGACCATCTTGCGGAAGTTCTCGGCCTGCTTCTCCTCCTGCGAGTT